>OMEW01000001.1_pt1 | contig 328803 bp, 306 predicted proteins | sample 1645471 | NCBI WGS metagenome assembly OMEW01 (sample SAMEA103958126, study PRJEB25191) | human gut metagenome | reverse complement strand
CGGTTAAACTGGCTCTTGTTATAGTCAAATCCGCCCGCCATCGCCTTAATCGCGCCGTTGCGGTCCAGAACGACCACCGCCCCCTCGCTGACGTTGTTTTGCCGGTTGGCGCGGATATATTTGCGCAGAATATATTCTGCCCGCTGCTGCAAATCATAATCCAGCGTCGTTTTGACATAAATATCTTCATCGCCGGTCTGCACCACATCCGGCAGAAGCCCCATCACATAATCGCCGAAATACCTCGCGCCGAGAATTTTGCCGTCATCAGCCTCCCCAATCGGCAGGTCAATTGCGCTTTCCCATTCTTTAAGCGAAATGGAACCGGCGCGCCGCATGAGCTTCAGCACAACTTCCGAACGCTCCAGCGCCAGTTTTTTGTTCCTCAGGTAATTGTATTTGCTCGGCGCTTTCAACGCTCCGGCCAGAATAGCCGCCTCGCGCAGATTCAAATCCTTTGCCTGTTTGTTAAAAAACCGTTTCGCCGCCGTATTCAGCCCGTACGCGCCGTTGCCGAAAAACACCCGGTTCAGATATATGTTCAAAATCTGCTTCTTGCTGAAGTGTTTTTCCAGCCACTGTGCCAGCAGATATTCCTGCACTTTGCGCCGGATGCTTTTCTCCCGGGTCAGAAACAGGTTTTTCGCCACCTGCTGCGTAATCGTAGACGCTCCCTGCGCATACCGCATCTTGGCAATGTTGACAGCCATCGCCCGCGCAAATCCGATATAGTCAAATCCGCCGTGTTTGAAAAAGCGCCGGTCTTCGGTATCAATCACCGCCTGATAAACATACGGCGGCAAATCGTCCACATCGACAGGCTCGGCAAACAACGCGCCGTAAGACGTGATTTCCCGCCCGTCTGCCGCCAGAATTTTCACCCCGGCCTGCCGTTCGACATACACCGCCTTGGAAAAATCCGGCAGCGTCCTGTAACAGTAATAAACATAAAGGCCGGCACACAACGCCAAAACCAGCCCCAGCCACAAAGCCCCCATAAACAGTTTCAACTTCCATGATTTTTTGCCTTTGGCACCGCGTTGTTTCTTTTTTGATATATTCTTTTTCCGATTCGGCGCCTTCTCCGGCTGCGCTTGTTTTTTCCGGTTTAACGCCACGGACGGTTGCGCGCTCTTTTTCGGTGTTCTTCTTTTCAATGCTGCCTTTGCCATATTCCGCTCCATACGATAGCTTTATGGCATAATAACGCACCGTTGGTTAGAAAAGATTTAATATCGGAAGATATTTGCCCCCCAACATTATCGTACCTTTCCTGCCAACTTCTGCTGTCAGACCTAATATTCCCGGCTCTTTTTACACAATGTCGCTTTCTCTGCCGTTAAAGGCCGCGCCGCCGCTTTAAACTCACTTTTTTTCACTTCGCCGCGCGCCGCAATTTCGGCCTTCATCTCTGCCGACACTTTTGCCGGACGGGCTGCCGCCGTAAGTTCGCCTTTCTGCTCAATCGCCGCCTCCCCGTTCTCATTAACGACCCTGGAAATATCACGCGCCGCCAGCCCGACGTCAATTGCCGTGCTTGCTGCCGTTCCCAGCCCCGGCAGACACCCCAGTGCGCCGGACGCCACTTCTCCGCAGGCGCCTTTCCAATCCCCGTCTTTAAGGCGCTGCCATGCAAAATACGCTCCTGCGCCAAGGCTGACCAGCGGGATTTTCTTCAAGACCGATTTTCCGACCGCCGTGCCTGCCGTTTTGGCAACGGTTTTCGTAACGGCTTTGCCAACCGCCGTCTTTGCCACTGCCTGCCCGGCTTTCTCCGCCGTCTTGCCGACGGCTTTGGCGACTTTTGTATTAGAAACAGCTTTCTCCGCCTTGTCATACGCTCGTCCCAGCAGGGTCTCGTTCAAAATTTCCGCCCCGCCGTCAATCGCCGCGTCAACAGCCCGGTCAAACTTTGCATTGGCTGCTGCTGCCTGCGCCAGAATACCCGCCTGTTTCGCCGCCTGCTCTGCTATTTGTTCAGCCGTCAGCGCCGCCGTTTTAGTCCCACCTTTGGCTGCCAGTTTTTGCTCAAGTTTGTCCATCGATTCCGCAGCCATTTCCTTAACTGGAGCCACTTTTTGCTCCAGTGCCGCGTTTTGCTGCACAAAACCCTTTTCCCGCGCTTCTTTTTCCCGCAGGCGCTCCCCCATCATCTTAATCGTTTCCGACGACGGTACCCAATGAGGAGTAAAATCCTTAATGCCTGCCTCAGCCAGTTCCCTTTGGATACGAGCCTCATGGGTACGACTTATCCTATCAACACCTTTTTCATGTTCCTGCAAAAAAAGCTCAATGTCTTTGGCCGGAAAGTCATACACAACTCCGGCCTGCGCCATTCCCAGCGATGCCAGATTGTTTTTGTCAAACTTTATGTTCTTGAGTTCCGGATTTAACTCACAAAGCTCCGCCCACTCTTTTTGATACTCGCTCACCATCTGCTCGCGGCTTCCGTACTGCAAATTCCGCCATGCCTGAACATAAGCCCTTTCCTTGGCTGGTTTCTTACTGACATGTTCTCTTCCATCAATATCTGACCAGCTCTCAAAACAAAAATCCCTTCCGTCGCCCTGTTGAAAGATATTTACACCGCCATGTTTTATAGCCTGTTCTCTATGATACTCGACATCAGACTTCCCGTTCGGAAACTTATAACCGCCGCCGATGGCAATGCCGAGTTTCTTCTCCGCTTCCGGAATGCTCTCCTTTCCGTCAATTACACCAAAAGAATACCAATCGGCAACCATCTTCTTTACCTGCTCTTCTGATGGTATCCTTTCCCACCATTTTTTCTTGAGTTCGGGACAAATGCGAACCATCTCATCATAATACTCTTTGCCGCTGAAACTCTTTGACCGCGCAAAAATATCGTCCATAATGTCCGCATACGTCATACCGCTGAATTCTTCGCTCATTGCCGCTCTCCCGCCAAATATCTCAATAATTGCTAAAATAATACCACAAAATTAACACTCTGTAAACAAAAAACGCACAATCGCCGCTTTTCCCTTTACCTTACGCATTTTGCCTGCTATATTCTTTCCATCTGGAATATTGAGGAAAAATACATGACAAACACGCAAGATGCCAAAGAAAAAGTATGCCTGATAGACGGTTCGGGATATATCTTCCGCGCCTTTTTCGCCAGCCCGCAGATGACCAACCCCGAGGGTCTGCCCGTCAACGCCGTTTACGGCTTCCTCAATATGTTTTTAAGCCTGACCGCCAACATCAAATGCGATTACTGCCTCGTGCTGTTTGACGCCAAACGCCAGAATTTCCGCAACGAATTTTTCCCTGAATACAAAGCAACCCGCCCCGAACTTCCGCCCGAGTTGAAACCGCAGTTCGCCCTTATCCACGAAGCGGTCGAGGCTCTGAACCTGCACTGGCTGCAAATGGAAGGGTATGAAGCCGACGACCTGATTGCTACCTATGCCGATTTAGCGTTAAAAGAAGACAAAGACGTTACTATCGTCTCCGCCGATAAGGACTTGATGCAGCTGATACGCCCCGGCGTCGAGTTCTACGACGGCATGAAAAACAAGTTTTTCACTCCCGAAGACGTCAAAGAAAAATTCGGCGTTTATCCCGAACGCGTTACCGACGTGCAGGCCTTGGCTGGCGATTCCACCGACAACATCCCCGGCATTCCCGGCATCGGGCTGAAAACTGCCGCCGAACTGGTCAATATGTTCGGCTCGCTGGAAGGCGTACTGGAACACGCCGCCGAAATCAAACAAAACAAACGCCGCGAACTGGTTATGGCGCATAAAGAAGACGCGCTCGTCTCCCAAAAGCTTGTTACCCTGAAACCTGACGTGCCGGTCGAACTGCCGCTAAAAGACCTGCGCTGTATGGCACCGCATCAGGACGTATTGATAAGCCTGCTCGACCGCCATGCTTTCAAAAGCCTCAAAAACAAAGCCTTAAACTGGCTTAAACAGCGTTGCAGCGACCTGCCGGAAGAGGCGGACGCCGCCCCTGTTTACAAACCTGTTTATACTCTGGTTCAAACCCCGGCGGAACTTGATGCGCTCGCCGCCGCCATTCGCGCCGAAAACGCTTTTGCCTTTAAGGTACATACCGCCGGCAAAAAATTCCTCGGTCTGTCGGTCAGCCTGCAAAACGCTCATGCCTGTTATATTCCCGTTACCGACACGCAAACCACATCTGCGCCCCTTGCAACAGACTTGTTCGGCGGAGATTTGTTCACACCCCTGCCCTCTGGCTCCACGACCGCTAAGGGAGGCAGCCCTTCCGCCGGCTTGTCCCTCTCCTGCCTTAAAGAATTTGTCCGGAGCCTGTTCGCCGACGCGTCCGTCCTTAAAATATCCCTGAACCTGAAAGACAACCTGCATCTGCTTGACAGCGCCCTGCAAACGGAACTTTCCCCTTTCCCCTACGACGATGTGGCAATTATGTCTTACGACCTCAACAGCTCCGCGGCAACCCATACGCTGCCCGCCCTTGCTGCCGATTTTCTGGAAATGCCGCTCAAAAGCGCCGCCTCCGAATACAAAAAAGCCGACTTTTCGGCTATGCCCCCGGCAGAGGCGCTGAACTTCTTTGCCGAGGAGGCAGACTGCATCTTCCGGCTTTATAACCTGTTTTCCCCGCGTCTGCTGCCGGAAAAAAAGCTCTTTGTCTACGAAGGGATTGACCGCCCGCTTTCTGCCACTCTTTGTGATATGGAACGCGCCGGCATTATGCTTGACACCCTGCGCCTCAAGCAGCTTGACACGCGGTTCGACGATGAAATGCACAAAATCTCGCAGGAAATCTATCAGCTCGCCGGCGAAGAGTTTAACCTCAGTTCCCCAAAACAAATCGGCGAAATTCTTTACACCAAATTCGGCATGAAAGGCAAAAAGCACACTTCCGGCTCGCTGAACACCAGTGCCGAAGTTTTGGAACAGATGGCGGAAGAACACGAACTGCCGCGCAAAATCCTCGATTGGCGCCAGTATCAGAAGCTGAAGTCCACATACACAACGGCACTGCTCGCTCTGATGGACAAAGACCACCGCATCCACACGACATACAGCCAAATCTCCGTTAATACCGGGCGCCTGTCCTCGCTTAACCCCAACCTGCAAAACATTCCGGTACGCACGCCAATCGGACGCGAACTCCGCGAATGTTTCATCGCCGGCCCCGGCTGCAAGCTGATAGCGGCCGACTATTCGCAGGTTGAACTGCGCCTGCTCGCGACCATTGCCGACGTCAAATTTCTGCAGGAAGCATTTCGCGAAGGCGTGGACATTCACCGCAAAACCGCTGCCCAGGTCTTCGGCATCCCATACGACGAAGTAGACGCCGGACACCGCCGCCGCGCCAAAGCAATCAACTTCGGCATCGTTTACGGCATTTCCGCGTTCGGGCTGTCCAAAGAAATTGAAACCACTCCTGCCGAAGCCCAGCGCTACATTGACGCTTACTTCGCCAATATGCCGGAAGTCAAGGCCTATATGGATGCGACCATAAACTTCGCCCGCCAAAACGGCTATGTCGTAACTCCGTTCAATCGTAAAATTACCATTTTCGGCATTCAGGACAATAACAAGCGCCTGGCATCGTTCGCCGAACGTGCGGCCATCAATGCGCCGATACAGGGCGGTGCCGCCGACATCATCAAGCTGGCGATGAACAAAATCGCCGCCTCCCTTGCCGAAACCGGGCTGAAAACCCGTATGCTGCTGCAAGTACACGACGAACTGGTGTTTGAGGCGCCGCTTGACGAGGTGGAAACCGCTGCCGCGCTGATAAAACGGGAAATGGAAAACATTACCGGCATTGACCTCAAAGTTCCCCTGATTGCCGACGTCGGTATCGGGGACAACTGGGGCAAGGCGCATTAAAAATGCCTCTCGCTGAAACAATCGGCCAGCGCCCCGACAACAGGGACAAGACACACTTAAAGACACTCTATTGCTAAAACATACAAAAAAGAAAGGACAACCATGATAATATTTGATTTGGACGGAACTCTCCTCAACACAGCAAAAGACTTGGAAATCGCCTTGAACTACGCCTTGCGCTCCCACAATTTCCCCGAAAAGACCGAAGCCGAAACGCTGGCACTGCTCGGCAACGGCATTGACGCCCTGGTTGCCGGAGCCCTCCCCCAAGGCCGGCAAAACCCGGATTTTGAACCTGTTTTTGCCACATTCAAAACTTATTATTCCGCCCACCTCAACGATTACACCGCCCCATACCCGGGCATTATTCCGCTGTTGCAGGAACTGCGCCGGCGCGGCGTCAAAATGGGCATCGTTTCCAACAAATTTGACGAAGGCGTCAAGGCATTGGCAGCAAAATTCTTCGGCGGGCTGATAGATTATGCGCAGGGCGTGAGCAACACCGTAAAGAAGAAACCGGCGCCGGACGCTGTCTTCGCCCTGATTGCCGCCCAAAACGCTGCCACCGAACCGAACATATACGTCGGCGATTCCGAAGTGGACATTGAAACAGCACAAAACGCCGGCCTGCCCTGCATAAGCGTTTCCTGGGGCTTCCGCACCCGTGATGCTTTGTTGCAACACGGAGCGCAAACCGTCATCGACCACCCGGAAGAATTGCTGGAACATATCTGACAATCCAGACGCCGCCCCGCCGCCAAAACCGCACCGTCTGCCGCTGATTTCAACACACCCGGCCGTCCGACGAACTTTCTCCCCCGTCAAAGCTCCGGCACCTCATTGCCGTCCGGTTCTTGTTTACCCGCGATAAAACTTTCCCTCTGCCTTGAGCTTCTTAAAATGCTCTGCGTCACGGTATTTGAAAACTTTTGCGGGGTTTCCGCCTGCAATCGCATACGGCGGTATCTCGCCGTGCACGACGGCACCGCCCTGAATAATCGCCCCTTCGCCAATTTTCGTTCCCGGCAAAATTAAAACCCGCGCTCCAATCCAGACAAAATCGCCGATAACCACATCGCGAAAATTTAATGTATCGTCATACGGAATGGCATCTCCCTCATAATTGTGATTTTGTGTAATAATCATGCAGTCGCCGGCAGCAATGACATACGACCCGATATCCACCCTTCCTTTGCCGGTAATTTTCATGCCGTGAAAGCGCACGTTATCGCCCAACGTTGTATTGCGGTTTACCTTGCTCGGCCCGGCAACATACAGGTTCCTGCCCGTTTTTTTCGCCGTACGGCGAATTTTTGAAACATACGGATTCCGATAATCCCCGCACCACAAAAGGTTCTCCAGCCGCTTTAAAAACGGTTTGCGGTATTTTTTGACCGGCATCAGATAACTCAACAATTTGGCTAACGTTTTCATTCTAAAATCCTCCGTTCAACTGCCGAAATAAAACCGTCGTTTTATTTCATATCCTTTAGTTTATATTATCTCCTTGTATTTGCAAGGAGATTTTCTCTGTTAAATTGTTGCAAAAAAATGACCCTTTAAATACAGCGCCTTAAATACGGCTCCTGCCCGCTAAATATAACGCCCGCCTGCTTTTCCCGAAAGCTTTCTCCCCCCTACATCGCGCATATATCAACGCCCGCGCTGTTTCCGGTACAACACCACATTTTTATTATGCTCGGTCAGGCTTCGGGCAAACCGGTGCCCGCCGCTCAACCCGTCCGCCACAAAATACAGATATTTTGTTTTTTCGGGATGAGCCGCCGCCCGTATCGCCTCGCGCCCGGGGCTGCAAATCGGCGCCGGAGGCAGCCCTGCATAAACGTATGTATTATACGGGGAATCCGCCGTCAGGTCTTTCTTATACAGCGGCCGCCCCAAATTCATCTGCCCGTTGGTTACGGCATAAATCACCGTCGGATCCGTTTGCAGTTTCATACCGAGATTAAGCCGGTTGACAAATACCGAGGCAACCTTGCCGCGTTCGGACGCCAGACCGGTTTCTTTTTCAATGATGCTCGCCAGCGTCAGCAGCTCTTTTTCCGTTGCCAAGGGCAAATCCTTATCCCTTCCGGCAAACGCCGCCGCCAGTTCGTTCTTCATAGCCGTTTTTGCCTTTGCCAGAATGCTGTTGCGGCTCTCCCCTCGGGAAAAATGGTAAGTTTCCGGCAACACGTCGCCTTCCTGCAATTCCAGCGTAATGTCTCCGCTCAAATACGGATTATCCGCCAGAATTTTCTTTATCTCCGCCAGCGTTTTCCCCTCGGGTATCGTTACGCTGCGGACAATCACGTCGCCTTCTGCCAGACGCCGCGCCGCCTTCTCTATCGAAACCGTGCCGGCAAAAGCATATTCTCCGGCCTTAATTTTCCCGGCCAGCCCGTTCAGCCGCGCATACAATACAAACAGCCGCGCATCGGCCACCACGCCCTTTTCTTCCAGCAACGCCGCCGTCCGGTTCAGCCCCGCCCCGCGCGGCACGGAAACTTCCGTCATCCCCGCAAGTTCATATTCCCGCCGAAACTGTTCATTCACCCATAAAACGGCGAAAGCCCCTGACAACGCAAGCAAAAACATGGTCGTCAGGAGCCAACGGAATATCTTCATCATAAACCCGCCGTATCGTTTTAATCGCTGTACTTCTTAAACACGATGGACGAATTCGTACCGCCGAAACCGAAAGAGTTCGACATAGCCGCCTTGATTTCACGTTTCTTCGGCTTTAACGGAACCAAATCAAAATCAGCCAGCTCGTCAGCCGGGTCTTCCAAATTCAGCGTCGGCGGACAGGTCTGTTCCTGTATTGCCATAATCGTATAAACAGCCTCAACAGCGCCGGCCGCACCAAGCAGATGCCCGATAGCCGACTTCGTTGAAGACATCGAAACATTCTTAATGCCCTCGTCGCCGAACAGACGTTTTACCGCCATTGCTTCGCCGACATCGCCTGCCGGAGTCGACGTCCCGTGCGCATTGATGTATCCGATATCAGACAACTCTACGCCATGTTCTCTCGCATGGTCAGCCGCCATTTTCATTGCCCGGTACGCGCCGTCGCCCGAAGGCGCCGTAATATGATATGCATCGCCGCTCATACCGTAACCGACGATTTCAGCATAAATCTTCGCACCTCTTTTCTTCGCATGTTCCAATTCTTCCAAAACCAGCGCACCGCTGCCTTCGCCCATGACAAAGCCGCTGCGGCCTTTGTCCCACGGGCGGGAAGCCTTTTCCGGCGCATCGTTAAAGTCGGAAGTAATTGCCTTCATCCGGGCAAAACCGGCCAGCCCCAAAACGTTTACCGCAGATTCGGCACCGCCGGCCACCATCATATCGGCATCGCCGCGCGCAATCATCGCCGCTGCATCGCCGATGGCATGGGTTCCGGTAGAGCAGGCCGTAACGCAGGCATGGTTCGGACCTTTCAGCCCGTATCTGATGGAAACGTTGCCCGAAATCAGGTTAATCAGCACCGACGGAATAAAAAACGGCGAAATTTTCTTCATGCCGAATTCGTTAAACGAAACGGCATTTTCATAAATCCCCTGCAGGCCGCCGATACCGGCGCCCATCATAACGCCCGCGCGGTCTTTTTCTTCCTCGCTGGCCGTTTCGGCATCCCATCCGGCGTCTTTTAAGGCATCTCCGGCGGCAGCCATCCCGTACATAATGAACTTATCATTCTTTTTCTGGTCTTTCGGGGCAAATACCGTATCCGGATTAAAATCGGGCTCGTTTTCGCCAAACGGAACCTGGCCGGCAATCATAACCGGAATGTCTTTAAGGTCAACGCCCTCAATCCGGCTGATGCCGGACTTCCCTGCCATCAGGGACTCCCAGTTATGCTTAACGCCTCTTCCGAGCGGGGAAACCACGCCCATACCTGTAACGACAACTCTTCTCATTAAACAACCTCTCGTCTCTATCCGCCGCTTTGCCGCCCCGGAACAGGACAGGCCGTACAACCGGAACGGCAAGCCAACACGGATAAATTTAGTATGAAAAAACTCGCTTAAAACTTTTGAGCGAGTTCTAACTTATGATAATTCCAAAGACTTACGCAGCTTTTGAAAGATAGTCAATAGCATCTTTTACTGTAAGAATTTTTTCTGCTGCTTCATCAGGAATTTCGCAACCGAATTCTTCTTCGAATGCCATAACCAGTTCAACGGTATCCAGGCTGTCAGCACCCAAATCGTCAATAAAGTTTGCGTTGTCTGTTACTTTTGTTTCTTCAACACCTAAATGTTCAGCAACAATTTTCTTAACACGATCAGCGGTATCAGTCATTAAATTCAACCTCTAAAAATTATTAAAACAAATTTTAGACTAACGTCTGAAACAAACGCTACACACAAAAACTTTATTTGACAAGCATTTTTTTAAACTTTTCAACTTATCCCCCTGTCCGAACAGCCGGAAGCCGCTGTTTTTCGGGCTTTTCCCTGCGCCAAAAAAAATTCGTTTTTCCTGCAAAATAACACTTTATTTCTATAAAAAGGCACACTATATATACCAATGAATTAAAGGACTAATGATTTTTTTAAGATGAAGGGATAAAAATATGCAGATAGGAATTATCGGAACCGGAATGGTCGGCAGCGCCATCGCCTATTCGCTGGCAAGCGAAGGCAGTGCGGAAAAACTGATTTTAATCGATGCCAACAAGGAACGCGCGATTGCCGAGGCCATGGATATTTCCCACTCCACCCCGTTTACGTTCGGTGCCCGTGTCGTCGCCGGCGATTATAAGGATTTGAAAGACGCCGGCATTATCGTCATTACGGCCGGAGCCAACCAAAAGCCGGGAGAAACCCGCCTTGACCTGCTGGAAAAGAACGTCGGCATCTTCAAAAGCATTATCCCCGAAGTGGTCAAATACGCCCCGAACGCGATTTTGGTCATCGCCGCCAACCCGGTTGACATTATGACCGAAGTAACCTTAAAGCTTTCCGGCTTCCCCAAGAACCGCGTTTTCGGCACCGGTACCGTGCTCGATTCCGCCCGGTTCCGCAGCATTCTCGGACGCCACCTCGGCATCTCGCCCAAATCCGTCCATGCCAACGTCATCGGCGAACACGGCGACAGCGAGGTTCTGGTCTGGTCCAGCGCCGTCGCGGGAACCACCTGTGTTGAACGCCTCGCCGGACAAATCGGCAAAGATTTGGATAAAGTCGTCAAAGGTTCCATTGATAACGAAGTGCGCAACTCTGCCTATACGATTATCAAAGGCAAAGGCTCTACCTATTTCGGCATAGCTTCCGCCACGCAGTACATCTGCAACTCCATCATCAGCGACAAGCACGCGATTTTAACCGTCAGCTCGCACCATGACGAAGGCATCGGCGGCTACGACAACATTTGCTATTCGCTCCCGTCAATCGTCAGCAAAAACGGTGTTGAAACGGCTCTCGTTCCCGAATTGTGCGACGGCGAACGCGAGGCACTGGAAAAAAGCGCCGCTACGCTTTCCGAATATACAAAAAAAGCGCTGGCCATGCTGTAAAACGAAAGAAACAGCCCGGCACACCGCGGCTGTTTCCCCAAAAACGTTTCAATTGCTCCAAAAAGAAGGCGTCCGTTTACCGGGCGCTTTCTTTATATAATCTGTAGGTTCCGACAGTTCTCTGATCGGACTGCCGCATCTTTCCCGCGTTCACCGCAGACAACACGACTGTCGCTAGTCCAACGGCGGCAGCGGCGTATAATATTTATACCATAACCGTTGCAGCATATAAAAGAAATTGGTCTTTGGCACCACTGTCCCCAGCGGCTTGCGCGAAGAGGCAAAGTGCAGAATAGTTGCCGGCGCAAACACGTCCTCATAATTCTGCCAGTCTTCTCCGTAATACGCTGCCATCGTCGGTAAATCGACATGCTCAAAAAAGAAATTCATCGTATTGTCTTCAAACGGCAATACCGCAACATCTTCGCCGACCACAACGTTAAATGCGTCCTGGTCCATATAGGTGCGGAAATTGTTGTTTGTATAGTCTTCAAGCTTCGCCAACAGATTGTCCTCGCGGATTTTCTTAAGGTTCATCAGCATCACGCCCGCATTGAAATAATAGCCGCGCTTTTCCAGATTAAGCTCCAAAACGTGTGCGTTTTCAAAGAACCAGGACGGATCTTTGACCGCCGCCAGATATTTGCCCTCAATATCAGTCCGGTACAGGCCGTTCAAATCATGCAAAACCAAAACGTCGGAATCCATATACAGGACTTTATCCAGCTGCGGCAGCGCCTCGGCAATATAATATTTCAGCAGCGATGTCTTTGAAACATGCGTATCCCTGATATAAAACAAATCAATTTCCTTCTGCGGCAAAACCGTAACCGTAACGCCGTTTCCTGCCAGCGCTTTCAACGCCGCCTCGTCGGAAGCCGAAACGTCCAGCGTCATAACATAAAAGTTGTACTTGCTGCCCGGGCATTTGGTTTGCTTTGCCGAATTAATCGCCACCCGCGTAAAATCCATATAATTGGCATCGGTAATCAGCGCCGCATCGACGGATCCGTCCACGCCCTCGCAGTTTTGCGGCGTCAGCTGCAAATCAAAGTCATAGCTTTTTGGCGCCGGCTTGTCCTGCCCGAGCTGGGTTTCCGCCTGTGCCTCCAGCTGCTGGCGCTCCACCTCGCGGTCAATATACGATGCCCACAACAGCAGCCCGACCACGATAATCGCCATCACATCGGCAACTATCACCCATTTCATTCCTTTGTCTTTCATCATTCTCTCCCGTCTGGTATTCCGGCCGCCCGTCTCATAACGTCGCCGCCCGTATGTTTTCCCGCAGTTTAACCCGGGATATGTAAACATCAGGTTAACCGCCATGTTCGCCGACAGCAGTATTTTTTGTCAGCTCCTCCTGGATAATGCCTATCAACGTCTCCCTGTCATACCTCACCTGCGGCATCATCAGAAAAATGTCTTTCTCTCCGATAAAACAATAGTCCGCAGCCGGATACGGCATCATAATTTTCAGAGTATCAAGCTGCGCTTCTTTATCCAATCCAAAAGTTCTGGCAAATATCTCAGCATCCAAGCGCTTTCCCTTCATTATATTTTCCGGCGTTATTCCGTAAAATATTCCACCACCAAGATACATTGCATCACCCCAAATGGGACTCTCTGGCTCCGATAAAAAAAAGCCGCTGGAGAACATCACACTAAAATACATTGGAGCTCTGAATAACTCCCTGTCACGCTCGCAAGTACGTAGAGAATACACTGTACTTATACCCGCGAATTTTTCTCTGCCGTACAAACCGCCCAAAGTTGTCAGCCTGTATTTCTTTCCCGGTTTCAAACGCGGCAGCAAATCTTGCTTTATCCTCTCAACATACAATTCATCCTGTCTGTTCCCCAACAGCCAGATTTTTTGTGCATAAATGTCCGTTCGGATATAAACGCACATCATAACCGCCGCAGCCGCCAGCGCCAAATTGCGGCTGCCGTTGCCGCCGCAGGAAAATGCGATTGCAAACAAGACTGCCATCAAATACGGAACTGAAAAAAAATGAATCCGAAACGTATCAAAAAAATCATGCGGCGTAATAAAAGCCAAAAAAAATGCCAGATAGACCGAAACAATCAGACATAACGCACCCCACAGAAATTTCCGTCGCCCCAGCGATGCAGCCAGTGCCGCCACGGCCAGCAACAGAAAGCCGTACCCTGCAAGCGGCACTTCATATGGAAACACCGAATATAATATTTCCCACGGCTTATGCCATCGCTGCAAAAATTTTTCCGGCATGTCCCGTAAAGGAAGCGTCTGCACGTTATACATACCTAAAAAAATCAGATTCCGCCTCTTCATCTCCCAGATAACCGCCGCATAACAAAGCAGCGCCGCCATAACGCCCGCCCCCAGTTTCAAATAATGCCGGAAAATCACTTTAACGCTCTTTTCCGCCCGCAGGATGTCCAGCCAGAATTTCCCTGCGTAAATCGTCAGTACCAACTCAAGCGCCGCCGTATATCCGCCCAGGCTGACAAACAGCGCCGACATGCCCGCCGCGGCATACCCTGCCGCTTTTTTCCCTTCGTCCGTAGCACCACTCCACGCCATCCTGTCCCGTTCACCCGACACAACATCCCCTGCCGCTTTTTTCCTCCCGTCCACAGCACCACCTTTTTCCCTCTCATACGCTGCGGCACATCCTACCGCCCTTTTTCTTCCGCTCATCTCAGCATATCCTGTCCCCTTTTTCCCTTCTTCCGTCGCCAAAACCGCCCGATCAATCCAAATCACGCCCCAGACGCACAGAAAATGCCAGACGAATATGGACAGTATCTGGTGCACATAATATAATTGCGTCAGCACATATGGATTTAACACAATCAGCAAAGTAAACGGCAGTACATCACGATATCTTTCCGACAGTCCGTACCATTCGGCCAGCCTGACCGCTGCCAGGGCAAAAAAGGCAAAACCCAGCAAGACGTTAAAAGCCGGCAGAATATGCCCGCCGGTCAACAGCCATGACGGCAGAAACTGGGTAAACCGTCCTTCAAAAACCCCAGCTTCAAGCGGTACACCGTAACGCATAAAACGAAAATCGTGATTCCCCAGAAAAAAACTACTCCAATAAGTCAGAAAAACTGCTGCCAAAATAAGCCAGACAACGCCCGCGCATTTCAGCTCAAAAGCGCAAATCCCCCCGTGCCCCTTCTGTGATGACATATAACGTTCGATTATAGTCATCAGTTTTATTGTTTATTAACCTATTGTGTTTACACTAAAAGCCCTAAAAACAGATTGTAGAAAAAAAAGGAACCATTTTTTTCAGCACCCCGTGCCGCAGTTCCCCCCTGCCCTGTCATCTCCGCACAAAAAAGGCGGTTCTCCATGGAACCGCCTTTCATTTCATCATCGCTGCAAGCTAGATTTCAAAGTCCGTAACCCCTTCGTATGCCAGTTCATACAGTTTGCGGATTTCCTTAATCAGCGGATAACGCGGGTTGGAACCGGTACACTGGTCGTCAAACGCCAATGTCGGCAGCGTTTCCATCGCTTTTTTGAAATCTTCGTCGGTATACTCGCCGCGGATGGCAAACCACTCCCGGATAGAGCCCGGAATACCGATTTTCGTCTTCAGCTCTTTAATCGCCTCAACCAGCGCGTTGACTTTCTCGTCGTCGGTCTTGCCCTTAAAGCCCATCGCCGCCGCAAATTCGGCATACGCCGCTTTGGCATGCGGGAACTTATACTGCGGGAAAGCGCACTGTTTCGCCGGCTTGTCCGTTGCGTTAAAGCGGATAACCTGGCAAATCAGCAAAGCATTCGCTACGCCGTGCGGAATATTGAAGTGCGAACCGAGTTTATGCGCCATGGAGTGGCAGACGCCCAAAAACGCATTCGCAAACGCCATACCGGCCAGCGTCGCCGCCGTATGAACTTTCTCGCGGGCATAAGAGTCTGCTGTCGCATAAGAGGACGGCAGATAGTCAAACACCAGTTTGCCGGCTTCCAGCGACAGGCCGCGCGTATATTCGGTCGCCATTGAGGAAACGTACGATTCCAGCGCATGGGTCAGGATGTCGATACCCGAAGCCGAGCACAATCCCTTCGGCATTGTCTGTACCAAATCCGAGTCGATAATCGCCATCGACGGAGTCAGCGCATAATCCGCTACCGCGTACTTAACGCCCTCATGGTCATCGGTAATAATGGAGAACGGCGTTACTTCCGAACCCGTGCCCGACGTAGTCGGGATAGCGACCATCACAGCCTTTTCGCCCAGCTGCGGAAATTCAAAAATACGTTTGCGGATATCCATAAAGCGCATCGCCAAATCTTCAAATTTCAATTCAGGATGTTCGTACATCAGCCACATAATCTTGCCCGCGTCAATCGGCGAACCGCCGCCCAGCGCAATGATAACGTCCGGCTCAAACGAACGGAGCGTACCGATAGCCATATTGACCGTCGTCAAATCCGGATCCGGATGCACGTCGGAGAATATTTTGTACGCAACGCCGATTTCGTCCAGAACATCGGTAACTTTCTTGGTATAGCCCAAATCAAACAGCGGCTTGTCGGTAACGATAAACGCGCGTTTTTTGCCTTTCAGTTCCTTAAGAGCAAACGACAGCGAACCCGGCTTAAAGTAAACTTTCGGAGGAATTCTGAACCACAACATATTTTCTTCGCGTTTCACTACGTTTTTGATATTCATCAGATGTTTTACTCCTACGTTTTCGCTGACCGAGTTGCCGCCCCAGGAGCCGCAGCCCAAAGTCAGAGAAGGTTCAAGCCTAAAGTTGTAAATGTCGCCGATAGCGCCCTGCGACGACGGGCAGTTAATCATCACGCGCCCCGTAATCATCAGGTGGCCGAAATATTTAATCCTGTCGTCGTTCTGCGGATTGGTATAAAGCACCGAAGTGTGCCCCTTGCCGCCGTGCGATACCAGAGCCTTCGCCAAATCTGCGCCGCTCTTGAAATCGTCGGCCTTATACATTGCCAAAACCGGCGACAGCTTTTCGGCTGAGAACGGTTCTTCCGCACCGACTTTCGTACACTCGGCAATCAAAACCTTCGTTTCTTCCGGTACCGAAATTTTCGCCATTTCCGCAATCTTGTATGCCGGCTGTCCGACGATTGCCGCGTTCAGATGCCCGTCAATCATAATCACTTTGGCGAGCTTTTCCTTTTCTTTCGGCGTCAGGATATACGCGCCGCGTTTGACAAATTCCGCCTTAACCGCGTCATACACGTCTTTAACTGCCATAACCGACTGTTCCGATGCGCAAATCATACCATTGTCAAAAGTCTTGGACATCAAAATTGAAGAAACCGCCATCTGAATGTCTGCCGTTTCGTCAATCAATGCCGGCGTATTGCCTGCACCGACGCCCAGCGCCGGTTTGCCGGAACTGTAAGCGGACTTGACCATGCCCGGGCCGCCGGTCGCCAGAATAATGTCAATCTGCGGATGCTGCATCAGATACTGGGTCTGGAAAATTGTCGGATTCTCAATCCAGCCGATAATGTCTTCCGGCGCGCCTGCCTTAACCGCCTCTTCCAAAATAATGCGCGCGGTTTCTACCGTGCACTTCTTGGCACGCGGATGCGGCGAAAAGATAATGCCGTTGCGGGTCTTGAGCGCAATCAGCGACTTGAAAATTGCGGTAGAAGTCGGATTCGTCGTCGGAATAACGCCGGCAATCACGCCCAGCGGCTCCGCAATCTTAATCAGCCCGTTGGCCTTGTCTTCTTCCAAAATGCCGCAGGTTTTGGTATTTTTGAATTTGTTGTAAATGTATTCCGACGCAAAATGGTTTTTGATGACCTTGTCTTCAACGACGCCCATACCGGTTTCTTCAACCGCCATTTTCGCCAGCGGAATTCTGAGCGAACTGAGCTTCAAAGCCACGCGGCGGAAGATGTGGTCAACCTGTTCCTGCGTATATTCGGCATATTTCTTTTGCGCCGCGGCAACGCGTGCCACCAGCTCGTCCACATGCTTTTTCTCTGCTTCTTCGTTCGTTTGCACCTGAGTTTCTTTTGCCATAGTTTTCATCACTCCATAACAATTTATCACTATTGACAGCATAATAGCATGGCAAAAATTAACAAGGCGTTTAAAACTCTTTTCCTGACACGAATTATTTCAGATTATTTCGTATATATAAGTTTTAAAATCAAGCGGATAAGACACGTTTTTTGCTTTCTCCGCGCCTTCCTTCTCCGCACGCAAAAAGCTGCGGAATATCTCATCCGCAGCTTTCGCCGTTTCTTACCACCCGGCCGGTCAAGCCTTAACGATATGCAGCACGTTCGTACTCCCCACGCAGCCGAACGGATACCCGGCCGTAACCACAATATACTCGCCTTTTTTCGCCAGCCCAGCCTCCGCGGCAACCCCGCGCGAAACGGTTTCGATATTGTCAAAACTCTCAAACACTTTCTGGTCGACAAACGTCTTGACACCCCAGACCAGATTCAGCCGGTGAGCAATTTCCTCCGTCGGATTGATGGAAATAATCGGCAGTCTCGGACGTTCCTGCGCCATTGCCAGCGTCGTCGCCCCGCTGACCGAAAACGTCGCGGTGCAGGCAACTTTTTCCAGCGTTTTGACAACTTCGCCCGCCGCATGCGTAATCGCGCGCGCTTCGCTGCTGCCGCACGCCCCCTGCTCAAAGCGGTGCACGCTCTCCAGATATTTCGGGTCGGCCTCCACCTGCAAAATGACGCCGTGCATCGTTTTGACCGTCTCAACCGGATAGCTGCCGGCTGCCGTTTCGCCGGAAAGCATAACCACGTCGCAGCCGTCATAAACCGCGTTGGCAATGTCCGAAACTTCCGCCCGCGTCGGCATCGGCGCCGACATCATCGATTCGAGCATCTGCGTCGCCACAATGACCGGCTTGCCGAACACGCGGCAGCGCGACACAATCCGTTTTTGCAGCACCGGCACCGTAACAATCGGGCATTCCACGCCCAAATCGCCGCGCGCCACCATAACCATATCCGACGCTTTGATAATGTTGTCCAAATCGTCAAGCACCTGCGGCTTCTCCAGCTTCGAAATAATCCATGCCCTCTTGCCGATAATCTTGCGCGCCTCCTTAATGTCTGACGCCCGCTGCACAAAAGACAGGCAGATGCAGTCCACCCCGAGCCCCAGCGCAAACTGCAAATCGCTGTGGTCCTTTTCCGTCAGCGGCGAAATATTAAGCGACGAATTCGGCAGGTTCACGCCTTTGTGCCCGGAAATAACCCCGCCGACCTCAACTTCCGTTTCCGCCGATTCTTTGTTGCACTTCAAAACGTTCAACACGATATTTCCGTCATTAACCAGCAATTTGTCGCCGGCTTTCAACGCTTCAAAAATTTCCTTGTGCGGCAGCAGAACCCTTGTTTCGTCTCCCGGAATATCCTGCATGTCCAGCGTAAACTTCTGCCCCTTTTTCAACAAAACTTTGCCGTCTTTGAACGTTCCGATTCGGAGCTTCGGTCCCTGCATATCCGCCACAACCGTTACGCGCACGCCCTTTTCTTTCGCCACCCGCCTTACAATCTCATAAGTCCGTTTGTGTTCTTCCTGTGTCCCGTGGCTGAAATTAAGCCGGAACCCGTCAATCCCCGCCTCAATCAGGGCGCTGATTTTTTCTTCAGTATTTGACGACGGCCCCAATGTTGCTAAGATTTTTGTACGCGTATCGTTTGGCATATTCTTCCCCTAAAAAGTTTAAAACCATCTTTTGCTATGGTTACATATATACCATAAATTTTTAATAACTTATTATTCTTCATTTTCTCCACAATTATTTAACCGCCGACGTTTCTGTCCCTGTTTTCGTCCTCCCCGCCTTTCGCCTCCATTCAACCGCCGCCGCTTTTCGCAGCCATTTAACCGCCGTCGCCTTTTGCTGCTATTTTAACCGCCGCCGCTTTTCGCCGAATTTATATCTTGTCAAAAAAAAATATCTTTGCTAAAGTGCCGCAGCGTATATGATACGATTCTTTAATAACATAAAAGGGAGAACAACTATGTCGGAAAATGAAGTCGGCGGCATCGACAGCACCAGATTGAATTCTTTGATTGAACGGATTGAACGCCTGGAAGAAGAAAAGAAAGGCATTTCTTCGGATATCCGCGACATCTACGCTGAAGCCAAAGGCGTCGGTTTTGATGTTAAAATTATGAAAGCCATTATCAAATTAAGAAAAATGAACCAGGCAGACCGCGACGAGCAGGAATTCCTGCTTGAAACCTACCGTAAGGCCTTAAACGTATAGAGGTCGCTTAAACGTATAGATGACGCTTAAACGCACCGAGCGCACAAAGTACAAGCACCGGAAGTTTTTCCGGTGCTTTGTTGTTGTCTAAGCCGCAACCACGCCCGTCGCCATCGCGTAAATGGCAAACAGGGCTGCCGCAACCAATATCCATGCGGCAAAACGTTCTCCCGCGGAAAACGCCGGTTCATGCGGCGCATTCTGCCTGCGGGCATGGATAAAGACCGGAATGCCGATTGCCATAAAGATAAGAGCCATCAGCAAGTAATTAAGCCCGGCCGCATAGATGAGCCAGAGTGCATACAGCGACCCCAGAACTGCGGAAAGCAGCGCCGTCGACCGGCGGATATAGAACCCGGACGGGTATTCGTGGTCTTCGCACAGTTTCCACAGATACATCGCGCTCGCAAAATAAGCCGGCAGCACCATAACGCTGGTAATGCTGAGCATCGTGTTCCAAGCATTGCCCGAAAAATATACGAGCAGCATAAACACCTGCATCAGACCGCTCGTAACATACAGAGAAACCGACGGTGCCTGTGCGGCGTTTTCTTTGACAAACTCTTTCGGAAACGTGCCGTTTTCGGCCGCTGCCTGCGGAATCTGCGCCGTTACCATTGTCCACGCCAGCCAGCTTGTCAATACCGAAATCAGCAGGCCGATGTTCATGATATACGAACCCCATTTGCCGATAACCGGTTCCAAAACCGCCGCCGTCGACGGATTCGGCAGTTTCGACAGCTGTTCCTGGTCCATAATGCCGTACGGCAGGACTGACAGCAAAACATATATCAGCAGACAGCCGGAAAAGCCCAGCAGCGTCGCCGTGCCGACTGCTTTCGGATTCTTGGCGTGTTTAGACATCACGACCGCGCCCTCTATACCGATAAATGCCCACAGGGTAACCAACATCGTGCCCTCAATCTGCTTCGCCAGACCTCCAAGCGAACGTTCCCGCTCGCCCCAGAAGTCGAACGAAAACCGCTCCGAGTTGAAAAATATCAGCGTTATGACGATAAAAAACAACAGCGGCGCAATTTTTGCCACCGTGCCGATAAGGTTGATAATCGTCGCCTGCTTGATGCCTTTCAGAACCAGCGCGTTAAAACCCCATATCAGCAGCGAACCGCCGATAATGGAATAAATGCCGTTGCCGCCCGCAAAATACGGCGGAAAGAAATAATTAAGCGCATCCATCGTAATCACGGCATAACCGACGTTGCCGCAAATCTGGCACAGCCAGTACGACCACCCGATGGTAAAGCCGACATACGGGCCGAAACCTGCCCTGCTGTACATATAAATGCCCGCCGTCAAATCCGGTTTGACGACAGACAAAATGCGAAACGTATTCGCCAGAAAATAAACACCGATGCCGGTAATCAGCCAGGCCAGCAGCACCGCGCCGACCGACGCGCCCGCGGCCATATTCTGCGGCAGGCTGTAAATGCCGCCGCCGATCATTGAACTGACAACCACGCCGGCCAACGCCCAAACGCCCAGCTTTCCGCCGCCGGAAGATTCGGACGTTTGCCCATGGCCGCCGGAAACGCCGGAAGCCCGTTCCGCGGAAACGCCTCCGCTTCCGCCGCCCGCGCCGCCTGCCGAAGCCGGCTGAACCGCGGCGCTGTTTCTTCTATTGTCTTTAATTGCCATTGCTTTTTCCTTTGACTTAATTAATTCCGGTTAACTAAAACGGCGCCGCAAGCCCCGCTGCTCTGCCGGATTAAACCCACACTCCTTCCGGTTCGCCATTAAATTTTGGCTGCCGGAGCGTGTTCGAAATTCAAAAAGCCAAGGCAGGTCAGACAATAGCCGAACTGCTGTTCGATATTGATAAAGTTATGGTAAAGCTGAAAATCGCTGTGCTTTTCGACGCCGCGGATTTCCAACTCATGGTTAAGCGACTTGTTCAGCCACATCTCCGCGTGCCCCTTGGCTATATCGTCGTCAATATGGGTATCAAAATACTCAACATATTCAGCCGCCCAGCCGCCGATAAGCTCGCCGTTTTTGTCCTTGCCCCAGCAGATGCCCAGCCCGGTGGCAATCGCTTTGTGTTCGTCGCGGTTTGCGCCGTTGCCTGCCATAATGACTTCCAGCACCGCGCCGTGCTTAAATTGGTTAACTACTTTGTCAACCGGAACAATGTTGCCGTAAACTTCCTTCGGCAGCACCGACGTATAGGGAACTACGTTAAAGTTTTCAATCTTGGCCTCCATCAGCGCCGAATCATAGCAGAACGTTTCAAACGGCTGCGGCGGAATGCCTTCGTTCGCCTGTCCGGCACCGCCGGTAATAAACGCTAAAGTCGGAAATCTAACGCCTTCTGTCATTTTCATCTCCTATAAAAAATTAATTGTTAAAACAGAAGATGAAATAAACCCGATTTTTATTTTTTAAATACCGGCAGCGGCAAATTAGACTTTCGGATAGGGTACATTGGCAGTCCTTTTCTGCTCTCCGCAACTCTCAGACTTCATTCAAGCGTACCACGCCCCACAGCCGTCATCATTCAGGTTTCGCCCAAACGCACCTCACCCCGTTGCCGTCATCATTCAGGTTTCGCCTAAACGCACCTCACCCCGTTGCCGTCATCATTCAGGTTTCGCCTAAACGCACCTCGCTCCGTTGCCGTCATCATTCGGGCTTCGCCCAAACGCACCTCACCCAGCAGCCGTCAATCTCCGGCCAGTGCCAGATATTGCTCCGGCGTCAGGTTCTCAGCCCTAAGCGTCGGCTCAATGCCCAGCGCCGCCGCTTTTTCAACCGCACCCGGCACGCCTTTCAAACTCTGGCGTATCATTTTGCGCCGCTGTCCGAACGCTGCTTCCGTCAGCCTTTCCACACGCTCCAAAACCTGCCGCTTCACTGAAACGGATTTCGGCTTAAACAGCAGAACCGTTGACCAGATTTTCGGCGCCGGCACAAAGCAGGTCGGCGGCAAATCAAACAGCCGCACCACATCGCATTGCAGCTGCGCAATAACTGAAATTCGCCCGTAATCTTTCGTTCCCGGAACCGCCGTTATCCTGTCGGCTACCTCTTTCTGAAACATCAGTGTCATACTCTTGATATTCTCAATCTGTTCCAGCCACCCGGCCAGCAAAACAACCGAAACGTTATACGGCAGGTTGCTCACAATATGAAACTTTCCCTCCGTTGCCGCTTTTCCTGCCCAGTCAAATTTAAGCGCATCGCCGTTGACAATATCCAGCTGAGGATAAGCCCCCTTTATTTCGCCCAAAATCTCCAGACACCGCTCGTCCATTTCTATCGCCGTCAGCTTTTCCGGATTCTGCCGCAACACGGCCTGTGTCAGCCCGCCCGGGCCGGGACCGACCTCGGCAACAGTTTCCTCTGCCAGGTCTTTCCGCCCCTGTGCCGCCAAAGACAACCGCATAATCTTATCGGTAATATTCCCGTCCAGCAGAAAATTCTGCCCCAGGGCTTTCTTCGCCATCAGCCCGTATTTTTCGACAAGCTCTCTCGTACTCGGCAAGGCATTTTTTCTGCCGTCTGTCCCGTCCATCTATGCTTCTCCCGTCATATTCCGCCGCATTATTTTTGCTTTTTGCCGCCGCAGCGCCAGTCCTTTTTATCGCATCAGAATTTCTTTTCCACCACGGCACGGTTGCGCAAGTCGCGGATATACTTGTTTGCCATTTCATCCGTTTTACGGTTCTGAATAAAGGTTCTTACTTCGTCTTCGTCCGGCATTTTCTGCTTATCCCGCGCCGGATTATAAATCTTGTCCATTTTGAAGATATAATAGTCGGCACGGTACGGAACCGCCTGCGACACCTGCCCTTCCTTCAAACTGCGGACAACTTTGTCAAGCGGCGCCGCCAGCTGTCCGGCCGCTACCCAGCCGAGTTTGCCGCCCGACGGGGCGCTGGCGCTCTGCGAAAACTGCGCGGCATACAACTCAAAACGCGGGTCTTTCTGCAAAATCTCCACCAGCTCGCCGATATGCTCGCCGTCCTTGCGCTTGATTACAATTTCCGAAACCATATATTTCGGCGTATTCATATCCTTTTTAATCCGGGCATATTCGTCTTTCACCTCGCGTTCAGAAACATCAGCACCGCGCCCCATACGATTCGCCACCAGCTTGTTCCATAACAAATTCGCCTTAATCTGCGTCATAAACACATCCCTGCTGACCTGATATTCTTTCAGCACGTTTGCAAATTTTCCGGCCGGTACGCCGTTTGACTTTTCAAAATTGCGATATGCTTCTTTAATCTCCTTATCCGAAACGTGAATTCCCTGTTTTTCGGCTTCCTGAATTTTAATTTTCTCGTCAACCGTGTTTTGCAACACCTTGTCCGACACCATTTTTTTATTCTTGTCATTAATATTAATGCCGGTCGTCAAAGCAAACAAATTGGCTCTTTCCTGCAAATCCTTGTTGGAAATCATCTCCCCGTTGATGGTCGCCGCAATCTTAAGCCCGCGCCCAAACAGGTTGTAAGGGCGGAAAACGGCCTGTTCCTGCTTTACTTTGGCTTCCTGCTCAGCCTTTTCTCTCGCCTCGGCCTCAGCTTCCGCCTGCATTCTGGCTTCCTCGGCTTCTCCGCCGCCCCGCCTGAACATAATCGACTTGGAACCGGAACTGCGCACTGCCTTATCCAAATCGGAAAGGTCGATATCCGCAGCCTGAACCGGCGCCTGCACGGCAGCCCAGAAAAGTAATGCCGTAAGTGCTGTTTTTATCATCATCTTCCAACTCTCCTTTTAATTTAACATTATTTCCCCGCCCCTCTCGCAGAAATTGTCGCTTCCTGAATTTCCGCAAAGGCAACAGTCTGCCGTTTCAGATTCTTCCGTCGCTGCTCTCGCAGAAAGCGCCGTTTCCGGAGCTTTGCCGCTCCGTTGGCGCCGACAATCGCACCGGCAGCCGCTTTGGCCGCCCCGCGCTAGCTTGACCCCATGCCGCCCAGCGTCTTCAGAAAGAACGTTACGCTAAACTCATAGTCATCATCCAGCGTCGGGTCGTCATAATTATATTTTCTCGCCACAAATGCCAGCTTCAGACATTCGTCTTCATAAATCAGCTGCCCGCCGTGCTCCAGCGAACCGCCGTTGTCAGTCAGGTCGATTCGGTCATAAACGGAAACCGACCAGTCCTTCGTCAGCTTGGAATTCAGCGACAAATAGAGCTCTTTTCGTTCTCCGGCTTTGTAATATGAGTTCTGATTCGGTTGTAAATATATGTACGAAGTGTAAACATTAAATATGTCACTGCCGACTTTCGCCCCGAGTTCGCTGTATTTCAAATCAAAGTCGTCCTTGTCCAGCCGGTAGCGATAATTCAAATCCAGATAACGGTTCGGACTGGCATAAACACGGCCGACATAATCTGAAAAACGATTATCGTCTTCTTCGCCGTTAACGGCACGCATAAACGAACTGTTGTCAGAAAACTGATAACTCTGGGCAATAAATGCCGACGTCCGCCCTAAGATGTTGCCGTACGAACTCCAGTTCAAACCATAACTGACACGGCTTCCGTCATCATTGCGGTCATACCCGGCATATCTGTCAAGGCTCAAAATATTCGTATCGTCAAATTCCACATCGGCGCTGTCCGCATCGGGAATTTTTTCAATATCGTTGTCATTGTCCGGCGCCAGCACGGCCACGATAACCGGTTCCAATATCTGCCGGGTAGTTTCCGTCGCCCGAACGAACGGCAGCCGCCATTCGACACCGACCTGCGGGAACACTCTGGCTACCGTGCCGTCATAATCCTCGTTGGTACGGTACATATAGTCGTCAACATAATATAAATCGGATTTCAACGAAGCCACAAATTTATACTGCTCGCCGTAATCGCTCGTATAAGGCAGCTCCCACGAATTTATCATCGTCAGCCGCTGCGATTCTTCGTCATTTTCACGATACACCGAAGCCGAACTGATATTGGTCTTGAAATAAGCCCCGTATTCGTTTGCATCGCTGATGTGCTCATACTCCATATACGGCGTCACCGTCGGCAGGCTCTTCATCCGGCTTTGAAATTCGGCATTGTTTGACGCTTTCAGATTATAACTTGTCAGCTTATAATAATATCCTTCAATCGTTGCATAATCGCGCCCCTCAAATCGTTCAAACGCCAGTTTCGACGTCAGCCACGGGTCATCGCGTCCCTGCAAATTCATGTCTTTCAGATAAAAGACGTCGGAAACATAATTCCAGTCCAGATTGGCTACCCAGTAATCATTGATTTCATAACGCGCGTCCAAAAACAAATTGCCGCGGCGTTTGGGACGGTTAAACGTCTTATAATCAACGTTGTTATAGTCTTTGCCGTCGTCTTCAAGATAAGTTCCCTCGGCTTTGATTTCGCCGTTATAAAAATACTGGCGGTACTGTCCTCCGAGCACCACGCCGCGGTCAGTCGTAAAATACGGCGACAAAATAACGTCGGTATGGTCGGAAACATTCCAGAAATACGTCGGCTGGATATACTGTCCCGTATAGGATGTGCTCCCCATAGACGTCATCAAAAGCCCCGAACGGCGCTTAACCTCCGGCGACGGATGGCTGAGAAACGGCGTATAAAACACCGGAATGTTCTTAACCCGCAAAACCGCATCATTATAATTGATATTCTGCCCCGCTGCGTCATAGCTGACCTTGCGCGCATCAATCTGCCACAGCGGCGATTTCCCCTGACAGACATCGCAGGCCGTATACGACGCATTGCGCATCTGTTTGTTATCGTTGGTCTTTTTGACAAACGTATCCGCCCATATCCGAGATTCATCACGCATAATCACTTTAACTTTATTGACGTCCGCCCGTTTCATCCTCTCCGAAAGCATAATCCTGTCGGTATAAAGCACGCTGCCGTCAGCTTCGGTCAAAATCGCATTGCCTTCCGCCACGATAATATCTTTTTTCTGGTCATACCACAGCCGGTCGCAGACCAGTTCCATATTTCCGCGGGTAACGATAACATTGCCGACTGCCGTAATCACGGCATTGGCTTCATCCGTCTCCATCTCGTCGGCTGAAAAATATATTTCCGGCTCTTCTTCTTTTTTGTTTTCGCTCAAAGACGGCATAATATCCGTCATATTGCCGGGACTGAACTCGGCTTTCGGAGTAACTTCCGTATCCTTGCGCACAATAGCACCGGCCTCGGGTTCGTTTGCCGCCTGCAGCGGAAAAGCCAGCATGGTCAAAACCGCCGCCGCGGCCCACGGATTAAGCTTCATTTTCAATCTCCTTCGCGCGCTTTCTGCGAAACGTCGGCGTTTTCCAAAGCAGCCAGCCGGCAATCAACAGCGGCAAAAAGCAGTTAACATACATCAGCGCCACAATCCACTCGTACCGGCGCGCCATATTCGCAAACGTCATATCCAGCGCCTGCACCAGTATCATTGCCAAAATAGAAACCGTAATGACTTTCCCCTGCCCCCGGCGGTTGAAATTCGAAATCAGCAGCCCCGTACAGGCCAGCAGCGCAAAAACCAGATTAAACCACGGCGCCAGCAGCCGGCGATGCGCCTCGGCCTTAAACGCACGCGCATCCTTTTCGGAAACTTCCGGCTTTTCTGCTTCGGCAAACAATTCGGAGATGCTCCGCTCCCGCACGCTCTTATCTTTTTTGCGCGCAACCGAAACATCGCCGAAATCGACGACATAATCGTCAAACGTCATTGATGAAAACTGTCCGCTTTTTTTGTTCATAACCTGACGCGTACCGTTCTTCAACAGGATTTTCGGCCCGATGTCCGTATATTCCAGCATACCGCTTTCCGCCACCGTGACCACCTTTTCCGCCGGATTTTTGCCGTCGCTGACCAAAATGCCCTTAACCGTCCCGTCATCAAGGAACTTGTCGATAAAAATTGTCATATTGTTTTTAAAAGACGTAAAAGCTCCTTCGCGCAGCATCATTTTGGAAAAGCTGTTTTTAACCTCATATTCCAAATCGCGAAACTTCCCCTCCGCCGCCGGAATGCCGACATTCAGCACAAAGACGTTAAACAGCGCCAACACCGCGCCGATCAGCAATGCCGCCCGGGCAATGACGACCGAACTGATGCCCACCGCTTTCATCACCACCAGCTCGCTGTCGGTAATCAGGCGGTTATAAACAAACATCACCGCTACAAACAGCGCAATCGGCGACAGGATGGTAAACACCCGCGGCATTAAAAGCGATGTCATCTCCACAAACAGATAAACCGGCAGCCCCTTGTCCGTTACCATTTCGACAAACCGGAGCGACTGCGTCAGCCACAGCATGGACATCAGGGAAAGCGCCACCAGCAGAAAACCGGTTACAATCTGCTTGGCTATATAGGTATCTAATTTTTTCATAAACCTAAAGTTATCTCATTAAAACTTATTTTTCAAACTTTATTTTTAGAATCTCTACGTTTAAAAATGCTTAAGAAAATCTTTTAAATTAAAATATTTAGAACGTTGCGCCTCTGTATCTGGATTATCCGGTTTTCTCTCTTTTCGCCGTCTTTCCGTTTCACCATTTTTTTACACTGAAAGCTCCCGGAATACAGGCACCTAAAAAACTGTTTACTTTTCTTCTGATTGCAATATACTTGGCGGCAGTAAATAATTATTCTGTAAATTTGAGGATCCGGTCAAATAAAGCCTCGCAGTCAATCCCCCGGTACAATTATGAACGAAATGGTTATATTTTATGTTTTGTTTTCCATAACTGTTGTTCTTTTCATCCTATTGCTCTTAACATTTTTCAGCTGGGAACGATGGAAAACGAACTTCAGAAAAGAACTTGCTTTCCGCCCTGCCGATGTAAGCGACTATACAATCCCCCGATATGTCTATGCAAACGGCAGTGAAAGTCCTGAATATGAACCGGAAAACGGGCGTATCGTCGGTTATCGCATTGCCCCGAACTTGGTCATCAACAGCCATATATACACAGGTACCAGTTTGCGGCTTTGCCAAAACTATATGCTCCGCCATTTGCTTCAGGAAAAAGATGTTCTGTTACTTGAGGAAAACTTAAACGCTCTGCATTCGTTAAGGGCAAAATCCGGAGAAAAACCTTTAAGCTTTTCCTGTTTCTGGGCAAAAAAGAACGGTTTTCCGGTTATTATTAATTTGGAAAAAAATCAATATTGGACGGTATCAGACGAACAGAAAACCTATCCGGCCATTTTAAAGTACTAAATCAAAAAAGCAGGGTTTCCTCCCCGGAACCCTGCTTAAATTTAATACATTATCAATCCGCATCAACGTGCCACAATAACCATCGCTTCGCGCAGAATACGGTCATGTATCGTATATCCGGCCTGCAATTCCGCCAAAATTGTCCCGCTCTTGGCTTTCTTGTCTTCAATTTCCTGCACCACGCGTTCAAAATTCGGGTCAAACTTTTCCCCGATATGGTTGAAGCGCTTAATTCCGAACTTTTCAAAAACTTTCGCCAGTTCGTTCTGGGTCAGTTCAACCCCTTTCAACAGTTCGGCACAGGCCTCCCGATTGTCGGCCATTGCAGCAATCGCGCGCTCCAGATTGTCGGCCACGCCCAACAATTCCTTCGCAAACGACGAAACGGCAAACTTAATCGTCTTTTCGTTTTCCTGATGCGCCCTCTTTTTCATATTGTCCATTTCGGCATACAAACGGATATAATCATTCTTAAGCTTATTGAAATCTTCTTCCAGCTTTTCTCTGCCGCCGTCGTTCTGCCCCTCGGCATCGCCGTTCCCTTTGTCCGTCCCGCCGGAATTGTTTTCCGCCTCGCAGGACGCGCCGCTTCCCGGCTGCCCGGCATTCTCACAAAAATCCGTTTCTTCGCCTGCAGCAAAACTGTCCGCCCCGGTTTCCGGCATTGTCTTCTCGTTTTCATCTGCCGGATGGCGGTTTTTCATTTCATTTTCTTCGGCACTCATAATACCCTCTTCATAATTAAAATTCGTCTGACATAGATTTAGGTCTTAAAAATCATTAAGTCAAGACCCAATGCACCGCAGCCTTCCCTCATCGGTGCTTTCGCCCATACCTCCTCCTCATCGGTACTTTCGCCCACGCGACACCCGACGTCCCTCCTTTTCGCCCCAAGCGTCTGAAAGCGGAAGCTCCCGGTAGTGTCTGCAATCACCAGTGATCCAGCAGATGATGCCGGTGATACGGTCCCCAGATATCATATGCCACCCTGCCGGCAACAACACCGCCTAAAAAATAAATTAAATTCTGCACATTGTCCTGATAGGGATAATATCCGCCGTTTGCCTGCGCCTTCTGCCATGCTGCATATTTATGATACGGCGGAACCACAACCGGGGAAACCGTCGGCAGATATGTACTTCCGATATTCGGACGCTCTGCCGTTTGCTGCGGCCAAACACCAGCTTTCTCCGTCGCAACTGCAACAGCAGCTCGTTGTTCCAGTTGATCCGGAGGCGGAGTCGTAATCATTTCAATATAACTGTTTGCCCCGGCCGCTGCTGCACCTCCAACCAGCAGAAAAACACATGCCGCGGCAGCCACGCTCCGCCTGTCCCCGGCCAACAGACGGACATATTTGCCGGAGCACCGCTGAAACTTTTCCGTTTTTATAAAAATCTGCCGCAGCATGCCGTATTCCGTCAATGGTGCCTAAAATGCCGGTTATGCCGCCACCGATAAAAATGCGGATGATGATAGCGGTACGGGTGCCAATACCCCGGAAAATCTCCAAAGTACGGCCGCACATAACGCCAGCCGTCGCAACGCTCGCACCTGTCGGGCACCGTATCCGTTACCACAACCGTTACCGGCCGGACACCAGTTTCAGTCCCGCCTGCTTCCCCCTGCAAACCGGCTGTTCCGGTTCCCGGCGTTCCTGCCTGTCCCCCTGCTGTTGTTTTTCCCGTCCCTGCATCAAAAGTCTGCGGTACCGCAAAAACCTGTTTAACGACATTTCCGTACCGGTCAACATAAACCGTAGCATCTTCCGCCGCTGCCCCGCTGACAAATGCCAATGCCGCCAGAAACAGTCCGGCAATTCCGCTTTTGCAAAAAATTCTGCTTTCTTTCATTTTTCCTCGCCAATCATTAGACCGCCGGCGTATCTGCAAGATACATACCTGAAATAGGTATAAACCGGATATTTCCGTTTTTCAACATCTATTATAACGACAAACGGATATAAAAGTTCACGGCAAAATGCCCCGGTACAAATTTTCAGCCTCAAAGCAGACAAATATCAAACCGGAAAAACAGGTTTGCCGGCTGTCATCTCATAACTGCCGCTGTTTCATAACTGTTACTATTTCATAACTGTTACTGTTTCATGTCAGCCGCCGTTTCATATTTTCTGAAATACGCCGCCTCCTGCTCTTCACGGCGGCTTTTCTATATTCAGAATTCACAAAAAGCGATCAGGCTGCAAACTTCGGATTACTTCTTCATAACATTTTTTCGCTTCCTCGGCAAAACGGTCGTCAGCCTCCGCCGCCCCCGCAACTATAAGCTTCAGCAGATATCCGCCGGCAATATCGCCCTTTTCATCACGGTTCACAACCAGCACGCCGGCCGACTTGCCCAGCACATCCCGAACCTCCGGCACGATATTTTCAGCCACACAAACCGAACCGTCCGTTCCCCAAAGCCGCAAAGTATTCTTCCCGTCATAAGCCGCACGTTCAAACAGTCGCGAAACGCCAGGCAGCTCTACCGCTGCGCGCCCGTCATGAACATAAAACACACACTCTTCAATAGTCAGCGTTTCGACCATCAGCGCCCCCTTTTTGATTTCGTATTAAGTATTTGAAATGCCGCACCGCCGGCCGTACGTTCCTTAGGCTCTGCCACTGCTTCTTTATTGGTTAGCTTGTCTTTAAGCCTGCTTGATTTCCAATGGCAAAAACCCGTCGTCATAATCGTTGCGCCGGCCGCAGCCAAAGCCGGATTTCCCGTTCCCATGCCGGCCAGCATTGACAAGCCGCCAATCGTTGCCGCCTGTTTCGGATTATCTTTCAAATAGGCTATATTCTTTTCAATGCAGTCCTTAAAGTAAGCCTTCATCTTGTCAAACAGCCTGCTGCCGCCGCTGTAGCTCTTGGCTTTGCGCACAAAGTCAGCAGTCTGCTCTTTGCCGACCGGATGCGCCGGCATTTCTTTTTCCAGCCCATACTTACGTTTAAGAATTTCGCTCTGATATTTTGCCGATTTTCTCAACTCTTCATCAACTTTCGGATTATTTGCCACCGCATCATAAACGCCTGCCACTTCGGCTGCCACGGCACTTCCCGTCTTGCTCTTATTCATCTCGCGCATTATATGCTTTGCCGCCTCAAAACAGTCTTCAGCATATTGCGGATGATCCGTTGCCACTTGGCGGTAATTATGCATCGTTTGATTGTACGCTGCAACGGCATCATCGGACGGAAACTCTTTTTCCAAACCCTTAACTTTATAAACCTCACGTTCGCTCGCGCTCATATACGCGTCAGCAACTTTTTCATCGCCAAAATAACGCGCCGCTTTGTTATATGTTTCTAGGCGATATCCCTCATTCTCAAAATAATGTCCGCTTCCGTCAATTCCGGCAAACAATTCCTTTTGCATATTCAATAACTTCGCAGAAAGCTCCGGCGATTCCGGCTCCACGCCGCGCGTCGCACGAATTAAATCGCTTGCCACGGCCTGATGGTCGTATGAAGTCGCCGGCGCATTAAGTGCTGCCGCCCTGTTTTTGATATCTTCAATTTCCTTAAAGGCTTCTGCCGGCTTGTCCCCTTGAAAGGCATTATCCCCGCGTGTTGCCACCCCATACGCAGCATTAAAACCTTCTAACGGTTGCGCATTTTCATCTGTAAGAATATTTTTGTTTCCCATCTTAGCCTGCGCCGCCTCCATAACCTTTGCCAGCATTGCCTGCGCTTCTGCGCTGTCCGCAAAAACGCCGGCTTCCTTAGCCGCCTTTTCCATAATCTGACGAATCACCGCATCGGAAACATTGCTTTCACCCAGCCGTGCCAGCATCTCATCAAACATTCCCATAACATCTCTCCTTGTACAATTATAACTGTTGATTATAATTGTACGTATTAATACACCATCGGAATACAATCATAAGAATATGTATTGGCTTAATATTTTTTGCTTGCCAATTGTTGAAAAATAACGTACCTAAAATTTCATCATCGCAAACGTTATGCCGCAGCCCGAAACTCAACATTTACACATCCCGGTACATATCACCACCGCACGCCCGCCAGCACACGCCCCCTCTTATCCTGACTTGGCATACAAAAAGGCAGAGCTTTTGCTCCGCCTCAGATTTTTTCAGCCCGCTCTTGCCGTTAAGCAGATTTTTTTAGACGTGCATCCATCAACAACCGCAGCACACGATCAACCGTTTCTTTAAGATTTTTGCGTTCGACCACGATATCAACCATGCCGTGCTCTTTCAGATATTCCGCAGTTTGAAAGCCTTCCGGAAGCTTTTCGCGGATAGTCTGTTCAATCACGCGCTTGCCGGCAAAACCAATCATCGCGCCCCTTTCGGCTATATGGATATCTCCAATCATTGCAAACGATGCCGAAACGCCGCCTGTCGTCGGGTCGGTAAAAATGGAAATATACGGCAGGCCTTTCTCCTTTACCCGGTTAATTGCTGCCGTGGTACGCGCCATCTGCATCAGCGACAGCATACCTTCCTGCATGCGGGCGCCGCCGGAAGCGCTGGCAATAATCAGCGGGCAGTCATGTTCATACGCATATTCCGCCGCCGCAACGATTCCTTCGCCCACGGCCGTTCCCATCGAACCGCCCATAAACGAGAAATCCATTGCCGCAACAACCGCATCAATTCCGCCGACTTTGCCGGTACCGACCTTAATCGCGTCGTTATTTCCGGTTTTCTTACGATATACTTTCAAACGGTCAACATATTTCTGGGTATCTTTAAACTTAAGCGGATCTTCCTTCACGGTCGGCAAAGCCATTTCAGTATAAATGCCGTCGTCAAACAGCTGTTTCAAACGTTTGTCGACATAAAGCCGCAGATGGTGTCCGCATTTGGTGCAGACATACATCGACTGTTTCAATTCCTTTGAAAACAGCATTTGCCCGCATTCCGGACATTTGACCCACAAATCGTCGGAAATTTCCTTCGGGGTCGTCTTCTTTATTTTCGGCCTGACAATATCCGTTAACCAGTTCATTTGATACCTCGCTTTTCTTCGGCAGCAGCTCTGTTCCCCGCTTAAGCGCAAAACGTGCACCGTCTGCCTGTTTTTGTTTGTTTTTGTTCTTTAATCCTTTTTTATGCTCAATCCGTTTTCCGCCCGCCGCAGTATTATGCGCCGATCTTTTCCTCATTTATCGTTTACTTATCTTCCGCAGAAGGCTTGGAAAACCAGCCTTTGATTTTTTGATTAAGCGAAAAACCGTTTTTTCTGTCGGCTTTATCCGCCTCTTCCTGCAGAGTCGAAATCTGCTGGTTCAGCTTTTCATGCTCATGGTTCAGTTTTTCATGTTCCTTGGAAAGCATTTTGTTTGCTTTTTTCTGCTTTCGGAGCGTAGCCCTAAGCGGCGCATAAGCCGACCATGCCGACATACGCCCGTACAAATAGCCCAAACAGAACATTGCCAGATAGACGACGCTCACGCCGACCATCAGCGACGATTCCGGAATTGGCCACACACTGACCAAATCGTTATTATTCTGAACCAGAAAGACCAGAAACAACGCCATCAGTAAAATTTTAATCAGCCACATATCCGTCTCCTTTTTGCGAAGGATTGAAAAATCAGTTTTCGTTCATTTTCTCGTGCAGTTCCTTGCCTACCCGAAAATGAACGATATTGCGGTTACCAATCTGTACCTTGTCGCCGGTTCTCGGATTCTGTGCAATTCTCGGAGCACGCTTATGGATTGAAAATACACCGAAACCGCGGAATTCCACCCGGTCGCCCCTGGCCAAAGCCCCCGTCATGCTGGAAAAAATGACGCTGACAATCTTCTCAATCTCGCTAAGCAGGAGATTCGGGTTTTTCTTTGCAATGCTTTCTATTAATTCGGATCTAGTCACGGCATACCTCTTTCATGAATATAAACATAACACAACTTCTTTTAAATTAAATTCCTAACATCAAATTTACAACATAGCTATAAATTTTTATTTATTTTACACATTTGTTTGCATCAGACATCCGCATTCTCAAACATTTGCCCGCCGGCTTAGCGTACCGGCTTTGCACCGCATATCCGTTGAACGGAGCTTTTGTCGGTCTTACACACCGGCTTCGCCCCGCATATCCGTTGAGCCGGGGCTCCTGCCGGGCTTATGCCTCTGTTCTGCCTACGCACCTGCCTGTCTGACGCATGTGTCAGCCCCTCTTATATACAGCGGCTTCGGAAAATCAAGGTTTTTCTGCAAATATTTTTGATAGGTTGTGCGAAACAGCGCTTCGGTACTCATCATGTCCGTAATCTCAACCTGTTTGATTTGCAGCCCCATGGAAACCGACAGCAGCCGCTCTGCCCCGTCGCCGATAAAGCTGGTCTGGCGGCTCTTCAGGCGATTGGCAATTTCCTCTCGCGTCAAAGCCAGCGGTTCGCTGATTTTTTTCAGATTCTCGTCAAACAGCTGAAAATAGAAGTCCTCGCGTTTAGTTTCGATAACCACGGCATTATAAAAAGCACGGTCGCTTTCTTTAAGCATATTTGCATAAACTTCAAAAGCCGAAACGCCGGTCAGTTTCAAATCCGGACTGCCCAGCGCCAGCCCGCGCGCAAATGCCAGCCCTGCCCGCACGCCGGTAAAAGAGCCCGGCCCGGTACAAACGCCCAAAAGCCCGATTTCGCCAAACTTCAGCTTATTTTCCTTAAGCATCTTTTCAACATTGCAAGCCAAATCTTCTGCCTGCCCGAACTCTTCTATTTTTTCGATTCCCGCAACGCGGGACAAATCCCGGTAAAGGGCTGCCCCCACACCGCTGCCGGTCGTATCAAAAACCAAAGTATACATATTGTTCACTCTTTCAATTTTTAATTTGCTATCAAATGACAAATATCTTAAAAAAGCCTATATACCAAAATAAAAAAACAAACAACCTTTATTTTGGCTCCGTCGGCGTTTTGTCCCCCCCGGAACATATTTCAGACACCGGCCAAAACAAAACTCCGGACATCTTTGTCGGATGTCTGCTAAAATAGAATTATCAGGACATCTTTGTCGGATGCCTGCTAAAATAGAATTATCAGGGCGTCCTTGCCGGATGCCTGCTAAAGTAGAATTATCGGAACGTCTTTGCCGGCCGTCCGTTGAAAACAAAACTATCCGGCCGTCTCCCCAGGCGTCCGCTGAAAACAAAACACTCGGCCCTTTCGGCCGTATACTATGGAAAAAGGAATGACGATAGAAACTGTAACCATATTGCTTTATATCTGGCTTTCCGTCAGTCTGGTTTTCCCGCTGCTCGCGGTAATTCTGCTGCGCCGCGGCCGGCGGATGAAAGCCGAGCTGGCCAAGAAGGATTTGTCCAACCGCCACTATGAAGAAATGCTATATGCCTCCAAAGACGGCTATCTGACCCATTCCGTATATAAAAGCAAAGATTATCAGTACTGTTCGCGCCGTCTGGCAACCATGCTGAATCTGTCCGCCGGCGAAAAAAGTACGTTTTCCGACGTTGCCGCCGCATTTGAACGCGCCGATGCCGAAAAGCTGAACGGCATGTTTACCGCCCTGCTCAAAGACGGAAAAAGCTTTGAAACCATCGTCAGGACGCCCGCAGGCAAAGCCGCTCTTTCCGGCAAAACATTCGTCGTCTCCGGCGTGCGGATTAACTCCGCCGATTCGCTGATAAACAGCAGCTGCCTCTGGTTTCGCGATATCACGCGTGAAACCGACTTTATTGACCGTGCCACCGAAGACGCCCTCGCCTGCCGCCGCGAAGTTGAGGACTTTCGCATTCTGATAGACAATCTGCCCAGCCCTGTCTGGCTCCGGGACGAAAGTCTGAACATCCGCATTATGAACCGGCGTTACCTGAACCTGCTAGGCCTGAAAGACTTCAAAGACGCCACGCCGGAAAACACAATCCTGCGCGACCTCGGCAATGCCACCAATTTGCTGGAACTCGCCAAAACCGCCCGCGAATCAAACACGCCGCAGAAAAAGCAGATTAACATCTTACATGACGGCGAACTCAAAAAATACGAAATCACCGAAACGCCGTATTACGATTCGTCGCTGAAGACATCGCATACTGTCGGTTCGCTGACGGATATCACCGGCTTTGACGAAGCCAAGCGCAGCTATCAGGTACATCTGGACACCCATCTTGATATTTTAAGCTCGCTGGATACGGCATTCTGCATCATCAACACCGGACACGAATTCACCTTTGGCAACGCCGCGTTCCTGAAATTGTGGAACCTTCCCGAAAACTTTATCGACAACGCGCCGCACTACAACGTTTTCCTTGACCGGATTCGCGAACAGCGGACTTTGCCCGAAGTCTCGGATTTCAAAGCCTACAAAGACGAAGAGAATAAAGCTTTTGACGCATTGACGGAACAGCGGGAAGACCTGCTTTATATCCCGGACGGCCGCACTTTCCGCCGCATCCGCGCCCCGCATCCGGATGGCACGATTATCGCTTACGAAGACATTACCGACCGTCTGGCCGCCGCCCGCCGCCTCAGCGACCTGCTTGCGGTTCAGCGCGGCATTCTTGACAACATCAGCGATTCGGTCGTTATCTTCTCGCCTAACCTGAAGCTGAAATCTTACAACGTGGCTTTCCTCAGGCTCTGGGGGCTGGGCGCGGCGGAACTTGATGCTTCGCCATACCTGCGCGAACTGCTTGACCTGCTGAAGCCCAAACTGCCGGAACTGGAAGACTGGAACACATTCCGCGAAGACATGCTCAAGCATATAACTTCCTGCACTCCTTTCACGCTGAAGCTCCGCAGCAAACAGCGTATTATGGTAACGCCGGTCATCTTGGCGGACACGTCGCTGATGATTACATATCATAAGGAATAACGGAAAACAAATAATCCTTGCATTCGCGCAGGACGTCATCCATAATATCCGGCAGATATCAGTCCAAGCGGCAGTTGCCGTAAAATGTCGGCCGCCGCAGCAAAAGCCTTGAAAAGCTCAAAGGAGAAAAGCAATGACGGAACAATTGGCACCAAACCAGAAAAAAATTGTCGACTGGGACAAAAAATCCGATTCGGATGCCGAACGCATCAGTAAACGGCTGGAAGGAAGAAGCGAACTGGACGACCGCACGTCCACCGCCAATGACGTTTCTGCCCGCCCGGTTGCTGAGCGCACTGCCGCTCCCGTCCGGCCGGCGACGCACCCCGCCGCCGCAAACTCTGCCGCTTCACGTCCAGCTCCGGCTGCCGGACAACCGCTGCAGCGCCTGCGCCAAAAAATTAAAGAAGTTTACGACGATGATGATGACGAAGACGAAAACGCCCCCGGTTTCTTCAATATCAGCCTGCTGGACGAAGAAGAAGCCGAAAACGGCGTTCTCCCCGCAGGCACTGTTCCCGACCCGGCCCGCAACGAGTCGGAAACACTGCGCATTACCCGCGAACAGCAACTGGCCGGAAAGCTGGACGCCATTCTCAGCTCCTCAATGGCCGCAAGAGAAGCCGGGCTGTCCCCCCGCGCTTCCCGCACCGATGCCAGGCTGGCAAATTCGGCAGAATATGATGTGAAAAAAATCCGCCGTCAAACCTTAAAAGAGAAAATATCCGAACCGCTCGGACTGAAAGGTCATCTCCCTGAAAAAGAGCTTGGCCAAGCGCTTCGCGGTTTGAAAAATGCCGCCGAAACGCTGGAACCCTCTCTGCACTCAGCCGCATCCCAAGCGCCGCTTTCGGCCGCACCGCTGGCTTCTTTGCAGCGCGAAGCATCAGATATCCTGAACGGCCTTCCCGCCGAAACCGCTCCGGAATTGGCGAAAGAAGACGATGAAAAAGCGCTCGCCAGACTGATACTGGAAAAATCGGGACGCGGCGCCCCGCGAAAAAAATTATCCGAAATTGCCAAAGGGTTGAAGCCATTTAAAAAAAATGAAAATACGGCTGACAACAGCAAAGAAAATAGCTGATTCCGCCACGCCCCGGAAGCACTTATTAAACAAACCTGATTGACACTTATAAATCTTTGTGATATTCTGGACAGTGTTGATAACCTCATAAAACCAAAGGCCAAACTATGGAAAACCAATATTATACGTTAATTGAAAAACAGGACTTTTTCGAAATCATCGAAAACAAGTTCGGCGAACTGGCGGTATTTATTGACGCCCGCAAAGGCGAACCGGTCAATCCGCAGCTGGAATATGACGGCAAAACCACAGCTTTGCTCAAACGCGACGGCAGGCTCGCTGTCAAGCTTGAAGGCATAAACGCCGAAACCGGCGCCGTTCTGGCTGAATCCGAATTTGTTATGATTGTAGAACTCTCCGGCGAAACAGTCGAACGCACCTACGGCGTTCCGGTTGAAACGGTTGAGGAATTTTCATTCAAAGGCCGTCAGACCCGTGCCGACGAACTGGAACGCATTAAAAGCAAACAGGAAATCATTGAAGCGTTTGGCGCCGTTAAAATCTGGAAAAGCGGAGAAAAATAGATGATAGGAATAGTATTGGTAACCCATGGCCGGCTGGCTGACGAATTTCTGTCTGCCATGCAGCACATTGTCGGCCCTCAGAATCAGATTGCCACCGCCTGCATCGGCCCCAATGACGATATGAACGAACGGCGCAACGACATCTTAAACAAAGTTCAGGCGGTTGACAGCGGCGACGGGGTCATTGTTTTGACCGATATGTTTGGCGGTACGCCGTCCAACCTTGCCATTTCGATTATGGACCGTGCCAACATTGAAGTTATCGCCGGCATAAATCTGCCGATGCTCGTCAAACTCAATACGCTGAGAAAAGAAAAAGGGCTGAAGGAGGCCGTTACCGGCGCCAAAGAAGCCGGCATCAAATATATAACTATTGCATCTGAACTGCTGGGAAAATAAAATGAGCGACACCATTTCTGTAGAACTTGAAATCATTAACGAACGCGGATTGCATGCCCGTGCCGCCGCCAGTTTCGTCAAAACGATTGACGGGCTGAACGCCGACGTGCAGGTTGAACGTCTGGGACAGGTTGTAGACGGCAATTCGATTATGGGGCTAATGATGCTTGCCGCCGCCAAAGGCACCAAAATTAAGGTTTCCGCCGCCGGAACAGACGCCGAAACCGCCATCGCCAACATTACCCAACTTGTCAACGGCAGATTCGGCGAAGATAGATGACGCAAACGCCCGACACCCTTGCCGATACTCTTGCTGCGCTTTCTCCCGCTCAGCCAACGCCCTCCGCAGTTTCTCTCTCAACCTCCCGGAAAAGAGGCCGCAGCCCTGCCGCATCCCCTGCCGCGGCAGCCAAAGCGCCGGCACCGCGCAACAAGACCATCACGTTGACAGAACCGGAAATCTCCGAATATTCTTCCCGTGCCATATCCCTGAAAGGCAAAGCTGCCCTGCGCGACATCATTGACAAAACGATTTGGCAGGACACTTTTGAAGCTCTTAAATTTCTCCCCGCCAACTTTGCCGATTTGGTGGTCGTCGACCCGCCGTACAACCTGACCAAAAAATTCGGCACCAAAGAATTTAAGTCCATGGACTGGAACGACTACAAGCGCTGGATGGACAAGTGGCTCGCGGAAGTCTTTATCTCGCTGAAACCCAACGGCAGCCTGTATATTTGCTCGGACTGGAACACGTCTATCGCCGTTCCCGAAATCGCCGGCAAATATTTTCTTCTGAAAAACCGCATCACTTGGGAACGGGAAAAAGGCCGCAGTTCAGGCAATAACTGGAAAAACTGTATTGAAGACGTCTGGTTTTTCACCAAATCTTCCGAATACACTTTCAATCTGGATGCCGTTAAGCTGAAGCGCCCGGTTCTCGCCCCGTACAAAGACGGCAACGGCATTCCCAAAGACTGGCAGGAAGACGAAGAAATTGAAGGGGGAAAATACCGGCTGACTGCGCCGTCCAATCTGTGGACGGACATTTCCATCCCGTTCTGGTCTATGGCCGAAAACACGCCCCATCCCACCCAAAAGCCGGAAAAGCTGATAGCCAAGCTGATTTTGGCCTCCAGCAACGAAGGCGATGTCGTTTTTGACCCTTTCCTCGGCTCCGGTACCACTTCGGTAACCGCCGCCAAGCTCGGCCGTCATTATGTCGGCATTGAACGCGAAAAAGAATACGTAGCCCTTGCCGAAAAGAGGCTTGAAATGGCACAAACAGACAAGACCATTCAGGGATACGAAAACGGCATATTCAAACTTCGCCACGCCTGATTTGTCCGCAAAAAAAGCCATCTCTGCCGCCAATTTTCCTGCTCCGCCGGGGATTAACCGCCGGATTTTGCCCGGTACAGGCCAAAAACTTTTCACAAAACGAAAAAAATTGTTGCAAATACATATAACCTGATATATGTTATCAACGAATTTAATAGATATTAAGTTCAGGGCGTCAGAATCCCTTAAGCAGTCAGTCCGCAGCAGGACAAAATAAATATGCCACGTTCGGACGGATGTCGACGAATAAGAGCTTCTCAAATAAGTCGAGCCGTCAATTGCTTACGGTTTCTGAACATCCGCCCGCCTTTGCGGGCTTTTTATTTTCCCTCTATTCTTTCCGCTCATCGCCAATATATCCGTTTTTTGAAGTGCGTTTATCTGCCTGCATTCTTTCTGACCACTCCTCGTCTGGTTCTATTGCCCTACTGTCCGCCCCTACAGCCCGTTCCCATCTGTTCCTATCGTCCTACTGCCCGCCCCTTTAGCAGCTGCCCGTCTGCCACTCACGGGTCATCCTCTCCCAACGATACAAACTCCCTCAAACGGTACAAACTCTCCCAAACGGCACAACCTCCCCCAAACGCCTGATACATTTATTCTGCCCCCAACATTCGCTAAAAACAAAAATTGCTATTGAGTTTTAATCCGCACCGCTCTATATAATATATCTGTGCAATATGTATTTCTGATATGTTGCCGCACCGAACCGCCATATGCGATTCTCCAACCAACAACAGGGAAATGACAACAGATGAAACCAATGAAAAATATTATGTTCTGGCTTGTTGCCTTCATACTTTTGAGTGTGATTATGAACGGCTTCTCTCCAAGTGCCCGGCAGAACGCCGCCGCGCCGATTGCTTTTTCGGAATTTATGGACAAAGCCGAAAACAACCATATTGACGCGGTAACGATTGTCGGCAACGACATTTACGGCACCTACGACAACGGTAACAAATTCCGCACTTACGCTCCCTTTGACCCGAGCATGGTCGAAACGTTGCGCAAACTCGGCGTCAAAATTGAAGCCAAGCCGATAGACACGTCCGAAAGCACGTTCTGGGGCATTGTCATTTCTTGGTTCCCGATGCTTCTGCTGATTGGCGTCTGGATTTTCTTTATGCGCCAGGCCAGTTCCGGCAACAACAAAGCCATGAGTTTCGGCAAATCCCGCGCAAAATTGATAGAAAACACCAAACGCGTTACGTTTGCCGACGTTGCCGGAGCGGACGAAAGCAAGCAGGAACTTGAAGAAATTATTGATTTTCTGAAAGACCCGCAGAAATTTCAGCGTCTCGGCGGCAAAATTCCGAAGGGCGTCCTGCTCGTCGGCCCTCCGGGAACCGGCAAAACCCTCTTGGCAAAAGCCGTAGCCGGCGAAGCCAATGTCCCGTTTTTCTCTATTTCCGGTTCGGACTTTGTCGAAATGTTTGTCGGCGTCGGGGCGTCGCGTGTGCGTGATATGTTCGCTCAGGCCAAGAAAAACGCCCCCTGCCTGCTGTTTATTGATGAAATAGATGCCGTGGGCCGCCATCGCGGCGCCGGCCTGGGCGGCGGCAACGACGAACGCGAACAGACTCTAAACCAGCTTCTGGTGGAAATGGACGGGTTTGATGCCAACGAAAACGTTATTCTGATTGCGGCGACCAACCGCCCCGATGTTTTGGATCCGGCCTTGCTGCGTCCCGGACGTTTTGACCGTCAGGTAACTGTCAGCAATCCGGACGTCAAAGGACGGGAGGAAATTCTGAAAGTCCACACCCGCAAGGTTCCGCTCTCCAAAGACGTCAACCTCAGCATCGTCGCCCGCGGCACACCCGGATTTTCCGGGGCTGATTTGGCCAATCTGGTTAATGAAGCGGCTCTCCTTGCCGCCCGTAAAAACAAACTCAAGGTCAGCTCTGCCGACTTTGACGCAGCCAAGGACAAAGTCTTGATGGGCAACGAGCGGAAATCCATGGCGATGGACGAAAAAGAAAAGCAGCTGACCGCTTATCACGAAGCCGGACACGCCATCTGTTCTCTGAACGTCAAAGACACCGACCCCATTCACAAAGCGACGATTATTCCGCGCGGCCGGGCACTCGGAATGGTTCAGCAGCTGCCGGAAAAGGACAAATACTCCTATACCCGCGCTCAAATGTTGTCCCGTTTGGCAATATTGATGGGCGGACGCGTTGCCGAAGAAATCAAATTCGGTTACGATGCGGTTACTTCGGGTGCGTCTTCCGATATTAATGCTGCCACGGATTTGGCGCGTGCCATGGTAACGGAATGGGGAATGAGCGACGCGCTGGGGCCGATTCGCTATTCCGAAAACTCCAACGAAGTCTTCCTCGGCCGTTCCGTTACGCAAAACCAGAATATGAGCGAAGAAACTGCCCGTCTGGTCGACGCGGAAATCAAACGTCTGGTTACCGGCGGCTACGAAGAGGCGAAAAAAATTCTCCAACAGCACCAAAAAGATTGGGAAACGCTTGCCCAGGCGCTGATGGAGTATGAAACGCTGACCGGAGAGGAAATCCAGGATGTCCTGGCCGGAAAGCAAATTGATAAAAATAAAGACGCTCCGGTATCGGAAGAAAAACGTACCAAAGCGTCTGTACCGGAACTGTAAACCAATGTTCCAGGCAGCTGACCGCCAAGCAGTCGGCTCCTCAATCACCTGGTTCTGTATTAAACAGCCTGCCTTCCGGCAGGCTGTTTTTTATTGCCGCTATGCTCCATTACTATCGGCACAGCCGTCCTGCAAAACGGTTCAACATCCCTGCAAAAACGGCCTCCTGCTTGATTAATACCCTTTCCAATTATCGCCCGTTCAAATTTCCGTTGCACGATATTATCAAAATTCTCCTCCCCAAAAACATCTCCGTAAAAGACATCACCGTTCCGTGAATCATTCCCACAAAAGAAAAGCCCCCAACCTAGTTGATGGTACTAAAAAAAAGAGCCGCATACCGCAGCTCCTTTTTTTTATTCCGGATATTCCGTCCTTTGACTCAACGTCAGAAATGCAGAATATCATAACAATGCGCATCCCACATATTAAGATGCATTTTTCCGCGTTCATCAAAGAACAGACACCGTCTGCCTTCCGACAAATTTGCCTTCTTGAAGCATCTGCCGCGAGCAGGCGCCCCACAGCGCTCACAAAGCATCCAGCCTCCGCTCTCATAACGGATAAGATGGAAACGCTCATTGAGAGGCATAAAGCCGCGCACATTTTCGTGCACCACCATGCCGTTCGCATCAGCCACCTTCAGCCTATGACCTTTAACGAGCTGAAAGTCTGCATTAACTTCAAGTTCTTCCGCTGAAGAAACATAAAAGCCGCCAACTGAAACACTATGCTGCGCTTCAAAAGAAACCAGTTTCCAGTCCGGCGTATAGACATAAGCCGTCCCGTCCGTCATGAAAATTCTGTTAAAACGGGTACCTACCGAAACCTTGTCCACTCCGGACATCAACGGATATTTTCCGTTTGCGGAAGAATACAATTTTCCGTCACGCAAATGCATTCCGTTGAATACGTTGTTTCTCACTTTGCTGCTTGCAGACGCCGCATGGGCAGTCGTTGAACTAAAATTTTTCATATTAAAAAAATTTATATGTGAATAATAATTTACCTATCTCTAAAAAACTTACCTAACATACCACATTTTTCCGCCCGGCGCAAGTGTTTTTTGTCAATTTTTTCAAAAAAAGCACCTCAACGCCATTGCCACGCAATTATCCCTGTCTAATTCCGCTGCACGCTGTCTTCTTTCTGCAGCCTGAACTGATATAATGCGGCAATCGCAATATACGGCAGGAACATTTCTCCCGATTCTTCCACCAGCTGGCAAAGGGCATACGTTTCATCAGCCAGAGGAACGCCGCCGTGCGCTTTTTTCCAATTCGACGGAAAACGGTCAACGATCTTGGAGCAAACACCGACCGTGCACAAAACGGCAATCGACCACGTTACCGGATTAAGCTTGAAAAACGAACCTACCAGATGCTTGGAATATTTAACCGCCAGATATGCAACCGCTCCGGCAACAACCAGCAAGACCAATCCGAAAATAATCTTTTCGCTCAACGGATTATTCGGATTAAGAAAAAATCTCGATTTAAACGGAGTCGTATCCGTTCTGGACAGATGGTGCTGTATCCCTTCCTCACGCAACAGAGCACAAATTGCCAAAAACAAAAGAATACCCCATGTTCTAATCCTGTCCTTGTAATCATCACAAACAACAAGCAACATTCCGATAAGCAAAACATATCCTATATGGGTAATATTCTCAATCAGTTCCCCTTCAACCGTTACTTTCAGCACATTTTCGGGAAATCCATAATAAACAGTACCCATAAAAGACAACCACAAAATCAAAAAAGCCGCAGGTACAAAAAACGGCGACATAAATATCTTTTTCATCAAAAAAGTCCTTCAATTCATTAAAATTGCATAAAGTATAGATACCTTGCCGTTCCCTCGCAACAAAAACAAAAAATTCCTAACAACAAAACCGTATGCTACAGAATGTTTATTTCTTTCAAACCGCAAGTTTCCGCGCTTTAAAGCCGTTCCTTAATGATATCCGATAAATGTCGCCAAAACGTTTCGCCTTTTGCAACCGCAGACATTCAACAACGGACCTGCGCAACAGATAAAATCCCTCCCGCATTTTTCATCATTCCCAAACGATTGTTGCGCCTTTTTCCAAAATCCCCGCAATTCGCTTCAAAACACTCTGCTCCACAAAGTCGCCTTTGCGAACCCAAACTGCGCTTTTAACATTGTCCAAAACATAAAAAGGCGATATCCGCCGATACCCTTTCAGCATCACCGCCACGCTGTCCGCAATGCTGATTTTTTCTCCCGGCAAATCAGCTGTTTCACCCTCATATACGCAATCGACGACAATCTGCGGTTTCAGCTTCTCCTTTCCCGTCATAAACAAATAATATACTGCGGCTCCGCCGGCAACGTAAATGTCAGTTTTTTCCTCGGCCAGCGCCTTTTGCCCGCTGATAACGCGGTGCGCCGCCAAATCCGAAACTTCATATTCCGGATTAGAGGTCAGCACCAGCATTTTACAGCCGTCAATTGTCCGCCCGGGAAAACTTTCGTACGTTATCCTGCCGCAAACGACGGTCTGCCCGGACACGACATCAAGAAAATGTTTCGTATCGCTGGGAACATTCCACGGTATATTATCGCCAATGCCGATTAAATCGTCCCCGGCATGCCGGCACCACATCGCTACCACCGTCATTTCAAAAACTCCTTTACCGGCGCATAAGATCTCCGGTGTTCGGGCGTAACGCCAAACCGTTTCAATCCCTCAATATGCGCTTTCGTACCGTAACCGGCATTTTTCTCAAAGCCGTATCCCGGATACTGCGTTGCCATCTGTTCCATCAGCCGGTCGCGATAAACTTTGGCTAAAATGGAAGCCGCGGCAATGGAATAAGACTTCACGTCCCCTTTTACCACCGCCCGCACCGCACAACCAAAATCTTTCGGCGTTCTGTTCCCGTCAACCAACACCATATCCGCAGCAATATCGGCCGCCGCCATTGCCCGTTTCATTGCCAGAAACGACGCATTTAAGATATTGATTTCATCAATTTCCCGTGCCGATGCCTGCCCGATTCCCAGCCGCACCGTTCCCTTTTTTGCTTCTTCTTGCAGCAGGCCATATAACATTTCTCTTTTCTTTTTGGAAAGCTTTTTGGAGTCATTCAGATTTTCTAACAGCCGGATGTCAACTTTCCGGTTCAAAAAAACAGCACACCCTGCAACCACCGGTCCGACCCACGGGCCGCGCCCGGCTTCATCAACGCCGGCAACAACCCCGCCGGCCTCATCTTCAAGTAAAAAATCAGGCATACCGCCTCTCCTTCGTCCGAAACGATATCCTATCCAGCACCCCGCTTCGCTCTCGTCAGAAACGGTATTATGCTGGTATATCGCTCCTTATAACCAAAACGATAATACCCTATTGCCTTTATAACTCAACAATTTTTTAATTTTTAAGCACTTTTACGCCCTCATACTCTGCTTCAATTATACCGCCGACGACAACTGCGACATTCGGATAACCCGCCTCTTCAAACTTCTCGGCAACCTCCGAAGCAACGCCGCCCGACGTACAGAGAATATTAACCAGCTTGTCGCCGCCGGGATTATATTCCGCCATAAACTTGTCCGGATCTACTTTATCCGCTTTTATGACAATATGCGGCAAAGCCAAACGCTCATGCGCATATTCGTCCGCCCCGCGCACATCAAGAATAATCGAATCTTTGTCCAGGCTTTCCGGTTTTACAAAACGCATCGGCTCCTCCTTCTTTGTCTTCCATAAACATAAGCCTGTTATGCAGCGGTTAAACCTCTATTTTAGTTTAAAAAGCAAAAACGGCTGCAATTGCAGCCGTCTCCCTCTCTCATCTTTTCCGCCGTTCCTCACAAGCACCCCTTCCGGTACATTCCGTTCCCGGAAACGCGCCCTCTGCCAAAAGCCGCCCTTTTCTCAAAGCGCTGACTTTTATCCAAACGCCGGCTTTTGCCTACACGCAGCCCTTTTGCCTAAAGCGCCAGAACTTTATACTCGATTCCGCTCTCGTCAGCACCAAGAACTTCGATTTTTATCGTGCCGATGTTTACGTTTTTGTCATACATCGGAAATTTATACGTTTTGTTTTCTTCCAAAGGCATACCGTTATTCGGCACTACCGTTTTATATTTAAAGACCATCTTGTAGTCTTCAATACCTGCATAACGGACTTCAAAGCTTGAAAGCATATCTTCCTCGCCCGAGCGGCTCTTAAGCTCGTTTTGGAATTTCAAATCTTCCGGCTCCAGCTGAAAAGCAGTTTCCAGCAAAGCCAGCCGGTCATTGTAAATTCTTCCTACGCGCGGATAAATGTTTCCGTTTCCGTCCAACAGAACGATATCGCCAAAGCGATTCGGCTCGACCATCCGGTAAATATGCTCGTTAATTTCAACCTCACCGATGATTTTATATACCTGCTCGTCCGAAAACTGTACCGGAACCGTATAGGAAACCAGCGCCCCTTTCTTCGTCGGCCGAACAATCTCATCGGAATAAACTTCCTTTTCAAACACTTTGGAAGAAACGACGATTCCGCCCGGAACGGCATGGCGTACCACGCCTGCTTCATAATCGCTGACGGTTTCTGTTTCCTTCTCTACGCTGGAAAACTCGTCCGTATCGTAATAGCGGATATTGTAAGTATAGAAAAAATCATTAAACGTATTGCGTTTCCCGAGAGTATAGTCGCCTTTCATATAGTATGAACACGAAGCTACTGCCAATGCTGCCAGACCGATAAATATTTTTTTCATAATATAATCTCTTGTTAACGTTTTCCTCACTAATATTTATGCATCTTGAAATACAACTTGTAAACAAAAAAAATATTTTTGAGGCAAACCTATGCATAACCCTGGCAAAAGCTGCAAACTGATAAAATTCTCCCCTCTAGCGTCCCTCCCCGAAGCCGAAGCGGAATTTCTGGAAGAAACCTTTGACGTCGTTGCCGTCAATTATACCGACGACGGTCTTGAAGAATACGTCGGCTACGCGCCGCTGGATTTCAATGCCGAAGATTTCCGCCGCCGGGTTGCCGCACGCGGCCTGAAATTGCCGCCGTTTTGCGAAGAAACGCTGGAAAGCAAAAACTGGCTGAAAGAAAACGTCATAAAATTTGCCCCGTTTGAAATCGGTGCGTTTATGGTTTACGGCATTCATGAAGCAGCCTGCCCGCCCACAGAAAAAATTCCGGTGCAGGTCTATGCCGCCACCGCTTTCGGGTCCGAACACCAGACGACAAAAATGTGCCTGTCGCTCATCAGCCGGCTGTATGAGGACTTTCCCACACCCCAAAAAATTCTCGATATGGGAACCGGCTCCGGCATTCTTTCCGTTGCCGCTGCCAAAATCTGGCATCAGACGCCGCAGATTATTGCCGCCGATATTGACGCTGAGGCAGTCGATGTCGCCGCCGGCAATGCCGTAACCAACGGTGTGGAAAAAAACATCGCTGCAATCTTAAGCGACGGATATGCCAACCCGGCCATTGCCGCCGCCGCACCGTACGACCTGATTTTTGCCAACATCCTCGCCAACCCGCTGCGGGAAATGTCTGCCGCGGCATACGCAAATCTCCGCCCCGGCGGTTATTACTTAATTTCGGGATTTATTGACAATCAGGAAAACGATATTATAGAACATCATCGGCAGACCGGTTTCAAATTGCTGCAAACCTGCCGGATAGAAAACTGGCGCGCCGCCCTCCTGCAAAAATAACATCGGCAAATCGGCGGTTTCTCCGCTGCAGAAACACCCGCTCGGAGCGTCCGCCACCCCTAACTAACGGAGTTAATGCAATGGACATTAAAAGCATTCAAAAAGAACTGAAAGCGCAAAAACTCTCCGGAAGGATATTTACGCTCGGCAACCTGTTTATCGGCGAAGACATTCTTCCCGAAGAAAACCGGATATGCGAATTGACCGGCTTCACCGGTTCCTACGCTCTTCTGTTTGTAACGCCTGCCAAAGCATACCTGTTTGTTGACGGACGCTACGAACTCCAAGCCAAAAAGGAAATAAATCTCCGCCGGATTGAAATCGTTAAGCTGTCAGAAATAAGCTTTTGTTCATGGCTGAAAAACAATTTCGCCAAGTCCTCCGCCCGCATTGCCTACAACCCTTGGATAATCAGCCTGAGCACGCTCAACGGGCTGAAGAAGCTGTTGCCCGCCGCTGAATTTATCCCTGCCGCCGATGCCGGCAGGCTGTTAAGCCCCAAGCCGGTAAAAGTCTTCACGCATCAGAAAAAATTTACCGGACAGGTTTCCAAAGACAAACTGGCGCAATTCGCCGCCCATATCAAAAAATGCGGGCTTGACGCTTTTCTCGTTACTTCGGCCGCCAGTACATCATGGCTGTTAAACTTGCGCTCCAACGCTTTACCGTACACGCCGGTTTTTCGCGCCTATGTTCTGGTTGAAAAGAACGGTGCATACAAAGTCTTTGCCGAAAATACCGATTACGAAACCGCGCTGCCGTTCGCAAAGCTTGCCGAAATTCTGCCCCGTTATGCCAAACTCGGCGCCGACTTCTGTTCAACGCCCGCCGCCATCGCCGGTTTTGCACCGCAGCTTGCCGACACGGCCGATGCCGTTGCCGCCATGAAAGCCGTCAAAAACCCGACAGAACTAAAAGGAATGCGCAATGCACATCTGCGCGACGGCGTTGCCCTGACCAAATTCCTGTTCTGGCTTTCCAAAAATTACAAAGGAAAAACCGAAACCGAGGTTGCCGAAAAACTGCTGGCATTCCGCAAAAAGGAACTGAATTTCTATTCAGAGAGTTTTGCCGCCATCGCCGGATTCGGCGCCAACGCCGCCGTTGTTCATTATCACGCCGACGAAAAAAGCGCCGCAGTCCTCAAAAAAAACGCCGTCCTGCTTTTAGACAGCGGCGGACAGTATTATGACGGCACCACCGACGTAACCCGCACCATCGCCCTTGGCGAACCGTCCGCGGATATGACAGAAAAAAACACCCTCGTCTTAAAAGCGCACATCGCCCTGGCCTCCGCCGTCTTTCCGCAGCAGACTTCCGGCAGCGAGCTGGATTTGATTGCCCGCCAGCCGCTGCTGAAACAGGGACTGGATTATGAACACGGCACCGGACATGGCGTCGGTTTCTTCTCCGACGTCCACGAAGGCCCGGCAAGAATTTCCGTCCACGCAAAAAACAGTGCGCCGCTCGCTGCCGGTATGGTAACGTCGATTGAACCCGGATACTACAAGGAAAACGCTTTCGGTATCCGGATTGAAAACCTTTACACCGTCAAACCGGCCAAAAATCCGAAATATCTCCATTTTGAAGTTTTAACCCTGGCTCCTATTGATAAAAAGCTGATTAACAAATATATGTTGACGACGGAAGAACTGACGTGGCTCAACCGCTATCACCGCCAGGTTTTCCTGAGCCTGAAGAAATATCTGACGCGCCAGGAACTGGAATGGCTGCGCGAAGCCTGCGCCCCGCTCTGATACGACGGCGCCGTCCCTGTTCGGGCATAAACGCGCACTCCCCCTGCACAGATACAGCCGCACGCCCCGCTCTGATACGAAGCCGCAAAACCGCATCCAATCTTGATTCGCGCCGCCCGTTGACCGTTTACTCCCGTCCCTGTTTACACAAGAGGTAAATATGCATCTGACCGCCGGATTGTACATCATCCTGTTTTCTTTATCGGCATTAACGGCCGCCTCCCGTCCTGCTGCCGGAAGCCCCGGTTTCCCCCCATCCCCGCTTGCCGCTGTTTTTCCTGCCGGAAACTCCGGCACTGCCCCGTTCCCGGCCGACACTGCCCCGGACCTGCAAAACCTCTACCAAAACCCGGAAGGAAAAAGACTTCCCGAGGCAATCATTTTTTATAATTCGGCCAATCCCTGTTTTGGCTGCCAACAAGCCATAAACATGGCCGTCCGTGTCCTCAGAAAAAATTATCGCGGCCGGATGCACGCCTACCTTATAGATGCAGCCAAACACCCCGAATTCATCAGTACCTTCAAACTGCGCGGGCCGCTCAGCCTTGTCCTCGTCCGCATCTCTGACGGCGCCTCATTCGGATATGCAAAAATAAGCGGTCTGCAAAGCGAAACCGGCGATGCAGATGCTTTCGCCGCCCTCATAACGGAAAAAGTCGGCAATTTTTTAAACCTCCTGCCGGAAAATTAGGAATTTGCTAAGTATCTGTCTTATATGCTGACAAATATATTTACACCGTACCGCTTTTTATGTTATACTCATAAAAAAGCAAGGAGAGAGTTATGAATAAAATTCTAAACTGGTTTAAATTCTGGGAAACAAAAGAACAGCCGTATGTCAAACCGCAGAAATTCGTGGATTTGAAACGGACAAACTCTATTGTCAGCTTTATTCATCCGGGGCACCCCCTGTATGACAACATCGCTGCCAAAGAAGAAAACCGGCTCCGCATTCTGGCTCCGAACGAAACCGCTTACAGCGAAAACAGCCTGACGCACAATTTTGCGGCCATCGTCATATACAACGGCCTAAACTATCTTATCATCAATTCGCTTAAACATTTTAAGGAACAAAGCATCGGCGGCCTGCTCCAGTTTGATGAAAACATCTATAACGTCATTCCTTTTTTTGAAGACGAAGAAGAATACCAAACTGCCAGCGACTACACTTTCCGCGAAACGTATGAATATGACCACCCCGTTGAAAGTTACGCTTTCCTTGCCGAACAAAACGGAAAAAGCGTCAAAATAACGCTTGACCATGGCAAAAAGCCGGTAAACGTCAAAATGATAGACGAAAAGCGCAGCCTTTTCACCGCCAAACTCACGGCAGAGCAGGTTGAACTTATTGATTATGTCGTCATGCCGGCATTAAATGCCTATACGGAAATCCTGAACAAACGCAAATCCCGCGCCTCATAGAACTCCGCAGCTGCTTTTCGCCGGCAGTCGCTGCCTGCAAAATTCCATCTCTCCGCAACGGCAGCCCCCGGATTTTATCCTTTCGCCTCCGTATCCCTAAGATGCCGCAGTCTGTTTTGAGGCTTCCTGTTGCAAAAAAATAAACGGCAGTTTTACACCTGCCGTTTATTTCACACCTACCGTTTATCTGCATTCTCCGCCTGCGCATCAAACCACAAACGGCACGCAAGTTCCGTCCGGAGCCTCAATGCGGTTTCCTTCCGGCGTTAAAAAGCTTCCGATTCCGCTGCGGGAAAAATGCAGCCACCCGTTTTCGAAAAAACGCACGATAATATGCTCGTTGCGTTCCGAACTTCCGAACAAAATGCACGGAACATCCTGCTCCGTCTCATACAGCTGCAAATCAAACACATTTGTTTCCAAAATCGTGCCGTCAGCAGCCACAAGCTTCCATTCTGTTCCAAACTGCCGGAAAGACATGCCGTTTTTAAACATAATTATGTCCGAAAGGCCTTCGTCGCACAACTGCAAACGTTCATCGTACAAATCGATTTCTCCGCCGGAAAGCCTCTTCACCCAAAGACAGCCGGATTTATGCCATACCGGCCGAAAAGCCGCATCTGACAAAACAAATCCCCCGTTAGGAAGATAAAGGTATCGCCCCCGCCGCGTCAATTCAGCCTTTATATTGCCGAATACCGCGTCGCGGTGCTGCAAAACTGACATATCCCCGTCGCTCAAAGCAAAAACCAGGCTGCCCGTACCGCTGCCCTGATAAATCTTCAAGTCTTCGGTACACACCTTTGCAAAAACCTGCCAACGTTTGGAAAAAAGCCTGACAGAAATCTGTCGTTCAAAACACAGGCCCAAAACCTGGTAAACGTTCCACTCCTGTCCCTGCACACGCAAAGCCAGCCAGCTGCTGCCGGCGATTTCAGCCTTGTCTGCCGTTGCAATAACAGTTCCCTGCGGCGTTTCAAACGTCCAATTCTGTCCCTTTCGCTTTTTTTTGAGAACAAACCCGTTTTTAAAAACAAAAACATCGTCCAGAAAATCGTCCGCTTTGTGGCCAGAGCGGTCATAAAGCGTTACGCCGTTTTCCCCCAGCAGGGCAAAACTACCGTCATCAAACCGACGCGCGCCGAAACAGACGCCGTAACTCTCCTGGCTTTCCCCGCGCACAACAACTCTGGGCGTTAGAAAACCTGTAACAAATTTTGGTTCCATACAAATTGAATTTATGATAAATAATAAAAATAATTGTTTGCATACACACACTAAATTAACTGCATAATCTTATAAAATCCGCACCAGTATAGAACAAAGTTCATGCTTGTCAAATGTTATCGTCCCTTTAAAAAAGCCATCGGAAAATTATATAATCCATACGACCAAAGGAGAAAACGCATGGGAAAAATCATAACCTATATCATCTATTTTCTGGTTGCCGTTGCCATTTATGTTCTGATAAGAGCAGCCTTTACCGGCAGCATTAATTCCAACACCACCATCGGCGAAGCCGCCACGGAAGTCAAAGACGGCAGCGTCCAAACTTTAAAGGAGATAAAAAATGATGCTTCTTCTGCTATTGACAATCTGAAAAACAAAGCCGAAACACCCCAGCAGCCGTAAGGCTTTGCCGCTTCGGCCGGCCGGGCTGCCGTTTTTTCGTATTCCGGTTCAGACCAAAAAAGGGAGCGGTTCCATACCGCTCCCTGCTTTTTCTCTGTCAGTTTACATTAAGCATCACGCTTAAACTGCATAACCAAACTGCCGACAAGCCGGCAAAACTCAACCAACTGTATCAGATGCAAAATCCGAACCGCCGGATAAACCGTTTCGTTTAACCAAACCGCCCGGCTAAGCATCTCACCCACCGCTGGCTAAGCCGCAATACCCATATCGCAGCCGCTTAAGCTGCAACACGCACAATACTGCAGATTAAGCCGCAGCAGCCTCGCTGCTGTTAGCGGCAGCCTCTGCTGCAGCCTTTTCAGCCTTAACGCGTTCAATGTCTTTCAGGCCTTTGGCATTGACATCTCTGTCAACCAATTCGATAACAGCCATCGGCGCACAGTCGCCGTATCTGTAACCAGCCTTCAAAACGCGCGTATAACCGCCGTTGCGTTCTTTATAGCGTTCAGCCAAAACAGAAAAAAGCTTCGCTACGACATCTTTGTCGCGCAGGAAAGACAATGCCAGACGGCGGGAATTCAAATCGCCCTTCTTCGCATAGGTAATCATGCTTTCGGCAAAAGTTCTCAGTTCTTTTGCTCTCGGCAGCGTAATCGTTATCTGTTCATGCGTCAATAAAGCGTTTGTCAGATTGGCAAACAAAGCTCTTCTCTGGCTCTTCGGCATATTAAACCGTCTGTGTGCATCACCGTGTCTCATTATGGATTCCTTTCTTTTTTCTGTGCCCCGGAGCCCGGAGCGGATAAAAACAATTCCGCACCACCTTCATGAATGCGAAAAACCTCTGAAAAAACCATTCGCCGCCGCCGCACAAAGCAGCTTACCGGCAAAAAAGCGGGCAAAATCCCCGATTCTCTCAAAAATCTTGTCCGCTTATACCTTATTATTTCTCATTTGTAAAGTATTTTCTTCAGTACGCTTCCGGCGCGCACGTTCACCGAAAAAACTCCACCGTCCAAAACCATTCAAAGCAAACGTCCCTTCAAAGCGAACATTCCTCCCCCCCTTTAAAGCGAACATCCCTTCAAACAAACGCCCCTTTAAAAGCGTCCCCTGTTTTCCAAGGCTTTTTTGAACACGGCCGCATTTAATTCCTTACCGCTCTCATCAACTTTTTCGCCGTCATCAACGCCTTTAAGCGAATAGCCGTCCTTGCCGACTTTTAACGCCGTATCTTCCAGAATTCCCTCTTCGTCAACTGACTTGACGCTCATCTTCATATTGCCGTTGCGGGAAATCTTAGCCGAAGCCGTTGAATAAACGCCTTCGCCGCCATCTCTCTCGTCAAGTGACGCTTTGGCATGAACCGTACCGTTCAGCCCAACTCTCGTGCTTCCTTTCAGAACGCCCAATTCTTCGCTCTCCATTTGCATGGACATTCTGTTGCCGTTAACGTTCATCGTCATCTGCAAATCTCTGTCCGTAATCTGAGCTTTCACGCGGCCGGCAGCCTGTTCAACGCGAAAAACGGCATCGTCGCCGCGGAATTCCCCGGTAACGTTCCCTGTCCGCTCGTCTTTCTGCACATACGCCGCCATATTGCCGTCGGCATCATAAAGAACCGTACTGCTGCGCGTTTCGCCCTGAGAGTTTTGTACCCGGCTGCCGTCCCTGCCGAAAATTTCCGTATTAAGGGGCTTGCCGTCAAAACCGCCGCTCAGCTCAAACCTGTTGCCGTCAATCATATAATTGAGTTTGTCGCCGTCAGATTTCAAAGTTGCCTTGACATCTTTCAACTGGTCAACGCCATACCCGGCAAAAACTTTTCCAACTGCTTCATTCATGTTATCCGGACACTGCGCTTTCAGTTCCGCCCGCAAACGCGCCGTTTCCTGAATACGCGCCGCCACATCTTTTGCCTCGTTCCACCCGATGGTTCTTTCCCCGGTTCGGACGGCTTCCTGTCCCTGCACGTTGCCGGCAGCCGCCAAAGCCGCCCCCATCATAACAACCGTTTCTGTATTGACGACACTCATAACCGTTCTCCTGTCTTTTTCTGTTCATTATATTATATCACAAATATTCCGCCCTTGCAACAACTATCAGCCGTATTTCGGCTCCGGCTGCAGCATTCGGCTCCGGCAGTTTCGCCTTCCGCGGCACAGGCCGCCCCGGCGCAATCAGCCGTTATCCTTTTCCCTTTCTTCCCTCTCGCCGCGGCACAACTCGCCAAACTCCGCCAGCTTACGGCCGTACATTTCGGCGTTTTCGCCTTTCAGCCCCTGCGGCTTGCGCGCAATCGTATATTGCGGTAACAGCCTCTTTGCTTCCGCAACCCCGCACGCCCACTTATCCGGCCTGATACGGATTTTCTTGCCTTGCCCTGCCGAAACTTTCGGCGTAATTTCTCCGCTTTCTGCGTCTTCAAACTCCGTCAGCGTCAGCCGCAGGTTGGTAAGCCCGCCCGGTATCAGGAATTCGATAAATTCGCCGCTCTCAATATAATTGCGCAGTTCAAATATCGCATCATCCCCCTGCCACTCGACAATCGAACCGGCAAACAGCCATTCGCCGAGCGTTCGCGTATATTCGTAATTCTGGCTGATATTGGTAATCTTGCCGTCATGAAAACCGAGGCAGTAGCCGCGATTCTGCAAAGTCATAAGCTCCGGCATATACTTTTCGCAAGACCACCCGTCCGGATTCGCATAATAGTCGTCAATTGCCTGCCGATAGGCACGAGCCACCACGCCGGCATAATATTCGGTTTTGTTGCGCCCTTCCACTTTCAGCGAGTCCATCCCGATTCCAAGCAGGTCATTCAATCGCGGCATCAGGCACATATCCTTCGAATTCAGCAGATAGCTGCCATGTTCGTCCTCCACCACTTCATAATACTCGCCGGGACGAAAATCCTCCTCCAGAAGATATTCAAAATTGTCTTTGTTCTCGTCGTTGATGACCAGCTCGCGCACCGTCCCGTCTTTCATACGGATATGCAGTTTGTAATGCCAGCGGCAACAATGCGCGCATTTTCCTTTGTTTGCACTCCGGTCTGCCATAAAGTTGGAAATCAGGCACCGCCCCGAATACGACATACACATTGCCCCGTGCATAAAACATTCCAATTCAATATCAGGACACTGCCTGCGGATTTCCGCCATTTCCTTAAACGTAACCTCGCGCCCCAAAACGCAGAGTTTCGCCCCCATCGCCTGCCAGAACCTGACCGTCTGCGCCGAACAGATATTCGCCTGCGTGGAAACGAAACGGTTCAGCTCCGGCGCATTTTCCTTGAGATAATAAAACACGCCCGGGTCCGCCACCAATACGCCGTCCGGTTTCAGGCGTTTCAGCGTATCCACAAACTGCGGCAGCTTCTCTGCTTCTTCATTATGAATATATAGGTTCAGCGTCAGATAAATCTTTTTGCCCCGTTCATGAACAATGCGGATTCCTTCTTCCAGTTCCTCCAGCGAAAACTTTGACTGCGTCCTGAGGCTCATATCCGGCGTACCCGCATAAACGGCGTCCGCCCCGTACAACAATGCCGTCTTGAGTTTTACCAGCGACCCCGCCGGCAGCAGCAGCTCGGATTTATGTTTTTTCATCTTATTTTCCCAAACTTCATTCTCTCGGCATTTCATATCGCTCATCCCGCCTCCCGACACCTTTTTCTCCCAACATTTTATATTGCCCATTCCATCTTCCGACACTTCTTCCTCCCAACTTCTCATATTATCTGCCCCTCCGTCCGGCATTTCTTTCTTCCGGCATCTTTCATCGACTGTTCCGCTCATTTCTAGATTCCTTATTTAATTTCCAAAGTCTTTGGCGTTACTTTTAACGCCCCGAGCGGCGTGGAGTCAATCCTTATTTCCAGCACATACGGCAAATCGGCCGCGGCATCAACGCCTATCCAAAGCCAAATCGGTTTCTCAGCACTGACATCCCATAAAATATTGTCATTATTGTCTTTCAAATTTTCAATATAAATTGAACACTTATATGCGTTTTCGGTTCGCCCCGGAAGCTCAAAATAGCGGCTTTCCGTTCCTTCGTCCCGGGCAATGACCCGGTAATGTTTTTTGCCGTCATAAACTTCGCGCACCGTCGCACAGCTTTTTGTCCGGCGAAAACTGCCGATAAGCCCGGCAAATACCGTCTGCAAATCCGCCGCATCCGCACTTTGCGGCACGCCGGTTATGGCAACCGTATTCTGCTTTTTGTCTTTGGTGGAAATCCTTTTATACGCTTTCCCTGCCGCATCATAAAATATCTTTTTGGTGCGGATATGGTTGCGCGACTTTGTATATGTCTGATACAGTTCGGCAGCAACATCACTTCCGTTCCCTTTTTCCGCCGCACTCCGTACGACCCTGCCCCGGCTGCCGTAGCGAGCGATAAAAGGATATAAGGCATCAAACAGGTTCGCCGTTCTGACTTCCGCGCTGATATCGTATTTTCCTTCCTTTTGCTCATAGTCCAACTTTACTTCTGCCGCGTCAAACACGCCGATTTGAACCTGCATTTCCTGCGTAAACCCTGCCGCTTCGGCCGTTTCCACCCCAAACGCCCCCATTCCGGCAAACAGCAGCGCAATGCCGCAAATGCCCTTTCGCCAATTTTTCTTTTTTTCGCCCAAAACTTTAGCCTTTCTTAAATTTTTTCTTTTAAATTCATCTGCATAAGAACCGGGTACAAACGCTGCAAGCGCTCCAAAACGGCACAACGCGCCGCCGGCCAGCCCGGTACAATACCGTATCTTAAAAAATAAGGGGTTAAATAATGACTAAAAAAGTAATGGTTTTAATGGGCGGCTTTTCCGCTGAGCGCGAAGTCAGCCTCCAAAGCGGCGCCGGCATCGCCGAAGCGCTCCGCCGCAAAGGCTACGAAGTAACGACGCACGACCTCTCCGACACGCGCCAGCTGCTTGCCGAACTCGGACGCAGCAAGCCGGACGTTGTATTCAACGCGCTGCACGGCAACTGGGGCGAAGACGGAACCGTCCCCGCGCTGCTGGACTTGCTCCAAATCCCCTATACCCACTCCGGCATGCAGGCTTCCTGTGTCGGTATGAACAAATACCTCTGCCGTCTGATTGCCGAAAAAGCCGGCTTAAAAACCGCTTACGGACGCAAACTGACTGCCCGGGAATTCATCACCCAGGGCTCGCCGATTGCCCGCCCGTTTGTCGTCAAACCCGTATCCGACGGTTCTTCGGTCGGCGTTTTTATCGTCAACAACCCCGAAGACGTTTTCAAAATCCGTTACAATGATCCGGAAACCGAAATTCTGGTTGAAAAGTACATTCCGGGACAAGAGCTTACCGTTATGTGTTATCACGGCAAAGCCCATGTCGTTACCGAATTGAAAGCCAATGGCGGTTTTTATGATTATGAACACAAATACACCGCCGGCGAAACAATCCATGTTCTGCCCGCTGCCATCCCCGAAGATGTGGCGCAAACCTGCCTTTCCTATGCCGAAACCATGCACCGCCGCCTGAATTGCAAAACCGTTTCGCGCACCGACTTGCGCTACAATCCCGAAGACGGCGTCGTCTTTCTGGAAATCAACACCCACCCCGGGATGACCGCACTGTCGCTGGTTCCCGAACAGGCGAAATACATCGGCATTTCTTATGAAGACCTCTGTCAAAACCTCGTGGAAGAAGCCTCATGCAGACCTCTGAAATAATCGTCATCGCCGGTCCGACCGCATCCGGAAAATCCGGTCTTGCCCTGGCATTGGCAGAACGGTTGGACGGTGTCGTCATCAATGCCGATTCGATGCAGGTATATCGCGATATTCCCATTCTCGCCGCCGCACCGTCCGCATCTGACTGCTCTCGTGTCCCGCACCGGCTCTACGGCATATACGATGCCTCGGTTCACGGCAATGTTGTCGATTGGCTGGAACTGTGCAAAGCCGAAATCGCCGCCGCCCGCGCCCGAAATAAAACGCCGGTGATTGTTGGCGGAACCGGAATGTATATTGAAGCACTGACCGAAGGCGTTACCCCGATTCCCGAAACGCCGGGCGCCATACGCAGCCAAATTGCGCTCCTCCAAAAGGAACAGGGGCTCGCCGCCGTTTATGATTTGGTAGCGAAAAACGACCCGGAAACAGCCGCCCGCCTCAGTCCGAACGACGCCACGCGTCTCCGCCGCGCTGCCGAAATCTGGCTTCACACCGGCAAGCCCTTGTCCTACTGGCACACCGTTCCGCTCATAAAAAATTTCGCGCCGCAAGATTTTTTCCGCATTTACATCAAGCCGCCGCGCGACATTCTTGATGCCAGGGCGCGGATTCGTTTTGACCTGATGATGCAGCAAGGAGCCCTGAAGGAAGTACAGGAGCTCGCCGCACGCAATCTTCCCGATTCGCTGCCCGCCATGCGCGCGCTCGGCGTCCAGGAATTAAAAGCCTTTCTTAACGGCCAGACATCGCTTGAAGAAGCCGTCGAACTGGCCAAGCTGCATACCCGCCAATATGCCAAACGCCAGTCTACATGGTTCAACAACCGTTTCTCGCCCGACCTTGTTTTTCCCGGTTGTTTCAAAACGTCCGCCCCGACCGGCGGATTTCCGACGAACGATGCCGAATCTGACAAGTTTGCATCGGACAGTTCCTCCGGCAGCAACCTTGAACTAAACGGTTCGGCTGGTAACAAACCTGCACCGGGCAGTTCCGCCGGCAGCAACAGATTTGTAGCGGAAGGCATCACCCACAGATTCGCAGCAGACAGCTCCGTCAGCAAAAATTTTGTTGACGAGGTTGTTGATAATTTAAAAAAGCGCTATAAAATGCTTGCAAAATAAGCGTTTTATCCTTAAAAGATAAAGAAATATGTAATTATAACGGGGGCACAAGTATGTTTTTTCAAAATTTGTTAGGTTTATTTTCCGCCGATATGGCCATCGACCTCGGTACGGCGAACACGCTGGTACACGTTAAGGGCAAAGGGATTGTCCTCAATGAGCCGTCCGTCGTCGCCGTCAAAGACTTTAACGGCAAAAAAGAAGTCTGGGCCGTCGGCGCCAAGGCCAAACAGATGCTTGGGCGCACCCCCGGCGACATCAGGGCTATCCGCCCGCTGCGCGACGGCGTTATTGCCGACTTTGAAGCGGCCGAAGCGATGATTAAATACTTTATTGAAGAAGTCAACCACCGCAGACGCCTGCTTAGTCCGACCATTATCATCTGCGTCCCCTCCGGCGCAACCGAAGTGGAAGAAAGGGCAATCAAGGAATCAGCCGTCAACGCCGGTGCCAAACGCGTCTGGCTGATATACGAACCTATGGCTGCCGCAATCGGTGCGGGGCTGCCCGTCAACGACCCGACCGGCTCCATGGTGGTTGATATCGGCGGCGGTACGACCGAAGTTGCCGTGCTTTCGCTGGGCGGCATCGTATACTCGCGTTCCGTTCGCGTCGGCGGTGACAAGATGGACAGTGCCATTATCTCTTACATTCGCCGTAACCTGAACCTGCTGGTCGGTGAAGGCAGTGCCGAGCGCATCAAAAAGGAAATCGGCTCCGCCTGCGTTCCTGCCAAAGGCGATGGCAAAACCATGGAAATCAAAGGCCGAGACCTCGTCAACGGCGTTCCGAAGGAAATTGTCATTACCGAACGCCAAATTGCCGAAAGCCTGGCCGAACCGGTTATGGCGATTGTCGAAGCGGTTAAAATCGCGCTTGAAAACACAGCGCCGGAACTGGCAGCAGACATTGTCGACAAAGGAATTATGATGACCGGAGGCGGCTCTATCTTGGCCAATTTGGACACGGTCATCCGTAACGCAACCGGGCTCCCCGTTTCGCTTGCGGAAGACCCGCTGACCTGCGTCGTCAGAGGTACGGGAAAAGCTCTCGACAACTTTGAAGAATTTCGCGGCGTCCTCTACGAATAATGTGCTGGCAGCCCTGCGAATAAGCGCGGCGCTTTCCGCAGCATTGCCGCCGCTGCCTGCAAAGGGGCGCCGTCAGTATACTGCATACGGTACCACCGCAACAGTGGCGCCTGCTGCTAAAATACCGTAGCCGATTGCTGCACCTATAACTCGCGCCGCAACTTTGAGGATTAGACATGAAACGCCAAAAAGTGCTGTTCTTAAAAGAGAACTATGTTTTACGGGTACTCAAAAGCTTTATGGTAGCAGGGCTGTTTGTTATAGCCCTGCTCTTGATTTTGGTACACAAAATCGACTTAGGCCTGATTTCCGGCGTTTCCAAAGGCGTTTTTTTCATCTCTGCCCCGCTCATCCACACTGCCGTCCTCCCCGCCGAAGGTCTAAGCTACGCTTATAAAAAAACCGCCGAAATCATCAGCGTTTATGAAGAAAATGAACGCCTGAGAGAAGAAAACGGCGAACTCTTCCTTTTAAAAGACCGTATGAAAGCCCTGCAGGCGGAAAACGCCATCTTAAAAAAGCTCCTGCACCATATTGATGTTCCCAATACCCGGAGTTACACCGCCCGCGTCATCGCCGAAAACGGCAACGCCTTTGCCAATTCGCTGATAATCTATCTCGGCAACGCCTATCCCTACATCAAAAGCGGCTATGCCGTCGTCAACGCTGCCGGCCTCATAGGACGTATTGACATTGTCAGCGGGCGCTATGCGCGCGTTACGCTTATCACCGACATCAACTCCAAAATTCCGGTCGTTTCGCAAAAAAGCCGCGACCGCGGCATTCTCGCCGGCAATAACGGCAGAGAGCTTTCTCTGATATTTACCCCGCTTCTGGCCGAACTACACAAAGGCGACCTGCTGGTTACATCCGGTATCGGCGGCGGCCTCCCGCCCGATATTCCCGTCGCCCGCATTAAAAGGGCCGGTGTTGACAACATTACCGCCGTTCCGTTATTTACGCCGTCTGACATTGAAGTCGTCAAGATTATTGCTTATGACGTTCTCCCCGACCCCGAAACTGCAAAGGAACTCGAATAATGGCGGCAATAAAAAATTTCTTCGCCGGCATTGGCGTATATGCCGTCCCTGTTTTAAGCATCATGGCAATGGTGTTGGTATTTTACATTCCCCGTTTTACGGAATTTTGGAATTACCTGCGGCTCGCTCCTTTTTACGCCGGAATTTATTTTTGGATTAGCCAGCGCCCGGACGCCTTCAACGGCATTTCGGCATTCGTCTTGGGTATTTTTGCCGACGTTGTCAGCGCAGCCCCGCTCGGTGTCAACGTTATGGCTTTTTTGGTTTTGTACTTTCTCGCCTCCCGCTTTTCCGCCAGTTTCAACATAAAAAAGTTCTCTTATTCCTGGATGCTGTTTGCCGTAGCTGCTTTCGCCGCCATGCTGTTCAAAGCACTCATCATCAGCGCTTTCTACCGGGCATTCGTCCCTCTTAATTTTCTCGTATTCGAATATCTGCTGACCGTTACGCTTTATCCGATTCTCGCCCGTTTCTACATCTGGGCGGAAGGACGGTACATCCATCTGGAGGAGCGGTATGAGAAAATCTAACGACAAGCTGAGGATTTTGCTCAAACGGTCGCTGGTTATGTTCAGCGTCAATATTTTTCTGCTCTTTGTCCTCGTCGGCCGCCTGTATTATCTGCAGGTTTATCAAGGGGAAAAATACGCGCTTCTGGCCGACAGCAACCGCTTTTCTACCCGTCTGCTGGTTCCGCCGCGCGGCAGCATGAATGACCGCAACGGCATAGAACTTGCCACAAATATCCAAAACTTTCAGGCCATGCTGATTGCCGAACAGGTACGCGGCAGCATTGACACCCTGTTGCAGGAAATTTCGCCGATTCTCTCGCTGTCGCCTGAAGATGTCGCCCGTATCCGCAAAGATATCGCGCGGCACCGCCGCTTTGCCCCGGTCAAAATCAAAGACAACCTGAGCTGGGAAGAAGTTGCAGCCCTGATGCTGGACAACCACCGCTGGCCGGGGCTTGTCATCGACCAGGGTCTGGTGCGCAGTTATCCGTTCCGCGAATATACCGCCCATCCGCTCGGCTATGTCGGTTCCGTTTCCGAAAAAGACCTTAAAAATTCAGATGCTCCCCTGTTGCAGGTTCCCGGTTTCAAAATCGGCAAATCCGGATTTGAAAAAACATATGACGAAAGCCTGCGCGGCACCGAAGGTTCCCTGAAATACGAAGTCAACGCCTACGGCCGCATTATGCGCGAAATTGAAAAAATCGACGGAACCAAAGGCAAAGATTTGGATTTGACTATTGACATCCGCCTCCAGCAGGCCGCTTACGACGCTTTCGGCGACGAAGCGGGCGCCGCTGTCGTCCTTGACGTACATACCGGCGAAATCCTCGCATTCGTTTCCGCCCCCGGCTTTGACCCCAATCTTTTCGTCGACGGCATCTCCGTCAAAAACTGGAACAATCTGCTCTATGACGAAAAAACGCCACTGACCGACAAAGCAATTTCAGGGCAGTATTCCCCCGGTTCGACATTTAAAATCGTCGTAGCCCTTGCCGCGCTCGAGGCCGGCGTGATTGACGACAAAACCAGCTTTTTCTGCTCCGGCAGAATGAAGCTCGGCAACCATTTGTTCCACTGTTGGAAACACTACGGACACGGACGGCAGACACTCGTCGAAGCTATAAAAAATTCCTGCGATATTTTCTTTTACGAAACGGCGCTAAAACTCGGCATCGAAAAAATCGCCGCCATGAGCCGGCGCCTCGGCCTTGGCACCGTTTATGACCTGGGGCTGGAAAACCAGAAAGCCGGTGTCATTCCCGACCGCGACTGGAAACGCGCCAAATTCAACGCACCGTGGCAGCAGGGAGAAACCGTCATCGCCGGCATCGGTCAGGGCTATGTCCTCGTAACGCCGCTCCAGCTGGCAACTATGCTGGCTCGCGTTGTCAATGGCGGCTATGCCGTCACCCCGACATTCGTCAAAACGGAAAATGCCCCCGCTCCGCAATCGCTGAACCTTAATCCGGCTGACATAGAACTGGTAAAAAAAGGCATGTTTGAAGTTGTCAACGGCGTCGGCGGAACCGCAACACGCGCCAAAATCAACTTCAACGGCATAAAAATCGGCGGCAAAACCGGAACCACGCAGGTACGCCGCATCAGCCTCAAAGAACGTGCCGAAGGCATAAAAAAAGACGAAGACCTGCCCTGGAAATACCGCAACCACGCTTGGTTTATGGCATACGCCCCGCATGACAAACCCAAGTATGCGGTTGCCGTCATCGTCGAACACGGCCGTTCGGGTGCAGGCGTTGCCGCCCCCATCGCCTCCAAAATCCTTGAAGAAGCCCTCAGGCTGGACATCAGATAACCGCGTCGGAGAAAAATATGGCAATTATACTCAACCAAAATCAGGAACTAACGCTCAAAGAACGCTTTTTTAACCTGAATTTTATTTTCATCCTCATCATTGCCCTTCTGGCTGCCATAGGCTGCATTACCCTTTATTCCGCCGCCGGAGGCAAAATGACACCGTGGGCACTCAATCAGGGAATCCGCTTCGGCATGGGATTGGGCGTTATGATTGTCGCCGCACTGATTCGTCCCGAATTCTACTATAAAATCGCCACTCCTTTTTATCTGTTCACGCTCTTTCTGCTTCTTGTCGTTGATGTCGCCGGACATACCGGCATGGGCGCCCAGCGCTGGATAAACCTCGGTTTCTTCAAGCTTCAGCCTTCCGAATTGATGAAACTGGCCATCGTTTTGCAGCTCGCCCGCTACTTCAGCAATACGCCGTACGAAGAAATCCGCACCCTGCGCGGCATAGTCATTCCGGCCGTTACTGTTGCCGTCCCCGTCGCATTTATTATGATTCAACCGGATTTGGGCACATCGCTGATGGTCTTGTTCTGTGCCGCCGCCCTGTTTTATCTCGCCGGTGTCCAGTGGTGGAAATTCGCCGCCGTCATCGCCGCCGTCGCTGCTGCAGCCCCCGTGCTTTGGCATTTTCTGCACGACTACCAGAAGAATAGAATTTTGACGTTCCTGGACCCTGAACGCGACCCGCAGGGAGCCGGCTACCATATTATTCAGGCCAAAATTGCCCTCGGTTCCGGCAGCGTCTGGGGCAAAGGTTTTCTTTCCGGCACCCAGAGCCACCTGAATTTCCTCCCCGAAAAACATACCGACTTTATCTTTACCACATTCTCGGAAGAATTCGGCATGATGGGCGGCGCCTTTATTCTGTTTCTCAACCTGATTCTGATTAGCTACGGCTATTGGTTCGCTTTCCGCATCCATAACTCAAACTACTTTGGCAAAATGGTCATTCTTGGTTTAAATACCAACTATTTCCTGTATGTTTTCATCAATGTCGCCATGGTTATCGGCCTGCTCCCGGTCGTCGGAATTCCCTTGCCGCTGATTAGCTACGGCGGCACCGTCATCATCTCGGTAATGGCAAGCTTCGGCATCATGCTGTCATTTTACGCCAACCGCGACCGCGAATTAAAAAAATGACCCTCCGCACCAGCCGCTAACCTCTTGAAACCGGACATTTTCGGCATATATGTGCTTGCATCTTAAAATTCAACAAAAGGAGAATATGCCATGCAAACCATAAAAACGCCCCGGCCATGGAAAAAACTCATCAGCCTGTTTGCTGTTGCGGCAACGCTTGCAGGGTGCGCCAGTTCGCAAAAATACAACGCCCGCCTCAACGGCGAACTGGGAAAGACCTCACAACAGCTGATAAGCGCTTTCGGACAACCGTCAAAAGTACGCAAATTGGCCAACGGCGATGAAATAATCTCTTATGTCAGTATCAACTATCAGGTTATCCCCGACCCCAATTATTACTTCAATACCGGATTTATGACCGAAAACGAATTGTTTGACCCGTTTACATACGGTGATGACGAAATCCCCGTCGGAGATTTTATGGGAGAAACAATTACCGATTTTTGCAAAACCGATTTCTATCTGACAAACAACGTCGTAACGTCATGGCAATGGCGGGGAAATGCCTGTGACGCGTTGTAACGGCGGCGCCTTTCCCCAACTCTCCGCTGCAAATATCAGGAACGCCGGCTTTCCCTTTCCGCCCGCCGCAAAGCTATAAGCCGTACTAAATCGTCATCACTGTGAAATGCCGCAGTCTCTTTTGCCGATGCACGGCTAAACGTCTGATTCTGATGTTGGTATTTCTCACAAAGGATACGCTCTGTTTTCCGGCATTGTTCAAAATGGTTCTTCAAGCTCTGCGCCAAACTGTCGCGCCCGACGTTTTCCTGCCGGATGTCTACCGTTTCAAACTTTTTCTCCTGCACGGGGGAAATGTTAATTCCCTGTTTTTTCAATAATTCCCCGAACTGTTTCATCGTTTCCGGAGACAAATGGCGGAGAGCCGCCTGCTGCGGCTGTTGGCGCAGATAATCCGCCATGCGCTTTTGCACATTTTTATCCGCCAGTTTTGCCGTCATCCGCCGCAATTCGTTTTCCATACCCGAAAGTTTCATTCCCGCCGCGGCTTTTTCCGTTTCCGTACCGCTGCGCAGCATCCTGCGGCGTTCCCTGTCAATACATTTGGCCAAATGCAGAATATATTTCTCCGTCTGGCTGTTTTTCCAATCTGCCTCGATAGCTTTCCGGTCGCTTTCGCGCAGCTCGCGCCACTTCGCTGCCTGTTCGGCGTTAAGCGGCCTGCCGCCGGCTTCTTTAAGCAGGAGCATACGCTGTTCCAGGTTCGCCGCCATAATAGCCGCCGTTTCCGCCGCATATCCGAGAGCCAGCAGGGTAACTGTATAATCCATAAGTTCCCGCGTTTCCTTCTCTTCCTGATTCAGCTTCTGTTCCTCTTCTTCCACAAAGCCGCGAACGTTTTCGTTGCCGTTTAAGACTTCCGTCGGAATAATGTCGCGATACCGGCTTTTAATCCATTCCGGAATATCCCGCCATATTTTATAATGGTTCTCGTGGCGCGAAAGAATGGTGGTTACGACATCGTCAGGCGCATTTTCAGCTGTTGCCCGCCGATAATCGTCAGGATAATTCGCATATAAAAATCTTTTAAAATCATTCGAACAATCTGCCATGACACGCCTCTTTCCAGCCGGTTTGCGCATTTCATAATAAATTATTATAACACAGATTTTCTCTTACCGCAATAAAAAAATCCCTGCTCCGTTTTATGCCTCCCCAAGCCTTCTGCAACTTTCCCCGCAACCGCAAAACGCCGTAAAAAATCCCCGCCGGCAACGCCGCACGGGGAAACAGTCTTCAAACAACGCTTTGCCCGAAACACGCCTTGCCCGGAACACTCTTTGCCGATATACGGCAGCATTCCCCGGACAAAACTATGTCGTTTCATTCAGCCGCTCGTCTGCATCGCGCCGGCAGTACTTGTTCATATAAAGGACAAACCGGAAAACCAGCGCCATGCCGGATAACAGAACGCCAAAACACAAATACCCTCCGGCTTTTTCCATACCGAAAGCAAACATCAGCAGCCCAAGTGCCAGAAAAAACAGCATCAGATACAAAAGCTTGGCATCAAACGAGCTCCGCAAAATGAAACTCAGAACCAGAGCCTCTGCCATTCCGACACTGGCACCAAACAGGCAAACCAAGGCAGCAACATGCCCAACCCAAAAAGATACGGCGCACAACACTCCGCAAAGCGCAACAAGAACATACAGGTATTGCGCCTTTCGCACATTTGAATTTTTCATAAATTAATAATATTAAAAACAACACTATATCTAAATAACTTAAAAACTGTCCAAACTTATCAAAAAGTATTTTGAAATTCAAGCCTAAAATAAAAAATTATTTTTTCTCAGGCTGATGCTCTGCTGCCGGTTTCAACCAAAAAATTCCCCGCCTCAAACCGGTTTTCAGCCGCCGCAGCCTGCTCTGTCTCCGCCTCCGGTTTTCCTGCAATAAAGATTTCCAGCTATTTTGCACTTCGGCATAACCGTAAGTAACGCCTTTCCGGTTTTCCTGCAATGAAGATTTTCAATTATTTCGTACCGTAAAGAAACCATCTGAGCTTTGCTTTTGCCAAGGACATAGCCGCTCTGGTCGGCGCACTGGCGCTTAACTCGTTAAGCATCATAAAATCGTGAATAGTTCCGTTAAACCTGGCCGAAAAAGTTTTTACGCCCGCACTGTCAAGCTTGCGTGCATAAGCCTCTCCTTCATCGCGCAAAACGTCATTCTCGCCGGTAATGACCAACGCCGGAGGCAAATCGCGCAATTCGTCAACCGTTGCCATTAACGGAGACGCTTCTTTGCTTTTACGTTTCTCCTTATCCGGCAGATATTGTTCCCAAAACCACTCCATTGCCTGTTTTGTCAGCCACGGCCCATCGGCAAACTGCCGATAGGTTTCCGTATCAAAATCCGCGTTGGTTACCGGATAAAGCAGCAGCTGGAAATCTATCGTCGGCGTAAATCCGTTTTCCTTTGCCATCAGCGTCATAACCGCAGCCATATTCCCGCCGACACTGTCTCCGGCTACCGCCAGATGCGAAGTGTCCAGGCCGTATTTATCGCCATGTGATGCAATATATTCCAACGCTTTGAATAAATCTTCCACGACTTCGGGAAACTGCCCTTCCGGTGCCGGCGTATAAATCGGAAAGACAACCGCCGCCGGAATATCTGCCGCCAGCTCTGCCACCAGCCGGCGATGGGTTATATTATCGCCCATAACCCAGCCGCCTCCGTGAATATAGTAAATAACGCCGAGTTCTCCGGTAACACCCTTGGGTTTTGTAATTTCCAACCGCATCATACGTCCGCCGCCGACCTCAATTTCTGCCTCTTTGCGCTCAACATCGGGTTCCTCGGTTTTCGCCTCCTGCACGCCGCGCAAAACCCCGCGCGCCTCTTCCGGCGTCAATTCATATAGTGGCTTGCCGCCGGCTTCGTTTATCTTTTCAACAAAATCCCGTACCTGATTAAATAAATTTACTTTTGCCATATCCTTTTCCTCCTCTGCCGAAAAAATAGGACATAAATTTTCGTTTTCAAGTCACGGAAACTTCGTTTTCAACCCTAAATGAAAATATAAAACCGGCAGCCGATACAAAACCGGCTATAAATGCCATACCGGCATAATATAAAATGCCACAGCTGCATAGCATAAATATGAAACCCGATGCAGGCGCAAATGCAAGAAATGGTGTCAGCGGCGGGACTCGAACCCACTACCCACAGTTTAGGAAACTGTTGCTCTATCCTGATGAGCTACGCCGACACACTGATATAATGTATAAAACCCGGCAAAATATTTTGCAAGCAAAATTTTTCCTGCCAGCCCTGTTTTCCGCTCGGCAACCCCGCCTGCCCCCCGCTCGGCAAGCACGCCGGCAACAAGACGCGGGCTGAAACGCCATGAGATTTTTCCGGTTTATGCTTGCCAACCCGCAAATTTTAAGCTATTATTAAAGTAATGAAGATTATTTTGTATGCGAAATGACTATGGTTGATCAAAACGATATTGCTGCCGATAAATACCTCAAAACTGACACCATCACTTTTGAAGAACTTCCGTATATACAAAAATATCAAAATCTGCTCCGGCTTCCCGACAAAGAAACTTCCCTGAAGCTCTTCACCAAACAGGAGCCGGAACCGCAGCAGATTGTCATCCTGAAAACCCGGCATGCCGAAAACGCCGGCAAAATAGAAAAAGGCCTTCAGCGTTTGAAATCGCTGGAAGGAGCCATTGCCGCCAAACAATTCCAAGCCGAACAGGATACTGCATGGCTGGATCGTGCCAATATGTTCAAAACCCGCCTGCTTGCCATTCTTCCGCCTGTTTTTCGCAAAGAAGGGGAAATCTTTCTCAACCGCTTCATTATGGAAAATCTGAACGAAGATTATAAGGAGATTTCCATTCCGGGAGCTTCCCGCCGACCTGTTCCCGGCGCTAATTATATGCCTGGAGCGCATCCTCAGAAACAAGGTTTTCCCCTCAAAGTCAAGACTTTGTTTTACCAGCAGCAACTGCAAAAATTCCGCGATGAATTTAACCAAACAAACAATGAGTACCGGGAATACTACCCCCGCTTTGACATTACCCGCCCGACAGAAACGCTGAAAAAGGAAATCGCCGCCAAATATGACACGGCGGCCCTTCAGGCAGAAAAAGGGCATATCAATGCCGAATTGCAGAGGCTGACGGCTGAAAATGAAACCATAAGCCAAAATATGAACCGGCTGCTTGCCGCCATAGCTCTCAAACGGGAAAAATTTGCCGAAATTTATAGCAAGAGGCTGTTTCGCACGGACTTTTGCGATTCCGGCGTTGCTGCCGCACTGGAAAGCGGCCTGCTGGGTGGCACTGAAACGGAAAAACAATATCTGGCAACCCTGCTGAACACCGTTTGCGAACATTCTCCCGTTGGCCGCAGCATTATCCGCGAATGCCTGCAAAACGGCATCTTCTACCGCCTGCAAAACTGCTCGGACAGCCCAAATGCACACGTTCACACCCCCCGAACGGTTATTCTCACCGCCGGAGATATGTCCTCAATCGCCAAACAGCTTCCGGAAGTAGTCCGACAATCCAGATACGCCATGCAAAAAATAACCGCAGCACCAAACGGTTCCCCTTCTTTTACCAACCTCTATTTGAACGGCTGCCTGTCCGAACGGGATGCACTCGCCGTTACCTGCGCTTTCGCCTATGATGTCAAAGACGTTTTTCCCGAAATTTATGAAACCGGACTGTGCCGCGCTCCGGCCATGCTGCGGGCATATGCTCAGGCTTATGCCGCCGCGGCCGCTGCTCCTGCAAATGCCCGTTCCCTTTCTCAGGACAGCTCCGCCGCCGTAAATTGCGTCATTGCAGGCGCAAACAGCGCCGCCCTTGCCTGGGACGATGATTTCGGCGAATTTTACAAAAAAAGGTACTGTAGCAAAACTGAATATTATTTTCCGTTGTTCTCTGCCGAAAGTCCGCAAGCAGAAACGCCTGAAAACATTATGCGGCAAAACAATATTACGATTTTCGGCCGTCCCTATTTGAATCTCCAAGAGGCCGTCAACCGCTCGCTTACTGTATCCGATGAAGTTTTCGTCCGTTTGCAGGCAATTAACCGCATGCGCGAAAACAATAACCGCCGGCCCGACGACGGCATAAACTTTTTCACCCGCCGCAAATATACGCCTTCCGGCCAAAAAGGCCGCTGCGGGCTGCCTGTTTTTAATATAACGCAAATTCCCGGCAGTAAAGCCTTCAAAATAAAAAACTCCCGTTCCGCTTCTCAGGCGAATAACCGGGAGACAGGCGCCCCCCAAACTGATATTGCCGCAGGCTGCAGCATTCAGCCTCCCGCATTGCAGCCGGTTTCCCTCAATCAGATTTTCCCTGCCCAACTGTCGGAATTTCCATCCTTTAATGAAATTTCCGTATTGGCCGCACAGCAACAAATAACCTTTTTGGAAACGAAAGGCATTACTCGCAACAGCCTGCCCGTTCCCGCTCTGTTTAACGGCGTAACCCGTTGCATTCTTGTCAATAAAAGCTTTTCGGAAGGAGAACGCCTGTTTGCTGCCGCCGATATCGTTTTGACACTCGCAGACAGTCCCCGTACCGCCGGATTACAACGCCTCGCCGCCGAAACATCTTCCTTTTATCCTATCATGCGCGCCCGGGCTGCCGCCGATTATCCAAACCGCGCCAATACACCGGCTGCCAAGTCGTCAGAAGCTTCCGACAACAAGAATTCCCCGCTGTCCAAAACCGATTTTTGCGCTGCGTTATCCGCCTGTTTTGAGGATGCCGTCGCCAAATACAAATAATTGCCGATTTTTCTCTGGAAAAGCCCCGCCGTTCCGTCATAACCTCCGGCAGCCAATTTAATCCCTGATAAAACTCGGACTGACCAAACTGAAAAATCCGCCGCAATCTCCGGCGGCTAACTCAATCCCTGATAAGCCCCAGACTAACAAAGCTGAAAAATCCACTACAGTCTTCAGCGGCTGATTCAATCACCTGCGTCTGGTTCAACCTCCGACAGCTAATTCAAAGCTGCCCCGATAAGCTCCCGTGCATAAGGAGTCTGCGGATTATTAAAAATTTCATCTGCCGTCCCCTGCTCAACAATCCGCCCCCGGCGCATAACTGCCACCTCGTGCGAAATTTCCCGCACCGCCCGCATATCGTGCGAAATAAACAGATACGCAATGCCCGTCGCATTCTGTATCCTCTTAAGCAACGCGATAATCTCCGCCTGCACGGTTACGTCCAATGCCGATGTCGGCTCATCTAATATCATAATTTTCGGCTCCACGGCCAATGCGCGCGCAATGGCAATTCTCTGCCGCTGTCCGCCGGAAAACTCATGCGGATATTTTGCTAAGATTTCCTCGCCGGACAGCCCGACCTCTTTCAGAACTTTCTTGACCTTTGCCGTTGTTTCTTCACCGCTCAGCCTCGGAAAATGCACAGCCAGCCCTTCACCAACAATCTCTTCGATTGTCATCCGTGGGTTAAGGGAATTATACGGATCCTGAAACACAATCTGGACATTTTTGCGAAAGTCCTTTTCGTTGCGAATATGTACCGACTTCGCCGTCAATATTTCCCCCCGGTACTTGGTCAAATCCGCCAGACACATGCCAAGAGTCGTTTTTCCCGAACCGGATTCGCCGACAACGCCGAGCGTCTTGCCCTCGTAAAGTGCAAGCGAAACATTCCGCACCGCATCAATCTTTGTAACCGGTTTCCCCCACAGATTCTTTTTCAGTACAAAGCTGACCGATATGTCCCGCGCTTCCATCAACTTGCGGGATTTAAAATCCTGCCGCGGCGCCGTATGGTGAAACGCTGCCAGCAGTTCCTTTGTATACGGATGGATTGGCGCGTTAAAAATATTGCCGACGCTGCCCTGCTCGACAATAACCCCTTGCCGCATAACCAACACGCGGTTAGCAATTTTCTTGACCACATTCAAATCGTGAGAAATAAACACAACCGCCATGCCGAATTTTTCTTTCAGCCGCAGAATCAGCTCCAAAATCTGTTTCTGCACAGTTACATCCAACGCTGTCGTCGGTTCGTCGGCAATAAGGACTTTGGGATGGTTGGCAACCGCCATCGCAATCATAACGCGCTGCCGCTGTCCTCCGGACAGTTCAAACGGATACGCCTCCATCCGTTCGTCCGCATGGTCAATTCCTACCAGCCGCAGCAAATAGCGCGCTCTCGCCCGGGCTTTCTTCTCCGACACTCTTTTGTGGACGCGGATAACCTCCGCCACCTGTTCGCCGACTTTCATCAGCGGATTAAGCGAGCTCATCGGTTCCTGAAACACCATGCCGATTTCATTGCCTCTGATGTCCTGCCACTCGTTTTCGCTGAGCGAGGTAAGTTCCCGTCCCTCAAACAATATGGAATTTGTGCTTTTATACAAAACTTTTTTCGGATTAATCAGCCCCAGCAGCGACAACGCCGTTACCGACTTTCCCGAGCCGGATTCGCCGACAATCGCCAGCACTTCGCCCTGATTGACCGCAAAACTGCTGTTAAACACCGCCGAAAACAGCCCGCCGTTTTCATCAATAAAACGGACGTTCAGACTTTTGACTTCCAACACCGGCTCCGTCATAATTTCCTCTTATCCATTGCGTCGCGAACGCCTTCGCCGACAAAAATCAATGCCGTCAACAGCATAGACAGTACAAAAAAGATGCTCAGCCCAATCCACGGTGCCTGCAGATTGTCTTTTCCCTGGCGCACCAAATCGCCGAGCGACGGATATTCATGTCCGAGTCCCAGTCCGAGAAAATCAAGCGCCGTCAATGCCACAATCGCTCCCGCCATAATAAACGGCACAAACGTTACCGTCGCCACCAGAGCATTAGGCAGAATATGCCGCCGGATAATGCGGAAATTTCCGACGCCGATCGCTTTTGCCGCCTTGACGTACTCAAAATTGCGCGCCCGCAGAAATTCTGCCCGTACCATTCCCGTCAGTTCCGTCCATGAAAACAGCAGCAAAATCGCCAGCAGCGTCCAAAAACTCGGCACAAACACGCTTGCAACAATAATCAGAATAAACATCTGCGGCATCGATTCCCAAATTTCAATCAGCCTTTGCAAGATAATGTCGGTCTTGCCGCCGAAATATCCCTGCACCGCCCCGACAAAAATGCCTATCGCCGACGACAGCAGAGTCAATAAAAAAGCAAACGCAAACGACAGCCGAACCCCATACAGCAGCCGTGCCGCAATATCGCGCCCCTCTTCGTCGGTCCCGAGCAGATGCCGTGCCGACGGCGGCGCCGGAAACGGCTCATTAAGCTCATAATCAACCGTATTGTACGAGAATTCTATCGGCGGCATAACCATAAAGCCCTCTGCCTCAATATTCCTGCGAATAAGCTCGTCTTTGTAATTTGCTTCGGTCGGAAAATCGCCCCCGAACCGTGCATCCGTATAAACTTTGGCAATCGGAAAAAAATACTCGCCCTGATATTTCAGGATAATCGGTTTGTCATTGGCGATAAATTCCGCAAACAAAGACAGGACGAGGATAAAAGCGAGCCCGAACACCGCCGCCTTTCCCCTCTTGTTCTTTATATACCTGTCAAACAGCATCCTGCGGAAACCTCTATCATTCAATCCAATATACTGCGTATTTTATATACGCAAAATATCGCCGCATCAACAGCTAAGTGCATTTATTCCGCAACATTTCCGCTTTCGGGAACTGTCGCAGCCTCCGATGCCTCATTCATTTTCTGAACATCCCCTGCGCCCGGCACAACCGTATCTTCCGATACAACATCTGCCCCCGGCGCAACATTAACTCCTGACACATTTTCAGCACCCGGAACAACCACTGCTCCGGTGGCATTCTCTGCGCCCGGAACAGCCGTATCCCCTGGCACAGCCTCGACCTCAGATGCCGCATCTTCCTCCGGCGCGTCCGTTCCCGAAATGCCGCTGCTGCCGGGATTAAACGAACGGATTTCCCCGTTATCGTCCATCTCCAAAATCAAATCATCAGTCGGTACAAAAATATTACTGTCATGAATTCGGCTGCCGTTTCTCCTCTGCTCGGCATTCTGTACCGGCTGTTCTCGTACGGCATTCTGCTGACTCAATCGTCGTGCCTGTTCCTGTGCCTTGCGCAGCTTTTCCTGATAAGCGCGGCTCTTTTGCTTATACTCCGCATACCAGTCCTGATAGTTGGCGGCAATGTTGGAAATCTTGCTGCCGCGAATAACCGAATTATTAATCAGGTTTTGCTTCAGGCTCAACGCTTCGTCTGTTTTTAAATTCATATTGTCAATTGAATAACAGTAGTCCTGATACCGGATAAGCGTCTTGGTAAAATCGCTAGCCAGACAAATATTCGCATTAATCAGAAACTTGGGGCGTTTCCCTTTGCGAATAGCCAGGTTGACCAACTGGTCTTTGACAAAGTTTCCGTATCTGCCGCCGGTCATTCCCGCCAATTCGCGGATTGTGCTGACGCCCTGGATGATAATGTCGGTTTTGGCATTTTTATAACTTTCAGCAACAATATCCATATACTCCTGAAGTTTCCCAATAGCACATTTCGCCTGATCGGCATACGCCTTACGCTTTTCGTCTATTCCCCCGTTGGCAAGAGAATTGTCTTTCAAAGCGACCCATTCTTTTCTCGGTTTCAGGTTGCAGAATTCGTCATACATATAAATATCTGAGGGCAAATCCACATAAATCATATACACCTGCCCGGCTTTATCCCGGCTGAAATCCTCGCCGGCTTCGTCTACTACCGCCGGCGCCCCTTCCAACGAGACCCTCCGATTTTCAGCCGTTACCTTAATACCCTTCAGCGGCGACATTCCCGCCAGCATTTTGGCAACAGATTTCAAATCGCGGCTCTTCAGGCTGAGTATCCACTCCGTCAGCAGAGCATAAACGTTCTGTTCCACCGTCCGGTTTTTATCATAAACCGGCACCGTCTTATAGCTCTTAATGACGCAGCGGTCGGTATTCAGGCTCCCGCCTTTGATGCAGGTATTGAATCCCGGCATTGCATAAGTGCTGATGCCGTATCCGTTTTCCCACAGATAATCATACAGCCGGTTCTCCTCCAGACTGAAATAATCCAATCCGCCGTGTATAAAATCCCAGCTGTTGATAAATTCCGAATAAGCGCGGTTGCCGCTGGTCGTGCTCGTATAATCGATCTGATTAAAAATATCAATCATATTGCTGACCGTTTCGTTCTTTTTGACAAACGCGTTCGGATAAATCTCAAAATTGTTCAGGGCATAAAAACCGACCATCAAATCCCGCAGTTCACGGAAATTATGGTCGCGGATGCTGTTCAAAAACTGATATGACGGGAACTTCGGCAGCATAAAATAAACCAGATTGCCTTCCCTTTCCTCGCCGGCTTTTGCCCCCAGCGCCTTAATTTCGCTGTATTCTCCTTTCGGCTGGGGCAGAAATTCGTTTTTCTTAATCCCGATAAGGCCGGCAAACATCAGTACCATCGTAATAAAGAGCATGGCAAACGTCGACCTGAACGCAAAAAAGATAATAACGCCCAGCAGCAGCCCTACCAGCCAAGCCGCCGGAACTATCCCGATAAACGTGAGCCAGCTGGCCTTTTTCTCCAGCCATTCCTCAATAAACGTATCGACGTTAAACAGCGCAAACTGGTTAAAAAATACCACGACAATCAGCATTGTTACCAGCGCGCAAACGCCGTTCTGCAAATCCTTGGAAAAAGACAGCAGCAATATCAGGACAAACGAAAAGGCAAATATGCCGCCCAAAATAAATAACACAGCCTGATTAAAGGTTCCCCCCTCAATCAGCTTGCCGTTTATGGAATAGATAAACATCGCAAAATCTATTGCAAACAGCAAAAAGATATAAAACACCCGCAGCATTTTGTCATAAAAACGGTTGGCGTCTCCCGACCAGCTGGCAAAACGGCTGGAACGGCTTTTTTTTCTCAAAACCAAAGGCTGGTTCACCCCTTCGCTCATAGTACCCTCTGCAAAAATTAAACTTTACTCTAAAATACACGCCATTGCTAAACAAAAACTTAACCAAAGAAAAAATCGCACCTTTTTTCCAAAAACTTTCTGTTCCGCCCCCCTCTCCCGCATTTTCTGCCTCCTCGTCTTCCCCCTCCTGCCCTCCTCTGTTTTTACCGCTTCTCCCTTCTCCGTCTTTACCGCTTCGCCCCTCATCTATCTTCACTCCTCCCCCGCCTGTTTTCAGCTCCGGCCGCTCTGTCCCGTCTTTTTACTTCACCCGTTCTGCTCACGTTTCCTGTTTTCCGCACCCCCAAAATCCACCCGTTCCCGTTTTTTCGTCTTAATCGCACCGTAAACCTGACGATAACTCTTGAATTTTTGAAAACAGCTGTTATAATCATAGGCAGTTTGCGGCAATGCTGCAGGCTCTGATACGAAAAGCCGTATGAAATAGATATATTGGACCCGGGGGCGGTACCCGGCACCTCCACCAGTTTTTTTACGGGGGTGAAACAGGTTTGACAGTGTATAGTAAAGATATGTGGGCTGTATTCGGCAAGATACCACCGTTATCGGTTCAAATCAAATAAACGCAAATGATAATTTTGCACCTGTTGCCGTAGCTGCATAAGGCAAAGCAACAAAATCAATTCTCCAGGCTATGGTTAGCCCGGAGTGGGGAAGGAGCCGCCCAGCAACAGAACGGCTCATTTTGTTGTAATTGGCATTAGCGTGGAAAAACCGGAAATGACGGAATTCGTAAACGAAATAAACTATGACAAACTGATTGAAAAAGCTCTCAAACAAGTCGTCGTGGAAGCGTTAAAAATCGCTGAAACACAAGGGCTTCCGGGCGAAAACCATTTCTATATCACTTTCAGTACCAATCACCCCGGTACCATTATTCCGCGAGACCTGCTTATTCAGTACCCTGACAGTATGACGATTGTTCTCCAGCACCAGTATTCGAATTTGGAAGTCGGAACCGATTCGTTTTCGGTAGAACTGAGCTTCGGCGGCCGTCCGCAAACTCTGGTCATTCCTTACGAAGCCATTACCTACTTCGCCGACCCTTATGCCAAATTCGGCTTAAGCTTCTCTTTCTACGAAAATGGCGACGTCCACGCGCTTGATGACATTGAACCGGAAAAGAAAGTATCCGGCGAAACAGCCCAGATTATCTCCTTTGACAGTTTCCGAAAGAAACAATAATGCGCAAATTTTCCGTAATCATCGCCGGACGCCACGCAACAAGCATCTCGCTGGAAGATGAGTTCTATGCAGCGCTCTGCGCTCTTGCCGCCGAACGCAATATGACGCTTAACAAGCTGGTAACCGAAATTGACGGCACCCGTACGACACCAAACCTCTCATCGGCACTCCGGCTGTATGTCCTGAAAAGCCTGCTCGAAAAGCTCAAATCAGCCCAGACCTAGCCTCGCCTAAATCATGCGGTTTCCCCGGCAACAGCAATATTCAGTCATCGCAACCCGGTTGCCGCCTCCCTCATCATCAAAATAAAACCACGACGATTCCCGGCTGCGGCAATATCTATTTGCTGCATCCCTGCTTAAAGCTGCAATGCCTTAAAATCTTCATCCGTAAAAATATCAAAATCTCCATCTTCGGTATCGTCATTCCCTGCAATGCCATTCTCCGACGCACCATTATTCTCGGCACCATTATTCGCCGCACCATTCTCCGCTGCATCGCTCTTTTCGGTACCGTTCTTCTCCGCGCCATTACCCGTAGCATCATTCCCTGCCGCACCATTCTCCGCTGCGTCGCTCTTTTCGGTACCGTTCTTCTCCGCGCGATTACCCGCAGCATCATTCCCCGCTACACCATTATTCACCGCACTATTTTCCACAACATCACTGCCCGAAGATAATACTTCGTCGGCCGGACCATCCGCATTATTTTCCTGCTGTTGATTTAAAAAACTGGCCAGGCCGCCTGCTGAAGCCCCGCTTTTTTCCAGCATTTCTGTCTGATTTTGCAAAGCTGCGCCGCCGGAGCGCTGTTCAGCTTCAGAAGGCTCCTGCACTGGCACATTCTTCGCCCCGACCCGAGATTCATTCTCCGTTGCCTCAAGCGTCACCTTCCCGGGTTCAGCTGCTGTACCGACTGTTTTATCGGCAGAGGCGCCTTTCCGTTTAAACCCTTTCTTTCTTTTTTTCAAATCTTCTTTCGCCTGCTCGATTTTGACGTCCCTGTCGATTTTTTCATTATAATTTTCACTTTTCGGACGCGCAGCCTCTGCTTTTTCTTCTTCCATCTTTTTCTTTGCCGCCGTTATTTCATCAATAACCGCCTGCGGAATATAATCCGTCTTCCCGCTCTCGACCGCTTTGGTTACAAATTCAAATTTCGCCGCCTTATACTTGGCCTCATACCAGGTCAGAATATCTTCCGGCTTAACGCCCTGACTTATGGGATAATACGCCGCCCCGCCCGCAACTGCACATAAAAGAAACAATACCCAAAACGGATGCCGCAAAATAAACAGCAGCATAAAAATCGGAAATGTAATAATGGTGAGGATAATATAAAAAAACTTAAATATCCCGCTTCTTTCTTTTGTTTCTGCCATAACACCCCTGCCTTTTTCCGGCCGGCATACAACCGCCGAAATGAATACCATTCTCTCTTGAAGAGCCGATTACTGTCTCCGGCTCCTCCTTCCCCAATATAACGTTTTTTGCTTAAAACATCATTAACGCACATAAAAAAACGCCCTTACCGATAACACTGTCCCCGCCCCTTGTGCCGCAGCAAAACGCAATAATGCAGTTTCAACAGTTGTACGCCTTGCCGGCCCGGATATCATTCATCGGCAAAATGCCACTTGCCGTCAACATCGTCCTTAATGCATTTCCGCTTGTCAAACTCCGGTTTCAGCTGATAGACGGAACCGAAACGGGTCGCGTTATAATAGGCATTAATAATATCCCTGTCCACATAATGCACGACTTCCGGTCGGCCGCTCTCATCGGAAAATTTGTTAAAATAGCTTTTCCCGTAAACAAACTTCGGCCTGAGTCTCAATATCAGAGCGTTAATATCCGGTTTAGGCTTTATTCCCGTCGCATCGCCAACCACGTCAAGCTGGCCGATAAGCTGCCAATAATAAGCCGGATCTTTGCCAAACAGGTTATACATCATTCCGTCGCCGTTAAACACATAATCGCAAGGGCTGATATTGCGGGCAATATAGTCGGGAAGATATTTCCGTTCAGGCTGCATGGCAATAACCTCGCGCTGGAAAATAAGCGTATTGTAGAAAACCCAATACAGCCCCGCAATCACCAGCCAGATAACCGCCCGGCATTTCCGCTGCAAAAGCCCCAAGGCCGGCACGCCGCACAGCGCCGCAAAATATACCAGCATCCAGAAATAATACGAGTACGGCGAAAAATAAAACTTGCGCTGTACAAATTCCGTTACAAACAGCAACGCCAGAACTATCCAATAACGGTTTTTGCAAACCACTGCCGCCGCCGCACCAAAAAATCCAAGCCACATCAACACTGCCATATACGGAGGAAAATCGACAATGCGGGTCATCTCAAACCCCTGCACCAAATTCAGATTAAACGTATAGTTTGAAGCATAATATAACGCCGCCATATCATAGTAGCACAAATACCCCCAAAACGCCACCGCACCGGCCAGAGGGAAAACCAGCGCCTTTGCCATATCCGCCGTTTTTATCGCCCTCTTATGCCAGAAATAAAGCCCGGTAACGCCCAAAACGGCCAACGGGAACAACGCTTTCTGCGCAAACAAAAACGAAATGAAAAACCATGCAAACGCCGCAATCAGATGAAACGGCTTCTGCCCCTTCAGATACCTAAAGTAATAATAAATTCCCGCTGTCAGACAGAAAATCATATAATTGTCGGGGCGAAAATCAACTGCGTAAAGCTTATATCCCGGTGCGGCAATCACTGCCGCCGCTGCCAGCCCCCACAGTTTATCGCTTAAAAATTCAGCGCTGATACGATAAACATAAACCAGCGATTTCAAGAAGACCAACAGCGAAATCAGACAAACCACTTCCGTAACCGTCGCATTATATGCAAACAGATTAACCAGCGGAGCAAACAAATACCACATCAGCGGATTATGATGCTGAAAAAAGTCGCGATACGGCACCTGCCCCTGCGCAATGAGAAAGCTTGAATGAATATGCTCGATATTATCGCCGTTCTGCGTCGGCACATGCGCCGTCATCATCGCATACAATACAGCCACGGCAATCAAGTCTGCCCACAGTGCGGCCTCGGCTCCGTATTGCTTCCAATATGTTACGGCCTTGCCTATTCCGGCTTTGACCTTTTCCTTCAGTTCCATTCCCTGCTCCGTCATTTCCTGTTTCTATTCCGGCTTTCAGGCGCCGCCAAATACTGCTGTGTACTCTGCCCCGGCTTTCAGCTATTGTCAAGTGCCCCGTATTCCGCCTTCTTCAGATACCGCAACGGGCAGAAACGCCTGTTCCTGCCCAATATGCCTTAATGCCGACCATCAGAAAAAGCCGTCTTTTCGTGGTTGACTGCAGCTTTGCAACCGCCCGTCAGCTTACCGCCACTTCTTTACAGCCCTGATATTGCGCTGATAGGCCTCGCTCGGTTCCATATCCTCAATATCGACAGGCAGCCGGCTCCGCCAGTTCGGATACTTGTCAATATCCGTTCCCGGCAGGTTCTGTACCTTCATCGACTGGAAAATGTCTTCCGGCTGCAACATAAAGACTTCGCTGTTCGTTTTCGACATATACGCATGAACAGCCTCTTCAATCCCTTCCGGATAACCGTCGCCATACAGATAATCGGATTTCCGCCATCTGTCTTCCGGCCAAACGCCCTCGCTGTCCAAAGCCTGCAACAGCAAACGGCGTTCATGCTCACGCCAGCGGTAGCCCCCTTGAGCTTCCTCGTCCGTAAACAGCCCCAAATCTTTCATAATGCCGATTTCCGTACCGTACCACCAGGCCTTGAGCGGCGGCATATCATGCGTTCCTACCGATGCAAAATATTTGCGTTCGTATTCGGACGGCGTTTTCAGCGTCCCGTTATCGTCTTTTCTTTCTACCCACAAAACGCCCAGCGAATAGATGTTGCGTTCTGCCAGCATTTCTTTGAACCCGTCCGCAACATTGCCGATGCATTCGCCGACCACCACGCATTTGTTCAAATAGCTCTCCAGCGCCAGAATATTGAACATATCCTTGACATTATAAGCCAGATAGGTTCCTTCATTGCCGTCGTCCGGAATCAGATACAAACGCGACAATCCCATCACATGGTCGATTCTGACCGCACCGGCATAGCGCATATTCGCCCGCAGAATGCGGATAAAAGGCTTGTAGCAGCGTTCCTTGAGCTCAAACGGATTAAACGCTCCCAGCATCCACTTTTGTCCGGTCGGAAAATAATTATCCGGCGGAGCGCCCGCGCCGCTGCCCTGCATATAAAGATACTTGTCGCCCCAGACTTCGGCGCTGTCTTTGGAAACGCCGACCGGAAGGTCGCGGTACAGCCCGAGCGCAAGGTTGCGTTCCTTAATTTTTCGCTCCACCATTTTCAGTTGGCGGTCGGCTTCAAATTGCAAAAACTTAAAGAAATCGATTTCATACAGATGTTCCGCCGCAAACTTTTCCACGCCGCTGCCCAAAGAAGAACTCAACGCATCTTCCCAGTCTTTGGAAGCCTGATTGCAGACCTTGCTCTTTTCTTCGGAAATGGTCTGAAAAACCGCCAGCCGGTGCAGTTCGCCGGTATCCGCCGCCTTAAACGCCTCAAACTCTTTGTAATAATCCGTTCCCTCGTTCGCCTTGAGCCGTGCGAAAATATTGCGCAACGCCTTTATTTTGGCGTTATAAATTGCCGTATAGTCAATATTCTCCTTTTCCTTGGCAAACCAAATCGCCTGGCCGTCCTTGTCGCATTCCTCATAAAACGGAACTTTCTCAACATCAATATAAATCGGGTTCAAAAACAAACGGCTGGTCGAAGCATACGGACTGGCCGATTCCGGACAGTCGTGCAGCAAAACGTTCAGCGGATTAAGCCCGATGACGTCGCCGCCGCTGTTGGCCAGAATATCCACCATGCTCTCCAAATCCGTAAAATCGCCGACACCCCAGTTCCGGCGGCTCTTCAGCGAATAAAGCTGGATTGCAAAACCGAACAGTTTTCCCTTGCCTTTCGTATCAAGGCCGTAGCACTCTTTCGGCGCAATTGCCAGCAGCGTTTTGTACTCGCCGCGCGACGTTTTGATTTTAACGTCGTAATATCCCGGCGCCAGCCTGTCCTGCAACGCCGCCGCCAGCCGGACATACGCCGTATGCCCTTCCTCGCGCCGTTCCTGTTCCGAAAAATTCACTGCCAGACAGCTGAAATCTCCGTTCCCTTCCGGCGCATACGACACCTCGATTTCGCCTTTCGCTTCGTCTTCGCTCAAAACGAGGTCAAAACCCTGTTCGTCAACAGTCATGACATAGACGGATTCCGCCGCTTTTTGCCACCGTCTTTTTTCCAGACGCTCCAGCGATTTCCGGATTTCTTCGTCGTTTTTCGCTCCGTATCCCAAACTCTCAATAAAAAAGCGCAAAACGTCGTCGCCGACCACGCTGGTTTTAATTGTGCCGCAGCCATACGTGAAACTGGTGCTGATTCCCAGTTTCTCCGCAAGCTCCTTCAAAAGTTCATTCATTATCATCTCCCTACTTTTTTATCTCAAAACAAAGTACCGACCATGCCGGAACCCATATCTCCGCCCCCGCCGCAACATCGTCTGCCTCAAACCTGCCGGAGCTGTCCAATAATAAATTCCATTTATAGGATTTTTTGATATTTGGCAACTTCCATTTTAAGTTATTAGCATGCGCATTGAGGATGACCATAAACATTTTGTCGCGCGCTGCAACCATATACGACAAAGACTTCCGGCTGATTTGATACCAATCGCCGCTCGTAAACTCGCTGCCTTTTTCCGTAAACCAAGCCAGGTCTTTAATTCCCTGTTTGTTGTCCGCCGCCGTACCGGTAAAAAATCCCTTGCGGTTAAAAATTCCCATTTTCCGCCGCAGCCGGATAAGGTTCTTCACAAAACGGACGTTCGCGATTTCCTCATTGCCGATGGCGTCCCAGACCATATACGAAATAATATTGTCCTGGCAGTAAGCATTGTTATTGCCGAACTGCGTATTCAGAAACTCGTCGCCGGAACGGATAATCGGCGTGCCGAAAGAAAGCAGCAGCGTACTCATCATCGCCCGCTGGCGCAGCTTGCGGTTTTCTGTAATTTCCTTGTTTTCCGTAAATCCCTCAACCCCGGAATTATAGCTCCAGTTTGCGTCAGTTCCGTCCCGGTTATCTTCGCCGTTCGCATAGTTATGCTTATGGTTGTAACTGACCAAATCGTTCAGCGTCATGCCGTCATGTACGGTCAGATAGTTAACCGTGCTCCATATCGTTCTGCGGCTCGGACCGAAAATGTCGCTTGAACCGGAAAGGCGGCTTGCCAGTTCGCCGACCTGTCTCTCGTCTCCGCGCCAAAAACGCCGGGTAACATCGCGGTAACGGTCGTTCCACTCCATGCTGCCCGGCGGAAAAGCCCCGAGCTGATATCCGCCGATACCGACATCCCACGGTTCTGCCGCAATCTTGACCAGCTGCAGCACTTCGTCCTGACGCAGCGACATCAAAAAGCCGCTGCTCTGGCTGAACTCCTGTTTCACCCGAGCCAGCGACGTCGCCAAATCCAGGCGGAAGCCGTCCACATGCATCTCCTCCACCATATAGCGCATAGAGTCCATAACCAGCGTCAGCACATACGGGTTCTGCAAGTTAAACGAAGCCCCGCAGCCGGTACTGTCATAATAGTAGCGTTTGTTAGTTCCGTCGAGCGTATAATAGCTCTCGTTGTCTATTCCGCGGTAACAAAGCGTCGGCCCCAGATGATTGCCTTCCAGCGTATGGTTGTACACCATATCCAGAATAACCTCCAGCCCGCTTTCGTGAAACCGCTTAACCATTTTCTTAAAATTGTTGATATCGGCACTGACCATATAGCTCGGTTCCAAAGCAAAGAAGTTCAGTGTTTCGTATCCCCAGAAATTGTCTTTCAAACCGGCATTGCGTTCCGCCATAAAAGCATTGACAGGCATCAGTTCCACCGACGTTACGCCCAGCCATTTCAGATACCCGCAGACACTCCTGCTTGCCAGCCCCGAAAATGTGCCCCGCTTGGCATCCTGAACTTTGGGGTGCAGTTTGGTATACCCTTTGACATGCAATTCGTAAAATACCGTCTTTGCCGGGTCAACCTGCGGCGGAACATCGCCTTCCCAGTCAAAATCGCCGTTGTCCACAACCACCGACTTCGGAACATACGGTGCACTGTCAAGCGTCGAAAACGACAAGTCTTTGTCCGGGCTTTCGGTATCATAACCGAAAATCGCCTTATGCCAGATGAGCCTGCCGATAAGTTTTTTCGCATACGGATCAATCAGCAGCTTGTTCGGATTGAACCGCCGCCCTTTTGCCGGCTCATACGGTCCGTAAACGCGGTAGCCGTAAACCTGTCCCGGCGTTACCCCTTCAAGGTAAATATGCCAGATGTTGTTTTCGCGCACCGGAAGTTCGTAGCGAGCCGTTTCCTTAACGCCGCTCTTGTCAAACAGGCACAGTTCGACCTTTGTTGCTCCCGCCGAAAACAGGGCAAAATTAACGCCCCATTCATCAACCGTTGCTCCCAACGGATACGCCCGTCCTTCCCATACTCTGATATCTGGCATTTGCCCTCCCGTATCTTTTCAAAAACACTCTTTCCGCCAGCCCCATAAATCGAAACCGGCGGAAAGAAAACCCGTCACCGGATTAATACCTGATATGCTTCAACACAATGGTCGAAAGCGGCGGCAACGTCAATTCAATCGAATGCGGGCGCCCGTGCATTCCTTCGTCAGAAGCAATCAGTTCGCCCTCGTTCTTAACGCCGCTTCCCCAGTAGTTCTTATCGTCGCTGTTAAAGATTTCCTGATAAGCGCCGCTGTCCGGAACGCCGATTTTAAACCCGTGCCGCACTACCGGCGTAAAGTTGCTGATAACAATCATATAGTTGTTGTAGTCATGGCCGCGGCGGATATAGGAAATCACGCTGTCGTTCGCATTGGCATGGTCTATCCATTCAAACCCCTTGCCGTCAAAGTCTTCTTCATAAAAGGCGGAATTGCCTTTGTACATCAGGTTCAAATCCCGGACGCAGTTCTGCATTCCCTTATACATCGGATACTGCAAGAGATGCCACCTCAGGCTTTCATTGGCATTCCATTCCCAGTCCTGCCCGAATTCGCATCCCATAAACAAAAGTTTTTTGCCCGGATGCGTCCACATAAAGCCGTAATAAGCGCGAAGATTTGCAAACTTCTGCCACTCGTCTCCCGGCATTTTGCCCAGCATTGACCCTTTGCCGTGGACAACCTCGTCATGCGAAATCGGCAGAATAAAGTTTTCATTAAACGCATACAGCAGGCCAAACGTCAGTTTCCCGTGTTCGTACTTGCGGTAAATCGGATCTTTGCTGATGTAGTTCAGCGTATCATTCATCCAGCCCATGTTCCATTTATAGCCGAACCCGAGCCCGCCCATAGACGTCGGACGCGAAACCATAGGCCATGCCGTCGATTCTTCTGCACAGGTCATAATCCCCGGGCAGGTGCCGTAACACAGTTCGTTCATCTTGCGAATAAACGCAATCGCTTCCAGATTTTCATTACCGCCGTAGATATTCGGAATCCACTCGCCGGCCTTGCGCGAATAGTCCAGATACAGCATTGACGCCACCGCATCGACGCGCAGCCCGTCAATATGATATTCTTTCAGCCAGTACAGTGCGCTGGAGCACAAAACGTTGCTGACTTCCGTTCTGCCGTAATTATAGATTTTTGTTCCCCAGTCTTTATGTTCTCCTTTGCGCGGGTCTGCATGTTCATACAGGTGTGTCCCGTCAAACTCAATCAGCCCGTGCCCGTCTTTCGGAAAATGCGCCGGAACCCAGTCCATAATCACGCCGATATTCGCCTGGTGGAATTTGTCAATCATATATCTGAAGTCGTCGGGCGTACCGAAACGCGATGTCGGCGCAAACAGCCCCGTAACCTGATATCCCCACGACCCGTCAAACGGGTGTTCGCATACCGGCAGAAATTCAACGTGCGTAAAGCCCATGTTCATCACATACGGCACCAGCGTATCAGCCAGCTCGCGATAGGTCAAAAATTCCGAACCGTTTTCCCCTTTTCTGCGCCACGAACCGAGATGAACTTCATAAATGCTCGTCGGACGATCAAAGCTGTTATAAGCTTCGCGATACTTCATCCACTCCTCGTCATTCCACTTGTAGTGGTTGAGGTCATAAACGACAGACGCCGTCTTCGGACGTACTTCGGCATAAAATGCCATCGGGTCGCTTTTCGTCAGAATATAGCCTTCCTGCGTTTTAACTTCATACTTATAGAGTTCGCCCTCGCCGATATTCGGAATAAAGATATCCCATACGCCGCAGTTGTAATGTTTGCGCATAACGTTGACGCGGCCGTCCCAGTTGTTAAATGCACCGACAACCGATACCCGTTTCGCGTTCGGCGCCCAAACCGAAAAGCCGACGCCTTTCACCCCGTTGATTTCCATCAGGTGTGCACCCAGTTTTTTATAAAGGTCCAGATGGTTACCTTCCGCAAACAGATACTCGTCTATATCGCCCAAAATAGACGGGAATGAGTAAATATCCTCTTCAACATACGTTTCGTTTTTATCATTGGTAATTTTAAATTTATGCGTAAAATTGTCCGTATTTGTAACCCCGAGGTTTATTTGGTAAAAACCTCTCTTGTCCAGCTTGGCCATCAGCCCGAGCGAATTGCCGTTTCCGTCCAGCAGTTCGATTGACCTTGTATTCGGCTTGTAAGCGCGGATATAAACTTCTTTGCTCCCCTTGTCCCGATGAATGCCCAACACAGCCATGACGTTTTCATAATCGCCGTTTATAATGCAGTCCATCTCTTTTTTTGAAAGTAAATTTTTCATATTCTCCCCGTTGCAGGAACTCAAAACCGCAAAGCTCTGCGGCTGTCCGTTATTCTCAGATTTGACAGTTTGTTTTTTAACTGTGTCGGCCATAACTATAACTCCAAAATAAAAACAAAAAATAGGTTACGTTTTATGTATAAAAACAAAACAAATAAATTGCAAGAAAATTGTCATTCTTTTTTTACTTTTTCCGTCGGTATTTTTCTTTTAAAATCAATATGGTTATGTTTTAAAATGCATTTCCGGCAAGCGGTATGGAAAAAAGTTTTTTTCCGTCTGTTTTCCGCCCCGTTTCGCCATACATTTTGTCTCTGTTTTTTTATTATTTTTCACTCCGTTTTTTTCGTGTTTTTTCTCCTGTTTTTTTATATCGTTTTCCCGGAACGTTTTTCGCGCTTTTCTTCTTCCCGGCCCTCGCCGCCTTGCAATCGGCAGCAGCCCCGCCGGATACAATTTTGCCGGTCTCGCCCGATATAATATTTTTATTTGTTATTGCGAGATTTTTTGCACAAGAGTTTGAAAAAAAATTTTTTGTTTTTTTTATTGCGCCGCACATCGTTTTTTATGTTGTTTTTACTACCATCCGCGCACACTCTGATAAAAATATTTTATATTTTATTTACAATAGGTTATCATAACTTAAAATTCCTTGTAAAAACCACTTTTTATTGTGTTTTTTCAAGGCTTAAAAAAAATTTTTCTGCCCCCCTTTTTTTAATCATTTTTTAATCTATTTATGTATATACAAACACTAACAACAAAAACGATGAAAATTCGTATTTACAAAATAAAAATTATATTTATACTTAACCTTGTTTTATAACAAAATTATTTGGAGAATTGAAATGACATTCAATGAAAATTTAATCAGAGAAGCTGCTTATTACAACTGGCAGAATGCCGGTTGCCCGTTTGGTCAGGACGAAAAGTTCTGGAACATGGCAATCGAACAGATTTACGGTTCCAAGGCTGCAAAGTCTTGCTGCAGCACTTCTTCTTCTTCCAAGAAGACAGCTTCTTCCAGCAAAAAGACTTCTTCTTCAAAGTCTAAATCCAAGAAGTAGGATTTGCTGAAAAAAACAAAAGGCCACCTTGATTAAGGTGGTTTTTTTATGTCTTCTGATACCGGTCATTATCCCTACCACCAATCTCTCCTGCCCGCCTTCCGCCCTGTTTTCGCTCTTCTTTCCCTCTGCTGCCCTCGCTTCTTTTTTCTTTACCGAATTTTAAGCTCTGCCGCATAAAATAAAACATATAATACAAACCGCACAATCTGCAACTTGGGGAGCAAAAGCCGTATAATGAAAATGAAAAAAATAAACCCGCTGAAAAGGCTGGATTTGGCCTGTTTCCTCCGCTCGCAGCTTTATCTTGCTCCGGTGCTGCTGCTCTTTTACCAGCAAAACGGACTGACCATCGCCGACTTTGTCCTGTTTCAGGGAATTTTCCAGCTGACCGGAATCTTGTTTGAGATTCCCTGCGGTTACATCGCCGACGTCATTTCCAAAAAAAAGGTTCTCGTCCTCGCTTTCGTCTGTTTCTTTCTCCGCGCCGCCCTGTGGCTTAGTTTTTCCGGCATGTATATCATTCTGCTCGGCGAACTTTTCAACGCCTTGTCGCGGGCATTTCTTTCCGGCGTTTATGACAGTTATATTTATGATTACCTGAAAAGCGAAAACAAAACCAAACGGATGCTAAAAGAATGCGGACGCACCAATTTCGCCATGTCTTCCGGCGCCATGTTTGCCGCCGTCTTCAGCGCCGTCCTGTACGACCGCTACGGCACTGTCGTTTTGCTGTCGCTGGAATTTGTCCTGACGCTGGTCAGCATTGTCCTGCTCACCACTCTGCCCAACCCGCCGTCTGCACGTCCGCATGCCCGCACGTTGAAAGAAAAATTTGTTGAAATCAAAGATACCACCGTCGCCACGATAAAAAATCCCAACATCAACGTCTACATCTTGTATTCGGCACTCCTGTTTTCTACAACCTCCTTATTTTGCTGGTGCTTCCAGCCGCTGTTAAAAATGTCCGCCGCGCCGGTTCTGATGTTTAGTTCCATTTATGTCATCAATCATGCATTGCGCGCCGGCTTTTCCTTTCACGTCAACCGATTAAAAAAGTTTTTCGGATTTAACCGCCTGCTGGTCGTTACAACATTCCTCTGTATTTATTCTTTCGCCTGTATGATATTAAGTTTCCATTTCCGACAGCCGAATGTGGCATTCATCTGTCTGATATTCGTCTGCATCGGCATCGGATTCCAACTGGCATTTGCCATTGCCAATATTAACCACATCCACAACTACGCTATGGAAGAAACGCGCGCCACCATCTCCTCGGTTAACAATATGCTGCAGCAAACCCTTTCCGGCATTTCTCTGATTTGCTTCAAGTTTGTCATCGAACCGGGCAGCGGCACCGCCGGGCTTAGTTTTGCTTCGGCATTCTCGGTGTTCGGAGCGTTTTACCTGAGTTTGTTTGTCCTGCTGCTCTACATCATTTTCAAACGCAGCGCGGAACATGATACGGAACACACGCCGAGAACCGCCTGCTGATATGCATCTGCGTACGCCCCGTTTCCACCTGACAACATTGCATTCGCCTCAGCAGCCTTGTTTCCGCCCGGCAGCATTGCCCCTCAATAGCTTCGTTCCCGCCCCGGTAGTTTCTTTTCCTTCCCCCCGTTTCCGCATATGCCGTTTGCATACTTTTTCTGCGTATCTTCACAGGCTGTTTGCCTGCTGCGGAATTTTATTTTCTTCTCACGCTCCTTAACTAAAAATAAAGTAATATGTGCTTATATTGGCTTAAAATTATTACTCAAACATTTAAGGAATATCATATGTCTGCCTGGATTGTCTTTCTCATCATCGCCCTTGTCTGTTTCATTATCGAAATCTACACGCCGACAATGTTCTTTTTGAACTTTGCCGTTGCCGGAGCCGTATGCGCGGTATTGTCTCTGATTACGGACAACTACAACGTCCTCATCCCGATTTTTACCATACTCTCCATTCTTTTCATTTTGTTCCTGCGCCCGCTCTTGAACATCAATCCGAAGCATGACAAGGAACACAGTTTTGAATCCCAGTACATCGACAAAATCGCCACCGCCATTACTGATATCAGCGCCTTCTCCGGCCGGCTGAAAATTTATGACGAAAATTGGGAAGCCAGAACTCTCGGTGAAGATGCCCCCGAAATAAAAAAAGGCGCTAAAGTAAAAATCGTCCGCCATGACGACCTCACCATGTTCGTTGAAAAGAAAGGAAGAAAATAATGGAAACCGTACTCATTTTACTGATTCTTGCCGCCGTTTTCGTCGCAATCAAAGGCTGCATCATCGTCGAACAGCAGGAAGTTGTCATTGTGCAACGTCTCGGCAAATACAAGGAAACGCTCGGCGCCGGCTTAAATTTTATCGTGCCGTTTATCGATTCCCCCAAAGGGATTTACCGCAAGGTAAGCACAACCTACCCCGACGGCAGAACTTATTCTTATATGCAGAAGAGCAGCCGGCTTGATTTGCGCGAAACCGTTTACGACTTTCCGCGCCAGAACGTTATCACCAAAGACAACGTTTCCATTTCCATTAACGCCGTGCTTTATTTCCAGATTATCAATCCCGAAAAAGCCGTCTACGGCGTCGAAAATCTTTCCGAAGCCATTGAAAAGCTGACCCAGACCACGCTCCGCCAGTTGATTGGCAAACTGGAGCTTCAGGAAACCCTCGTTTCCCGCGATAAAATCAATGAAGAACTCCGCGCCATTCTTGACACTGCCTCCGACAAATGGGGCGTAAAAGTCAACCGCATTGAATTGCAGGACATCACGCCGCCGGCCGACATTCAGGCAGCCATGGACAAGCAGATGAAAGCCGAACGCGAAAAACGCGCCATGATTTATGAAGCCGAAGGCGAAAAAGAATCTTCCATCCGCATCGCCGAAGGACAGAAAGAAGCCGCCATCCGCAAAGCCGAGGGCGAAAAGGAATCTTCCATTCTCCGTGCCGAAGGTATCGCGCAGGCGCGCATGGTCGAGGCCGAAGCGGAAAAAGAAGCCATCAAGCGTATTATTGAGGCTCTGTCATCCAAAGGACAGGCAGACAAATACCTCATTGCCATGAAATACCTTGAAACGATGAAAGAAATGACTTCCGGACAGGACAACAAAATTGTCTATATGCCCTACGAAGCCAGCGCGGTTTTAAGCTCCGTCGACGGTATCCGTGAAATGCTTTCAGCCAAAAAGGGAGCCTGAAATGGAAAACCCTGCCCCTCGCAGAGTTCCTGTTTTTCTGCTGCCCATGCTTCTTTCACAAACCGCCCCGTCGTACTTTCCCGCTGCGGGCTGCCTCTGACATAAACAGTCACCGTTTCGCTTCCCTGCAGCCGGACAGTTTCTTTCACAAACCGTATCCGTCGCGCTTCCCCGCTGCCGGTTCGGCCCTTTTTATAAACTGCCGCCACAACCCGGCACACTGTTTTAAGGATAATGCAAAATGTTTATACTGCTCACGCTCGGTATCTTTATTCTGAAATTTCTGGCCCTCGGCGTTGTCGGATTGTTTTTTGCCGAAGACTTGGAACTGACGCGTTCTGTCGGCGGCGGCATTTATTCCGCATACTTTGCTCTGGGGGTCTGCGCTTTTTTTGCACTGTTTTTCTTTGTTCTCGGCAAACGGCTGTTTTGGCTCATCCTGTTCTGCCTGTTTGGCCTTTCGTATCTTGGAATGTACAACAAAGCGCCCGGCATTGGCGAGATTCACGATAAAAACGATTTAAAAAGCCGATATTTTAAGGACACGGATACATTCTTTGCCCGCATGGGTGATGTTATTGCCATCATCAACAAAGACAAACGCTAAATCAAAATAACCCGCCTCTCCTGCAGCACACAAATGCATCGCTATTATTTCTATGCCGCCGCATAAAGCTGCGCCGCCGCTACACACAGATATCTCCGTACCGCCCGGCTCCAGCCCCCCCTGCCTTTCCTATCACAGTTCAGCCTTTAAACTACCCGCAGTCCTGCCGCGGCAGGCTGTCAGTGTTCGCCTCCGAACTTTGCCTCATAAGCGTCGCGGGCTTCTTCAATCAACTTTTTCGCCTCGTCCGGCCCCAAAAACTTTTCAATCGTAACCTGCTTCTTTTCCAACACCTTATAGTCTTCAAAAAAACGCTGCAGCATTTTCAAAATGTGCGGCGGCAATTGCGCAATGTCGGTAAAAACATTATACTCGGGATCATCTTCGTGAATGGCAATAATCTTGTCGTCTGCCTCGCCGCAGTCTATCATTTTCATAACGCCGATAGGCCTGGCCCGCATAATCGACAGCGGTACAATCGGCTCCTGCCCAAGAACAAGAATGTCCAGCGGGTCATTGTCTTCACAGTACGTTTGCGGAATAAAGCCATAGTTGGCCGGATAATGCACTGAAGAATACAAAATGCGGTCAACCTTAACCAAGCCGCTTTCCTTGTCCAGTTCGTATTTGACCTGCGACCCTTTCGGAACTTCAATGATTGCGGGAATAATGTCCGGAAATTGTAAATAATGTTTTACCTGATGCCAAGGATGCACGTTCTTTCCCCTTATAAACCGCCCCGGCTGAGCCGTCCCTGAAAATTCCGGTACTGCACTCCTGCCGGGCAAATGCCAAAAACTTTTTCCGTCGCGCAGAATAAAAAACGCCCCCGTTTTTGTCAAGCAAAAGTTTTTTGCCAAACGACCGTCTCCCTTTCGCAGAAGCTGTCGGCATTCCTCCCCAAAACTGTTAATCCATCTGCAAAACTGGTTGTTTCACTTGCAAAACTATTTGCCCCGGCCTTAAAACTATTTGCCTCGCCGGCAAAAACTATTTGCTTTATCCGCAAAAACTATTTGCCTTATCTGTAAAATTATGTTAGATTCGTTTTGATAGAATAAAAAAATTCGGAGAACGCAAAAATGAAAACATACACCCCGGATCAGTTGGTAATTTTAGATTCCGGACAAATTGACCAGGTACAAAAATCAATTGACGGCGACGCGCTGGCCTTTCTTGACGACAAAAAGGAAGAACTGGATTTTTTAAATCCCGAAGAACAGGCACACCTGAAAGAATATTATACCGACACGATGGAAAAATACCGCCTGCTGTACGAAGCCGTCGTCTCCGGCTTTGCCACGCCGAACAGTACCGGGTTCCCCGAATACATTTACAACATCAACCTAAAAGACGGCAGCATCGAGACTGACCGTAACGGCCGTCACATCAGCTATTCGACAGAAATCCTTGCCCCCTGCACCACGGCAATGCTGCATTACATCAACAGCGAATGTAACAACGTTTACGTCATCATCCCGCCGATAAAAGGTGTCGAAAGGACAACCGAAAAACTCATCTCCGAATGTATCCGCGAATACAAAACCGAGCGTGCCCAAAATCTCGAAAAATTCGCCGAACCGCCTTTCGAAGAGGAACCCGAACTTCCGTTTCCTCTTAAAACGGAAACGGCTCTCCGCTGCCCTACCGCAGCAGCCCTAGAAGATATGCGCGGAGCAGCCAAAACGCAGCAGTCACTGCTGAACATTGCCAAAAAGGAAATCCTTCCCAAAGACATTTATCGCCTGTCCATCACTTCCAAATATCAGGGAGATTTGGAAGAGCTGATAAAAGAGCTTGAAGCCAAATTCCCGCCCTATATCAAATTTGAAAAAGGCGAGCGCAACCTGTATAAAAAGAACCTGAGCGAAAATACCCGCAACTATTTTGACATCAAAAAAACTGCCCGCATCACGATACCAAACAGCAACCGGACATTCTACATCGAATTCCAGTTCAAACAGACCAATATGTTTTTCGCCCATATCCGTTCCCACAGCGCGTATGAAGAATACCGCATTTTGGAAGCCAAATACCTGGCATTGAAAGAAGCCGAACAAAAACGCAAAACACCGCATCCTGCCAACAGGCAAAAGCTCCAGCAGCTGAAAAAGCAATGCGAGGAAAAAAAGGAACTGTGCCTGAAAATCCACCGCAATGCCGTCCACCAGAGCAACCTGTACCTGATGCACAAGCTGCTCTGGCTTGATGACAATGCCCGCGGTCTTCACCGCCAGCCGGACTTCCCCGACGGCAAATACAAACATTCGGTAGACACCCTAAAAAATAACTATATTATCGAAAGCTATGAGCCGTTTGACGGCGCCACCGCGTTCACGACTTCACCCGATGAATACCTGAACAAATCCTACTATCTGAAAATGGTCGGCATCCTGCCGGAAAGCTTTGATGAGCTGGGCAAAAACGCCAAAGAACACGTCAACAAAGCCTGGAACAACCTAACCCCGGCCGATATCAAAGACTTTTCGCGCATTACCAGCATGGCCATCAAATATCAGGACGTGGTTCGCGGCATTCAAAAGCAGCGCCGGATGTTGGATTCCGCCGCTCTGCTAAACGTATTTGCCCAAAACGAACGCTGATTACAGCCGCCGGTTACACCTTGCACCGCCTCCCGCGGTGCATTTTTTTGCAATTTTCCCGGACGAAAGGTTTAGCAATTTTCCCAAACGAAAAATTCGGTTTCCGGCTTTCCGCTTATTCTCCCGTAACCGGAAACTTTAACATTCCGCTCAACATTTTTGCAGGCAACTGCCGATATTTTTATTGACTGCCGTAAAAAGCAGATGTATTATATTTTCTGTATTTAATATTTTTATGAACCACTAAATTTATGTAGTATGGAAAAAAACATTTCCGCAGAACTTCCGGGACAGTTCCCGTTCGACATCTTAATCCGAAGCAAAGAAGGAAAGTTCGCCAGAACCAAAGCCCTCAACGACCGCAATTTAAAACTTGGCATCTGTATTCAGAACCGGGCTTGGCTGCTGGTAAGGCTTCCTACTGACCAATCCGCACCTGAAAAATTCTTACAAACCCTGAAAGATATAACAGGGTTGCCGCTGCTTTATCCGGAGCACGAAGATTTTCAGCACCTGCGCGAAGCCTATCCTAAAGCACAAAACGTCTTTGATTTGCTAATTCAGGCTGAAAATTTAAACGCCGGCCGCCGCAGCAGCCAAAGTATGGCACGTTTTTCCGATGATGAAGAAGAGATACAAAATGCTTATTTTCAAAAACCGCAGAAAATCAGCTGCTATATCCGTTTTGTCGTAGATCTCGACCTGCTGTTCTGATGACAAATGCCGTTTCCCTTTCCGGAAACGGCATTTGCCTGTTTTTCTGACAATCTGATTTTTCCCTAGCCCGTTTGCCCCTAGCCCGCTGCCCGTATCGCCGCTTCCTTTTCAAAAAACTCTTTCACTTCCGCCATATCGTAAAAAATATGCGTAATTCCCAATGCCTCGACAGCCTGCCGCTGCGCAGGGTTATTCCGGTACATTTCCGATCCCATAAAGCAAACCGGTGTCATTCCAGCCCGTTGTGCCGCTGTCAACCCGGCCACTGAATCTTCAATAACATAACAGTCTTCCGGACGCATATTCATTTTTTGTGCCGCCAGCAAAAAAGAATCCGGCTCGGGTTTTCCTCTGGCCACCATATCAACCGTTACGAGATTATCCCGCGTAAAGACGTCCTGCAACCCTACGGCCTTCAGTTTAAGCAGGGTTTCCTCCAACGCGCCGCCGGTAGCCATTGCATGGCAATATCCCGAAAGCTCCAATACCTTATCCATCCCCGGTGTCCGATTAAATCCGTCAAGAATACGCTGCCAGGAACGCCGGCCGATTTCTTCCCACATTTCTGCCGGCGGATAAATTCCCAGCTCAGCCAAAACTTTTTGCTGCATCGACAGCCCCTGTCCGCTCAGATATTTGTTGATTGTGGCAAAATCCCAGGCCAAACCGCAATATTTGTTTAATTCTTCCAGCTCTATTGCCAGCCAGTACTTCTCCGTATCAGCCGTCACTCCGTCAAAATCCCAGATAATCAGTTTCATTTTTCGCTGCTCCTTCCTTAATACGCACTGCGTGCTTTTTAATGCCGCAATCCTTAAAATTCCCTGAAAACGCCCGCCCCCAAAGGCAAGAAGCGTTTTATCCCTTTTTTCTCTTGCCAACAGCACTTTTTTATGATTAAATAAATAACGTGTTAATTAATATTATGTCAAACTTAATTTTTATTTCTCATGTCTAAGAACAAGACCAGAAAGTCCCTCGCTCAAATCAAAATGGTGCAGCAGGGGTATTTGACAATGTACGGCTGCAAAGACAAATTATGCCTTGATGCCGAAGTGACGCTTGTTACCTCCCGCCATCCCAAAATGCTGGCGGCTTACACCCACAAGCTGCATCCGCTGGCTGAAAAGAAGATGGTTGAAACGGGACAACACCAGATGCTTAAAGAGTATCGGTTTGAACTGGAAGAAGAAAACCAGATTCTACTGGTATTAAGCGAGCGCCCGAAACTGCTTGCCGCATATCGGCATAAGCTCTGCCCCAAAGCCGAGAAATTATTGCGGAAAATGCATAACCCCCGCTTGAATCGGGTTTACGGATACTTTTAATCCGAATACTTTCAATCCGGGAATTTCTCTCTGTACTTGACTTTAAAAAAGGGCTTCGTATGAAGCCCTTTTTATTACCGAAACCGTTCTGAAAAAACTACTTTCCGTTTTTTTGTGCAAACTCCCCGGCTGCTTTTTCGCCAAATCCCCACTTTTTCGCATAAGCGGGAGCCAAATGGCAAAATGTACCCGACAACAGCATAAGCTCTGCCGCCTCGTGCAAATCATCATGCTCCAAATAATCCGCAACCATTGCGGCATCTTCCATCGCCATCATTTTGACTTCCGATGCCTCAAACAGAGGATACAAACGCACATACAGTCTGGCTGCTTCCGCCAGTTCGGGCACAAACAACAATCCTTCCGCATCAGCCCCAAAATCATACCGCTGAACATACGCAAGAACAAGTTCCTGCCGTGCATCCGTCAACATCTGCTTTTGCGCTTCGACAGACAGAGGCCACTCCGTAAAGTACCCGACAGCCTCGCTGGTATCTTTCTGCCGCATAAGAAAAATTTCCCCTTCCGGAGATAAAGCATACCGCTGCAGATAAGCGTTTTTCAACTCCCGGTCGGCCAGTTCCAAAAACTTTACCTCGCTGGCCGGTTCCAAACGGAAAAGCCTGAGGTAATCCCTTAATTCGTCGGATGCAGGCATATACATTAACGCCACTTCACCCAGAACATCAAGTTTCTTCATAATTGTAGAATTAACATATAAGTAAATATAATAATTTTGTAATTGGCTCTAAAATAACATACCATTTTATATTGTCAAAAAAGAACTGTTTTTCTCCACTAAAACAACAGCTCCCAATTCCGCCGTAATGCCTGGCATTCAGGCTGCATTCGCATACGTCCGCCAGGCTAAAGCGCACAAATCGCTTTCCGATATGTTTCAGATAAACCGCTTTCTGTTCAAAAAACAGTTATAAGCACCTATAAATTTGTTTTAAAAAGAGCTCTCGCGCCCATTCCACGTTTTGCCGTTGACCAGCAGGTTCAAAACCTGCGGCGGCCGGCCGGGACGATAGGAAAAGACCATCTCCGCAACATTGTTGCTGTTTTGAATATCTTGCTCCAACAGCTTGGCCAAATGCTCCGGCACATAAAAACGCCCCCGGTTTTTCCCGTAGCTTCCAAATTCGTCTTTCGGGCATATGCCCTGCGCAAACTGAGCACAGTCCGTCGCATCCCAGTCCAGCACATAGCTGATATACTGCCCGGCCAGCAAGTCCCGCGGGTCATATCCGCGCAGCTTGATTTTTACCGGCATTCCGGCCGAAATCTGCCATAGAAGGTACCCTGCCCATACCGCAAGCAAAACCGCCGGCATCATAGTCAAAACCAGATTTTTTACCTTTTCACGCATTTTTCTTCTCCTCGCTCACCAAACGAACCGCCCTCGGAACATATTTAAGCAGCAATATCAGCAAAACGCCGCTGGCAATTAATCCGATGCCCGTTTCAAACAGTCCCAACTCCGTCCCGAGATTAATATAAAGCATAGCAACAATCAATCCGCCCAGTTTAATATTGCGCCTGATTAGCGCATACCTGCCGAACCGTATAAACAGCAGCGACAACACCGCCAGTATGGCTGCTGCCCGCCCTAATGTCATCAGTCCGTCATAGCCGTCAAAACCGCCAATCAGGATATAACCGGCCAAAACAATATAAAATGCGGCCAATGCTTCCTGTTTCAAAACGTTTCCGGCAGAAAATCCGGGAAAAAGCCCGGCTATCCCGCGGCCGCATCCGGCAGCTGCCAGCAAAACTGCCATCAAGACTTCAAAATTCCAAACAAAATCCACAACATTGTCGCAGACATAAATAATTCCCCAAACCAGAAACAACGGTACCCAAAAATAAGAAACCAGCTTTTGCCCCGTAACAAACAAAAGCGGTGCGGCAACCAGACACCAGACAGCCAAAGGATCATAGATTTTTCCGCCGCTGAGCTGAAAAACCTGAATAATCAGACCTATGCCAGCCCCGACAAGAAAAAACTCTCCCAGAAGCATTTTTTCAGCTGCTGCACGCTTTCCCTGACTCTGCCAATGCCAGGCCAGACCTCCGGTACCCGCAAGCAATGCCAACATTGTTGCCAGCTTTGCCGTCCTGCCGATATCCTGCCAGTTGGACGCAATCAGAGAAATGATGCCCAGCCCGACGGTAAAAATCCCCAGCAACATCAATGCCCGGCTGACTAAAGCAAGGCTGTCCGCATTGTCATCATATTCTAAAATCTGCTGCTTTTGTGTCTGGGTAATAATTCCCGCCGCCACAAGCTTGTTCAGCTTTTTTGCCTTAAACATAATTTTCGCACCTCCGCAAACTTTTTCTTTTCCTGGTTTTCAACAGCTTTAAACATCTTATCTGCAATGCCTGTCCCGACTAAACTTTAATCTGAGCGGATTAAAAAAACATTAACACCGTTAGTATCGGTTTCTTCTCCGTGTTTTAAACTAACCTGCCATATTTAAGCCGTTTGCCTTTCCTTTGCAACTATCATCATCTCCCCCAAACTTACCGGCACAAACCTTAATAATATAACATTCTTCATACTTAAAGGGCTGACAATACACCTGCCAGCCCTCTTCGCTTATTGGAAAAAAACTAATTTCTGTTATATTATTTTAGCTGATGTCCTCTCGACAAATGTACCTATGTCCTGTTATCTAATGTCCGCTATTCCCTTTCAGTTTACGAAGCAGCATTGATTTTAATTTTCCCGCAAAACCCTTTTCGTTTTTCTCTTCCTGTTGCGGTTCCTGCCGTTCCCCCTGCAGTGAAGCGGTTCCTTTTCCCAAAGCTTTATTACATCTCGCTAACGCTTCCTGTACTTTCTGCTCTTTACAGCCGGAGGCGGAGCGGGCTTCTTGCATATCCGTACGCTTTTTACCCGCTGCTTTATCTTGACTTTCCGGCTTTACAATCTTTTCAGCTAACTGCTTAGCGGCCTCTAAATCCCCTTTAAGCAGCAACTCTGCCAATTTTCTATCCCCCAATCAACAGCCTGCTCTGAGTGGTTAGATTTTGATTGGTGAGTCCTGGCTTCTTCTGCTTGCGCGGCCAACTCAGCTAATGAAACATCCCGCTCTGATTTACGCCCCTCAAGCTTTACCTCAGCATGAGCAAGTTTTACACTCAATTCCTCAACCTCACCTAAACTGTCAGGAGGCATCGCATCTATCGTATTTCGACGCCAGGCATCAATTTCTTCTTTACTTTTCACCTTAAACTCAAGCCACCTCCCCGGAGCAGAATGTTTTCCATATTCAATGGCTTTATTCCTATTAAATATAATACTTACCAAATCGCCATTAGAAAATGAATAAGCCTCATACTCTCCAGATAGCTCTTTATCCAAAAACCATGCCGTATCACAACTACCTTTACCATCATAATGTTCAACCGTTATTGCGGAACATATCTTACCTGTTTGTTCATCACATTTAAAACTAAACAGACATGACTTCGGATTAAAATCTTTCGGCAGATTATCCACCGTGTACCCATTCCATGGTCATCGACAAAAACAGCTGAACGGCCTTTCCCCGGCACATCATAAAATATATCGCAATCCGCTTGTATGCACCCCTTCGAATACGGAGAAGAGGCCATTTCCACATCTTTCAAACGTTCCCTTCTGCTGCGTCTCTTTAATTCTTCATACATGGCATCTATTTCCTCTTGAGTACTTAAGTGAGAAAAGCTAACTGCGTACCCTCCTCCGCAAGCATAAACAAGCTCATTTTTTTGCTTTTGCTCAGCATTGAAAAATTCATTATAACTTTTGGTCATAGCACATTTTCCTTCTACAATATTAATTCTCGCACAAAAAATATTTAATAATATAGTACCACTTTATTCATTGCAAAATAAACAAGCTAATTAACTGAATTTAATTATTATTTTTTCTTGATAGTTGATGAAAAAAATGGTACGTATTTTTTCAGCAGGCAACTGTATTCTCCCTTAACAAAATATCAAATATACCAATACGGCTGAACTGTATGTTTAGCGCGCAGTTTTCCGAAACATCTTCATTCAGTATACAAAAAAGGCTCGCGATTTTCATCGCGAGCCCTTCCACAATATTTTAGATTCTCTTAAAAATGCTCATCACACTTTTTAATTAATTCTTCAATATTCTCCGGCGGCCATCCCGGGGTTTCCATACCAAGATGAATACCCATCTTCGCCAGAACTTCCTTGATTTCATTCAAAGATTTGCGGCCGAAATTCGGCGTGCGGAGCATTTCCGCTTCCGTTTTCTGAACCAAATCGCCGATGTAAACGATATTGTCATTCTTCAGGCAGTTTGCCGAACGAACCGACAATTCAAGCTCGTCAACCTTGCGCAGAAGATTTCTGTCAAACGGCAGTTCTTCCTTAATATCTTCAGCTTCGCTTTCAGGTTCGTCAAAATTAATGAACGGCTTCAACTGATCCTGAAGGATTCTCGCCGATAAGGCAACCGCATCTTCCGGCGTAACCACGCCATTGGTTTCAACAATCATTGTCAGTTTATCATAATCTGTATTCTGCCCGACACGGGTTTTATCAACCTTATACGATACTTTCCTTACCGGAGAATAAATCGCATCAACTGCAATCAGACCGATTGGGGCATCTGCAGTCTTGTTCTGAACTGCCGGAACATAACCCTTGCCGGTTCCGACCGTCAGTTCCATAGCGATTTTCGCCCCCGCATCAAGCGTACAGATGACATGATCCGGATTCATAATTTCAACATCATGTCCGGTTTCAATCATCCCTGCCGTAACAACCATCGGCCCTTCAGCCTTCAGGCGCATCGTCTTCTGCCCTTCGGAATGAACCGCTACAGCGAGTCCCTTGATATTCAGGATAACATCGGTAACATCTTCGCGCACACCTTCGATAACCGAAAATTCATGCAGCACGCCGTCAATTTTTACTGCGGTAACCGCTCCGCCCTGCAAAGAAGACAATAAAACTCTTCTCAGCGCGTTACCCAGAGTTAAACCAAAACCTCTCTCTAAAGGTTCGACAACTATCTTAGCAACATTCCTGCCTTCGCCTGGAACAACCTCTAGATTAGTTGGTTTTATAAGTTCTTGCCAATTCTTCTGAATCACCGGAATACCCTCTTTACTAGTTTATACGCTACACTCAAACAGGCAGGAGGAAGGTGAACCTTCCTCTGCCAAAACTTAAAAATTAAACTCTGCGGCGTTTTCTTAAACGGCAGCCGTTATGCGGAATAGGAGTTACATCGCGGATGGAAGTAATGGTAAAACCGATAACCTGCAAAGCTCTAATTGCCGATTCGCGTCCTGAACCAGGTCCCTTAACTTCGACTTCCAATGTTTTCATACCGTTTTCCTGAGCTTTCTTACCGGCTTCTTCCGCAGCAACCTGCGCAGCATAAGGCGTAGACTTTCTGGAGCCTTTAAAGCCCTGAGCACCGGCTGTCGACCAGGAAACTGTGTTTCCCTGAGCGTCCGTAATCGTAACTCTTGTATTGTTAAATGTAGAATTTACATGAGCAACACCGGATGTGATGTTCTTTTTCTCTTTTCTTTTAACTACTGTTTTTGCCATCACTGCCTCACTTACTTCTTCTTGTTAGCCACGGTCTTGCGCTTGCCTTTGCGGGTTCTCGCGTTCTGCTTCGTGCTCTGGCCGCGTACGGGCAGGCCTTTACGATGGCGCAGACCGCGGTAACAGCCCAAATCCATCAGGCGTTTGATATTAACCGCAACATCACGGCGCAGTTCGCCTTCAACAAGGTAGTCTTTGTCAATTACTTCACGGACTTTGGCAATATCTTCGTCCGTCAGTTCATGAACGCGGCGTTCACCAGCAACGCCCGCTTTTGCACAGATAACCTGTGCTGTTTCTCTCCCTATGCCATAGATAGAGGTCAGTGCAATCTCTAATTTCTTGGCGGTAGGAATATTTACACCAGCTATACGAGCCAAATTAACTCTCCATTATTTAAACAATTAAACCATTCAAAAAGTTGATCACCACTTTTCAAAATTAATGCGGATTATAGGGCATAATTTAATAGAGTCAACAATTCTTTTAAAAAAAATACAAAATTTTTAACAATTTTTACAAATTATTAAACAGCATTTTGCGAATCGTCATTTCCATTATCAACCAACGTTTCCGAATCAAAAAGAAGCTTGCGCCCCTGCCGGGCAGCGCCGCACCGGATTGCTTTCCGTTCAGGATTACTCTGTCAGCCCGAGCACTCTTTCAATCTTTCCGGCCACGGCCTCAATCGTTCCTGTTCCGTCCACACAACGGAGCAGCCCTTTCTTTTCAAAAAAAGGAATGGTCGGATAGGTAAGAGCACGGAAATTGACCAGCCGGTTATGCACCGTCGTCCGGTTGTCATCATGCCTGCGGGAAAATTCCGTTCCGCCGCATTCATCACAGACGCCGTAAATTTTCGGTTTCAAAAACTTGTCATGATACCCCCGGCCGCATTTCATGCAGGCATAGCGCCCCAATATGCGCTCCATAATAATCTCGTCGGGAACCTGTATTTCAATCACGGCATCAAGTTTCTGCCTCTTTTCCGCCAGCATCCCTTCTAAAATTTCCGCCTGATTAAGCGTCCGGGGGAAACCGTCCAAAAGAAAACCGTGCCGGCAATCCTCTTTACCGATTCGCTCTTCAACCATTCTGATAATCAGTTCGTCGGAAGCAAAGCCGCCGTCGTCAAGAGCCATTTTCAATTCTTTGCCCAGCGGCGTTTCTCTTTTGATTTCCGCCCGCAGCATTTCTCCCGTAGAGAGATGGCATATTCCGGCTTTTTCACACAAAATGCGTGCCTGGGTGCCTTTTCCGCACCCGGGCGCGCCGGTAAATACCACAAATAAATCTTTGTCAGGCATTTCCTATTTCTTTCTCTTGCTGACCAGCGAAGCTTTCTTCAAAAGCCCTTCATACTGATAGGCAATCAGGTGCGACTGAACCTGCGTAATGAAGTCCATCGTTACCTGAACCACGATGAGCAGGGTCGTACCGCCCAAAACAAACGGAACCGACAGTTTCGCAATCAAAATCTCCGGCAGAATGCACAGCGCAGCCAGATAAAACGCGCCGAGCACCGTCAGGCGGGTAACCACATAATCCAGATATTCGGCCGTATTTTTGCCCGGACGGATACCGGCAATAAAGCCGCCATGCTTCTTAAGGTTGTCCGCGGTTTCTTCCGGATTGACCACAACGGCGGTATAGAAGAAAGCGAAAAAGACGATTAAGAAGGCATACAGAGCCAGATACAACGGCTGTCCGTGTCCCAGATAACGGCTGAGCGTCTGCACCCATTCCGGCCCGTTGTTGGACCAGATGTTGGCTACCGTAATCGGCAGCAGCAGCAAAGCACTGGCAAAAATCGGCGGAATAACGCCCGTCGGATTAACCTTCAACGGCAGATGCGAGCTCTCAGCCGATGTCATGCGCAGGCCAACCTGCCGCTTCGGATACTGCACCAGAATTTTGCGCTGAGCCATTTCAACCTTCAGGATAATAAAGACCAGAGCTATGCTCATGATAAACAGGCTGAGGATAACCAGCGGCGACATAGAACCAATGCGCCCCAATTCCAAAGTCTGGGCAATTGCCGACGGAATATTGGCAATAATGCCGACCGTAATGATTAACGACGAACCGTTGCCGACGCCGCGCGACGTAATCTGTTCGCCCAGCCAGACGATAAACATCGTACCGCCGGTCAATGAAATAATCGTCGAAAAGATAAACGTATACGGCGCAATGACAACCGCGCTGGAACCGTCGCCGTTAGCCAGGCTCATCAGCCCGACGGCAATGCCGTATCCCTGAACAATCGTAATCAGAACCGTCAAAAGTTTTGTATAGTGCATCATTTTGCGATGTCCGGCCTCGCCTTCTTTTTTCAAAGCGGCAAGCGAAGGGACGATGGACTGCCCGAGCTGCAGGATAATCGACGCCGAAATATACGGCATAATGTTGAGGGCAAAAATTGTCATACGTTCCAACGCACCGCCGGAAAACATATTAAACATTCCCAAAATGCCGTTTGAATGTCTGGCAAAAATCTCAGCCAGTACGCGGGAATCAATACCCGGAAGAGGAATAAAGGTTCCCAGGCGGAAAACAATCAACGCCAAGACCGTAAACAACAGGCGCTTTTTCAAATCCGTCGCCTTGCTGAAGACGGACGCGTCCATATTTGCAGCCATTTTTTCTGCTAATGATACCATTTTTATTTCCTTAAAATTATTACTTGTAAGTCGTATCGGAGAAAAAAATCCTTCCCCAAGTCTGTTTGAACTTAATACATAAAATTTAATTTTGCCTTTAAAAAGTGAGTTTTTTCCACTGGATTTAAAAAAATGTCGCCTGTTCGCCAGTTTTCCGCCCGCACATTAACCGCTCGCCGGCACCTGTCCCCCTCCGCCGTTTTTCCGTACTTGTCCTCCCTGTCTGTTTCTCCGTTCTTATTCTCTCAGCCGTTTTCCCATTCTTCTCCTCCCTGCCGTTTTTCCGCCTTTATCCTTTCAATCGGCTTTGCCTGCCGGCAGTCAGCAGCCTGTACTTGATTTAAAACGATTTTTTTCACATTGTTTTCCCAAAACACTGGACAAAGGACAACTTTCATGCTATATTAAAAATTAAGATAAACAGGATTAAATATTTATATCAAAAGAGGAAAATATAAAAGATGTCAAAGGCCAAAATCATCGCGGGCGCAGGAATCATAGCTGCCGGTGCTGCTCTTTCAGGACTGCCGGAACCCAATGCCGCCAAAGCTGAATCCCCGGAACAAACCGCAAAAGAAATTACAGTCGGCGCTCAGCCGTCCGCTTTGCAAATTGCAGAGTTAAACGCGGCCGCCGGACATCTTCCCGACAATGAAACGGTTTCGGTGCAAAACCATGCCGCCGTTAAACGCGCGGCAGAAAAAGTCTACCACCGTTTTGAAGACATCCCCGCCATCAGCGATGCTGAAGCTTTCGCCTACAAGCGCAGCGAATACACCTACATAATCAATGCCGACCTGTACGAGAAAAGCGGAAAAATAGAACTGAAACGCGTCCTGGCGGATGAACTGACCAAAGCCAACGCTTTAAGCCTTGTGTACCGCAGCGAATGCCAGACTTATAATCCTAAAAAGAATGAAGACCAGCTGGCAAAATATGTTGTCGACCTCCGCATTATGAGCAAAACCGGAATCACCAAGGGTCCGTCGCAAATGGACGACAATGCCGTCAGATCCTTCATCAAATATCTGGCAGCCAATCCCGAAACCAGACAATACGTCCTGCCGCTGCTGACTGTTTCGAAAGGAAACGTCAATGATGCCGCCAGAGAGCTTGAGCACAAGTTTTTTGATGAAAACGGCGATCTCCGCCCGATGGATGAAAGGGACGCAGCGCTGCACGGACAGGTTTATGCCAATTTAAAATTAAAAACCGACGCTTGGAGCAAAATCGCCTCTCCTGCCCTGAAAAGGTTCATTGCAAGCGAAGAAGCCCGCATGAGCAAAAACACCGGAAAAACCATAACATTAAGCAGTACGACCAAAAACTATCTCTGTCTGACCGAACTGTTCCCGTCGGAAGAAATGCTCAAAAAACAGATTGAAGATTACAATTTAAGCTTTTATCAGCTTGGGCGTCCCGGCAAAACCAAACACGTTACCGCTGCTCTGGCTCGCAGCCTGAACTTGAAAGATGAGCACGGCAATTTGGATGCGACCCGTATTCCACCGTTTGCCATTGCCGCGGCAATCAGCAACATCAACTGGAAAGGAAACGGCAAAGCAGCACTAAAAGATGCCCAAAATCTCCGTAAAGACATAAACGCCCGTCCCGGAGAGAAAAATCAGATACTGCGCAGCACGGTCAAAAACTGGGTAACCGGAAAAAGCAAACGCTACGGGGTCGATGAAATGTACGAGCTGAATATCATCACCCCGGACATCATCCGCCAGTATAAAGAGCTTGAATTGTCGGGAGCACGCCGGCTGGCCTCTGATTATCAAAAAGCCGTCGAAATAGCCGAAAGCAAAATGCGTATCGCTGCGCATAACAACGACCGGAAAGATTCGATGCAGGCTGCCGCCGTACCTGAAACCCGCAAACAAACCCCGCTGGAAAAAGGAAAAACACTGTTTCTGTCTGCCGTTGATTTTATCCGCGGACGTTAGTTAACTGCCCCTTCTTCCAGATGCCTGCCGGAGCAGATAAACGCCGACAGCCGTTCCCCTTTCCGGAAATGCCGTAAAATTTCGGCATTTCTGGTGTTTGCTTCAAAAACATCAATGCCGGCAGGCTCTTTTTTTCGGTAATCAGTTCAACAATACGCGTTTCACTGTTTTGAACCTCATTGCTCTTGCCCGTTTTCGACTGTTCGGGCTGTTTACTTCTCCGTTGCTTTCCTTCTCCGGATTTCCGCCGCCAACTCTGCCCCGATTTCAGATGTTATCACTCTTTTTTCCTTGCCGGAAATTTTATCTTCGGCAATATTATCGGCCGCAACAGCGCCGGAAAGCTTTTCCCGTACAGCATCTAAATGTTTCTTTATTCTCTCCTTTTTCCATTCTGAAACTTTAGCCTTTTTCCCTTCTTCAAAATCCTTTTGCGCTCGCTCTTGCTTCAGCTCCTGAGCCGTTCGTTTTTTCGGCAAAAACGGTATTTCGTTATTAAACTGCGCATTGATATGATGTCCATATCCGTCTTGTGAATTTCCAGACATTTTATATTCAAAACTGTCCTGAATAACCTGCTCATTTTTCAAAGAGCGAAGTGTACCATAAGATTGCATATCCATATACATAGTCAAATCCCTGCCTGTTTCCCTGTCCACAAACTTACCCTCAAGCGTATACGGTATATAAGTCATCTCCGGCAGCAAATTCTGGTTAAGCAGCGCATTAACCGGACCGGAAAATTCAACGTTGCTTCCTCCTTTTTCACGCGGGGTTATTTCATAGTTATAACCTCCCCAGGCTGTCGTGATTGATAACTTTCCTTCCTCTTCTTTCACAGACGCATAACTATTATCATACTCCGGATCTTGCAATATATAATCTCCATAAATATCCTTATATTCCGAATTTCTGAAATCAATAAACTTCCAACGCCTATACTTCTTTGGACGTTCTTTCATATCCCGAACCAAATCATCAACGCTCTCTTCAATTTCAAAACGAAATTTTGAGTGAGCATCTCTCGGAAGCGGATTATCACCCATCTCCATATTAATATTGTCCTGAATTTCCTTATTATTTAACTTAGCCATTTTAGCCTCCTGCTGTTGAAATAAAATGATCCTTTTTTCTCAACAAAAAAAGAAAAGCAATATCTCAGACATCGCACTGATATTGCTTTTTTATTTGACAGAAAGACCGCTTTATGCTATATTGAATTTAAACCATCGTTTTATTTCAACAACTTATGGCTATATTTTTAAGAATTATATTTTGAACGGCATTTATACTTTCGCACGGCTTAAATTTTCCGATAGTCAAAAAACACCGGCCGCCGGCCTTCCCGAACAGCCTTTTGCTGATACTTCGTCCTGACCCAATCCGCCGGTTCGCGTTTCCAGTCTTCCCCGCACTTTGCCGTCCAGATAAAACCAGCATCCTGATGCATCGTCCGCAGAACATGGCGCTTATATACCGGATGGTCGGTTGCAATCCGAAACAGTCCGCCCGTTTTGAGCACCCGGTACACCTCCTTTAAGTTATCCGGATTGACAAACCGCCGCCCCGCGTGCTTTTTCTTCGGCCACGGATCCGGAAACAACAGAAAAACCTTATCAAAAAAATTATCGGGAATCTGCTTAAACAACAGCCGGACATCATCATCATACACCCTGATATTCCGCACCGGATAATCTTCAGCCCTGATTTCTTCAGGAAGTTTATCCCCATCTTTAATGCCGCTGATGAGTGTCAGCAGATTGGCCACCCCGTTTTGAAAAACTTCCACTCCGACATAACCGTTCTGCGGATTGTTCTTCGCCTGGCCATACAAATGCTGCCCGTCGCCGAAACCGATTTCCAGGCAGATTTCTTTTTTTGCGCCGCCGAACAGCTTTTCCACATCAAAATCCGCCGCGGACGTTACCCGCATCTGCGGCAGCATTTTCTCCAACAAAAACTGTTTTGCTTTCCGGACAACGCGCCCTTTTCTTCTTCCGAAAAATTTCGGTACGTCCGGCACAATCCCCTGATTATACATCGTTGTCCAAATCTTCCCTGTTCTTAAGACTCGTCAACATCATCAGCAGTGCAGTCCGTGCCTTCGCCGGCAGCGAATAAAACGCCTTCAGCAGCATAACCGCCTCAGCGCCCTGCATCGGATCAGACTTATAATCTCCATCATCTTCCCGCAGAAAACCGGTGCCATAACACGATGCATAATCGGCGGCGCTGCCAATGCTCAAAATCTCGGGGCTGATGCCGTCAAAAAAATAATCTATGTCAACGCCGAGAATAGACGCAATCGTATAAAGCCTTCCCGCGCCGATACGGTTAACACCTTTTTCATATTTTTGAATCTGCTGAAAAGTAATCCCCAGCTTTTCCGCCATTTGCTTTTGGCTGAGCTGCAAGAGTTTCCTCCGGGCGCAGATTCTTGCGCCTACATGCTCGTCAATAGGTCCGATGCTGCTGTCATTTGCGGTTTCATCGCCTAATATTTCTGATTTCCTTTTACGTCCGCGCGGCATAGTTCGTCTCCTGATATTACAATCGTTTCTACTTCCGTTTATTTACATCATTACTTTATAAGTTGCAATAACATTTTATACAATTATACAACCATGGCTATACGTTACAAAAAAAGCGTCAGCTTCTTTCATAACCGCTACATCTTCTGGTTGTATTTATAACGAATGAATTTAACAGCAAAGCCAGCAGCAGGCAGAAAAACAGCAGCCCGCCCGGCACAATATTGCCGTATCGCCCGTACAATGTGGATTTCTCCAAGACTTTCGGCAAAGCCGTATCCGAAACGCCCTCTTCATTCAAGCCGATTAAACCCGAAACGTCGCCATTCGGCGCAATAACTGCGCTGATTCCGGTATTGGCGCTGCGGATAACCGTAATGCCTTCTTCGACCGCGCGCATCTGTGCCGCCGCTAAATGCTGATAAGGCCCCGCGCTCACGCCATACCACCCGTCATTGGCCAAAACAACCAAAAGCTCCGGCTTTTGTTCGGGATTTAAAACTTCTTTGGGAAAAATACTCTCATAGCAAATAGCTCCGCCCATCAGCGGCAGCCCGGCAACCTGCAGTTTTTTGTATTTCTCGCCGCTGCCCAGATCGCCGACGACACTGGCCACCGGCGCCATAAAGGCCGGAAGATATTCGCGGAAAGGCAGATACTCGCCAAACGGAACCAAATGCGCCTTATCATAATAGTCTTTGATTTCTCCCCGCCCGTTAATCACAAACATGGAATTATAAGGAACGTATGCGCCGTTTTCAAACCCCGCCCGCAGCAGCCCCGTAATCAAAAATCCCCCGTCGGGAACTGCCTCTGTAATTTCCGCCAGATGCTCCTCATCCCTGTCCAAAAAGTACGGGCTGGCCGTTTCGCCCCACACGACCAGTTTCACGCCGTCTGACGGCCTGCTTTTACTCAAGTCAATGTACTTGCGAAAATTGCGGTAAGCCAATCCGGGCTCCCATTTAAACGTCTGCGGAATACTCGGCTGCACCAGACGTACAACCGTTGTGCCGGGTTCTGTCTTTTCATACTGCCCTGCCGCCCAAAGCAAAAAGCCCGCCGGCAGCAAAATAAACCAAAGCGCTCCGCCGTAAAAACGCTTCTGAAAGGCGCCGGAAACCAGTATTGCCGCTCCGCACGACATTAATAACAGCAGCAAAGACAAGCCATAAGTTCCGATATATGCCGCTCCCTGGATTGCCCGCACGTCAAAAGCCAGCGCCGTTCCCAGCAGATTCCACGGAAAACCCGTAAAAATAAAGCTCCGTACCCACTCAAAAAAAACAAACCACGCACAAAAGAGCAGTGCCCGGGCATATACGTTCCGCCCCCCTGCCGCCAACGCCGCCGGAACAGCCCAGAACAGCCCGAAAAAAAGTCCCGTCGCAGCAAACACCGCAGGAATAAAAGCCGCAAATTTATTGCCGTCAATTAACAATGCATTGCTGATCCAGGAGAAGCCGACCGCATAAAAGGAAAATCCGAAGACATACGCTGTACCGAACCACTTTCTCCACACTGGGCGGTCGCTATTTTCCTGACCACTGCGTCCATTATTCTCCCCGCCACTCTCTCTGGCATCGAAACTTCCGTCCCCATTGCTGCCCGGACAACAGCTCTCCCGACTGCCGTTCTCCCTGCCGCACTTCCCGCCGTTGTCCTTATATTCTCCCAACAGCATTGCCAGAAAGGCAATCAGCGCGACGTAGCCTTCCCACCTGCCTGCATACGGTGGAAAAATCAGCGTTGCAGCCACGCCCGTCAAAAAAGCAAATACGCTACGGGCAGCCCTGCCTCGTTTTCGCATCTGCGCAAACATCAACGGTTTCAGCTGTTTTGGAAACAACATCATCGGCAGTTTTCCAGCATTCGTTAATCTCCTCCGGCTTTCTGCATTTATCAGTCTTCCGCCGCGTCTTGATAAGGATTGTCAATCGAAAACTGTTCCAGAATTTCTGTTTCCAAACTTTCCATTTCGTCTGCTTCCTCATCCGTCTGATGGTCAAATCCGAGAATATGCAGAAAACCGTGCACCAGCAAATGGCAATAATGGGCATAAACGGTTATGCGTTTCTCGTCCGCCTCACGCTGCAAGGTTTCAAACGCCAGAATGATGTCGCCCAGTTCCATATCGGCCGACTTGTCCAGCATATCCCAGAATTCGTCATCGTCAATACAGGCAAAAGACAAGACGTTCGTCGGCTTGTCCTTTCCCCGGAATTCCTTGTTCAAACGCTGGACTTCCGCATCGTTGCTGAGGCAGACATTAACCTCATAAGTCTTATCCAGAGCCAGCAATTCATGCTCGCAGGCATCGGCAACATACGCAAATGCCAAATCCCTGAGTTCTTCGGCTACCTTAACCGCGTCAAAGTCGGTATTTTCCGTCCACTGCTCGTCGTCAACCGTTACATTCAGCTCTATTTTACTTTTCATCTTGTTCCTTTTTGCTCTTTTCTTCATACGCTTTGACTATTTTTGCAACCAGCCCGTGGCGCACAACATCGTTGGCCGAAAAAGTAACCGACCCGATATTGCTGATGCCTTTCAGCGTATCCAGCGCATCGCGCAGTCCCGAAATGACCCCTCGCGGCAAATCCACCTGGCTCAGGTCGCCGTTGACAACCATCCGCGAATTTTCGCCCAGACGGGTCAAAAACATTTTCATCTGCATCGGCGTCGTGTTCTGCGCCTCATCCAAGATGACAAATGCGTTGGAAAGCGTCCGCCCGCGCATAAATGCCAGCGGCGCAATTTCAATTTCGCCCAGTGCCAGTTTCTTGTCCACCTGTTCTGCCGGCAGCATTTCATACAAAGCGTCATACAACGGCCGCAGATACGGGTCGACCTTCTCTTTCAAATCACCGGGAAGAAAGCCGAGATTTTCCCCTGCTTCAACTGCCGGACGCGACAGGATAATCTTGTCCACCGCCCCTTCCAGCATCATCGAAACCGCCAGTGCCACTGCCAGATAGGTCTTACCCGTACCGGCAGGCCCCAAGCCGAACACCAGTTCGTTCTGCATCATCTCGGTAATATACTTTGCCTGCGTTGCCGACCGCGGATAAATATAGCGTTTCTTGGTTTTTAATACAATTTCGCTCAACGACTGTTTTTCGTCCGCCGATTCGACACCGCCGCAGATTCGCACCGCAGCCTTGACTTCCTGCTCGCCGACAACATGCCCTTTGCTGGCCTTTTCATACAAAATATTAATCGCCGTTTTGGCATTTTCCACGTCGTTAGCCGCCCCTTTAATTGTTATTTGATTGCCGAAACTCAAAATTTCAACATTCAGCATTTTTTCAACCAGCCGCATATTTTCGTCATTAACCCCGACAACAACCTTCAACAGCTGATTGTTAAAAAGCTCAAAACTAAGTTCTGCCATATTACAGTACCTCCCCGCTTAAAGAGTTGGTTGAAGCGTCCGTAACACGTACTTCAACGATTTTGTTAAGTAAAGAACCGTCCGCCTCCGCATGCAGATTCTGCATATAAGGCGTCCGCCCGACGAGCTGCCCCTTGTGCCGCCCCTTGGATTCGAACAGTACCGGCATAACCTTGCCGATGCTGTTCTTATTAAACTTCGTTTGATAAGAAAACAGCAAATCCTGCAAAACCTGCAGCCGCTCTTTCTTCACTTTTTCGTCAACCTGTCCGTCCATCACTGCTGCGGGCGTTCCCGGACGCCGGCTGTATTTGAACGAAAAAGCCTGAACATACTGAACCCGGTTAACCACATCCAGCGTTTGTTGAAAATCTTCCTCGGTCTCGCCCGGAAATCCGACAATAAAATCCGAAGACATACCGATTGCCGGATTCGCCTCTTTCAGTTTTTCAACCACCCGCAGATATTCGTCGCGCGTATGCCGCCGGTTCATTTTCTTCAGCACTGCATCGGAGCCGGATTGAATCGGCAGGTGCAGATACGGCATAAGCTTGTCCAGTTCCTTATGGCAGCGGATTAAATCGTCATCCACGTCTGCCGGATAAGACGTCGTATAACGAATGCGTTTAATCCCGTCGATTTCCGCCATCCGGTTGAGCAGATACGCCAGATTGCGTTCCCGCCCGGAAGCATCTTCGCCGTGATAGGAATTGACGTTCTGTCCCAAAAGATTCAACTCGACGCTCCCCGTTGCCGCCAGCCTTCTGGCCTCGCGCAAAACGTCTTCCACCGGACGCGACACTTCTACCCCGCGGGTATACGGCACCACGCAATAGGTACAAAAATTATTGCAGCCCTCCTGAATTGCCAGATACGAACAGCCGCCTTCAGACTTGTTTTCCGGCAGCAAATCAAATTTGGAAACCGCCGAAAATTCCGTATCCAGCAGCCCTGTTCTCTTGCGCTCTTTTTCTATCTTCCCGGTCTCAATCTGTTCCTGTGCGTCGTTCAAGCGCACATACGCGGCGTTCTGCTGCCCTTCCCGGCTTTTTCCTGAACACGCCGGCCCGGCATTCAAATGCCGCTGCCCAGCGTCCGAACATTCCTGCCCGGTTCCTTTTCCTCTCTCTCTTTCACGAAAAACGCTTTCCACCACTTCCCGCAGTCGGAAATACCTGAGCGGTCCCAGAGCAAAATCGACATACGGCGCGCGCTTTAATATCTCTTTGTCTTCCGCCTGAACCACACAGCCGGTAACTCCGATAATCGTATCTCTCCCCTCTGCGGCTCGTTCAAGTTTGACCAAGTAGGCTCTTCCCAAATCGGAAAAGACTTTTTCCGCCGCCTTTTCGCGGATATGGCACGTATTAAATACAACCACGTCGGCATCTTTCAATACCGCTGCTTTTTTAAGCCCCATCTCTTCCAGCATATTTGCCATCCTGCTTGAATCATAAACGTTCATCTGACAGCCGAAAGTTTTAATAAAATATTTTTTAACCATATCCTCGCGCATAAATCCGAAATGTTATAAACCTAAAACTATATGTTATTCGCGACGGCATTCTTTTCTTATTCCGAAACGGCTGCCGCCATTTTCATTATTGGCTGCAATTATAGCATTAAAGTTTATTTTTTTCAAACAAAATTTACACTCTGCCGCCAATTTGCCTATATCTCCTGCCCCTCCCACCCTCAACGCCCGACCTCTGCTGATTTTCTGCGAAAAGCGTTTTTTCCTGTTGCAAGATAATTGTTTTTTTGGCACAATATAGAAAAGGAGCATGACCAAGGACTAAAACAATGGGACAGGACAGCACACACAACCGCAGCTATTTCCTTAATGCCGGTGAGGAGGAAAAAAGCATTTTCCTCTCAACATTATGCACGCTTGCCAATGCCGACGGTAAAATCAAAGACAGCGAAGTTCGCTTTATTGAAAGCCTTGCCGCCGAAATGCAAACTGAAGTTCTGCCGCAGTTTTTCAAATACTCCGCAGAACTGTGCATCCGCAATGCCGCCAAAATCCGCAGCCGCAGGCTGGCTCTTGAACTGATTAAAGATATGCTGTCGCTCGCTTACACCGACGATGAGTTTTCCGATTCTGAAGGGCAGTTCATCTGCAGCATCGGCGACGCCCTGAATATTGAACCGCAGAAAATCGGCCAAATCAGCTCCTGGGTCATCGACCGGATAATCTGGCTCGAGCAGGAAGCTCTGATATTTGAAGAAACCGCAAACCGGGGAGGAGAACATGGAAAAAACTAACCGTTCCGTTCAAAATCAAAAAGACATAAACTATTACGCCGCAATCCGGAAATATCTGCAAAAGCAATACCCTAAAATGGATAAAACCGGCGTCAGCGCCCTGTGCCGCGAAGCCGTTTTCGCACCGGGAGGCTATGCCGTTGAAATCGATGGGACAGCCACCCCGATAACCGCCGTACGCGAAAATCTCGCCGATTTCATTGAACGCGACAATGCCAACAAAAATTTCATTCCCTATTCGCTTGACGCTGAAATCGCCGACCTGATAGAAAAAAACAACTGCGAAACCTCGTCCATGAATGAATATTACCGCTGGATTTCGGCGACTGCAGACATTGTCCGCCACACCGGCGACGGCGAAGTTACCGAAAGCGATGCCTCCGAACGCAGCGAATTCATCACCATGAGCTATGACCGCGAGTCCGAAATCCTTCTTTGCCTCGCCTTGTACGAAAGCGCCGGGCGGGAAAAGAACCGCGGCAAAATTGATATGCTCCGTTTTAAGCTGGCCCGCCTCCGCGAAATGCGCAGCATCGTCCGCAACACATCGGGCATGGTCAACGCCAAAAGCTATGAAGAAAAAGAAAAGCTGCACCTGTATTACGACTATTGCGCAAATTTATTGTCGCAAAAAGCAGATTACGAACCAAATCTTAACCTGAAATTAAAATTAAATATTAATCATAGTAACGACGAAGATTTGGAAGAGGATTTTTCTTATCTGAACTACCTGCGGCAGGTCGTGCTGTATATGATGCGCAAACTGGAAAAATCTTCTGCTGAAAATCAGCGTGCGGACAATGTCAGCGAAATTGCTGACACGAGGGAAAACGACACCCGGGAACAGGAACTCGGATATATGCTCTCCGCCGTACGCGAAAATGAAGGAAGATAACAACTTAATATTAAGGAGAAAAACTTATGGAAATTATGCTGGAATCCATACTCTGGTGCATTGAAGGGGTGCTGGAGCTCTATTTTATACTGGCTGTCGTCAACGTTGCCCTCTACTGGTGCATGCATTTCAACGTTATCGGCCAGGGCGGTCCTGCATTCAAAAAATTCCTTGCGTTTCTGCATCAGATTACCGAACCCGTATATGCCAAACTGCGTGAACGCATCAAACCCGTATCGGGATTTGACATCTCGCCATACGTTCTGATTCTGGCACTGATGCTCGTTCTGCACATTCTGGAAAAGACCCGCCATGTCCTGACCCCGGTCAGCGGTTCCTGATAAAAAAAGGCGCGGCCTGATGTTTTATGATACCGTCGCCGAAGGTTATATTTTAAGGATTCGGGTAACGCCGAACGCGTCAAAATGCGGCGTTTCCGGAACATTTTCCGACAGCATCGGCGCGGTTTTTCTGAAAATCAGCCTAATCTCCGTACCGGAAAAAGGCAAGGCCAATCAGGAACTGATTAAATATCTGGCCAAAACGCTGCACGAAAGCAAAGGGAGTTTTTCTTTGCTTAGCGGAGAAACTGACCGCTATAAAAAAATTTTCCTGCAAACAGCGCACTCGCCTGAAACCGAAGAAAAGCTGCGGCAAATGGAGAAAATGTTATGACAGCGCAGGTTCTTGACGGCAAAAAACTGGCACAGTCCGTCCGGCTCGGATTAAAACAAAAAATTGCCGCATTCCCGCAGATACCGGGACTGGCAGTAATCATCGCCGGAAATAATCCCGCCAGCGAGATTTATGTTCGCTCTAAAGAAAAAGCCTGCCGCGAAACCGGCATTATCCCCTACACATACCGCCTTCCTGCCGATACGTCCGCCGATGAGCTTCTGTCCCTCATCCAAAAGCTGAATGCTTCGCCTGAAATAAGCGGCATACTGGTTCAGCTTCCGCTTCCCGCACACTTGGACACAACGCAAATTCTCGGCGCCGTCGCCCCTGAAAAAGACGTTGACGGATTTCATCCGTTAAATGCCGGGCTCGTCGTCCAAAAGCAAGCCGGCGCATTCCTTCCCTGCACACCCAAAGGGATTATCCGCCTTCTCCGACAAATCGGAAAGGATTTAAACGGATTAAACGCCGTAGTCGTCGGACGTTCGCAAATCGTCGGTCTGCCTGCGGCGCATCTGCTCCTCAACGAAAACTGCACGGTAACCGTAGCCCATTCCCGTACCCAGGGGCTTGCATCTCTTTGCCGCTCTGCGGATATTTTGGTCGCAGCAGTCGGAAAACCGGAATTTATAACCCGGGATTTCATCAAGCCCGGCGCCATAATCATCGACGTCGGCATCAATCGCACGCCCGACGGTCTGAAAGGCGATGTCTGCTTTTCCGAAGCCATTGAAACCGCGTCATATATTACACCTGTTCCGGGCGGTGTCGGACCGATGACCATCGCCATGCTGCTGGAAAATACCTGCGAAGCATTTTTAAAACAACACCGCCCTTAAAATCCCCCCGCGCCCGCATTATATTAAAAACCGGCAGATATTCCGGCATTTCAACACTAAAACGCCAGCAGATATTCCGGCATTTTAACACAAAAGCAGCAGCAAAAGGAGGATACGATATGCAGCACTTGGGCAACATTTTCCTGTACAATAACAACACCGTCAACAAAGAACTTTACCACCAGAATCTCGAAAAAATGGGATATTTTTTGTTCGACACGGATAATTTGCACAAGTTCAGCCTGTATAATAAGGAAATGACGCCCAATGTCCTGCTGTTTGATTTTGACGGACATACCCCGATTGAATTCATCTCCTCCCTTGAGCGCAAGTTCGAACGTTCCTCGATTCCGCTGATTGTCGTATCCGAAGCCCCGCGCGCCCTTATTTACCACCCGTCCATCAGCCATTACCTGACGCACGACGAAGCCCGGAAAAGGCTTCTGGATATCCTCGAAAGCTACTGCATAGGCAACAAAAAACACCATATACTTTATATAAATCTTAAGCCGTACGAACGTTCGGATTTTGCCAAATCCGTCAGAAACAGCGGCTACTCGATGTTTGAAGTGCATAATATCAACGCCGCAAAAGCCTATATGGAAAAAAACGCCCCGACAATAATATGTATCAATTTTCAGCCTGCTTTAAGCAAATCACGGAAACTGTTTTCCTTTCCCAAAACATTTTATGTGGAAAACACGCAAAATATTAAAGAAGTCGAACAATTTTTAAACTAAACATAAAAGCCGTAGGATAAACTTTCAGGAAAAAGACTATGGCTTTCAAAGACCTTACCCGCCGGATATACGACCATACGTTAAATCTGGCTTCCCGCAAAAATGCCCTGACATGGCTTTTTGTCATCTCTTTTATTGAAAGTTCTTTCTTCCCGATTCCCCCGGACATTATGATTATCCCGATGGTTTTGGCTACGCCCAAAGAAGCATACAAAATTGCCGGCGTTGCAACCGTCGCCAGTGTCCTCGGCGGCTATTTCGGCTATTTCATCGGCGTTTACGGATTCGAACTGATAGCACGCCCCCTGTTGGAATTTTACGGCTATATGAAACAATTCGGCGAATTTGAAAACTATTATCACGAATACGGCGCCTGGATTGTCTTTGGAGCGGGAATAACCCCGTTCCCTTACAAAATCATTACCATTGCCAGCGGCGTTGTCCGTTTGGATTTGGTTGTGTTCACCATCGCGTCGGTCATCGCCCGCGGTATGAGATTCTATTTCATCGCCTGGCTGTTGAAACGGTTTGGCGACCCGATGAAAGTATTTATTGAGAAAAACCTCAATCTGCTTTCAATCCTGTTTCTGCTGTTGCTCATCGGCGGTTTCGCCGCCGTCAAACTGCTGTAATATCAGCCTGCTGAAATAAAAAAGCACTTTATCCAAGTGCTTTTTTCAAAGGCCGCCGTTAAAGCAATGCCCAAATTAATACAAACAATATCAGAATTAAAACAATGTCAGAATATTGCAAGCCTGTTTTTCTTCGCTGCAGACATTGCATAAACTTTCAATATCGGCAGCATTTATTCTCTCTATACAATTCCGGGAATCTCTGCAATATTGGCACCCCATATACCAGCCAGAACCGTTATTCCAGCTGTCGTTCCGCTTTTCGGCTACTCTGATTGCAAAAATTCTGTCGCAGTTAGGAATAATAACATTATGAAAAACCAGCCTGCAAAATTCTGCCGTTTCTTTTCCCTTTCTTTGTGAAAGCACAAAATCAATATCAACACGCCGATTGAAGCTGGAAAACATCAAATCGTTACGAACAAACGGGACTATATGATTGCCCAGTCTGTCAAAAAAACGATTTCCAGATACAGTCCATGAGGACGGCAGCATCCCCCATTCTTCCATATATGATCCGATATATAAATGGCCGCTGCCTTGCTTTGACATCATCTTTATCCAGTCTTTTTCATAAACTAGCATTTCTGAAATAAACAGATTATACTCTTCGGTACATTTAATCGCTTTCCACCTGAACATAGCCTTCCCGAATTCGGCAATGGCGCCAGCCGACAAAACGCCGACAATAGCCAAAACACCAAGCATCTCAATCATTGAACGCCCGGCCTGATTAGATTTTATACTCATTTAACAACTCCCAGTCTGCAAAAATAAAAAAGCCGCCAAATAAGGCGACTGGAAGTTGGAAACTACTTGATTCAAAATAGTGCGGCATATTAGCCCAATAAGCCATATACTACTAGTATATATACGGTTATTTTATCTGTAGCATATTTTGCCGCCTTCCAGTCTTTACCGGAAAGCGTGCAAAATTATCGTCTTTACACAGACGTGAATCAAAGAGGTTTCCACACCCCAGACAGGTCAAGCCCTATCCGCATTCAATTTATAAGATTACATTCCAAAAAGCAAACATTTTTTCTTATATTCTCCACTCAGCCGCCGATTTATATCTCCCCACAAAATCCCGTTTGTTTTTCTGCCGGCATACAAAAAGCGGCGCCAGATTCCCATCCGGTGCCGCCTTGCCTTAAAGTTTCAGAACTATCTTCCGGCCTTAATCGCCTCAATCAGCTCATGCGTTGTCGGAATATGCCCGTTCGCATACAACGGATCCTGGCCGAAACGGTAAACCTGATGTCCGGCAAACAACAAATTGTCGTCTGTCTTGCCGTTATGGCTGATGTCAAACAGAGTCTTATGAATGCAGTAAGTTCTCGGGTCGCAGATTTTCCCCGTCGTCCCGTTCGCCCCCGACCAGGACGAGAACTGGCACTGAGACAGACAGCCCAGACATTTCGCCCGGTCGTCTTTCATCGTTGCCCACTCTTCCGGCGTCAGGAAAACCACCGTACTGTCCGGCGTTTCCTGAATAACCGTAAATCCGGCTTTAATCTGATTATCGGCTTTCGCCAAATCCGCAGCCCTGACAAATACCGTTTTGACATTGCTCAATGCCAGCGGCGTATCAAACTCTTCCGTTTTTTCTGCGCTGTACGCAACCTCCCCTTCTTTGCGTTCCATCAAACGGCTCAAAAACTTGTTTTTAATCGCTGAAGAATAAAATCCCGTCGGGCTGAAACGCTGCAAAACAACATCGCCCGGTTTCGTATTGAGCATAACCTTTTTCCACGCGTCGCTGATTGGGCTTTCCTGCGTAATCATCGGGCGTGTTCCGAACTGGAATGCGACTTTGCCGATTTCCGGATTGTCCAGATAATCTGTCCAATCGCTTAACGACCAAACCCCTCCGGCAATGATAATCGGCTTCTCCGCCAGACCAAGCTTATTCAACATTGCCCGCAGCTCTTTAATCCGGTTATACGGATTCTGCGGCTCGTTCGGATTCTCTGCGTTGGACAAACCGTTGTGCCCGCCAGCCAGCCACGGATCTTCATAAACCACGCCGCCCAAAAACTCGCTGTAATTGGCATACGCGCGTTTCCACAAAATCTGAAACGCCCGCGCCGAAGAAACGATGGGATAATAGTAAACGCCTTGTGCCGACGCAATCTCGCCCAATTTATACGGCAGCCCTGCACCGCAGGTAACGCCGTGGATAAGCCCTTTGGCACCTTTCAAAACTTCCGTGATAACCGTTTCGGAATCCGCCAGTTCCCACAACTCGTTAACGTGAATCCGCCCGTTATTTCCTGCAATCTCATGCGCTATCCGCGCTTGGGCAATACCGCCTTTAATCGCCCCGGCAATCAAATCCTCGTGCCGTTCCTGCCGTTTCAGACGATGCGACCGCTCCATGACAACGTTGCCGTTTTCATCATAATAGTCGGCGCTGACCAGCGAAATCGTCCCCACGCAGCCTTCTTTGGCAAAATGCCCGCTGCTGCGGCCGTCGGTTCCGTTAATTCCTTTTCCGCCCTCAATAATCGGACAGACTTCCTTGCCTGAAATAACGATGTTTTTTAAATTTATCACAAGTTTTTCCTTATAATTCCAAATAAACCAATATAAATTTTATAACAGCAATTTTTTAAATGAAAAGTAGGCACTTGGCGGTCTGTTAGTATCCTCAGAGAAACTATCATCTAAAAAGCCTTGAACAATCTCCCCCACTCAATATCATTGCCGACAATCAGTGCTATTGCCACACAACAATAAGTATATGTTATAAGGGCATTAATTGTCGTTCCCCCGACTCTTTTCACTAAAAAGCGGCGGAATTTTCTGATCATCCAATGCAAAAAATTAAAGAACAGGATGCAGGCAATCAACTGCAAAGATATCCCCAGCCCCTTCAACTCCGTTTTGTACTCCAAGGCCGCCCGCGGCAAAAACGTCATCAACAGGCTGTAAAACATAACCAGAAAATACGTTACCCGCATCGCACGCTTTTCGCTCTGCATATGTTCGATTTTATCTTTTTCCAAACTTTCCCGCGACAGTTTTTTCAGTTCGAATCCGCGGATTTTCCGGGGCTCTGCCTGTTTTTCCTTAATCGTTTTCAAATTTGCCTTAAGCCGTTCTTCGGCCACGCACAACCCGCATCCCTTATTGGTAAAATATGCGTGGTTGGGATTCTTTTTGCAATGTTTCAGATTCTTCAGCAAAAAATCCAATTCAGCCTGCCATTCTGCCGCCGTCGGACGTTTTTGCCCCTTAACAAATGCCCGGTCAAACAGCTTCATCGTGCTCTGCGGCAAAAACTCGTGAATACTGTACGGATGCGGTGCCTGATAGCTGTCGCCCCACATACCGTAGGCATAATGGTACTGTTCTATTCGCTCCTGTATGGAAAGCGCGCTGTCCGCATTTTTTTTCGCCACGCCGGAAAACGGATGGATGCCGTTGTTCAACAGCTTGAAAATAATCACTGCCAGGGCAAATTTATCCTGCTCTTCGCCCATATCCTCGCAGGATTGGGCCATTCCTTCGGGATAAATATATTCCTCGCTGACAAATTCCGCCGGAAACCGCGCCTGCTCGCCCTGAATCGAAAAACCGTCGCAGTCAAACATGGCCACCGTCATCGTTTTTTTGTAAATAGAAACGTTCGCCGGTTTCAAATCAATGATATAATGCCCGTATTTATGCAGTGATGCCACCATCAACGCCACGTTATACGCCGCCATAACCCGGTATTCGTACTTGTCGCTGAGGCCGAGCTTGGCGCGAACCGCTCCTTGCATCAGATGGTCAAGGGACACCGCTTCCGCCGTATTGATAAAAGGCATCAGATACCCGACACAATACCCTTCGTCATCTTCCAAAACCGCTTCCGGCCAGGCAATCTGCACATACTCTACCCCGCCTGCACGTACGCTCGGAATATTCGGATTGTTCACCACCATCGCTTCCAGTTTCAGGCGGTTGGTATTGCTCTTCTGCCGTTCATGAAAAATCTTCGCTACTTTCGCCGGCTGTCCGACAATTTCATAAATTTTTCCCGCTGCACCACCCTTGTTCAAAAGCTTACCAAGCGTCAGCCGTTCAAAATGTCTGTCCGCAAAAATCGCATTAACCTGAAGCTGTGCCGTATCTTCTGCCATCACCGTAACCCTGCTCATAAAATCGCTGTAACCTTACCCGTAAATCTCTATAGCCCTGCCCACAAAAAAGTCTTGTCATCAGAATTCAGTCGCCGCGCCTGTTTGGTATCCAGCGTATTGTTCAATGCCCGCAGCGCCTGCATCTTATTCTGTTCGCTTTTAAGATAACGGTTAATCGGCTCAATAAACCCGTTTTTCAACCGGCATGCATCGTCCGACAGGGCAAAATTCGTAACCCCGTCCGTCATCAGAAACAATGCTTCCGCTTTGCTTATCTCCGTAAAACGGAGACAATCGCGCCAGTTGCTCATTGTATAAAAATATGTCTCACACGAAAAATTCCCGTTCGCCGGCCTGGAAAGCGTATAACGCAGCCCGGTCCCCACCGTCGTTTCGCCGTATACCGCAATGCCGGCACCATCACCGATATGAAAAAACAAACCGCGATTCTTATGGTAAACCGCTCCGACCAACGTCGCCGAAAAATTCAAAATTTCCGATTCCGATTTGCTTTTGTTTAACCGGTGAATGACAAGCCGCCGCCGCGCTATGTCAATTGCTTTTTTTACCGCCTCTTCCGCATCTTTCAGCGGCGTATTTATCAACACGTTGACCAGCGTTTCGCAAACAACTTTAGCCCCGATTTTGCCATATTTGGCCGACCCTGCGCCATCTGACACCACTGCCACGAGTTTATTGCCCGAACACGCATACTGGTAAAAATCCTGACACGGCTTTTTCTTGGCCAGATGCAGCCCCCCTGTAATTTTAGTCGCGATGACGCGGATGCTCCTAGGCGTTTTCTTCATGCCAGCCCTCAATATCGTCCAAAATATCGGGCATATTCGGCGCCGCACGGGAAATACAGGACACGCTGCGCGACAGCCAAAGGAAAAACTCCGTAAACTTCAACCCGCTTAAACGCTTGGGTGCCATCAGCGAAAACTTAGCCAGCTTGTCCAGATTAGCCCCCTGCGTGCCAACCGCGTGGATAACGACTTTTTTATTCTGCTGTGCTTCCCGGCATTTTGCCGCCGCCAGTTCCCAGCCGTAATCCGTCGGCTCCCCGTCGCTGATAAGGAAAATCCACGGCCGTTTGGAGGTAATGCCGCAGCTGTCATACAGACATTTTTGTTCCTCTATTTTCTGCAGCGCCAGTTCCATTGCCTTGCCGATAGGCGACAGACCGGAGGCCTCCATAATCGGCGCGGTAAAATTCATCGCGTCAACCCAGTCCGCGGAAATTTCCGCATCGTCTTTGCCGTACGCCTTAATCACCAGCAGCTGTACGCGCGAACTGGCATCAATATCCTCCTTCAGTTCTTTTTCCAGCGCCTGCAACCCGGTATTCAACTGTTTAATCGGTTCTCCGCGCATTGATCCCGAACAATCCAACACTAAAATGCACGGCGTCCGCTCGTTGGCATTTTCTGCAAATTCCACATAAGGAATCATAACGTCAGAAAAATCGTCTTTATTATTGTCCATTGTATTTTCCCCTAAAATCCAAACCTCGGTTTCACCGTTCCCGCACTGTCATCCACCGCTGCTGGAAATCAATAGTGCCTGGGATAAGAATGCGGGTATCCGCTGCCCTCAATCGGCGTATTGGCGGAAATTCTGCCACACCCGCTCACATACAGAATGGAAAAAAATACTGAAGAAATCATTAAAAATTTAACTAAATATTTCATTTTTTACCCTATGTATTGCAATGACTATATAAAGAGCTTATATCAAAACCGCCGAATGTACAAAACTCAATTCATTTATTAACAGGAAATACGCCATGGTTCGCTTTTACCGTTTGCTTCTCTGCCTGCTCTTCGTTTCGTTCAATACAGCTGCCTACAGCGGCCCCAAAGGATTATATACGCTGGAATATCCCGTCAATATGCCTGACGTTTCGGTCATATCCGAAAACGGCATGCCGATACGCATTCCCTCACTCCGAAACGACCTGACCATTATGATTTTCTGGTCGCAGAGTTGCTTTCCCTGCCTTCGGGAAATGAAAAGCCTCGAAAAATTTTATCCCAAAGCGGCAAAAGACAACATCGGCGTTATGCTTATATCCCCGGCGTCCGAATGGAAAGATAATGCGGAAGAACGCAAATTTCTGGCCAAATACGGCGCACCGACCCTGCCGTTTTACAACGACGAAAACAACCGCCTTTCCTTAAGCCTCGGCATCGGTTCGACCCCGTACACCGTCATTATGAACCGCAGCGGCAAAAAAGTCGCAACCATTCAGGGAGAAGCCGACTGGAATTCCGAAAAACTTTATAAAATGATAAAAAAACTCATCAAACCGGCTCAGGCTAATCCGACAGCACCCGCGCCCCTACCCGCCGCCTTGCCGGCAGTCCCCGCTTCCACCATACCGGCTTCTGCAACACATCAAGCCGCCCCGAAACCTCACGACATCTAACCATACCGCCGCATCGCCGCTGCTCCTGTCTCATCGCGCCTGACGTCCGGATTCACCACTCCGATTTCACAGCACCCTGCTCTGTCGCATCTCTCTATTACCATACACCGGATTCCGGCAAGTCAGTCCCCGCTCCGCTCCAGTTGTTTAATCATCAGGCGGATATGCGGATTGGCCGCATACTTCTGCCGGGCATAATAGGCCTGCCGCTCTTTCATAATATTTTCACGTTTCTGCCGCCGTTCCCGCGCCTGCATCAGTTCCGCCTCTCTGGCGCTTTTTGGATACGTCATATCCAAATTAAACACTTCATACGCCTCTGTCAACGACGCCTGAATTGTCTGCGTAACGCCGCGCTCTTTCATCGCATAGAACAATTTTTTTATCTGGGGATCAATTCGCGCCCGCATTGCATCTTGCTGCTTTTGCAACATTTTATCATGATGTTTAATGTATTTCAGGCGCACTTCGCCGTTTTTCAAATCATCAAGATAAACGCCGCCGGTAATATCATAAACATCCGGCGTCAGTTTCAGCCGCATCCGGTACAGGAGTTCATGCGTAATATGGTCGGCAGGATAAATATCTATAAAAAGCTTTCCGGGATATTTTTCCCGATTCTCGCAACAGATAACTCTGAATTTGTCATACATCGGTCTAACCTCAATTTACTTTCCCTCCCGATGTTATTGTTATTTTACACGCCGGCCTGCCATAAGGTGCAGACAAACGCCGATAACGAGCAATATAGACAAAATATTTTTAAAGTAAAGCATTTTTACGCATCCCCTCGCCCAGAATTCAGCCTGCCCAATCCTTGCCCTCCCTCCTCTTTTCTTCCAAAGCAACAAATCGTCCGTTCCCATCCAATGCCATAACCGCCCGTTCTTTTTCGGAACAGACGGTTTATTGCCTCAGGATTGAAAAACGCCCCATTTTTTCCGCACAGTTAGAACACACAATTAAAACGCACAATTAGAACGCACAGTTAAAACGCGTAGTTCAAACCGGCATTCAGGTCATACGCCGAATACTCATCGCCAAATGTATATCCTACGGCGGCATAGCCAGACAATGCCGACGTTATCCCGAATTCACCGCCTGCCTCCATACGTCCCAGCGTCCGGTCTTTATACGAACGAATGTCACCGTCCATTCCCGCTATCTGCGTTTTGCCGCCGCCGGAAAATGTGCGAATTACGCTCGGTTTGGCATACAGGCGGTTGGTACAGCCGTCGTTGCAAAACAGATACTCAAATTTAATTCCAAGTTCCGCTTCCAGATAAGGTCATCAATATCCAGCACCGTATAACGGATACCCAAACTCGGTTCGACATTCAAATATTGCGCCACCGCAATTTTTTTCACCAGTTCAGCGCTTGCGCCGTATTGCATTGCGTCGGTCGACGCAAAGGCCAGACGGTCATCTGTTTTAACGTCCATATCCTGTTTGCCTGCATACAAAGTCGTCAGCAATTTCCAGTTATTGCGGCCGAATTTGTAATATGCGCCGCCAAGCCAGCTTTCGGACTTAATCTGCGACCCTAGTTCCGCATAATAATCGCCTTTGCCGGAAAAATCATATTTGCCGTTGCGATACGCCCCGAAAACACCGGTACGGTGCACACCGTCGTTATAAAAGTCTGCACCTGCCGTCATACCCTTGATATCAGCCTCCATATCAGCAGGACTGTCCAGTTCCGCACTTTCATAAGTCGCGTCAAACCATACTTTCTTTTGCGGTATCAATTCCGCCACACCGCAAGATTCTTCATAGCACGCTATACTCTTTTCAGATGAAAGGCCTCGCTCTACACTCCCCGATATGCTGCGGTTTTGTTCCAATGCCGCCTGCTGCATACCTGCATAAGCAGCAATTTCAGGCGCATATATCGGACGGGAAGGATTTGGATTCGGGTCGGTATAATCCGGATTTTCCCTACCGGACAATGCCAGATACCATGTGCTTCCGTCTTCTTCCCCCTTGGCATTTCGCACGGCATCCCACATATACGGACTTCCGACCACGCGCCCGACATTAAAGTCAGACATAGTCGCCAAATCATCATTCTGTGCATTCAAAAATGCCGTCAGTGCCCCCTCGTATGTATCCGGATTTTCCGCATTAACAATCACCGTCGTATTTCCCTGTACGTCTTGCGCCACGTTAATCAGTCCGTTTTGAACATTTTCGCTTTCCCTGTCAACGGCCATATCCAGCCACAGCGTTGCATTGTCGGCAATATAATCCTGCACATTGACAACGGCATTTTTCCCCAAATGCGTTACCGAGCCGGACGTCAGGTTAAAACGGTTCACCCCGTTAACAAGGTTGTTCAGCATCACCTCGCCCGTACCGTCGCCCAATACTTTCAAATTATAGTTTTCTCCGTCAATACCGTCATCCATCTGGACTTTTCCCTTATTTTGAGCTGAAAGTTCAAGATATCCGCCCGCCACATATACGGCATTGTTTTCATCATTAGCATAATTTCCGGCAAAAACGCTGTTGCCGCCGTCTGCCGTAATCTTAACCGCATTGCCGTAAACCGCGCCGCCAAAAGCTTTTCCGGCCGCCGATACCGCACGATTACCATAAAAAGAGGCATTTTTCAGAACCAAAGCCTCGGCATTTTCACCATTGCCTTTGCCTTTATGATAAATGGCTCCCCCCTGCGCCTGATAGGCGCCCTCTGCGACATTGCCTGAAAAAGTCCCGCCGACAAAATCAATTTGCCCTTCATTGGCAATTGCCCCGCCTTGTGCCGCGTCGTACTCGGCTGCCGCACGATTGCCGCTAAACGTTCCCGTAACGGAACCCAGCGTTGCATTATTGTAAATTGCCCCGCCGGCTTCTGCACTGTTGCCATCAAACGTTCCATTGACCGAAGCAATGTTCCCCTGCTTAAACAAAACTTTTACATTTGCCACGGCTCCCCCTTTGTCCCCGGCACTGTTTTCCACAAAAGTCCCCCCAATCTCCTCAATTGTTCCGCCGTTATTATATACGGCGCCGCCGGATTTATCCGCAAAATTTTGCTCAAAACTGCCGTTTATCTGGTTGATTTCCCCTGTATTATAAATAACACCGCCACTTCCTTTGGCCGAATTGACAGAAAAATCGCCGTTAACGGTTTCCATTTTCCCCTGATTGTTAACAACACCGCCAAACAATGCGGAAAAATTCTGCATCTCCGTATTCAGCAAAGAAAAATCCTGTCCTTTGCCCACACTGAATCCGGCATGGCTTTTTCCGTCAATCAAATTGCCGCCGCCGTCAATCGTCAGGGCGGGACGGCCGGCTTTTCCCAAATCGCCGGACATTTCCATATTTTTGGATATCTCAATAACGTTATCGCCCTCTTCTTTTTGCAGTTCGGCCTTTAAACCTTCCTCCGTATCAACGCTGACCGCAGCGGCCTTGTTTTGAAAAAGAAAAATCCCCAACACGATTAACACCATTCTCAACATATCACATCTCCGATAAATAGTGATGACATAAAACGTTCGGTTATATTCACCAGTTTTACTTTTTATTAACCTGTTGTATTTATATTAAATAATATCAGTAAAAGCTGTAGAGAAAAAAGGAACGTTTTTTTTCATCATCTTCTTTCCTCCAGTTCCGTTTCTCTTTTTTATCTGCTTATTTTCCGCAATTCGTATCATAAATATCCGTCCCATAAGCGTCTGCTTTCATAAAGCTGCAATCTCACAAATCGCCCCTGTAAATCCCCGCCCTGCAATTCCCTTGTGCGATTTCCCTGTACCGCATAAAAAAGGGCGCATCTCTGCGCCCTTTCATAACTTGCCGCCATCTAATGGATTTCACACTCTTTCTGGTTCTTGCCCTCAGCCGCATACTTTTCCAACACAACCGCCGCCTTTTTCGGCATAGACAGGCATCCCGGACCGGCAATGCAACCGCCTTCGCAGCACATGACTTCCAGCATATTGCAACCGTCGTCAAGCCCTTTCAACGCATAGCGCTTCAGGTTTTTAACCGCATCTTTGGTCAGTCCGTCAATCTTCATCGGACGATAGTCGGCACGCCCGTCAATCAGGTTGGCAACCGCCGCCGCCACGCCGCCGGAAATAGCATAACGCCGCGACTGCAAAGAAGCCTCGTCGGCAAAGGCCGCCGCTTCCAGCGCGTTAATGTCAATACCCTTGGCTTCAAACATTGCCTGTACGTCGGCAAATACCAGTACATAATCGACATTCGGATTGTTCTCCGCCTCAAGCCGTTTTGCCAGACACGGCCCGACAAATACCGAAACAGCGTCGGGATAACGTTTCTTCAAAACTTCCGCCGCATAAAACATCGGGCTTCCGGTATTGGAAACAAACTTTTCAATCTCGGGAACATGCACTTTCGCCGTCTTGACATACGCCGGACAGCACGAAGTCGTCATAAACGGTGCCCCTTCTTCCATCCGCTCGACAAACTCCGCCGATTCGTTCTTGGAAGTAAAATCCGCCCCGTAGGCAACCTCTATCACATCGTCAAACCCCAGCGCCTTATAAGCCGCAATAACCTTGCCCAAATCGTTGCCGAACTGCCCAAGGATAGCCGGAGCCACCATTGCAACCACCTTTTTCGCCGGATTCTTCAACGCATTCAGTACGTCTATCATCTGCGAATTGTAAACGATTGCGCCAAACGGACACGACTGCAGGCACTTGCCGCAGGAAATGCATTTTTCAATATCAATCTCTTCCCGTCCGTCGGCATCTTTTTTAATCGCATTGACCGGACAAGGCTCTTCGCACGGAACGACAGACTTATGAATAGCGCCGTAAGGGCAGTATGTCGCACACAAACCGCACTTAATGCATTTGTCCTGCTCAATAAAAGCCTTGTCCGTTACCGTAATCGCTTTCTTGGCGCAATTGGTTTCGCACGGCCGCGCCACACACGCCTGACACATCGGCGTTACTTCATACATCTTGGAGCGGCACGCATTGCATGCGGCTTTAATAACCGACAGCCCGGCTCTGGCCGCCTGGGTACGCGCCAAAGCTTCCGCTGCAAAATCTTTCAAATCCCGATTCGCATCGACTTCTTGCGGCAAAAAGCCCATCGCAGCCAAAATCTGCCCCTTGAGCGCCGCCTTTTCAGCCTCCGGATTGCGACGGAAATTTTTGCTCCCCGCCAATTCTTCCAATACTTCGTCAATATCGCTCAATCCGTTTTCTACAAAGGATTTCGCCACCCTTTGCATAACTTCGGCACGAATATACGCCACATTATTTTTTGCCGTCAGCATAAAAGTCCCCTTTTAATCTACAGTTCAACATAAAATGATTATACCGCGCAATGTATAAGATTTCTTTAAAAATGCAAGTAAAAATGACCGCTCTCGCCTAAAGTGCATTTTTTAGCTTGACGTATAGACAAAAAAATGCTATAAAAGAAACAATTCAAATAAATCTATGTCAAATAATTAATTTTTTTTATTATGTGCAGTTTTAATTATGGCGGTCAGAGTTACGAAACTTTAGATTACAGTGTCATGTCCAGTACACCGCGCCGCAGTTACACCGAAGGGACAAAATCTTTCAACAGCCGTGCCGAACAGGAAATGCGCGAGCTTGAACCGGAAGATTACAAACATCCGTTCATAAACGTTTATTCCGAAAGCGGATATGTTTACCACACGGGTGAGCCCCAAAAGGCCTTACGGCTCAGCTTGGTCGGCCAGGATTACATCTATTCGCCAAGCGTCAAAAAAATGACGTTCAGCAGTGTAATGGCTGTTTACTACCGTACCGGCTGCTCATACCGGCAGTTATGGAAGCTGGGACGTTTCGTTCCTGAAATCTGTCCAATCTTTTTGAACAAAAAGAAATTGTCCGACATCATGCTGACAATTTTCAAAAAAGTTCAAATCCGATTGGGACAACTGCAGGAAAAGGGAATATCGTTCATTGCTTGGGAAATAGAAACCGAAAAAGGCACATTCTACGTTCCATGGCACAACGGTTGCCTGATTGAACAAACCACTGAAACGGTGTTCACCGAAAAAACTTTCGCTGAACTGAAAAGAACTTACAAGGTTCTGCGTTTTGCTGAATGCAGAGGAGAAAAGGATTCATACCGCGTCCTTTGCGCCTAATTCCCGCGCTTTTCGCATCTGACGTACCCGCCAAAAAATCAAAAACACCCGAGAGTCGCAAACTCTCCGGTGTTTTTTTTGCGTCTGTAACATTGCAATCCCGCCGCCACGACACCCCCGCTGCTGCCTTAATTAGCCATACCGCTAACCCTCGCTGCAACCGCAGCGTATCCCGCCGCAGATCCAGCCTGTCCGCATCGCTGCTCTCATCGCCACGGCAAACCTCCAGCCTCCCGTCCCTCCGCTATCATGGCGGCACGGGAGTTTTTTCCTAAAACGCACTCTGCACCCCGACGATGCCGATATAATCGGTAACGCCCTTTTCGCCGTCAGCATTAAAGCGTGCCTGCACTTTTCCGGTCAGGCTCAAATCTTCTTTCGGCTGCCCTTGGTAATACAATCCCAAATCATATTCTTTCGCCTCCGGCGTCAGCGACGTTGTCAATTTGTTCAGATATATCGTATCCGAATTATTGTCCCGTCCGTTGGCATACAACAGCGATGCCCGCCCTTTGACGACCGACAGCGGCGACGACAGGCTGATTCCGACCTTGTCCGTCGCATTTAGGCGATACTCGCCCGCCAGCATAAAGCTTTCCGTCTGCAAATCCGAAATCGCCAGCATCGGTGTATCCGCCCCCTGGGTATAGCCGCGATAATAAGCGGCAACCAGCGACAGGTTCGGCGTCAGGTTCAACGCCGCCCGCAACCCCATATAATAGGTTGACGAATCCTTAATGCCGAAACCGCCGGTTCCGTTCATCCCGAGCAACGCATCGTTTTCCATCAGCATACCGCCCAAAGTCGCAATTTCCAGATAATCCGTCATATTAAAGCTGTATTCGCCCGAAAATGCATAAGAACGTTCCGTAAACGAATGGTTGTCCTGCTCATAATCGCGTTCGTAAAGACCGTTCTCGCCGGTCTGCAGCGAGAGTTTAAGCCGCGACGTATCGCTGAGTTTCAGCATATTCTCCGCCCCATAGGCCTCATTCATCGCCAAATACGGATTTGACGTCGGCGCCAACACGCTCTCCGGCGTATCATATTTACTGTTTTCGGCATAGTAGAAGCGCGTGCTTCCGCTGTCTGTTTCGTTCACGACTTCCATCGTCGCCAGCCCGGCCCTTCCGCCGTTGTCCATGCTCTCGCTGGTCGTAAAGGCAAAACCGGTACGTTCGTCTTTGACCGTTTTCTTTGCTCCGCCCATTGCCAGACGCGACACAGCATTGCGCAGATTCGCGTTTGAAGCGTGCGTCGTATTGACCAGGTTTTCCGTGCTGTATTCAAACGGCCGGTTCAATGCGTCAAAAGCCGTAACCGTCTTCGGCAGTGCCTTCAGGATTTTGTTCTGCATCGAAGAAGACAGCGACAATTTGGAAATTCCGACCGGCGTCAGCGAATTAAACGATGACGATGAAGCCAGCCTCAAACCGTCTATCGGCGTCGTAACCGCCGCTTCCAAATCCAGAGCGCCCTGCCCGTATTTTGCACTGTCGGCATATTCGCCCTGGTCATTTGCCGTTTCCAGCAGAATATAGGCCACATTCTGCGCCGAAAGCCACGGATAATACCCCATCAGCAGAGCCACACTTCCCGCCACTGCCGGCGTAGCCATGGACGTTCCGCTTTCATCCATAAACCCTTCGGTAACGGCGCCCGTTGACTCAACATCCGTTCCCGGCGCTGCCAGGCAGTACCCGGAGGCGGAACCGCACCAGTTGGAATATCCCGCAAGATATCCGGACGGCGCCGATGCGTCTTTTGTACTGTAATCCAAAGCTGCAACGGCCAAAAACGGAGCCTCATATTCTCCCGGACCGTCATACCCGTATTGCGATAAATCCACATTACCGAGACCGGCATGGATTGCCGCGTCGTGATAACCGTCATTGCCGGTCGCCTGTACCCAAACCGCTCCGTTTTTAGCGGCATAGGCATACGCCTCAGCGTCAGAAGTATTGGCCAGTTCTTCTGCATTGCCCGCATTCCAGCCGTCAACGGCATTATATCCCCAGCTGTTGTTAAAAACTTCCACGCCTTTGTCAACCATATCTTTAACCGTAGCTGAAATATCTGTGCCCATATCCCAGCTTGCCGCAACAATCTCGCCGTTTTCAAAAGCAACGCCATGGCTTCCCATATCATTTTTATTGCCGGCAATAATCCCCGCGACATGGGTACCATGGCTGAGATTAGTCGCCACCTCCCACCATGTATTAATATCGTCGGGGTCAAATTTGCCCATCAGCGAAGTTCCGGGATTGCTTCCGCCGCCGCCGTTCATTACCTCAAAATCCCCCTGCGTCAGCCCGACCTGAGCCAAAATGTTATCCAATTCGCTTGGCGTCAGGGCTGGCCCGCGTTTTCCATTGCCGACCGTCGCCGACATATCGCTGGTATCTACCTGCAGAAAATAATAGCTTCCGTCTTTGGAAAAAATATAGTAATGCATATTCCCGGCAATCTTGCCTCTGACGTCGCCCGCCGTATTGTAACTGTTAATGTCATACGAACCGACAATTTTCCCGTCCAAATCCCGATTATGGAACACACCCGTATCAATAACCCCGACTTTTACCTTCTTCAAAGCTTCGTCTGAATTTGCCTGATGGCTGTAGAGCAGGCCTCTGTCATCTTTGCTGTACATATAGCTGTACGCCTCGGCGGCATTAATGCCTTCCAAAAAGTTACTCCGATTATATTCCGCCGTCCGAAATTCATTAGCATCAACTTTAGTCAGCGAACCGCTGGGTTCTCCTGTTCCCAGATAAACCTTGCCATACGTTCCCGACGGCCCGTGTATTTCACCGCTACTGCCGCTTCCTCCGCCTCCGGCCAATGCTGCAACTCCGCCGCCGACGGCAAGGGCGCCCAGCCCCCACCACAGGTAATTATTGCCGGAATCTGCAAACACGCCCTCCGACGAACGAAATCTCCGGCGTTTTGCCGCTGCATTCCGTTCCGCCCGGCGCGCTTTTTCCTCCTTTTCCCGTTCAATGCTTTCCACGCACGAATGTCCGGTATCCGCACCATATTTTTCCAGAATTTCCTGCGCTGAAACGTCATTATACCTTAACGCAATGCAATACGCCGTATTGCCGTCTTTATCCTGCATATCAAACGCATTCCGGTAACGGGACAATTTCTGCAAAAAAACCTCATTTTGCTGCCTGGCCTGACGGTATATCTCCATCGGGCTGATTGCATAAGCGCCTGTAACTGCCGGAACTAATGTTCCCAGACAGAAAATCGCCGCTCCGATTGTCATTGATTTGTTCTTAAAGGCCATCTCTTAGTCTCCCGGCTCTTTTGCATAAACTCTCTGTCCGCAATTATAAAACCGAAAAAACTAAAAAAACTTTAATAAAATACCTGTATTTCAATCTTATCCACGGCTCTTGCCGTTAAACTTTCCTCTGGTGTCCCTTCCCCCGAACTTCAACGTCATCAACCGCCCGTCGGAATCCGCTCGCTTTAACCGCCCATGAAACTTCGCCGGGCAAGCTTCCTCAGCCCAAACCCTGCCGTTAATTCTCCGGAGTGCCGCGCAGAAAATTTATAATTTCCACATCTGCCGGCGGAAAAGCATACTGCGCCAGCTCTTCCGGACGCACCCAGCGCAACTCCTGATGCACCAGCGGTTGAGGTTCTGCCGTTCCGTCCAATTCCGCCCGATAAAACATCAATTTGAATTCGCCGTGCGGATAAGCTTTTGACGTCGACATCAGAAAATTGCCGACACGGCAGCATACGCCGAGCTCTTCGCGAATTTCCCGGACAATGCATTGTTCAACCGTTTCGCCGGCTTCCTGTTTGCCGCCCGGAAATTCCCACAGCCCTGCCAAATCTTTTCCTTCCGGCCTTTGGCCGATTAAAATCCGCCCTTCCTTATCGGCAATAATCGCCGTCCCCACGATTTTCATATTTTATCCCCAAATTTAAATAAATATTAACGTTTTACCAACGACACTGATTCCAGCGGGAAACCTGTCCGTAACACTATCAAAAGTATCATCAAAAGGGAAAATAATGTTCGGATTTTTCAACAATAAAGTTTTCGACAAAGGATATCTGCCCGAATTTGAAGGGCATGAAATATATTACCAGCAGATGGGAAACCCCAAAGGCGAGCCGGTTCTGTTTTTTCACGGTGGTCCCGGCGGCAGCTGTAAAGACAGCCACGGAAACTATTTTAACCTGAAAAAGCAGCGCGTTATCATGTTTGACCAGCGCGGCTGCGGACGCTCCAAAACCGAAGACATCATTTCCCTGAACGACACCAAACGCTTGGTTAAAGATGCCAACCGCCTGTTGGAATATCTGAACATCTGCGAACCGGTTACGGTGGCCGGCGGTTCTTGGGGCTCCACCCTGGCACTTCTTTTTGCCGAAAAATATCCCGAACGCATCGCGCGGATTTGTCTGTACGCCGTATTTCTCGCCCGCCGCGAAGATATGGAATGGATGCTCCGGGACAGCGGCCTGTTTTATCCCGACCTGCTGGAAGAAATCCGCCGCCAGAGCGAAGGGGAAAATCCCTATACCCACTATGCCAAACTCCTGTTTTCGGAAGACCTCGGCTCTATTCAGACTGCCATAAAATATATGGTTCATTACGAATACCAGCTCGGCAGGCTGGATGCCGGATTTAAAGAGGTGCCGATTGACAACGCTGCGATAACTTCCGCGCGCATCGGTTTATATTATGCCGCCAACCGTTATTTTCTGGCAGATAACGAAATTCTGAAAAACATTGAAAAAATCGAAAACATCCCGACCCTGATTGTCCACAACCGCCTCGACATGTGCTGCCCGTTAAAAGGCGCATGGGATTTGTACCGTTCCCTGAACAATGCCGAAATCGAAATTATTGCAGATTTGGGACATGTTGGTAAAAAACTGCGCACGGCTTTCCGCAAACATTTCTAATCAGACAATAAGCGCTCCCGTTGGCAATTTTGCTCCTGATGCACTCCAGAACCGCCACGCGTTGCACCCCCGCACCATCTTTTAGCCGATAAACGCAGCCACGGCTATTCCAAACCGTTATGCGCTTCGTTCCAAAAAGTTCATTTTTACGACTTTGGCCGTTTCCGGTTCGGCAATAAACAAGGCACATACGCCGTATTTTTGCTGCTCTTCCTTTGAATACTGGCGTTCTACCCGCAGCCGGATTTCCTCTCTGTCATGATAACCAATCATCTCCGGCGGCAGCATGTCTATCAATGTTTTAAAATCCTGAAACAGCGCAATCCCTTTTACCTCACGCAGCAAACAGCTCTTCGTTTCAGCATTGACATATTCTATTGTATCGCCGACTCGGATATTATGAAACCTTTTAAGATATAAACGCAAATCTATTTTACGCTGCCCGCCCAAAATCTTATGATACGCAAAAGGATACACCTCTATCAAATGTTTCATGACACATACCCCTTACAAATTCTCAAACCTCTTTCCATTTATTATATATATCAGAATAATTTCAAAGTGCAAGCATTTTATACATTTAGGTAGGTATATTTATTAGCTCGTAATTTTTTATTTGACGACTGCCCGAAAATATGCTATATTACAAATGTTAACGTATAGATATCTTTATAATTAGGAACCTTTCATTGCTTGTATTTGTGGTGATTTTCCTGATTGTATCTGTACAACCTGCCTTTTTTACCTCGGCAGCAACAGCTAAAGAACATCACTTCAAAATATAAAAAAATGAAAAAAGGAAAAAATTCAAACACGTACCTTAACGTGTTCGTGCTTTACGCGATAGCGGGAAGCATTATGACTTTCGTCTCGGGTATTGACAGCGTATTTGACGATCCACTCGGATTGATTGCTGTCTCAATCTTTTTAGGAGTAGTAATCGCCGCCATCATTGTCGGAGGTTACGCCATCCTTAATTGGATTGCCCCGAAATGGACACAGAAAATTATAAATGACCTCCTCTGCACCTCTGGTACTGATGAAGAAATGAAATAATTTTCACCTTGAAATCCCGCCTGTTACAGGTTCCGGATTTCAAGGTTTTTTATTTTCATCTCCCGCAACATTTTACACTCACCGCATTACTCTCACCACATAAAAAAGAGACGGAAACCCGTCTCTCTCATTAAGAACCTTGGCAACTCATACAATCCGGCCTCTATGCCAAACCCAAAATCGGCCGTTTCGCCCGCTCAAGCGCTCTGTACTTACTCAGCCTTTACATCTGCCGCAGTTTCTTTGGTTTTCTTGGCAGATTTTCCTTTTGCGGCAGTCTTTTCCGCCGTATCTTTCTTCGGCCTGCCGCGTTTCTTCGGAGCCGTATCCGCCGTTTCTGCCTGCTGAACCGCTTTCTTGGCGGTCTTCTTCTTCGATTTTTTCTTGCCGCGGCTTTCTTTCAACTCCGCTTGCTGCTGTGAAATAAGCATAGCCTTTTCCAGCTCTTTTTCCGAGCAAAGCCCGACTGCCATCGGATTTACCGGACGCAGATTGGCCATATTGCCGTGAGTTCCTTCGCGGATGGAAGCAATCGTCGGCTTTGTCGTCCCGATAAGCTTGCAAATCTGCGAATCAATAACTTCAGGACAATTCTTGATAATCCATAAAATCGCATTCGGCTTCTCCGCGCGCTGAGTCGGAGAAAGAACTTTCTTCGCCTTTGCATTTCTTTCCTTAACGTTTTTCTCCAGCGGAGTCGCAACCAGCACAGCCTTTTCGTCAGCTTCGCAACGCTTGATTTCCTCTTCGCTCAGCTGGCCGTTGGCAACCGGGCTTACTCCCAAGATGTTATAAGCGATGTCCCCGTCGGCAATCGCCTGAATTTCCAACTCGTGCAATTCGCAAAAATCCGCAATTTGCTTAAATGTCAGCGTGGTATTTTCCACCAGCCAGACAGCCGTTGCTTTCGGCATCAAAGGTGCTGTCATATTATCATCCTTTCTTTACAAAAAACTCAACTTTTATCAAAACAAAAAAGTATTTATCCGTACTTTACCCCGTTTTTGTCCGATGACAAGCAATTTTAAGCGTTTTCTACACAAACTTTATCGCCGAACTCTGTATTCGCTGCCTCTACGGTTTCCGAAAACAAAAGCCTGCATTTTCATACAGGCCTCTGTCAAAAGTCTAAATGTAAAACAGCTTAGTTGGCAGCTTTCAAACCAAATTTGGCAAACTTGCTGTTAAACTTACCGACCTGTCCGCCGGAATCAACCATGCGGTGTACGCCTGTCCAAGCCGGATGAGACTTTGGGTCAATTTCCAGAGTCATCTTGTCGCCGGCCTTGCCCCAGGTCGAGTGAACTTTCTTTTCCGTACCATCGGTCATTACATACGTAATTTCGTGATACTCGGGATGAATTCCTTTTTTCATTATTATCTCCAAAAACTAAACTTCACAAAAATTTATGCACCTTATACACTACGCTTTTATAGATTGCAAGCATAATTTTGTAAAATTTTAAACTTATTTTAAAATCTTGGCAATTTTCTGGCTCAGGTTAAAGCTTGCCGCCATCAGATTCCCCGAATTCAAAACCATCGGCAAATCCTCGGTACGCGTATCTTCTTGCTCCATATCCAGAACCAGTCCGCCGGCTTCTTTGACCAGCAGGATTCCTGCCGCCATACTCGCCAGCATCGTTGCCGGAGCAATAACGCCGTCCAGCTTCCCGGCCGCAACGTATGCCAAATCCAGCGCCGTTGCGCCGCTGATACGGACATCATGGCATAAACGCAGCGTATTGTTGACAATCTTCGCCGACAATTCTGCATCATTTGCCGTCGGTCTGACTGCAACCAAAGCCCCGTCAAGTTCCTGACGTGCAGCCACACGCAAGCGCTCGTGGCTGCGGAAGCCTTCCTTGAACGCCCCCTTGCCTTTCTCTGCAAAAAACAATTCGTCGCGTGCCGGATTGTAAACCACGCCGGCCAAAACAGTCTGTCCGTCCATCAGTGCCGCGGAAATCGCAAATTCCGGATTACCGTGTGCAAAATTGGCCAATCCCTCAATACCGGAAAGGATGAGGAACATCCCGCTCTGCGGCACTTTTTCGCTCACCATCACGACAGGCAGCGCCGACAGAATCTTGCCCAGTTCGTTTTTCAGCCCTTTCTGAATTTTATCAAAAGCAATTTTGGTAAAATCCATACTGCCTTTGACTGAGTTTTGCAGACGCTCAATTTCGCTGAAATCACGGTTTAAGTTAATTGATGCCTTTTTTACCGCCGTAACGATATTGGTCAGCATCGGGGAAATATATGCCATTATTTCGCTCTCTCTACATAGTTGGCTTCTTCGGTTCCGACAACGATTTTCTCGCCTGTCGCAATAAAGGGCGGCACCCCGATGCGCATACCGTTGTCCAAGACCGCCGGTTTGTAGGAAGACGTAACCGTCTGCCCTTTGATGACAGGTTCAGTTTCAACCACGGTGCAAACAACCTGCTGCGGCAGCTGAACCGAAATCGGGCGGTCGTTAATGTGCGAAATCCGCACAACCATGCCTTCTGTCAAGAACGGACGCGAATCGCCCAAAATATCAGCCGGCATGGAGAACTGTTCAAACGTTTCCGATTCCATAAAGTTCAAACCGGTACCGTCTTCAAACAAAAACTGGCAGTCTTTGTCCTCAACCATCATTTTTTCAACCGTATCTTCGGTTCTGTAACGTTCGTTGGTTTTGGTTCCTTCTTCAACAGACTTCATTTCAACCTGCATAAAAGCTCCGCCTTTGCCCGGCTTGATGTGCTGTGCTTTGGTGATTGTCCAAGGTTTCCCTTTGTATTCGATAACCCAGCCAATTCTGATTGATCCGGCTAACTGTTTCATTTATTCGTTCTCCATATTTACAATGTTACAATCTGATTTTTTTGAACCGTCATTTCCCCGTTCGACCCGCAGTCGAAGCAGGAAAAACATTCCTGCCCGCAAACATACTCCATAAATTTTATTTTGCAACAAAAATCGTATTTGGACAAAACTCTCCTCTTGCGCAGCAGAGGTTATCCTTACTCAGGTTAAAAACGGATTCCTCTGTAAAGAAGCCAAAGAAAAAGCCCGTTCTCTCGGCTGGTTATAATTAACCAATAAAAAGACGGCCGTTCCACACAGGAACCGCCGTTTTTTTATTTGCTCAAATTTAACAACAAAACTTCACTTTTATTTTATCACAAAATCCGTCCGCAGTTCTTCCGACGGAACGCCGTCTTCCATAATCCATGCAGCCGATTGAATAAGAAAAAAATCATTATACCAGTCTGTCAGTTCCCTGACACTCTCAAAACCGTCTTTCCACACCTTAAAAACAACAAAATCAGGCTCTGCCTCAGATACAATCATACTTTCATGCCGCCGGTTGCGCGTAAAAAGCCCGACTACGCCGCTTTTGCCCAGTTCTTTTCGCACTGCCGCCATTTTTTCTTTAAGCCCCTCGACGCCCAAGTCCAGAATAACCCCGTCCGCTCCCAAATGCACCGCCGTTTTTACCGCACCCTCTCCGTAAAACAGTACAATCCGGCTTTCCGCTGCAGCTTTCTCGACAAACTCCCGGCAATATTCCTCATCGAGCGCCGCGTTCAACGCATAGCACTCGCCCTCCATTTTATCCGAAAAACGTTTTTCTTCACTCTCCACCCGTACGATAAACTTTTGCATAAGTCTTTTTGCCTCTTGTAAATCCCATGTTTAAGCCTTAATAATATTTACAGCATAACATATTGTTTTCAGAAACGGAAGTCAAAAATGGAACCCAAGGCAAAATATTTCCCCCAAACAGCCGCCGCCCTGCAATCACTGCAGGAAACTGCCGCTGAATTGAAACAAGCCGCTGAACATTCCGCTGCACAAAACAAAAATCAGGCAGACAAACTTTCCGTCCTTCGTCATCAAATCGCCGACAAAGCCGCGCGTATTGACGCCGTTATCGCTTCTCTCGGCAAGGCGGTGAAATAATGGCACAGGTCATCATTACCATAAACTACCGCGAATATCCGATTTCCTGCGATAACGGCCAGGAAATCCAGATAATGAAACTAGGTCGTCTGCTCGATGAAAAAGCCAAATCCCTAACTTCCGCCCTTGGTCACATTAACGAAAATCAACTTCTGGCAATGGTCGGCTTATTGCTTGCCGATGAATTGAGCGAATTGAAGAAAACCGTTTCATCCGCGCCCGCCCCTGCCGCTTCGCTCCCCCCTGCTGCAACGCCGCCGGCCGCTCAGGCATCTTCGACACCAACACCCGCATCACCGGCTTCCGCGGCAGCAACGTCAGAGCAGAACACTCATTCCCCCATATCAGAAGAAGAATTATCTTCTCTTGACGCTGAATTGGCGCAAAATATAAATTCTTTAAATGAAGCGATAAAATCTGTTGCACTTCAGTTAAAATCCGTATAATATGACATATATAAATAATGGACTGCCCTTCGCGTAGAAATCCGCATGTCTTCCGGGCCAACACTACTTATTAGGGAACTGTCACTGGCAGGATCGTGGTCCTGTTATATGGTGCCCACCTTATCTTGCGGGTATCGGATAGAATGAACTGATTTACGGTCTGGGCGGTTCGCCTTTTTTAGCAAAACCAGCTGCCGCCGCGTAACGGTGCAGCCAACCCCGTAAGGACGCAGACTTGAAGATACTATATTGCGGAGACATTGTCGGTCGCGCCGGCAGAAACGTTATCGTTAAACATCTGGCTGAAATAAAGCAAAAATACCATATTGACATTGTCATCGCCAACGGAGAAAACGCCGCACACGGTTTTGGGCTGACCCCGGGAATTGCCGACGACCTGCTTAATGCCGGAACTGACGGTCTAACCACCGGCAACCATATCTGGCAGCAGCGGGAAATTTATCCGTATCTTGACCAGAACAAAAAAATCGTCCGTCCGTTGAATTATCCTGAAAATCTCCCCGGCAGAGGCTGGCAGATAATTGAAACCGCCGGCAAAAAAGCACTGTTCGCACAGGTGCTCGGCCGCCTGTTTATGCCGCCGGTCAACAGCATAACCGAACCGCTCGATAACCTGCTGAAACTATATACGCTCGGCAAAAACATTGATGCGATTTTGATTGATATTCACGGTGAAGCCACTTCTGAAAAAATTGCCCTCGGCTATTATCTTGACGGACGCGTCAGCCTTGTTGCCGGAACCCATACCCATGTCCCGACCGCCGACGCAAGAATTCTTCCGCAAAAAACCGGTTATATTACCGATGTCGGCATGTGCGGCGACTTTGAATCTGTTCTGGGTTTTGAACCTCAGGCGCCGATGGATAGGCTGGCGGAAAAACTGACGGTGCAAAACCGGCTCACCCCCGCCAACGGCAAAGAAATCACTCTGTGGGGCATCCTTATTGAAACCGCCCCCGACGGATTATGCGCAAACATCACCCAAATAAAAGAAACCTTCCCCAACGATTAAACAAATAAGCAGCCTGTCCCCAAACAGGCTGCTTCAAAAATCTCAGCAGTAACAATTATTATCTGGTAATCGGCTCACAGGTCATTGCCAGGTCTTCTTTCTTATAAAAGACCTTATAGGCGGCATACAGCAGGGAAAGGATAATCGCTGCCATATAAACGTCATACACCGGCATATAATTGTTTAAGAACACGGTAACACTGTCCGAACCCGAAACCATAAAATCGACCGCAGCCGAAAACAATGCATACAAAACGGCAAAATACGGTATCCAGCCGATAGATGCCAGAAATACCGAAATCCGCGGAAAACGGTCATTCAATTGAAAAACAAATCCCGGAACCCAGTTAAAGGCAATTGCCAGCACGGCAATCCAGAACAAAATATAAAGCACGCCGTTAACAGCGTAGGCAATATCAGACGTAAACAAAGACACAATTAATGCCGCAACCTGATAAATGCCGCCTAACAGCAACAGTTCATCTCTGCATAATTTCATCATTTCCTCCTCTGTTTTCACTTATAAAAAATAATCCCTTACAAGATAATCCCAACCCGCGGAATTTCCACCCCGACTTAGGTTTTACCGTCTGCCCCCTCTTCCGTCCCTTCCGTCCCCTCCGTCTTCCCAACACAAAAGAACCGGCAGTCCCCTGCCGGTTCTTTCCTTTGGCTTTGGCTCACGCCGCAGCACGTCGTAGCGTTTTTTGATATTATTCAATAATCTTCGTTACAACGCCCGCGCCTACCGTATGGCCGCCTTCGCGGATAGCAAAACGCAGACCTTCGTTCATCGCAATCGGGTGAATCAAAGTTGCTGTCATCGTAATGTTATCGCCCGGCATTACCATCTCGGTGCCTTCCTTCAGTTCAATCGAACCCGTTACGTCGGTCGTACGGAAATAGAACTGAGGACGATAGTTGTTGAAGAACGGAGTATGACGGCCGCCTTCTTCCTTCGTCAGAATGTAGCATTCGCAGGTGAACTTCGTGTGCGGCGTAATAGAACCCGGAGCTGCCAGAACCTGGCCGCGTTCTACTTCTTCACGTTTCGTACCGCGCAGCAATACGCCGATGTTGTCGCCGGCTTCGCCTTCGTCCAACAGTTTGCGGAACATTTCAATACCTGTACAGGTCGTCTTCTGGGTCGGTTTGATGCCTACGATTTCGATTTCGTCGCCGACATGCAGAACACCGCGCTCAACACGGCCTGTTACAACCGTACCGCGGCCGGAAATCGAGAATACGTCTTCAATCGGCATCAGGAACGGTTTGTCTTTCGGGCGTTCAGGCTGCGGAATGTAGCTGTCTACCGCTTTCATCAGTTCAATGATGGAATCATGGCCGATTTTCGGATCGCCGTTTTCCAGAACTGCCAATGCTGATCCTTTGATAATCGGAATTTCATCGCCCGGGAAGTCATAAGAACTCAGCAGGTCGCGGATTTCCATTTCTACCAATTCCAACAGCTCAGGATCATCAACCTGGTCTACTTTGTTCATGTATACGACAATCGCCGGTACGCCTACCTGACGTGCCAGAAGAATGTGTTCACGTGTCTGCGGCATCGGACCGTCTGCTGCGGATACTACCAAAATCGCTCCGTCCATCTGAGCCGCACCCGTAATCATGTTCTTGACATAGTCGGCGTGGCCCGGGCAGTCTACGTGGGCATAGTGGCGGTTGTCCGTCTCGTATTCTACGTGAGACGTATTAATCGTAATACCGCGTGCACGCTCTTCCGGCGCCTTGTCGATGTTCGCGTAATCTACGAATTCCGCATCGCCTTTCTCAGCCAATACTTTCGTGATTGCCGCTGTCAAGGTCGTTTTACCATGGTCTACGTGACCAATCGTTCCGATGTTGCAGTGTGGCTTACTGCGTTCAAACTTCTCTTTTGCCATGAATTTATACCCTAAAATATTGTGTTACGACGAGGCTGTTATTAAAGGAAATTTTGGAGCGGGTGAAGGGAATCGAACCCTCGTCATAAGCTTGGAAGGCTTCTGCTCTACCATTGAGCTACACCCGCTCAAACCAAAAACCTGAAACAAAAACCTATTATCTCGACGATTTTTAACTGGTGGAGGGGGATGGATTCGAACCATCGTAGACGAAAGTCGACGGATTTACAGTCCGTTGCATTTGACCGCTCTGCCACCCCTCCGCTAAAATCGTTTCTGCGAGGGAAAAAGAACAAATCTTTTAACCTGACAAGAGGAATAAAAACTTATTTTTGCGATAATGTCAACAAGTTTTTTTATTAATTCTTAAAGTTTTTTGGTTATCTTTTAATTATTCTGCAAAAAGAGGGAGATACCATGAAAAAAAACATCCTGACCGAACAGGGAAACCCTGCAACCCGCCGTATCGACCTGATGGGAACCGACGAAATAGTCGCAGCCATCAGCCATGAAGATATGAAAGTGGCACGAGCCGTTAAAAAGGCGCTGCCGGAAATTGCCCGGGCAGTTGACCTCATCGCCGGAGCCTTTTTCAAAGGCGGGCGGCTGGCATATTTCGGCGCCGGAACCAGCGGCAGGCTCGGCGTTTTGGACGCTGCCGAATGTATGCCGACATTTTCCGTTCCGGACACAATGGTACAGGCGTTTATCGCCGGAGGAAATGCAGCCCTGCGCCACGCCGTAGAAAATGCCGAAGACAGCCGGAAAAAAGCCCTTGCGGACATAAACGCCTTTTCTCCGCTACCTGACGATGTCATCGTCGGCATTTCCGCATCCGGCAATCCGGCCTATGTTTTGACTGTGCTTGAAGAGGCGCGTTGCCGCGGTGCCAATACCGTCGGCATAACCTGCAACCCGGAGGCCAAATTAAAGCCATTGTGCGACGTTTGCATTACGGCTCCGGTCGGCCCGGAAGTTATCGCCGGTTCCAGCCGCATGAAAGCGGGAACCGCCCAGAAAATGATTTTAAATATGCTCTCAACCGCCTCCATGATAAAAATCGGCAAAACTTACGGCAACTATATGATAGACGTTACCCCTGCCTGCGCCAAACTGATTGACCGCGGCAACCGCATAATCGCCGCTATCTGCAAGATTTCTGTTGCAAAAGCCGAAGAATATCGTATAAAAGCCGGAAACAACGTCAAAACTGCCTGCGTTATGTGCAAAAGGCAGTGTTCCCGGGAACAGGCCGAACAACTGTTAAAACAGCACAACGGCATTTTACGAAAGGTCATTGAATCATGAAAAAGTTTCACCAGCAGCGCAAAGGCAGCACCGACACTTCTAAAGACCAACTGATTATTTACGGCCGGCATGCCGTCATAAGCGCTTTGAAAAATCCGCGCCGTAAAATCCAAAAGCTGCTGATTTCGGCCGAAAATCGCATCGAAGTTGAAAAAGCGGCTCCACAGGTGCCTGCAACAGTAATTGATAAAAAGGATTTTGCCAAATTCCTCCCCGGTGATGCGGTTCACCAGGGTTTTGCCTTGTATTGTTCCCGGCTTGAAACTTGTGACATTTCCGATTTAATCGCCTTGGCGGAAAATAAAAAGCGCTGCTGCATTTTAATTCTTGACCAAGTAACCGACCCGCAGAACATCGGTGCGATTATCCGTTCCTGCGCCGCGTTCGAAACACTCGGCCTGATTGTCCAAGACAAGAATTCGCCGCTTGAATCCGGCGCCATGGACAAAGCAGCCGCAGGAACCGTCGAATTCGTCCCCGTCGCCCGCGTAACCAACCTCAGCCGCGCCATTGAAACTCTGAAAGAAAACGGTTTCTGGGTAATCGGTATGGACGGCTATGCCGATACGACAATCGATAAAATCAATAAGGACGGCAAAGTCGCCGTTGTTATGGGATCCGAAGGCAAAGGCCTGCGCCGTCTTGTTCAGGAAAACTGCGATTCGTCCGTCAAACTCCCTATATCGCCGCAGGTGGAAAGCCTGAACGTATCCACCGCAGCGGCAATAGCCTTATATGAACTAAACCGCAAATAACTGCACATCACCGTCTGAATACGGCAAAAGCTGCCGCATGGCAGCTTCTTGCAATCCGTTAGGCGTTGAATCCGCTGCTACCGTGTTTTCTTCTGCTTTTTTATTTGACAGAAATGCCATACAATGCTATGGTGATTTTAAACCAACATTTTAATTCAATGCCTAAAGTTTTACTTTAAATCAGAAGTTATATCTCACACCCAAGCCGCCTTCAATGCTGCTTTCTTTTTCCGCATTGTGCGACACTTCCGCCGCCACGGCAAAATCGCCGTCCCGATAAACCGCTTCTGCCGCCGTCTTCAAACGGTTCTTGTCTTCATCATACGCCTTAATGCCGAAATCAACCGGAGAACCGTCCATACCTACCCGCAAATCCTTATACGGATCAAGAAATTCATGATAGTATTTCGCACCGATGGCAAGCATCAGCGAGCGCTCTTTCGCCAGCTGAATCCTCTTACGCAATTTTAAGCCGACCCCAGCCTCCAACGATACTGAACTGTTGGAATCCAGATTAAGCCCGTCATCTTCTTCCGCCTTCGACATTGCCGCCCCCAGCAGATTGAGTTCGGCTTCCGTAACCAGTTCCGCCACTTTCACATCAATGCTGTACTCGGCATGGTTATACAAACCGTAATAGAAGTCCAGCGTATCCGCCTCGTATGTGCCGGACAAAGCACGGCGCTTGTAAGTTCCGTATCCTGCACCGATATTTGGCATGGTCAGGAATTTAAATCCGCCATTCTGGTACAAAATCGGCATAAACGCCAGCAGTATCTTATTGTCGCGGCTGGACTTCGCTTCGTCATATTCCGCATCGGCATAAGCTGCCCGCAGCGTACCGCCGATGCTCCAGTTCCGGTTCAGCTTTTCGCCAAAACCGATATACGGGCTGTAAACGTTATCTGCATAACCGCTGAGCCCGTCCCGAGCATCTTTGCCCGTCCGATAATAGTCGGCGCCGATATAGCTCCCGTTAAGCCCGTCTTCCAGTATCCGGCTCTGCTCCTGTATATTCAGCCCGCGCAGCACCGCCATATTTTCCCGCGTCAGGTTGGCATAAAAATTCTTGCCTGTTTCCACTTCCGTCGCATAGTCAAACTCGCCTTTGTTGCCCGCACCTTTCAGCGCATCAAACAGCTTTTCGTTATTATGCAATCCGTAATTCGTCTCAAAAAAATCTGCAAGTTCTTTATCGTCAACGATTTCCTCAAACTCTTTGCGGTTCAGCTCCACGTCCGTAACATCGCCGTTGTCTTTCAACTCTGCATCAAACATATACGAACCGGAACTTATATTCATTCCTTCATTTTTGCCGACAAACGAGTTTTCATTGACATAGGTATCCTCAAAACCGCCCATAACGATATCGCTGCCGGCAACAACATCGCCTTTAAAACTGTCGGCTTTATAAGTTCCCCCGTCCGCCACGACAAATTTTCCGTTTTCACCGGTTTTCATCGTATCAAAGTCTGCTGCCGCCGCACCAAGGTCAACCGTACCGTTATTTATAAACGTACCGTTTTCACCGACAATAATATAATCCGCACCGTTTCCGGCTGCCTTCAATTCTCCGGCTTCTTTCAGTTCTCCGCCCGCAAAAGCTGCATTGGCCGCCGAATTATAGGTAATCGTTCCCGAATTGGAAAATGTGCCGCCGTTTTCCACGACAAACGCTGCCCCGTTTCCGTTGACTGTAATTGTCCCTTTGCCGCTGTTATACCCCTTGGCGCCGCTCCCGTTGACATGAATTCCCGTTCCGCCGCCGTCAACCGTTATGGTCGATTCGTTATAGAACGTACCGCTGCCCGTAACATACGCTCCCGTACCTCCGGTTGTCATTATCGTCCCGTTGTTGGTAACGGTGCCGCCCTCGGCATAAACGCCATAATTTCCATAATCGTTTATATTTGAAGAATTGACAGCTGTACCGCCTTTTGTATAAATGCCGTATGTATTCCCGCTGATAGTGCCGGAATTCTCAAATGTTCCCGCAACAACCTGCACGCCCTTTTCATTGCCGCTTATCGTGCCGCTGTTTTCCGCATCTCCTCCGGCAACCTGAATACCGACAATATTATCCCGGATATCCCCCTGATTCTCAGCGCCTCCCTGCGCATCCACGTAAATACCGTATTCCAGTCCGCTGATGCCGCCCGTTATACCGCTGCCGGTATTCGTAACCTGCCCGCTCTTGCCGGAATAAATGCCGATTGTCCCGCTTTTGCCGTCGCCCGAAATAATCCCCGAGTTGTTAACCGTACCGCTTAGTGCATAAACGCCGTATGTATAATTCTCCAAACTGCATGCATCACCGCTGCAATTGCTGTTTCCCTTGATTTCCAGCCGGCTTCCGGCTTCTGCCGAATAAGATGCGCCGCCCGCAATGGAAACGCCCTTGCTTCCGATTCCGCCAACTTCAATCGTTCCCGAATTGGTAACCGACGTAGCATCTCCGGAAATCAATTTTCCGGTAGCGTATATCCCCGTCCCCTGATTCACCGTAATATAAGCGGAATTGGAAACCGTCGATACTTTTTCAGACGTCGCCGCAGCCAAAATTCCGGTTCCCCCGCCATTCACAATCACCTCAGCATCTACTCCGACATTGACCGTACCGCCGGATGCCGCCGCTCCCGTGCTTGAAGCGTCTGCCACGGTAACCTTGGACGATGTTCCCTCAATGCGTACAACGCCTTCGTCTTCCGCCCGCAGTCCCGTCGCTCCGGCAGAAACGTAGACTTTACCGTAGTTATAAACGTTTGACCCGCTGCCGCTGGCTGCAAACAAACCGGAATTTTCCCCTTTGACATAAGCCGTCGACGAAGCAGACAGTGTCGCATTGCTCCCGCCCGTTGCCTTTGCCAGCGTATAACCTTCTATTTCTACGCCGCCGGGATAGTCAAACGTTTTAGACGCCGCATTAGTCAACAGAAAATACGTCTGCCCGCTGTAAGATGGATCCGCATAAAAATTGCCGTAGTCAAATGCCTGCGCGTCGGGACCGTCCAAAATAAAGGCCGTCGTATTGTTCCCTTTCAAAAAGATTGAACCGTAATTATACGCCGTCCCTTTGGCATACATGGCAGCCGAATTGTCGCCCATAACGTAAATGGAATTGGTACTTCCGGCCGGCGACGTATCCAGCCCGTTAAAAATATCCGCTCCGGCATCTGTCGACGCCATACCCGTTCCCGACTGCCCTGTCAGATAAATATCGCCGAAATTGATAGCCTTGGCGTGCTTGGTTGAATCGTTGCGAATAGCCGTCGAATTTGTCGCATCAACCGAAATCGACCCTTTATTGTGTACGTACGCCTCCGCCGTTGAAGCAGAATCAAGCCACATTCCGACGTTAAACTGTTTGGCGTCGGTAATATATTTTTTCAGCGAAATAGAACCTTCGTTTATCGCCGATCCCTGCTGCGAAACCTGAACGGCAGCCGTACCATATGTGCCGCCGTAATCGACATTGCCGTCAAACTCGCCGCCGATAATAATGTCGCCCGTATTGACAAACAGCTGCTTGGTCGTATCGCCGTCGCCGGAAACCTTGACGGCTGCCCCGGCAACAGATGCCGATGCGGTATAGCCCGCTTCGCTGTCCTTTTCATTCCGCTCGGGAGCCGCAAAGGAGTTGCTGTTGCCGACCTTGTAAAGGATTGAACCGTTATTGTACGCCGATGAAAAATTACCGCCGAAAACCTGAGAATTGGTCGCTTTGTTGGAAAGGTAAATGTAACCGTCGTTCACCATTTCAACCGAACCGGAAAACGCATTGTAAATTGCCGTCGATTCTTCGGAATAAACATTGATTATTCCCTTATTTTGCAGCAAAACCTCATCCGTTTTGTCTTCGCCCGCTGCATAAAGACCGTAATTGTTCTTATATCTGGACTGGCCGTTTTCAACGCCGAGATTGATAACGCCGTAGTTAACGACTTCGCCGCCCGCAAAAGAAGCCATGCCGTAAGCATTGCTTGCCTGCATGTCTATCAGCCCGTAATTGTGAAGTTTCGGATCTTTCCAGTCATAAACGCGGGTCTGCGAACCTTCGCCTTTGGCAGCCAGCATACCGTACGATACGCCGCCGGAAGTCGCCTCGTTGACAACGCGGATTGTCCCGCCGGTTTCACTGCCAGTCCCGTTATAGATACTGTCCGCATTGCCGTTTGTCAGTTCTCCGCCATGCACGGAAAGCATACCCGCTGCCACGTCCGTCCCCGCCGCCATGGTCGTCGAAGTCAAATCTATCTTAATATTGCCCCTGTTTAACGCTTCGGTCGCCGCATCGGCGCGGATGCCGATTAAGCCGCCCTGCCCCATCTTCAGCGCCGTATCCGCCAGTTTATATGCCCCCTGGTACGACAGGTTGATATCCCCGTAATTGTTCAGTTTCATCTTTTCCGCAAATGCCGGATTGTTCTTGCCGTTTAAAAATTCGTCGTCAATATAGCTTCCCATGCCGACAAGGCTGACCGCTACGTCCGTCGCGCTGTTATAGCCGGCAGAAAGGTCGATAATGCCGCGGTTCTCAGCCGTAACCGTATTGTTGCTGAAATCGGTTCCGGTATAAAGGTCAAACAGCACCATGCCCAATATCGTGCCGGAATTATTTTGCGTTACCGTCTCATTGCCTTCGGTATCGTCAGCATCTGCCGAACCGTCCGTTTCTCCGGCATTCCCCGCACTGCCGGAATTTTCGGTTCCGCCGCCGTTTTCCGTTCCCGTTTCTCCGCCGGAAGGTGCCGAGGTCGTTCCCGTAATCCTGCCGGAATTGATGATTGTCGCCCCTGTATCGCCGTACATACCGGCAACAGCATGGCCTTCTCCGGTTCCCTTAAACGAAATGTCGATATTTCCGTACGCCGAATTCCCCGTTCCCTCCGGGCCGTTTATAATCTGGCCGCCGTTGCTCGCCGCCATGCCGATAGAACCGTTCTGCGCATCAACCAGAATATTGCCGTTATTCAGCGCTTTTGACCCGTCTCCGTAAACCGAAGCCCCGATTGTCGCATCGCCCAATTGCAGGCTGCCGCCCGCCAGATTATTGAAATAGGCACCGTTCGAGACCGTTACATACGACATCAGATAATCAACATTGTCCAACACATTCGGCAGTAATTGGATTTTTCCGGCATTAGCCGCCGCATCGGGATTTTCAAATCTCCGCGCAACGTTATTCTCCATTCCGCCGCTGTTGACCTTTTTCTCGGTGTTGGTAACCAGGCTTGCCAATCCGTATCCCGGATTCGTCGGCACAATCGTATCGTCTCCGGCCGGGGCGCTGCCGCCGCCTCCGCCGCCGCTGAATGCCAGAATGGCGCCGCCCACGGCCGCTCCGCCCAAAAGCCACGGCCACCAGCTGCGTTCCTCTTCGTTATAATAAAGGGATTCCTCATTGCCGACGATTTTTTCCGTCCTTGCCGCACGGCTGGATTCCAAAAACTCGCGGTACTCTTTGTTTATCTCATAAGTACAGGCATGGCGCGGATTGGCTCCGCTCATACGAAAAGAGTTGTAGGCAACATAATTTTTGCGCTTAATCGCAATGCACAGCCCCGTATCCCCGTTTGGATTCGTCGCGTCAATATTCAGCCCGCGATTGACGGCTTCGCGCAAAATGCCGATTTTTCCCTGGCTTGCCAGATAATACATTTTGTTAAAATCGCGTGGCGACAACCGGCCGCCAAACGCACAGGCGTTTTCCGAAACAGAAACGGCAGCAAAAAAGACTGCGGAAAAATATAAAGCGGCGCCAAACCTCATCTAACAAAACCATAAAAACAATTGCTTTGTATCGATTCTACGCCGGAGTTTCTTAAAAAAGAGTATAATTTATAAAATTATGCCGAAAATTAATATTCATCCTCTTCAGAGTAACTCTCGCCATAGCGGTAACCGTCTTGTCCGGTACGATAGTCATCCTGCCCGATACGATAACCGGCCTGTCCTGCCTGATAACCGTCCCCCGCCCGGGCACTCTTTTTCTGATAACTGTCCTGCTCTGTTTGGCCGCTTTGTTTTTGATAACCGTTCTGCGGCTGATAACCTACGGCATAAGCGTCTTTTCCTTCGACTTCAAGGCTGGGGTTAACGTATGCCGTCGCGCCTTTTTCATAAAAATAGAAATCGCGCCGGAGCCGTGCCTGATCGCGAATGGAAAGGGAATTCCATTCCGTTTCCGTCAAACCGTAAGGATAAGCCTCTTCTCCGCCGGCACAACCGGAAAGCAAAAACAGCGCCAGCAGCACACCCGCTTTTTTCATCTTAAAGTCTCCTGTACAATCAAAAACTTTTTATGCTACAGATTTGCGTTATAGGATATAATAATTTGTTTTTCAAGCAAAATCTTCCGCTGCACGTTTCCGCTGCACCTCCTGCCAGCAAAAACGCCGCCCGGCCGCATTCCGCCACAACCGCCGCTGAATTTTCAGCAGTTCCTTAAAAAAACTGCCGCGCATAACCATTCTCTCAGTTTCCGCTCCGCCTATATCTTCAGCAGATTCTTTACAAAGGCCTCAACATAATCCTTCCTGCGGTTTTGGTAATCAAGATAGTAAGCGTGTTCCCAAACGTCCAGATTCAATATCGGCTTAAAGCCAAGCACCAGCGGCGTATCGCCGTTGCGCGTAGTCAGAACGTCAAGTTTCCCGCCTTTGCCCTCGGCCAGCCACACCCAGCCGCTGCCGAAAAGCTTAACCGCCTCGTCTGCCAGCTTTTCCCGCAATGCGTCGCGCGTTTCAAAACGCTCGGCAATGCGCTCCTGCATATCTGCGTCAAATTTTTCCCCGATACCGATTGAATTCCAATACACGTTATGGTTAAAAACCTGCCCCGCATTATTATACAAAACCTGATATTCCGGCTTGTCAAACGTCCTTTCGATAATTTCCTCCAGCGGCGTATCCTGAAACTCCGTTCCCGAAATCAGTTCGTTGACTTTATCCACATAGGCCTTATGGTGTTTTCCGTAATGGAATTGCACAGTTTCTTCCGAAACATATGGTGCCAAAGCGCTTTCTTTAAACGGCAGTTTCATCAGTTCTATCATTTTTCCCTCCTGAAATATTATAATCCAGCCTTTATAATAGCCTCTAAATATTTATTTTAAATAGGCGTTTTAATTTTGTTAATAATTATTAACAGCCCCATATCAAAGATTCACAAATAAAATTTATGTAGTATGATAACGATAACAATAAACAAAACGGAGAGGAAAAATGAGAGTTTTATTAATAGAAGATGACTATGCCGTTTCTCAAAGCGTCGAAACAATCCTCAAAAAAGAAGGCATGGTTGTCGATACCACCGATGACGGCGAAGACGGGCTGGACTGCGGCAAACTGTATGATTATGACATCATTATTCTGGATTTGAACCTGCCCGGCATGAACGGCTATGAAGTCTTAAAAAGCCTCCGCAACGCCAAAATCACCACTCCGGTTCTGATTTTGTCCGGCCTCTATGAACCGGATAAAAAAGTCAAGGGGCTGGGTTACGGTGCAGACGACTATCTGACCAAACCGTTTGACAAGAGCGAACTTCTCGCCCGCATTCAGGCAATTGTCCGCCGCTCCAAAGGACATTCCAATTCGATTATTCAAACCGGGCTCGTCGAAGTCAATCTGGATACACAGACCGTCAGCGTCGCCGGCAAAGACCTGCACCTGACCGGCAAGGAATACGGTATTATGGAATTGCTTTCCCTGCGCAAAGGTTCAACCTTGAACAAGGAACAATTCTTAAACCACCTCTACGGCGGCATTGACGAACCGGAATTAAAGATTATTGACGTCTTTATCTGCAAGCTGCGCAAAAAGCTGGAAAAAGCTTCCGGCGGCAAAAACTATATTGAAACTGTCTGGGGCCGGGGATATATCTTAAAAGACCCCGATGAACACAAATAGTTTCAATTGCAGGATTAAGAGGCGGTTGCTCCCACATTAAACCGCCTCTTAATTTTTTGTACCAGTCTTCGCTCGGAAAAGCAAGTTTAAAAACCCGAATACATACCCGATGTCGCAATCCTGCTATTCAAAAGTAAATACCAGCGTACAGTTTTCATAATCCAGACAAGTCTGGCAAAACGCCTGCATGTCTGTAAACGTTACCGATTGCAGGCATTTTCGGCCGCCGCTGCACCAGCCGCTTCCCCAAAAGCTCCCTGAAGAACCGCTCCCCTCGCCTTCTCCGTACCTGTGTATCCAGACCTTAAACAGCATATCCTGATATGGCAGCGCCACATGCTCAAACAACAGCCGGCAGTATTCCTCAAGCTGTACACCGGTCCAACCGCCGGCCTTTTTGTTTTTAAGCTCATAATTGACGGTTATGTACTTATTGCTTGCGGTTACCGTTGTCGTATGCAGGGTGCTGTCTACAATTCTGCCGCCGGAATACCTCCAGTTTTTAGGCAGAAATCCGGCATTGACCACCTGTGGCGTTAATCCGGCATATCCGCCCGACTGTCTGGCAATTCTGAGCCAGCTGTCACGAAACTCCGTCAAATCGCGGATAAATCCGGCATACTCGGTTGCTGCAGTCGTTAATCTGTGGGTGGTCATGGCCTTGCCGAAACCGGCAATAGCGCCAACCGATAAAATGCCGACAATAGCCAAAACCCCAAGCATTTCAATCATTGACCGCCCCGCATGGCTCCGATTGCTTTCCCTCATCTGACAAGTCCTTCCCGTTTGTCCGCAGCCCCTTTGCCGCGAAAACAAAAGTTCATAACAAAAAACCACCTGATTAAGGCGGTCGGAGAGTTCAACAATCATATCGCATAAAATGACTCTTTTAGCCTTTCAGCCGAAGCTTTGGACATACGCTAAAAGCTCCCCGACCTTTTACAGTCGGGGATATATCTATTGCCGGCAATAAAACCAATCGGCAATATAACGATGTTATATCCTAACACCGTATGCGATAAAGACCGTTGAAAGTCCCGCACCACCTCTGGCGCTGACAGGCAAAAGCCTGCTTAACCAAATACTAAATGCTTTTTTCTTAAAATAAAGTAAATGAACGTGCCGGAATTAAAAATTAACCTTAATACCCAGGCCAAACTCTTCATCGTCATGATAATCGGAATTAAACTTTTTATATCCAGCATACAGCATCACATCGCGCGTCAGCCCGTACCCTCCTTCCGCCGCATAGGTTTGACCGCGCGCCGTATCGCTGGTGGTAAAATTCTGCATCGCCTGCAAATTAAGGCGAACTCTTCCGCTGTTATAATAAATTCCGCCTTTCAGCCCGATTCCCAAATATCCGTTGTCATAAAGCCCGCCACCGTATGCCGCATTCGGAACGCTCATTGCATATAACAAGGTATGCTCTCCCAGCGCATAGCTTTGCCCCACGCCGGTTTCCAGCACCAAAGCCCCGCTGTCTTCACCCGACTTGGCATCAAACAATTCCCTGTAACCGACTTTAATATCGTATGACAACGGCGAAAACATCGCATCTGCCCCCGCCAGCGATTTAATCCCCAGCAAATTCAGTTCCTGCAACACCCATTTATCCCGTGCATCATAATGCCGGACTTTTCCTTCAAATAAATTGATTTCAGCTCCGTTTAACAAGCCATAGCTGTCTTCCAGCAGCGAGTTGTAAACCGGCTTGAAACTGACTTCCTGAAACGCCTCGCCGTTTCTCGCCCCAAACATTATGCCTGCCTGTTTTGCCTTATGCGCCAAAACCGGATTCTCGCCTTCTTTCAATTCGTCAAAATACTGTCGTTGATTGGCAATTTTACTGCGTTCGCGCAACAATGCCAGACTTTTCTTCCGATAGTCCGCAAGTTCCAAATCGCCGTCCACATAACGGTATTGCACATACTGGTACGCCGTTTCCAGCACATCGGCCTTTTCCTCTTCGTCAAGCGCAGATAAATCCGTCTTATCGCGGCGGATAATATCAATAAAAGCGTCATACTGACGGCTGTTCATCTGTGCCGCACGGTATTTCAGCTTAGACTGGCGGGAGGGACGGTAATTCGCTGCCGTCACCAGCCCCGAAACGTCATTCACCGCTTTCAGCGTCGCCAGCGGCACCGTATATCCGCCAAACCCGTCACTGATATCTAATTCCGGACGTGCCGCCTCCAGCATCAGCAACAGGACGTACGAACAGTTGCGCGATGCAAAGTAATAGCGGATTTTCGCCCGCTGCATCTCCCACATATGCGCCGTAAACAGTTCCAGCTCATCATCCGAAAGCCGCAGTTCATACTCCCAGATATCGCGATTCTCAATATTGTTGTACAGATTGATAACATCATAATACGGCTTGATGCCGAACGTTCCGTAATAACCGCCCCACAGGCCTTTCAGTGCATACAAAACGCCGGTTTCGTCGCCGGTATCCGCACCGAAATTCGCCCCATGCGCCAACAGTTGCGTCCCTTTGCGCTTCGTGTCAATCCGAAATAACGTATGCCCGAACAAGGACGACGGATTGCTCATATACGCATTCGTAAACAGCATGGTAACCGCTTTAGGCTGAACATCCGCCAGAAATTTCTGATAACCGGCACAACCGTCCAACGTTCCACGTACAGCCCCCTGCCGCTTCAGATAAATAAACCGCGCCGGAAAAGCGCATTTTTTTAACTCGCCGCTGTTTTCCTCTTTTCCGAACGCCGTAATCTCCTCTCCGGACGACTTTGCCTCCGCATTAAATGCCGTAACCGCTGCCCGATATTCGGCTTCCGGATTCTTTCTTCCCCCCGGCGTTAGAAAAAACTCCCCATTTTCCACTACGGACTCATAACCACTGCCGTTTTTTTCATAATGCAACAGTTTCAGCCAGCCTTTGTCAAAAGCTTCTGTTTCCACACATGCACCCTGCACCGGAACCGCCACAATCGCCAACAATGCCAGCCAAACCCGTATTTTCATAATCGTCCGCAGATACAAAAAGGGCGCGGTTCCCCACGCCCTCAATCAAGAATCACGCCTGAGCCAATTCCATGATTTTCAAAGTCAAATCAACAGCTTCAACGTTTTCATCCGTAAACAGATACGCAAAATTCTGCTGTGCTCTAGCACCGAGTTCTTTGCTGTCGACTTCCAAAAGTCCGGCAATCGTATCAATTGTTTCGCCTCTTCCGGCCGAAGCGTCCATCGCAAACTGTTCCATATTGTTTTCAATCACGGCCAGAACCAGCTTGCCCGTACCACCGGTAACGCGCCCGTTCGGATCGCAACCGGAAGTTCCCAGTGTTACACCGATGGTATTCAGAAAAATGCCGTTGGTCGTCATAGCCAAAACCTGCGGAATAATACCGGACTGGCCTCTCCACGCCATAGAACCCAAACCGCAGCCACCGGTAGAGTCAATCGCCTTCGCCGGAGAAACGGCAAACAGGGCAGCCGCAAAAACAGCACCCAAAACTAAATTCTTTTTCATCAAAGTTCTCCTTGTACAATAAAACAGTTATAATCTAGCACTTCCTGCCTGGTTGTATAGCATAAAGTTTGACTAATCAACAGCTCCTCCGTTATATGTCCCGCTTCTCCATTACCGTATGTTCTGCCTTTTCGTTGCCGTATGCTCCCCCTTCCCGCCGTATACTCAGCCGCTTTGCCGCCGATACCGCCTCGTCGCCGTACGCCTGATTTCCCGCCGCCGTTTGCCATATCCCGCCGCCGCTCCCTTCCGCCATTTTGCTGCATGACAAGGCTTGCCCACACCACTTTAAAAATTTTACTTGATTTATTATTTGATTTGTGCTTATATTTATATACAGAAAATAACGGATACTGGCTGGCACCGCAAAGGTGGCAGTCAAATTTTTTCAAACTTTTCAATTAACGCACACATCCGCAGCCTTTTGCGGAAAACTTATTTTTAGGAGAAATAAAATGGATAAATTCCCACTGACCAAGAAAGGATTTTTACGGTTAGAGCAGGAACTCAAGACCTTAAAAGGTGTTGAGCGGCCCAATGTTATCGCCGCCATCGCCGAGGCGCGTTCGCATGGCGATTTATCGGAAAATGCCGAATACTCGGCAGCTAAAGAAAAACAAGGCTTTATTGAAGGGCGGATTCAGGAGCTGGAAGCCGTCGTCAGCCGGGCACAAATTATTGACCCGGCAGAAATGAGCGGCGACGTCATCCGTTTCGGTGCAACTGTTTCCGTCGTTGACGTTGATACGGATACCGAAAACTGCTACCAAATTGTGGGCGACTATGAAGCCGACATAAACGACAACAAAATTTCTCTGTCCTCGCCGCTGGCAAAGGCTCTGATTGGCAAAGAAGTCGGCGACGAAGTTGTCTATATGGCTCCGGGTGGCAAAAAGACGTTTGAAGTACTAGAAGTTTCGTATATCTAAAAACTTCCGCGGTAAAACCTTATATCAAAGCCAGGACAAATTCCTGGCTTTTTTCATATTAAGGAGAATCGACAATGAACGATACGACAGAAACCGGCGACTGCCATTACGACTATGCCAACAAATGCGACTGTTCTGAAGACGATAAATGCGGCTGCACATTTCCCAATAATCTTGCCCACGATTACAGTCCCGGATGTTTTGAGGAAAAGGAACCGCTCCACCCCCATATGGAATTGACGGTAGAAATGGCGGCACCGGATTTTACTGCCCCGGCAGTCTTAAGCGACAACACGCTTGTTGAACATTTCAACTTTTACAAATACACCAGAGGAAAGCTTGCCGTTCTGTTCTTTTACCCTGAGGATTTCAGTTTCACCTGCCCGTCCGAACTGCTGATGCTTAATCGGGAACTTAATGCCTTCTCAAAACGCAACACTCGTGTTTTGGCCATTTCGACGGATTCAGTACACTCACATCTGGCTTGGAAAGAACTGCCGCCGGAAAAAGACGGCGTCTCGGACATAAACTTTCCTATGATTGCCGATCTTGATAAAAAAATTTCCGCCCATTACGGTATTTTAAGCAAAAAAGAAACCGCCCTGCGTGCCACTGTCATCATTGACGAAAAAAAGATAATCCGCCATATGAGTATTAACGACAACAAAATTTGGCGCAACCCGGAAGAAACCCTCCGTATTCTTGATATCTTAAACCAAAAAGACGATACGCTTACCTCATGCCCTAAAGGCTGGAAACAAAACTTTTTCTTTGAGCGTCCTGAACCCGAAAGTCTGACTGAAATGTTCAGCCATCGAGATAATTAACATTTCTTATGCCGCAGCTCTTCTGCATCAATGCCCTGGCTTCGCCATCACCTCAGACTCTAAATTTGACGTTCCCCGCATTTCCGCTGGATACAAAAAAAGACGCTGCAAACGAGCGTCTTTTTAATTAAAATGGCGGTGTAGTAAATCCCAACGGTATTGAGCATACTAAATCAAAAACACTCCAATCCCAAATAACAGGGAATCTACAGGGAATTTCACTACGATTCTCTCCTCCATACCATCATGTTTACCTTGAATTACTTAGCTTACACCAAAATCCCTCCCCAAATTATCAGGGAATTTAAAATTAAATACAGGGAAAATTTACAATTAGGAATTGCTTTTTGCAAAGTACAATAGTAACAATATATATTATTAATTATTGAAAGAATTAGGAAACAAAAATGAGTTTTCAAACGCCTTTAACAATTAAAAAAGCCCTAGAAAGAATAGATAAGAGAGAACTATTACTACCTGCAATCCAAAGAGAATTTGTATGGAGCGCAGATGATATAGAATTATTATTTGATTCTTTAATGTGCGATTTTCCAATAAACTCATTCCTTTTCTGGAAGGTAGATAATGCTGAGAATAAAAATCAGTATAAATATTACCAATTTCTAACTAAATATATTGAATATTACCACGAAACTGCTGATTCTTTTAATACAAATGGAGTAAATGACTTTTGTGCTGTACTGGATGGGCAACAAAGACTAACAGCGTTATATCTTGGGCTAAAAGGATCTTATGCATATAAAAAACCTTATGCTCACTGGGGTAATTTAGATAACTATCCAGAACGAAAATTATATTTAGATATCTGTAAAAAATATAAAGAATATACAGAAGAAGAACATAAAAATATTGCTGAATATGATGATGAAAGAGAATATGGCTTCTACTTTTTAACAGAACAAGAGCTTAATAACTTAGGTGGCTCCTCACGTTTCTTTAAAGTAGGAGACATTTTAACAGAAAAATACAAAGATGTATCATGTCTCATAAAAACATTAGAAGAACAGTTTCCCAACAACAAATTTGCTCATGATACCATAGCAAAGTTATATGACATTATTTATAACAAACCTTTAATCAACTATTATCTTGAAGAAACAGAAGATTATGATAAAGCACTAAAAATCTTTATAAGAACAAATAGCGGAGGAGAAAAATTATCTTTTTCAGATCTGCTAATATCTACAATTATTTCAACTTGGACTTCCGTCGATGCAAGAACAGAATTTAATAATTTAGAAAAAGAAATAAAAAACATGGGATTTTATAATTTTTCGAAAGAATTCATTGTTCGATGCGCTCTCCTCGCTTATAGTAAAGATATAAAATTTAAAGTTAATAATTTATCTTCTGAATGTTTATTTCAATTTGAAAAAGAATGGAATTCTGAAGGAGGGTTAAAGGCTACAATTAAAGAAGCTTTTACATTATTAAAAAATTACGGCCATAATGATAATACAATTACATCATACAATGCAATTGCCTTAATTGTTTATTATTTAAATCACACTAGAAAAACCAAACAATTTTGTGACAAGGTGGCATATAAACAAGATAGACTTATTATTTTAAAATGGCTAAATATTGTATTTCTTAAAAAGATATTTGGAGGCCAATCTGATTCAATTTTAAAAGAGATTCGTGATGTAATACAAAGATCTAAATCTCGTAACTTTCCTCTAGAAGAAATAAAAGAGAATCTAGAAGGAAAAAGAAAATCATTAAAAGTTGATAATGAATTTATAGAGAGCTTATTGTTTGAACAAAAGGAATCTAGATATGCCTTTCCAATTTTATCTTTACTATATGATGGTTCAGATTATAGAGCAACGAAGCACAAAGATCACCTTCACCCTGAATATTGCTTTAGCAAAAAAGAACTTAAGAAACTAAATCTGTCAGAGGATGACTTCAAATTCTATCAGGATAAAAACAACTGGAATAGCATTCTAAATCTTCAATTGCTTTATGGTAATGACAACGAAGCAAAAAATAAAAAATCTTTAAAAGAATGGATAGAAAAAAACAATATAAATTGTAAAGAGCAGCTAATCCCTTCTAAATTTGTCAATATTAAAGACTTTCGCAAATTTATTGAAGAACGCAAAAAAATCCTTACACAAAGGCTATTAAAAGCTTTTGAATAAAAACATTTCTTTATGGTAAAAACTTATTCAATTCGAATCTAAAAAAATCATCCGAAGCATTTTTATATTCTAAAAATTTTTCGTTATAAGTTAAATTTCTATATTCATCTATTGACAAATTACATATTTGTTCATCTTTAACTAATTTATTTATAACATGCAAACTTAATCCCAATTTGCTTAAAGATAATATTAAAGGATCGTTTGTGCCATATACCAAATCATTATAAAGTTGCTGAGATATAAGTTTATAATCTAACATTAACTGAAAAAACTTATTTAATTTAAAACTGACAAAGTCATCTTCTAACTTTATTTTTATTATAGATAAATTAACTATATAAGAATAATTTTTCAACTTAAGATTGACATAGAAATTATTATAACCAGAAATATTACCTCTATCATCACATTCTCCATAAGATGACCCAACATATAGAAAAGGATTTGTACTTAATCTTTTTATGCGATATAAATATCTTGCCGTTAACGAAATTTTTTCTTTCAATGAAAGTTTTCGATGTTTAACTATTAATTTATGATAATAATTTCTACTTATTTCATTATCCAAACGTTTAAATTCATCGTCTTTAATTAAAGTATTTAATTGATCAATAAAAACATAATTTAGCAAATCAAATACATATATTTGATCAGAAAGAGTTCCATATCTTTCTTTATAGCTACTAATTCTTAGCCAAATCTCAGAACATAAATCATTTGAAAGATTATAAATTGTATTCATGCTAAGCTTTAGCATATTTTGTTTAAGTAATAAAATATTGTCGTCTGTTTCCTGAAATACAAAATTTTCATTATTAATTATCTCTTCCAGCACTACTTTTTCTTCTATTTTTTTATTTTCAATATTAAAGTTATCTAGTAGTGGATTTTGAACATCATCCTGAAAATCAGACGTTTTTAAAAGTCTTATTTTATTTTGCATACTACAAGTACAAAATTCTCCATGATTTTCAACAAAATGCACCTTAGGCATCAATTTGGATAAATCATCAATAGAGTTTGTAAATACCATATTCAAACGATTAACCCGTCCTATTAAATTTATTAAAGAATTTTTATTTAAATTACGAGAATCTACTATAAACAATGAGTCAAGAGGTAAATTAACGCCTTCTAGTATTACATTATTTGCAATCAGGTATTTTATCTGCGGAATTCTATTAAACTTAAATTCCAAATAATCTTTTATATCATCCGGTAACTTTCCATGAATATAAATGATTCCTTTCTGCAAATACTTAGACACATAAAAATCTTTATGAACATGTTTATTAAGACTTTCAATAACCTGAAGAATTTCAGGACAATCAATTTCTTGTGATATAGCTTCAAACAAAGTCTTCGCAAAATGTTCAATTTTACGAGGAGTATATAAATATATAAAATTTTTATCAGTAGCTTTATTTTCTATATATTGCAAATAATTTCCGTCAAAATGAGCATCTTTAATTAAATCGTTAAAAAAACGGTTATAAATAAAAACATCTCCGTTATCTGCATATTCGTATACTATAGGAACTTTAATATTGAAAGCTATTTTATACTCCCGTATTTTCTGATCTGATAAAGAAATGTTTTTACTATCTTGTACTAATGGTGATAAATATAACATTTTTGCACGATTATAAGTGCCAAAAATTTTGCATCTTCCAACATAAAACGAGCTTACCATAGTCAATTCAGCGATGTCAACCGCCAGCAAAGCCCGTGTTTCCGCGGGATACGAAAAAAGACGCTTTACCCTAGCGTCTTTTTAATCAAACTGGCGGACAGAGTGGGATTCGAACCCACGGTACCCTTTGGGGGTACACACGATTTCCAATCGTGCACCTTCGGCCTCTCGGTCATCTGTCCGTTGCACCGCTTTGTATAACCTTTTTTTATATTTGGCAAGCACTTTTTTTACTTGTGCGAAAAAAATCCCGGCGCAAACTCAAACCGCAATCGGCATCTAACTTTCAGGATAGCCGATAACCTGATTCATAATCACAAACTCATCCCGATTCAATCGCAGTTTATCTTTAAGCTCGTCTTTGTCAATATAACCGCGGACAATCGTATTCAACCCCTTACTCGTTGCATATAAATAAACATTCTGCGCAGCGGCACCGGCATGAAAAGGTGAATTTATCTGGTCGCTCCCGGCATAAATCAGATTAACCGGAGCGTTTTTAACGAAATCCTGCTTGGCAATATATCTGCTGATTTCTTCATCGCTGACTTTAATCAGCGAATTTGCCGCCGCATCGTATGCCCAGATAGAGTTTTGATAGACCACAAAAACTTTCAGGTTCTGCTCATTCTTTGCCGTCGGGATAGTCCTGGTTCCCTTTTTATTAATACCGAAAGATGCCCACAGCAAATCGCTGAGCGTCTGCTCGCTGATATCCTTGCTGCTGTATGAACGAGCCGACTGTCTGTTATCTATTAACTGCATCAATTCCGAACTTTTATCCGGCTGAGGCAGTTTTTTAACCTCTCCGGCAAAACATTCCAACGGCAAAATCAACGAAAACAAAAGCAAACCCAGCCCGCGCATCATAACCATTCCCCTGTATGTTTTTTAAGAATAATTATGTATACGCCGCGTTTGCTTTAAATTCGGTTAATTTTGTTGTGATATTTGTTTTCCTGCCTGTTTTTGCGGCTGCATTCTAACGCGACCGCCGCTTTTTTGCTACTCACATTTTCTACAGCCGCCGCCTTTCCCGTTATGCACATTTTCTGCAACAGCATTTTTATGAAAAAGGCCTACAGCATACTTCTTCAGGCAGATGCGCCTGCATTCTTCCCGGCTTACTCCCTGCTGCTGCGTCCGAGATTAACGTTAATCGGAACATACTTCTCGTCACGAGAAGCCCTTTCCTGCCCGGCCTGCTGCTCTTCAAGCATTTTCTGCTTGCGCTCTTCTATATTTTTCTTTTGCTCTTCATTATAAGCCTTGCGTTCTTCTTCCAGCCGTTCGGCATGAAATGCCTTAGCCTTTTCAAAAATAACTTCGTCTTTCTCCTCCGGTTTTTTGGCTATAGTGTTTTTAATCTTCAAAAAAGCCTTAACCAGCTGATCCGTACTAATGCTGTTTTTAGTCAAATCAATCCAGCCCGTAAACCTCCCGTTACTCAGAAACTCGGAAAAATCAATATAAAAACGCTTGGCTTTTTTACGATTTTTCGGCGCCAGAATCTTTTTAAGCTCATCGGCATTCGGAACCCGTCCCAACGCCTGTGCAATCTGTTGCGGCGTAATAATGCACTCGCTCAAATCCAATTCCATGATATTAACCCCGGTAAAGTCAAGCCCGGTAAAGTCAACACCTCTCAGGCTGACCTGCCGCAGGTCAATTCGTTTCAAATCCAAAAGCGACAGGTTAATTCGGCGCAAATTAAGCTTATGCGGATAATACACTGCCAGATATTCCACCAATGCCTGCAATTCTTCTATCGCCAGTTCGTCCATCCGGATATCGATTAAAATCGCATCCTCAATGTCCGCATCGCGCAAAATGACGCCTTCCATGTTGGCGCCGGTAAAATTGGTGCCTTTCAGCTTAGCACCGGCAAAAATAGAGTCGCTTAAATCCGCCCCGGACAAATCAGCCCCGGATAAATCCGCCCCGGTAAAGTCTGTTCCGGTCAATACCGCATCTTTAAAATTGGCATCTTGCAAATTCGCTGCGGAAAAATCGGCATGCGCCAAATTTTGCCCTGAAAAATCCATCCCGACCATATTTTGACCGACATGATATTCCCCGTCCGCCAAATTTTTGCGCCGCCCGTTCAAATCGTCATATTTGCTGATTTCATCGGCAATTGAGCGCCACGAATGGCTGAACTCATAAAGCTTGGCTTCAACCTCGCCTTCAACTGTAGAACCGGACAGAGCAGCCTCCAGCTCCTTTTCCATCATCTCCCGCGCCTGTCCGAGCTGCGCATAATATGCCCGGAGTTTTTCCATCCGCGGCGACGGTTTCTTTTCCTGCTTTACGGAAACATCCAAACCGACAGCACCGTTCTGAGAATCACGCTGTTCTTCAGCAGAACCGGCCGGCAAACCCTCTCTGCCGGAAATTTCCGCCGCCCTGCTTCCGCTCATCTCTGGCAGCCTGTCATTTTCCGCAGAAAAACTGGCAACATTCCCCGGACGTATATCCGAAAACCCGGTTCCGCTGCCGGCGTCATTGTCCCCTGAATGGTCCATAAAGCACTACTCCCTTGTAACAACTGCCCTATCATACAATATTTTCCGGAAAAACTCAAGCCCAAATTCGCTATGCCGTTCGCTGTCCGGAAATTACACCCCTGCCAGATATTCCGGCTTTTTTTTATACAAATACAGACAGAGCAGCGTTCCCGGAACCGCCAGAGCGGCGCTCGCCAGAAAAAACGCCGGCCAGGATGTCTGGTCCAGAACCCAGCCGGACGTAGACGCAAACACGTCCCGCGCAAACCCCGGCAGCGATGACAGCAGGGCATATTGCGTTGCCGTATATCCTTTATCGCACAAAACTGACATAAAGGCGATTATCGCCGTCGTTGCCATTCCCGAAGACAAATTTTCCAGTGAAATGGTAAGCATCAAAAGCCAGACATTGTGCCCCGCATAATAAAGCGGAATATAAAGCGCCGTCGTCAGCCCCTGCACAACGGCAAATATAAGCAGCCCCTTTAACAGCCCGATTCGAGCTAAAACGCAGCCGCCCAGCAGCCCGCCGGCTATCGTCGCCCCCATGCCGTATAATTTGGAAATATATGCTATTTCAGCCTTGCTGAAACCAAGCTCGTCGTAAAAAGGATACGCCATCGGTGCAAAATACGCGTCGCTCAGCCGATAGCAAAAAACGACAAACAATGCAGCAACCCAATGCGGTCTCCGCATAAACCGGCAAAAAGGCTCTATCAGGGCATAACGCAAAATATCCCTGTTTTTCCTGCCGTCAGATGCGCCCCCACAGTTTTTTTCCTTGCGCTCCTCCTTCGCTGCCGCATTTCCCCCGTTCTCCTCCCTGCTCTCACAGATTACTTCTTTGCAAACGCTTGTCTCCTCGTTTCTGTCCGCCGGCTCCCTTGCCGTTAAAACCGCAGCAATTCCTGCCGCAAGCAAAAGTGCGTTGATAAAATAAACCTGATTCCACGGCATAACCGCCGCCAGTCCGATGGCTCCCGCTCCGGAAACCACATTTCCCAGCCGATAGCCCAGAACATACATGGTAGCTCCGTTGATTTCCCCTTCCTGATTTGTCCGAAACAACTCCACCCGAAACGCATCAAGCACAATATCCTGCGTTGCCGAAAACAAACTGACGCAAAAAGCCGCGGCAGCCATTGCCAAAATGCTGTCCGCCGGGCTCAAAACCGACAGCCAAACTAAACTGAACAGCAGTCCCAACTGAGATAGCAGTGCCCAGCCCCGCCTTTTCCCCAGCCGGCAAAATAACGGCAGCCTGTAAGTTTCAACCAACGGTGCCCACAGCCATTTGAACGAGTAAGGCAGACGCAACAGCGAAAAAGCGCCGATGGTGCGGTATGCGATACTATAATCTTTCAGCCACAGCGACAGCGTTCCGAATACCAGCGCCAACGGCAAACCGCTTGAAAAGCCGAAAGCTACGGTTATCAGCATTTTCCGGGAAAAATATGCCGTTGCTTTACTCGTCATCGTCTAAATTAACCTTTTTCTCTACAATATACAACGGCCGGCGTTTAACCTCAATAAAAATACGGCCGATATATTCCCCGAGAATGCCGAGAATAATCATCTGCACGCCGCCCACCAGCAAAATAAATACCAGCAGCGAAGCATATCCCGGAACGTCAGCGCCGTACATAATCGTCCTGGCTATAATGTAAAGGGCATACAGCAGTCCCAGAAAAGACAGCATCGATCCAAGATACGTCCAGACTCTGAGCGGCAGCGTCGTCGATGCAGTAATGCCGTCCAAGGCAAAATTCCATAACCGCCAGTAATTCCATTTGCTGACGCCGGCCTGCCTCTTTTGCCGGACATATTTGATACCGCAGGACTTAAACCCTGTCCAGCCGAAAATGCCTTTCATAAAAATATTGCGCTCTTTCAATTCCAATATTGCATCAATGATTTTACGGTCAATCAGCCGGTAATCCCCGGCATTATACGGAATAGGCGATCTCGTCATCAGATTATACGCCTTATAAAAAAGTTTGGCCGTCCAACGCTTAAGCCACGAGTCGCTGCGCCGGTCGTTACGGATTCCGTAGACCATGTCATATCCTTCTTCCCACTTTTGGATAAACTGGAGAATTAATTCCGGCGGATCCTGCAAATCAACGTCAATCGGTACGGCCGCACGCCCGCGGCAATGTTTAAGCCCGGCCATCAATCCGTATTCCTTGCCGAAATTGCGGGAAAACTTAAGCACTTTTACCCGGAAATCCTCAGTGGCATACTGTTCCAGCAGATTATAGGTTCCGTCTGTCGAACCGTCGTCAATACAAATGATTTCATAAGTATATCCGTCCGCCCGTTCCATCGTTTTGCGGATTGTTTCAAAAAACAGCCCCAGACTTTCCTCTTCATTATAAACGGAAACGATAATCGAAATATCCGGATGCCCCGCTGCTGCCGTTATGACTTTGTTCATGTTTTCCTCTCTTTGGCCAACCGCTGTTTCCTGCCATTTTATCGGCCGCTGCTTTCCGGCCGCTTTTAAAAGAATTTACCTTTTTTAAGATAATACGCAATTTATTTGCCCTTTATTAACAGATTTAAAGTTAAGCTCTCCTTAAGAAACGAAATGATTTTTTAGGGAACTGCAACTTATGTCTTTTATCAAATCTATTGCCACCTTTGGCGGCTTTACGATGGTCAGCCGCGTAACCGGCTTTCTGCGCGATATGGTTATAGCCAATTTTCTCGGTGCCGGAAATGTTTCCGACGCCTTTCTGGTATCGTTCAAACTGCCGAATTTGTTCCGCAGTCTTTTCGCCGAAGGAGCCTTTACCTCTGCGTTCGTCCCGTTGTTCTCCTCCAAGCTGGTTGCCTCCGGACGCGACAAGTCGGTAGAATTTGCCGCCAAGGCCATATCTTTGTTGACATTTTTCCTCATCGTTTTCACCATTTTGTTTGAACTGTGCATGCCGCTGGTTGTCAGGGTTCTCGCCCCCGGTTTTATGGAAAGCCCCGAAAAAGTTGCCCTGACCGTCGACTTATGCCGCATAACATTTCCTTTTTTGCTTTTTATTTCAATCGTTTCTTTTCAGGCAGGAATTCTGAACTCGTTTGACCGCTTCGCTGCTCCCGCCGCCGCACCGATAATTCTTAATCTCGGCATGATTGTTGCCGGGCTGGCCTCCGTTATCCTATTTGATATGCCGGTATACGGCATGGCTTGGGGTATTACCGTTTCCGGTTTCATCGAAGTCATCTGGCTCAAATATTTTCTTAACCGCGAAAGCATCCGTATCCGTACGGATGTTCACATCCGTACGCTGATGCAGGATAAAGAAATACGCACCCTGTTCAAACGCATTGCCCCCGGAGTCGTCGGCGCCGGCATTTACCAGATTAATATGGTTGTAGACACGATACTTGTTTCGCTTGTTTCCGGCGGTGCCGTATCCTGGCTGTATTACGCCAACCGGCTGCAGCAGCTGCCGCTGGGCGTCATCGGCGCGGCAATCAGCGTCGCCCTGCTGCCGCTGCTCTCACGCAAACTGAAAGCCGGAGAAATCCGGGAAGCCGCCGCCGTACAGGATAAAGCCGTCATATACGGGCTGATGATGTCTCTGCCTGCCGCTGTGCTGTTTGTCTGTCTCGCCGATTCGCTGATTGAACTTCTGTTTGAACATGGGCGTTTCACCGCTTCCGACACATACAAAACCGCGTTGGCACTAAAAGCTTATGCCGTCGGACTGCCCTGTTACGTTATGGTCAAAGCGCTGATGCCGAATTTCTTCGCACGCGGCGACACGACAACACCGGTAAAATACAGTTTCGTCGTCTTCCTGACCAACCTTGCACTCAACTTGCTTCTGATGAAACCGTTCGGTCATGTCGGCATTGCCGCCGCGACTTCTGCCGCGGCATTCGTTTCGCTTTACCAATATGTCCGCGGCCTGAAAAAACGCGGTTTCTGGAGCTTTTCCGCCGAATTAAAACGCAAAATATTTGACATTTTCCTTTGCACTTTCGTTATGGGCATTCTCGTCTACGGAACACAGACCGCGCTAAACCGCTGTTTTCCGACACCCCACATCGGAATTTTAATCCTCAAACTGGCAGCTATCGGCACAATAGGGCTTGCAACTTTTTTGGTTGGCGCTAAAATAAGAGGCATACTGGATATTACCGCAATCGCCAAGAATCTGGTTTTAAGGAGAAAAAAAGCATGATGCAAGCCATTCTGACCAAGCTCAAAATAACGGCCAAACGCCTGCTTGGCAAATGCGTATACGCGTATGTTTATCTGAAAAACAGTATCTTGGAATTGCGCAACACGCCAAACGCCGCTATACCGCCCTCCCGCAAAAAACATAAAAACAGCCTTTTTAACTTTATCGTCCTGTTTGTCGAACGCTGGCGTTTCTTTACCATCGCCCTGTTCGGTTTCATTGCCGTCTACTATGGCCTGGGCGCCGCCGTCAGTTCTAAAATCAATAACGCGCTTGACGCGCCGCTGGCCATAAACGCATCTTCTCCCCGCTACACGGCGGCTGCGTTGCTCCACGTTTTAAAAACGCAGGTGGACGATTCCCCGTGGACCCCGGCACTTCCGGCCGTTTTTCCGGCAGCCGTCCTTGACAACCTGCCCAATTTTCAGCTTGGAGCCAAAGACAGCGTCAGATATTTCGTAAAGAGAATGGCTCGTTTTTATGGTGACAAAAATCTGAAAGAAGCAGGAGAGCTGTTAGACTATCCGGCCGACATCTGGCTGTTTTCTCAAACCGGAGAAGACAGGCTTTCTCCCGGTTCTGCCAAACAATATCGCAAAGCTCTGGCCAAAATTTCAGATTTCGCCGCATCGGGAGACAATCTTCCCGCAATCGAAACCCGGGAAGCCGCATATATGCTCTCCGGCATTGAAAACCTGTTGGAAAGACAGCTTTCCGCCCTGCATAAACATGTCCTGGAGCATAACTCGGAATTGCTGGACTTTAAGGCCGATGACATATTTTACCGCACAAAAGGCTGCATCTATGCTGTTTATTATATGCTTTCAGCCCTCTCCAAAGACCATCAGGATTTGATTGTCGAAACCGGACAGTACGAAAATATCACCGCCGCCCTCAGTTTTCTGGGCGAAGCGTCCGCCCTCAGCCCGGCATCGGTAAAAAATGCCGCGCCCGGGGAAGTCTTCGCCGCAAACCACCTGCTGTACCTCGGGTACTACCTTGCCCGAGTCCAAAATTACATTAAAACCGTACACAACAGCATCAACACATATACCCGGAACCAAATGCAATGACCATAGAGCAAAAAAAACTTTCGGATACGGAATTCCTTTTGTTTTTTTCCCGTCCGTTTCCTTTTCGCGGAACATTTTATCTGACACCTGAAACCGCATCTGTTTCATCGGACGCAAATACCGTCGCGCCGGAAATGAACGCCCAGCTTGCTCCAGATGCGGAACATTGCAGCTGCAGCCTGCCGCTGTCCGGCACAGCCCCTGCCGCCGCATCAAACAGCAATTTAGCTATGCAATCAGATAATACCCCGATATTCCTCACCGAATTAGCAACTTCCGGCTTTGCCTCCGAATTGCTTTTAACCGAAAGCTTTATGTATTTGCGCAGCACTGAACCCGGCACAGCGGAAGACCTAGAAACACTGGCGCTTGCCGAAATCGACGACTATGCGCCGCCGGCAGATGCAGTAATAACCGCTAAGGAAGATTACACTGAAACTAAAATAAAAATAATCCTGAAAACGATTATCGCCCCTTTTCTGCAAAAAGACGGCGGAGACATCGAGTTCCGGTCATTTGACAACGGAACCGCCGTCGTTCGCTTTCTCGGCAAATGTCAGGGCTGCCCCTATGCCCAGAGAACCTTAAAAGAGCGGGTTGAAAAAAATCTCATCCGCTGGCTGCCGCAGGTCAGAGAGGTCGTTTTACAATGAAAAAACAGATTCTAAAAACATTCTGGATTTTGTCTTTTTTACTTTGCAGTACCTCTTTTGCTGAAAATGCCGTCCAAACCGCCACAACAGCAAAAGCCCAGACTGCAACCATTCAAACTACAGCAGCAGAAAAAAAACAAACTGCCGCAAATCAAACCGTTGCATCGGCAAAAGCTGAAACCGCTGCTGTTTCCCCCCATGCATCGGCGACAGCCCAAACCGCCGCCGCTCCAACCGTACGCAGCCGAGAACCGCAAATGAAGACCTCCGAATTCGGCGGCATAATTTACGTTGAAAACGCCACCGTCCAAGAACTCGAAGATTTTTTTAAAATACACAAATATCAGAGGTTTCGCGCTTTGGATGGCGATGCGTATCCCGCCATTTTCGTCCGAACGCTGCCGCGGGATTTTCCGCAGATTAAATCTCAGAAATACCGCAACGAACTGTTTATCCGGATTCTTGCTCCGCTGGCTTTAAAAATCAATGAAGAAATATTAAATGAACGAAATACCGTATTGCGATTGGAGCGACACTTCAAAAGCAGCGGTTCTCTTTCTCCTGCCGATACTCGGAAGTTGGAAAACCTGGCCTTGAAATATGACTATTTTACCCGCTTGAAAGGCAGCGAACGCACTGCAGCCCAACTGCAAAATCTCAAATTGCGCATTGACGCCGTACCACCCTCAATTCTGATTGCCGCTGCTGCCATGGAAAGCAACTGGGGCTTTTCCCGTGTAGCTCGCGAGGCCAACTCTTTGTACAAGGAAAAAGTCTGGTACACCGGAGAGGGCTTGGAACCTGCTGAAAATAAAGATGACGGTTATCGTTTCCGCATTTTCGACAGTCTGTTGGAAAGTATGCGGAGTTTTGCTCTGACCTTTAATTCCAACATCAATTACGAACACGTATGGAAAGCACGTGAAGGCTATGCCGACCGCCACGGTGTCGTTATCGGCGAAAGCATTGCCTACGCCCTGTCTAATGCATCCAATCTGCCAAACTTTGCCGGCATCCTTGATTACACCACTGCCTATTATGACTTGCTCGCTATCGACATCGGACATCTGGAAAGGATAAAAAAATGAAGTACGAAGTTACGCCTGTCTTGTGCAACGAAAAAAATATGGCCAACTACGCATACATCGTCCACACACCCAACAGGGAAACAACCATTGTCGTCGACGCCGCAGAAGCCAATCCGACAATTGCCGCGTTAGAAAGATTAAAATTGCACCCCTCATTTATCCTGACGACCCATCACCACTTTGACCATGTTGAAGGCAACCTGAAACTCAAGGAAAAATACGGAGCCCGAATAGTGGCTCCCGAAAAAGAATTTGCCAAAGTCCCCGGTGCGGACATTCCTGCTGCCGAAAACACCCCGCTGCTTCTGAATAACATGAAGTTTACCGTCATAAACGCGCCGGGACACACACTGGGGCATGTCTTGTATTACCTTCCTGACGGGAAAATGCTTTTTACCGGAGACGTTTTGTTTAATCTTTGCATCGGCGGCCTGTTTGAAGGTACGCCGCAGCAAATGTTCGCCACCCTGCAAAAAATAAAAGCTCTGCCGGATGATACGGAAATTTTCCCCGGACACGAATATACGCGCGCATGCCTTTCCCCTCGCTTCAAGGAAACTCCAGATTTTGCCGCATACCTGCAAAAAATGGTTCAACGGGAACACGGAGAGAAGGCACCCGCCACCCTTGCCGAAGAAAAAAAGTTTAATCCCTATCTTCAGGCTGCAACTTTAGCCGGATTTATGGGCATGGAATAGGAGTTGCGTTATGTTTTTCAGCCTTAACAAAAAAATACTGCTGACAATTCTGACCTTCTTTCTGCTGAGTGCGGCAATTTTTGTCTTTTTCTTTGACAACACCATCGGCAAAAAAATCCGCAACGAACAAACCAATCTGATTACCCGCAACCAATACGTCATTGAACTCTTAAACGAAAATATCTCCCTGCGCCAAAAGCTGGAAAAGCTTCAGCCCGAAAACAAAATGCAGTCTGCGGCCAACCTCGACCAGAAAAAAGAAGAGCTCAGCCGGGAACGCAAACTCAATGAAGAACTGACCCAAAATTATGACGAAAGTTACGCCGCGATTCAGGAAAGTTTTCGCATCTTGGGGCTGAGCGCATTTCTAACCACGCTTTCGCTGATTATCCTGTGGATTTTATTAAAGAAATGGGTCGTTACGCCGGTCGACAGGCTGACATCCCTGTCCATTGATGTTGCCAACGGAGATTTCAGCAAACGCTTGGATATAAAAGAAAAACATTTTACCGATGAATTTAACACATTAATGCATACGGTAAATTTTATGTTAAACAACATTGAACACAATATCAATGAAATCAAAGAAAAAGAAATCTTTCTGCAAAACCTGATTGACGCTCTGCCCGACGCGGTCCGCATCATAGACGAAGACTACAATATCGTTCTGGCCAACAAAGCCTATGACGGATATATCAAAAAACAATATTTGTTCAAATCGGCAAAATGTTACGGGGCATACAACGGCGAAACTCAATGCCCTTGCAGTGCCAGCCTTTATCTTTGTCCGTTAAAAGAACTGCAAAAGTCCAAATCTTCGGGGATGAAAACCATACACAGCGTAAATAACCGGCCGCTGTCCGTAAACTCTGCACGCATCCACTTAAACGGAAAATTCGGCATTGTCGAATCTTTCCGCGATTTAAGCGACAACATAAATTACTCGCACCAGCAAAAAATATCCTCATTGGGCTTTCTGGCAACATCTCTGGCTCATGAAATGAAAAACAACCTCGGCGCCATAAATCTGATTTTGGACGGCATTCTCCAGAAATACTATTCCGCCCCTGATAATGAATCCGAAGAAAAAAAATACCTTAATATGATTTCCGGGCAGATAAAAGACTGCATAAAAGTTCCCGAACGGCTGCTGAAACTGTCTCGCAACACCGAACAGACAAATACGACATTCAACGTTATCGCGGAAATTACCGACATCTTGTCGCTTTTAGACTACGATATAAAAAGCAAAGGAATAGTCCTGACCCAAAATTTTTCTAATGTCAAAGAAGAAATCTACGGCAACGAAACGGATTTCAAAATGATAATCCTCAACCTTCTTCAAAATGCTATCCACGCAATGCCGGACGGCGGCACGCTTGAAATAAAAACCAATACCAACAAGGACGACCTGATTATCAGCATCAAAGACAGCGGCTGCGGCATTTCTAAAAATGCCCTAAAACATATATTTGAACCATTCTATTCTTCATCGCCGGATAATGAGAAAAAAGGAACAGGGCTCGGGTTGGCAATTGTCAAAGATTTGGTACTCAAACTAAACGCCAAAATTACCGTCAGCAGCACCGAAAACGTCGGTTCCTGCTTTGAAATCACAATTCCGCGCCACAAATCGCAAAAAATGCTTGTAAAATAAGATTTTGCAGTATATATAGCAGAAAAAAGAATTTATAAGGAATACTAAATGAGCAAAGAAGAACTGCTGGAATTCACGGGAGACGTCATTGAAAAGCTCCCAAACGCCATGTTCAGGGTAAGGCTGGAAAACGGCGTTGAAATCTTAGCCCATACCGCAGGAAAAATGCGTAAGTTCCGCATCCGCGTTATGGTTGGCGACAAGGTTGATATTGAAATGACCCCCTATGACTTAACCAAGGGGCGTATCACTTTCCGCCATAAAGATTAGCCGCTCTGCCGGTTGCCCTCCGGACAAGCTGTCTGCAGGCAGCGCATCCAGCCGGCTTTCTATATCAGCAAACGGCGTTTCCGTTCAAGCCGAATATATCCGTCTGGTGAAACATTCGCCTTAAACGGAACGCGCACATTAAACAAATGTCTGCCGCTAATCGGCAGACATTTGCAATTAGTTAGCCAAAGTAAGAGATTTAACCTCAACCTTAAAACTGGTAAGGTCTTTATCAACTTTGCCATTGACTATAATTTTGTCTTTCGGGGTAACTTTCAGGCCTCGCCAGTCTTTGTCATCAATTTCAACCGTAACATTATTGGTTCCGTCTGTAAAATTGTACTCGTCATCAGAAAGCCTTTTGGTAATATACCCTTCCATCGTTACATAAGCATCATCGGAAAGTTTTTGAACCTCGGCTACGCTCAGCGGTTTCGCCGCCGCATCAACAAAGCCGCCCTGTCCGCCGGTCATCATCTTGCGCTCCATCTTAGCCCGGCAGTCGCTGCAATCACAGTCATGTTTGGCATAGGCACCACCGCAAAGCATTGTGCCGGCCATCAGCAAAAATAAAAATTTTTTCATATTTTCCTCCTGTTAATCTAACAACCCTAATATATTTTGACAGAAGGAAGATTCAATAGAACATTGTTTCATATCGGACGGTCGGGCATAACCCCGTCGCCCGTTGCAATTCCCGCAGCCGAGGCATTTCCGCCGTTGATTTCCAAAACATAGCAAAACGGCTTTGAACTGCCGATTCTGCGAAGAGAGAGAGGTTTCGCATTCTCATAAATATCAACCACTTTCCAATCGCAGCCGATAAAAAGCATATCCAAAGGAATATATGTATTTTTCATCCACATGGAAGCTCCGGGATACTGCCGTAAGTCAAAAAGCATCCCCGCATTGTCTGAAAGACTGCGCACATTCATCAACCCTGTTCTCAATTCTTCCGCCGTCTTTGCCGCCTTAACCGTATATGACACCTTATCCGCAATATGAATTTCCATATTTTGCATACCGTTCCGCACCGCTTCCGGACTTTTATTTTTCAGCCCCCTATAATTTCCGCACCACCCGGGTTCAGCCGCCATCAAAACACAGACACAGACAAGCACGGCTTTGACGACGCCCCTTTTTTTTCTGCATTGGTTCCAAACCCGGCACATTCCTGTACTCACAAACATTTCATTCCTCTTCCGGCAGTGGCTTCCAGGCGCAAAAGCTCACGGCAAAATCTTCCCGAATATTTACCATATCTTATACTTTTCCCCGCTAAAGTGTCAACACAATAACATTAACCATGAAACCGCAAAACAACAGAATGCAGCAGCCCGTACCCGCAAATTCGTTATTTTCTTTCTCTCCCGGACGGTATATCCCTGCCATAACCGCTTTCGGTCTGTTATGCCTGTGTTTTTCGCCGCTTTTAGTAAACTTTATATGGGGAAATCACGACTGGCTGCCGCTTATACACGGCAACCCCCTGTTGTCCGGGCTGATTGAAGGGCGCTTTTCGCAATACATTCTTCTAAACCTGCTTCTGGGCGGAAAAATTCTTCCCGTCCTGAACATCCTGCTGGGATTCATTTTTTACACGGCGGCATTGTTCCTGCTGTACCGACGCTTCTTCGCCTTTTCTGTACGGCCGGCCATTGCCGCGCTGTTCCTGTCTGCCGCCGCGGGGCTGCCCTTCGCCGCAGAACTGCTGTATTTTCATTTCATAACTTTCAGCCTGTTGTCCTGGCCGTTAATAATAGCCTTATCCCTGCTGTGCTGCCAAAAAGCGTCCGGCTCTCATCCTATCATTTTCACGCTCTGCGGCACACTCCTGCTATTATTCGCGCTGGGAGGATATCCTGCTTCAGTCAACCTGTTTGTTATCTCCGCAGCCTGTTTTACCATACTTAGCCTGACGGCACAGCCGGCCAGAGGACGCACCATAATACGGCAGACTTTGCCGTTCGCCGTCTGTCTGCTGCTTTCGATGGCCGGACTAAAACTGGCATTTTCCTTTTTACAGGAACATCATTATATGATGCAATTGTATAACAGCCAGGCATCCACCGTACCTGAATTAATCGTTAAACTGCCAAAAATATTAAAAAGCGCCTTTGAAGATTTTTTTCAGCCGCGGCCATTTCTTTCTCCGTTTTTTAAAATGCTGATTTCATCAATTACTCTAACAGCAAGCGCAACCTTCTGTTTTTTTGCCTTTGCAAAATCAGCACCTTCCGCCGATGCGCCTGCTTACTCCCGGCTTTACGTATGGAAAAAGGTTCTTGCCCTCTTATTAATTGCCTCCCTTCCGCTATGTCTGAAATTTTCCGCCTGGCTTGCCAAATCTGCTCCGGATGCTCCTTTTGCCATGGAAGACCCGGCTGCCTATATGGCACGGACAGATTTTTACGGCTATCCGGTTCTCACCCTTTTCTGCCTTTTCTATCTGCACCGCTTCGGCTCGCAAGTACTCAAAAATTTTGCCTATTTATCCGCCGTTTTGTTGCTTATCATCAGTATTAACCTGAACCTCAATTTTGCCAAAACCCATTTCTTCGGCTTTACCGCCGAAAACAAACTTTTGGAGCGTCTGACTGCCCGTATCCAAAGCCATCAGGATTTTTCCCGCACAAGCCAGTACACCGTCATTCAGGCCGGAGAAATCCCCCTGCGTTCCCGTTACTATCTGCCGTCTGCAAACGAAAAATACGGCTACTATATGCTGCAGGCGCCATATACCCGCCATTGGATTGCCTTTGAATATTATAATTTCTACGCTCCGTACGACTATGTCCGCGAAGGCACCGCCATCCGTCCCGAAGAAATAACGCCGCAAATGGCTGATTTTCTCACCAAACGTGTCAAAACATGGCCTTCTGCCGATTCGGTATATGTCGATAAAAACTACGCTGTCATTGCCCTCACCCAACGCGGCAAAGAATTGCTTACCCGTCAGTTTGAACTTCTTTCCCGCCAATTGCCTGTCCCCACATCCCCTGACGCCAATAGAAAATTATCCTCGCAAAGTTCCGAACCGCAGATACCGTCACAGACGCCGCGCCACAACCCAGAAACCCCTCGCCAAACTGTTAATGGAAATATGCCATGAAAAAGCTATTGCAGAAATTCCGCCTTTACCCCGACACATTAGACGGCAAAGCAGTGCTGATAAGTTTCCTTATCATCAATTTTGCTTTTCTGTTCCATACTTTAAACTTTATGTGGGGAAACCACGACGTCAAATTCATCAAAGAAGAATTGCTGTTCTCTTCGGGGCTGTTTGAAGGCCGATTCACGCAGTTTATCCCTTACCGGCTGCTAACCGGCGGACAAATTCTCCCCCTCCTCAACAACCTGTTAGGTTTTGCCTTTTTAACAGCAGCGCTGTGGCTGCTGGCAAAATACTGGAATATAAAAAAGTCTCTGGCCGGATACATTGTGTTCATCAGTTTTTTTGCCACCCAGCCCTACACGCTGTCATGGATGTACTTCACGTTTATCACTATCAGCTGTATGCTTTGGGCTTTTCTGGCGGCTCTTGGGCTTTACCTTTCGGGCTGGGTCTGTGCTGTCCGGCACAAAATACTCCTGTGTCTTGGTTCCGTCGCTTGTTTTTATCTGGCGCTCGGCGGATATCCTCCCGTAATTAATATGTTCTTCGTCTGTCTCGGCGGCAGGTTGGTCATAGCATACGTATTTGAACAAAAAACACTGAAAGACCTCTTCGCTGTTTATAAATACACGCTGCTCAATATTCTCATCGCCGCCGTACTGTTTAAGCTCACCTTAAAAATCATCGCCCCCGGCAACGTATATAATCTTGAAACCGAACCGCTTTCCAACCTCCCGCTGAAATTCTTCACCGTTATAAAAATAGCATTCGGCCAGTTTTGGATAACCGTGCCGTTTATGGAACGGGGATATAAAATTATTTTGGCGCTGATGTCCTTTTGTGCCGTTACCGGAATTCTTCTTTACACACCAAACTGGCGGCGGCGTACCGTTGCTGCGGTTCTAATTTGCGGCACGGTTTGGGCCACGGCGCTGACAACGTTTCTTGTTGTCCCCCATACAGAATTCGTTTCCCGCATAGATTTCTATGGTTTCGCTTTTCTTTATGCCTTTTTCCTCGGGCTCTTGCTGACAATTCCTGCCAAATTGTCATCCAGCCTTGCCGCTGCTTTTGCCGTCGTACTTCTCCCGCTTAACATTTTAAACGACTACACTGCTTTGAAAGTTTGGAAACAGGGTTTTGACGCCGAAATGCAAATTCTTGACAACATTTCCGAACGGATTGAAAATCACCCGGATTTCTCCCCTGACGGACAATACCGTTTCTATCAGGCCGGAGATATTTCCCTGCGCCCGAATTACTACCGCGGAAGCTACGATAAAGATGACGTTTTTCTGCTTTCCCTGCCCTATCTTGCCATGTGGCAGGGTGCAAACCTGCTGGAATTTTACAGCCCTTTTGATTACATCGACCGAACTCTTCCTCTCCTTCCCGACGACATAACACCGGACGTCTATGACTTTTTCATGAATCAGGCTCGTCCCTGGCCGCATCCGAATTCCGTTTATGTAAATTCCGATATCATCATCGTTGTTTATAATCAGGCCGGGCTGGAAGACTTTCGCCGCCGCCTGCAAATGCTGCCCAAACCGTAACCGACATCAATTAATTTTGCCGCTCATTTCGACAATGACGTTCATTCCGATATTACCGTTCGTTCCTGTAATAGCATTCGTTCCGGTAATGACATTCGTTCCGCAACGACGTTCATCCCGATATTGCCGTTCGTCCCGATAACATAATATTCCCGTCGTTAATAAAAAAATTACGCTTTTATGTTATAACAACGGCATACCCGGTTCAATTATCATCGTCAGGTGGCATAAAATGAAAAAAATCCCCGAATTAGCCGTTATCGTTCCCTGTTATAACGAAGAAGAAGCCTTACCGCAAAGCATAAAAACTTTGTCCGGCACCCTGAATAATTTGATTAAATCCGGATTAATCCGTGAGAGCAGCCGTTTGGTCTTCGTTAACGACGGTTCAAAAGATTCGACATGGAAAATTATCGAAAACGCACACAAAAAATCACCGCGTGTCAAAGGCATTTCCCTCTCCCGCAATTTTGGGCACCAGGAAGCGTTGCTCGCAGGATTGTATAATACCGATGCCGATATTTACATAACCATAGACGCCGATTTGCAGGACGACGTTTCCGCCATAAAGCAGATGATACAATGCTACGACAAAGGCTGTGAAATCGTTTACGGTGTCAGAAACCGCCGCGACACGGACAGTTTTTTCAAACGCAACACCGCCCTGTGGTTTTATAAACTGATGAAACTCCTCGGCGTTGAACTTGTCGCCAATCACGCGGATTTTCGGCTGTTAAGCCGTCGTGCCGTCGCAGCCATGGCCGAATTTAAAGAAAAGAACCTTTTTCTCCGCGCTATCGTACCGTTAATCGGTTTCAAATCCTGCTGTGTCTGCTACGACCGCAAAAAACGTCAGGCCGGAACGACAAAATACCCCCTAAAAAAAATGCTTTTGTTCGCACTGAAAGGTATCTCCAGCTTTTCCGCCATGCCGTTGCATTTGATAACATTTTCCGGCATCGTTATTTCCGTCTTGAGTTTTATTCTCATGCTTTGGACGGTCTACGCTTATTTTTCAGGTTCGACAATCGTCGGCTGGGCTTCGCTGATGTCTGTCATAACCTTTTTCAGCGGCATTACCATCCTGTTTATGGGCATCATCGGCGAATACATTGCCAGCATTTTCGTTGAGGTTAAAAACCGCCCGACTTATATAATCGACCAAACCTTGGATTAAACCATGGATAACGCCGCGCAGAAATCATACCTTTTTTTGCCATCCGGCTTTTACGGACGCATCTGGCTAAAGCTTTGGATTGCAACGTTACTTGTATTTTTGCCTTTTTTGTTCAATTTTCTCTGGGGTAATCACGACTGGGAATGGATACGCAAAGGTACGCCGTTGTTTAGCGGCGTATTTGAAGGGAGGTTTTCACAATTTATTCTTCAAAACTTCCTCTTTGAAGGGCGAATTCTTCCTGTCTTCAGCATAGCAGCAGCCTTTGCTTTCTATTCCGGCGCGGCAGTGCTGTTGTTTCGGCTTTGGAACTTGCCGCCCCAAAAGTGCATATATCTTCTGCCGGGACTGTGCTTGGCATCGTCTCCGTACGCCATATCCTGGCTCTATTTCGCCTTTATCACCTTAAGTTCGCTATCCTGGGTCCTCGTCATCGCCGCTGCGTTTTACAACCTTGAAAATCTGCCCCGGGCACATCATCCAAAACTCTCTTTTCTTGCCGCTGTTCTGTTGTTCGCTCTGGCTCTTGGCGGCTACCCTCCCGTCATCAACCTGATGGGCGTTGTCTTTTTCTCTCTGATTTTGCAATCCCTCTGTCTGCAAAGGCTTTCTGTCCCGACTCTTTTCCGTCATTTTATTCCGCACTGCATTGCCTTGTTTTTCGGCATCGCCATTTTTCTCTTTGCTCAATATTTGTTGAAAAAATACCATTTACAACATGATACATACAACACCGCGGGTATCGGTTTCGCCGAGCTTCCGGACAAACTGCTGCTCTGCCTGCAGGCTGCCGTCGGACAGTTCTTCAAAAGCGGCGGTTTTATTACCACATCTTACAAATACATAGGCCTCTGCCTGTTTCTCCTTGCCATCTTTCGCCTCTGGCACCAACTCCCAAAACGCCCGGCAAACATCGCCCTGTTTTTTCTCTCTGTCGCCGGAATGCTTTTCGCCACCGTTGCCACACTGCTCGTTGCCCGGGACATTAACCAGGTGCTGTACCAGCCGCGTATCGACTTTTTCGGCCTCCCATTTATATATGCTTTCTCATCAGCAGTCTTGTTGGCATCGGACGACAGACTTATTCGCAACATAACCGCTTTTGCTCTGTCTGCCTTGATTGCCGGAAACATTAACACAACCGCAGCCGCCGCCAAAATATGGTCGCAGGGATTTAAAGCCGAAATGTCCTTCGCTGAACGCATCCTGACCCGGCTGGAAGATACCTCCGGCTTTTCCCCTTATCGTAAATACGCATTTGTACAAGGCGGAACGCTGGATTTCCGCAGCCGTTTTCTTATTCCCGGCGACAGTATTACAGCCGCAGACGGCTACACCGTAACCGCCCCCTACATACCATGGCATTTGCCGTCCAAAGCCCACCTTTTTTATTATCCGCATAATTTTGTAGCCGCCGATTTTGACGTATACTGGAGCTATGTTGACCCGAATCAAATATCCCTTACCCCCGGATTAATCTCTTACCTGCAAGATAAAGCAGCCCCCTGGCCGGATGCCGCCGCCGTCTACACATCTCCCCGGACTATTGTCCTGACCGTCAGCCAAGACGGCGAAAAACGCGCCCGCCTCTGGCTGCAAAAAGAGCTGTCGGCTGCCCCCGCCGCATCGTCTCAATCTCCGGCACCAGCTTTATCGATGCCCTCGGCACCTGCCTCAGCAGCATCTCCCCGGTTTCCGGTATCCGCACCATCCCGGCATCCTGCCTCCGTTCCCGGCTTGAACTTCCGTTTCCCCTAAAGCTCGGAAATTATCCTCATATCCGAAAATTTGCTTGTCAAAACAATCCGTTTCTCCTACAATTCCGCCATTAAGCAAAGGACACAAGATGAACGAAACAGAAGATTGCGACCTTTCTCTCGGCGGAAACGTCTGGAACGTCGCCCAAACCGATGAACGTCGCACCGAGCAAATGTGCCGGCGATTGGAAATTTCGTCATCAATGGCGAGACTCCTTATTCTGCGCGGAATTACAGAAGATAACGCGCCGCTTTTCCTCAATCCGAAATTATCGACTTCCATGCCTGACCCCAGCGTCTTAAAAGATATGGATAAAGCCGCCGCCCGAATTGCCGAAGCAATAATCAATCATCAAAAAATCGGCATTATTGGCGACTACGATGTTGACGGGGCAACTTCCACATCCGTCCTGCGCCTGTTTTTGACCTACCAGGGAATTGAAACCGCCGTCCATATCCCCGAAAGGGAAGAAGGCTACGGCCCGAGTACGCTGGCTTTTCAGGAGTTTGCAGATTTTGGCGCCGACCTTGTCATAACCGTCGACTGCGGTACTTCTGCTTTTGAAGTTCTTGACACCGCTGCCGAAAAATTCGAAATTATCGTTCTGGATCACCACGAAGCCGAAACCCGCTTACCGAAGGTCTATGCCGTTGTCAATCCCAAACGCCTGGATGAAAACAACAACCATCCCGATTTGGCCTATATGGCAGCCGTCGGCGTCGTCTTTATGACCGTAGTAGCCATAAACCGGATTTTGCGCCAAAAAGGATTTTACACCTCTGCCCTGCCCGAGCCTAACCTGATGCAGTGGCTGGATTTGGTGGCACTCGGCACCGTTTGCGATGTCGTCACGCTGTTGGGTATAAACCGCTCGTTTGTAACGCAGGGGCTCAAGATTATGTCTTCGCGCCAAAACCTCGGACTAAGAACACTTGCCGACGCCGCCAACATCAACGAAAAGCCGGACGCCTACCATCTGGGATTTGTGCTCGGTCCCCGTATCAATGCCGGCGGGCGTGTCGGCAAAGCAAGCATCGGCAGCAGGCTCCTCTGCTCCGTCAACCCGATGGAAGCCAAACAATTGGCCGACGAACTCAACGGTTTTAATCAGGAACGTAAAGACATTGAGGGTTTTGTTTTAGAGCAATCCATAGAAATGCTGGAAGGTACGCCGCAAAGCTGGCCTATGGCTTTTGTTTACAACAAAGGCTGGCACCAGGGTGTCATCGGCATCGTCGCCGGCAAACTAAAGGAACGTTACAATCTGCCCGCTTTTGTCATGAGCATTGAAGACGACGAAGTCAAAGGCTCCGCCCGGTCAATTCCCGGCGTAGATTTGGGAGCGTTGATTATCGCCGCCAAAGAAAAAGGCGTCCTGACCAAAGGCGGCGGGCACACGATGGCTGCCGGCTTTTCCCTGACCGAAGCGCAAATTCCCGCCTTCCGCACATTTGCCGGCGAATATATTGCCCGCAGCCTGAACAATACCCGGCCGCACCCCGTCATTAACATCGACCTGAGCCTCAGCCTCCCTGCCGCCAATGCCGGGTTATGCAGCGAGCTGGAACGGCTGAAGCCTTTCGGCACCGGCAACCCTGAACCTCTTCTCCTGCTGCGCGGCGTATATTTTCAACGCCCCTGCATCATCGGCGCCGGACATATTAAATGCGAATTGGCATCCATATCCGGGGAAAAACTCCCCGCCATCGCTTTCCGTATTGCCGACAGCGAAATCGGCAAAGAAATATTAAGCCGCCGCCATGACTGCTATGACGTCGTCGGCAATCTGCGTTTTAACCGCTGGAACAACTCTGTTTCGCTCCAGTTTATCCTGACGGATATTAAAAAGTCAAAATGAGGTCAAAATGAAAAAAGCCCAAATCAGAAAACTGCGCCAAACCGTTAAAAACCGGCAGAAGAAACCCGGGTTTTTCGGCTATGTCATTTCCAAACTGAAAACCTACCTGTTTACGGGCATTCTGGTAACCATGCCCGTAACAATCACCTTTTACATGGCTTACGAATTGTTCGTCTGGATGGACAAATGGACGCGCTCGCTGATTCCGCCGCAGGTTGCCGCCCACGAGTTTGTCCCTTATATTCCCGGCATAGGCGTTGTAATGCTGATTATAGTGCTCATTCTCATCGGTATGTTCACCACCGGTTTTATCGGCAGGTTTTTCGTCCGTCTCGGCGACTTCATCGTCTCTAAAATGCCGCTTATTTCCAGCATTTATTCGCTGTTGAAACAACTGTTTGAAACGGTATTTTCGCAAAAATCAAAATCCTTTAAGGAGGCCGTCCTTCTGGAATACCCGCGCAAAGGCATCTGGATTATCGGCTTTCTGGCCGGCGAAACGACCGGCGAGCTGGCACATAAGCTGCACAGCCGGAAAATGCTCAGCATTTTCGTCCCCACAACGCCAAACCCGACTTCCGGTTTTCTCATAATCGTTCCGTCCGAAGATGTTATTAAATTAAAAATGAGCGTTGAAGACGCGCTTAAATACGTCGTTTCCTGCGGTATTGTCGTTCCTGAAGAAGAAAAAGAAAAACTGCCGCGCAAAAACGGTTAAAATACGGCTCAAATTACACCATTCCCCGCAATCGCTCCAGCAAAAACGGTTGACAACCGTTTCCTGCGATTGACAAAGACGACGCCGGAGAGTTTAATTATAAGCGAAAACAACAGCGTTGTTGTTTTGTGTGGATTTAACCGACTTGTCCGACACCTGATAGGACTAAAAAGGAGAACTGTTATGAACAAAACCGCCGAATATGTGTCTCTCGGACACCCGGATAAAATTGCCGACTATATTTCAAGTGCACTGCTTGACGAATGTATAAAACAGGATTCCGGCATACGTTACGCCGTAGAAGTTATGGTAAAAAACAATCATATAATCTTGGGCGGCGAAATCTCGGGCAACATTAAACTGCACAACCTGCCGGACTGCGTCAGGCAGGCTTTGCGTGACATCGGCTATGATGAAGAATACAGCCAGATATGGCAGCAAAACGCAATTGATATCAACCGGATTGAAATCACCAACCTTATCAGCGCCCAATCCTGTGAGATAGGCAGAGGAGTGGAAGCCGATGGCTGGGGCGACCAGGGCGTTTTCGTCGGTTATGCCCAAAAAGGGGACGGGCTGATTAACCGCGAGCTTTATCTTGCCCGTAAGCTTAACTGCGCCCTGTATGAAAAAGCCCGGGTTTCCGACAATCTCGGCTTAGACATCAAAACGCAGATAACTCTTAATACCGAGGGAAAAATCCTTACCGCCGTTGCCGCCATCCCGATGCAAAAACCTGAAAGCCTGTCTGCATTCATCGCCGAAACATTGGAACAAGTGCCTGAAAACCTTATTGTCAACGGCACCGGAGCCTATACCTGCCATTCGTCAATTGCCGACTGCGGCATAACCGGACGCAAACTTGCCTGTGATTTTTATTCGGCAGCCTGCCCGATAGGCGGCGGTTCGCCATGGACCAAAGACCCCAGCAAAGCGGACCTGACCCTCAATCTGTATGCCCGCAAGCTGGCCATACAATATCTTGAAGACAATGACGAATGTTTTGTTTATCTGTCCTCCTGCATCGGTAAATCCCGTTTGCCAAGCGCTGTCGTCAAAACCCGGCGCAACGGCAATGAAAAAATTTTCGACATTTGCCCGGATTGCAGCCCGCAGATTCTGATTAATGAATTACGGCTCAGACGCCCCATATACAAAAAGCTCTGCCGTCACGGATTAATGGCTTATTTTGACGACAACGGAAACCCCGCTTTTTAACTATATACAAAAAAGGAGCTGCACAAGGCAGCTCCTTTCTTTTTTAACCAAGTTACTACTTCTTTTTTCCTTTGTTGTCAGCTTCGGGCTTTTGAACACCGGCATTGGAAGATGCACCGGTAATCGGCTTATCTGCTGCATCATTTCCGGCATTGCAGATTTTGCCAAGAAGCTGCTGTCCAAGTTCGGTTCCGGCAAAGGCTTCAAGCATAGAGTTCATTGCTTGTCCTCCTTTGGCGGAAAACAGCTGCATAACGGAACTTACGCCCTCTTGCACATTGCTTCCCGCATTGGCAATAATCTTAATGTCAGCGTTTCCGAGATTCTTTGCCTGTTCGATTCCGACAGCCTGTAACGCATCGACTTTCTTAATTTCAATAAGATAAGTCTGATACCCTTGATTGTTTCCAATCTCGTGAGCCAGCGTAATCTGCGGTGCAACTTCTGCCTGTCCGAGCTTTTCTTTTGCCAAAGCTTCTGCAGCACCTTTGGCTTCAATACCCAAAGCCTCGTTTTTAGCTTTGACCAAATCCGCCTCGGCATCTTTCGTCTTTTGGATAAAGGCAGCACCGGCATCATGTTCGGCAACAAGCTTGTTTTGCTCAGCAACCAACACATCGGCTTCAGCTTCAATCCGCTGTTTTTCCTTGCCGGCTTCAGCGTCAATGACAACTTTCTTTTTATCAATTTCCGCCTGACGGGTAGTCCCGACTTCAACAACAAGCATTTCTTTTTCTTTGGTCAGCCTTTCCTGATCTTTCACTTCCTGTTTGGATTTTTCGTCCGCAATGCCGACCGCTTGTTCGCGTTCAGCCCTGCGTTTGCCAACCTTTTCCTCTTTCTCTTCCTTTTTCAGGGCAATTTCCTGTTCGGATAAGATTTCGGCTTCTTCCGCCTCTTGTCTGTTTTTAGCCACTTCTTTGCGCGATTCCATGTCGATAAAAGATTTTTTCTTTTCCATGATATTGGAAATAACCTTCTCTCCCATTTTGTCACGCACATCCATCAGCTCAATGCTCTTGACCGGCACGATACCCCATTCCTTAAGGTTGTCATTTACTTCTTTGGTAAATTCCTCCCCGTAAACGGAACGCTGGGTCATAATCTTTTCCAGCGTATCATTCGCCAAAATAGAACGCACGGCACTCTGTACAATACTCGTCAGATGTTCCTGTAAGGTGTCATTGTCTGAAATACGCGAAGCCGCCTGACGATAATCGGCGATACGGAAAAACGCCGTAACATCTACTACAAACGGCAGTTTGTCTTTATCATACGCTTCATACCCGTCCAAATCTACCGAAAAGTTATGCAGCGGCAAAATCTGTACCTCTACACCCCAAACCGGGACCCATGACGGAATTTGATAATAGACATTTCCGGCCGTCTCGTCTGCCCGGGAAATTCCTCCGCCGGCATTGTTTCCAGCACCAGAATCTATCGGCTTGATACTGCCGTAGATTTCCGTTACCTTGCTGCGCCGGACGACATGAACTTCCGAAGGTTTGACAACTCTTCTCAGAGACAAAATCCATCTCACTAAAAGAACCAACACTACAACCACGATGGCAACGCCAATCCATGGAAGATAATTCATAACTTGTTCCATAAAACCTAAAAATTTAAAGTAAATAAAAATAAAATTATCATTGTCCTATTACATGACTTTTTTATTTTTGTCAATAGGTTTGTCAAAAAAATAAAATCTCTCGTTTTTTCGGAATTTTTCCCGAAACGGTTTCATTTTTTCCAACTGTTTTGCGGCAGCGGCCAAGTTTCTTAAAATTTTAAAAAAAATTGTATTTTTTCACCGCCCGTCTATTGCTTCCGTCAAAACGCCTCCCTATATAAGGTAACAGAAAGATTTCATAACGTAAAAAAGGATTTGAGATATGAGCAATAAAGTATTGGGTATTGACTTGGGTACGACAAACTCCTGTTTTGCCATCATGGAAGGCGGGGAACCGAAAGTACTTGAGAATTCCGAAGGCGCAAGAACAACTCCGTCTATGGTTGCGTTTACGGATACGGAAACGCTGGTCGGCTATCCGGCAAAGCGTCAGGCCGTTACCAACCCGGAAAATACGCTGTTTGCAATTAAGCGTTTGATTGGACGTCGTTTTGACTCGCCTGAAGTCGCCAAAGACAAAGAACTGGTTCCGTTCAAAATTATTGCCGGTGACAATGGCGATGCGTGGGTAGAAGCTAAGGGCAAAAAATATGCCCCGTCGCAAATTTCGGCAATCGTCTTGCAGAAAATCAAAGAATATGCCGAAAGCTATCTCGGCGAAAAAATTGAAAAAGCCGTCATTACCGTTCCTGCATATTTTAACGACTCACAGCGTCAGGCAACCAAAGACGCAGGCAAGATTGCAGGCCTTGACGTCCTGCGTATCATCAACGAACCTACTGCGGCAGCGCTTGCCTATGGTATGGACAAGAAAGCGTCCGGCACCATTGCGGTTTATGACCTGGGCGGCGGTACGTTCGATATTTCCATTTTGGAAATCGGCGACGGCGTTTTCGAAGTAAAGTCAACAAACGGCGATACTTTCCTCGGCGGTGAAGATTTTGACCAGCGTCTGGTAAATTATCTGGCCGACGAATTCAAAAAAGAAAACAACATTGACCTGAAGGCTGACCGGCTGGCTCTGCAACGTCTGAAAGAAGCTGCTGAAAAAGCCAAAATTGAATTGTCTTCAACAACGCAGACCGAAATCAACCTGCCGTTCATTACTGCTGATATGAGCACCGGTACCCCGATTCCGAAGCACCTGAATATGAAATTAACCCGTGCAAAACTGGAATCCATTGTTGACGACCTGATTGAAAAGACCGTTGAACCCTGCAAAAAGGCTATGGCTGACGCCGGAGTCAAACCGTCCGACATTAGCGAAGTCATTCTGGTCGGCGGTATGACCCGTATGCCGAAAGTACAGGAAAAAGTAAAGGAAATCTTTGGCAAAGAACCGCACAAAGGCGTTAACCCGGACGAAGTTGTTGCCGTCGGTGCCGCTATTCAGGGCGGCGTTTTGATGGGCGATGTCAAAGACGTTCTGTTGCTCGACGTTACCCCGCTGTCGCTGGGTATTGAAACGCTGGGCGGCGTCTTCACCCGCTTGATTGACCGCAATACGACAATCCCGACCCGCAAGTCGCAGGTATTCTCCACCGCTGAAGACGGACAGACAGCCGTAACTATTCGCGTCTTCCAGGGCGAACGCGAAATGGCTGCCGACAACAAACTGCTGGGTCAGTTCGACTTAGTCGGCATTCCGCCGGCACCGCGCGGCATGCCGCAGATTGAGGTTACGTTTGATATTGACGCCAACGGCATCGTTAACGTTTCCGCCAAAGATAAAGCGACCAACAAAGAACAGGCTATCCGTATTCAGGCCTCCGGCGGTTTGTCTGATGCCGATATTGAAAAAATGGTCAAAGACGCCGAAGCGAATGCCGAAGCCGACAAGAAGAAAAAAGAATTGATTGAAGCCAAGAATCAGGCCGAAAGCCTCATCCACACAACGGAAAAGACTTTGAAGGAAAACGCTGACAAAGTTTCCTCCGCTGACAAAGAGGCTATCGAATCTGCAATTACGGCCCTAAAAGGCGTAATTGAAGGCGATGACGCAGCGGCAATCAAAGAAAAATCAGACGCTCTCATGCAGGCTTCCCTGAAACTGGGCGAAGCTATGTACAAAGCTCAGGGTGCAGCTGCCGGTGCCGGTAATGCACAGGGAGCTGAACAGGGCGCGCCTGAAGCCGAACCTAAAAAAGACGACAACGTTGTTGACGCCGATTTTGAAGAAGTTAAATAAACAAACTTCAACCTCAAAAGCCGCAGGCACAAAACCTGCGGCTTTTTTATTCCCTTTACTTCGCTGTCTTGATAACGGCTTCATCACCGTTGTACGGCCTCCGGTCGCATAGCGCCTCTATTCGCCCTGGTTCAGCCGTGCAAACTCCTGTTTCTGTTCATCCGTCAGCATATTCCAGAATTCGCCGAAATACTTTTTTTCAATCTCAACAATCCGTTGTTTGCCACTCTCAACTTCTTCCCAAATCGGCTGTACTTCAGCTTTAAGGTTCTCCTTCATCTCTCGCAGTTTCTGATTTTGTCCGGGAGTCAATTGCAACGCTTCCGCACTGATTTCCGCCGCCCCGGCGTTAAAACTCAGTCCCAGGCAGACAATCGCCGCCAAAACAGGTATTTTTATCACTTCATATCTCCTTGAACATCAAAACTAAACGCTTATATTTGAAAAAAGTTCGCATCTAAAAATACTTAAATAAAGTCTGTCTAACATAGCTCACATAATAGGAAACAACACGGTAAAGTTCATCTAACAAGGATATATTAACGCCATGCAAAAAAACTTCAACGGATATTTATTCGCCCTGTTTGCAATTTTCTTCTGGAGTTTCAACGTCATCTATTCCAAATATTTATCCGGCAAGCTCACTCCGTTTGAAATTTCGTTTATCCGCTGGCTGATACCCAGTCTGCTTTTTCTTCCCTTTATCGGCAAAACTGTTTGGACATACCGCCGGAAATACCTTAAAGTCTGGCCCCTCATACTGGCTATGTCATTCACCGGTTTGGGTTTTCAAAACACTTTTGTATATTATGCCGGACACACGTCCAATGCGGTCGATATGGCATTAATCGGCGCCTCAAGCCCGGTATTTCTGCTTATTTTCTCAGCCCTTCTCTTGCACAAGAGAATTACCTTTTTCCAGATTATCGGCATAATATGCGCATTAGCCGGCGTTGCCGCCGTCATCCTTGATGGCAGCTTTACCGATTTAAGCAGGATAACCCTCACCACCGGCGATTTCTGGATGCTCTGCGCCGCCGTATCTTTTGCCGTCTACGCAATAGTTCAGAAAAAGATTCCGCCGGAGTTGCCGCCAATCGCCACGTTTACTCTGGCAATCTGTATTTCTACCATACTGTTCCTGCCGCTCGCAGCTTTTGATTTCACCAACGTTCCTCTCTCCCCTCTGACCAAAACAGACATTCTGATTTTAATTGTTCTTGCCGTATTCAACTCCGGTATCGCCTACCTCTCCTGGAACAAAGCCCTCCGTCTTATCGGAACGGTCAAAACCGGAACTCTGTATTATCTGATGCCGGTATTTTCCACCATTGAAGCTTACGTTCTGTTAAATGAACAAATATATTCAAGCCAGATTTACGGAGCCGTTTTAGTTATCGCCGGAATTGTCATCAGCAACATTTCCCCTTCTTCCCGAGTAAATGCCGTCGCGCAGTCCGCTCCGTTTCAGTCCGCCCTCCCCCAAAAAACACCGCGGTCATAACATTTTCAAATGCGGACGATTATAAACACCGCTATTTTAACGCTTGCAAATCTCCCACAATCTTTTAACATAGACCTGCTGAACATTTAGGGAGATTTATAATGAAAATAACAGTTATCGGCACCGGATATGTCGGCCTCCCGACCGGTGTAGGCTTGGCCGAATTGGGCAACGAAGTCGTCTGCCTTGATATTGACGAAAAAAAAATCAATACGTTAAAATCCGGAAAAGTAACCATTTTTGAAGAAGGGCTGGAAGAACTTTTCCAAAAAAACACCGCCAACGGAAAAGTCCGGTTTTCTACGTCCTTTGCCGAAAGCATTCCCGCTGCGGATTTGGTTATTCTCGCCGTCGGCACCCCGCCAAACCCGATAACCAAAGAAGCGGACATGAAATATATCAAAGCCGCCGCCGAAGAACTCGCGCACCACCTTCAGGGATATACGGTAATCGCAGTTAAGTCCACCGTCCCCGTCAATACCGGCGACGCTGTAGAAAGTATTATTCGCCGCGAAAACCCGACAGCCGAATTTGATGTAATTTCCCTGCCGGAATTTCTGCGTGAAGGCTTCGCCGTACACGACTTCTTCCATCCGGACCGGATTATCGTCGGCGCGAATTCCGAACGAGCCAAGAATCTCATCGCCGAACTTTATGCCCCGTTTAAAGACAAATGCACTATTCTCTATGTGTCGCGCCAGTCTTCCGAAACGATAAAATACGCTTCAAACGCCTTTCTCGCCATGAAAATCCAATATATTAACGAGATGGCCGACTTTTGCGAAACATCGGGCGCAGACATTTATGAAGTCGCCCAAGGCATGGGACTGGACAGCCGTATCGGTGCCAAATTCCTCGTTCCCGGCCCCGGCTACGGCGGTTTCTGCTTCCCGAAGGATACGAACGCCATGGCTTATATGGGTAAATTCAACGGCGTTGACCTGTCGCTGATTGAAACCACCATAAAAAGCAACGAACGCCGTAAAATCAATATGGCCAAACGCATACTTGATATGGTCTCGGACAAGAAAAATCCGACGATAGCCGTCCTCGGCAGCGCTTTTAAGGGCGGAACCGACGACTGCCGGGAATCTCCCGCCTTGCAGATTATTGAAATTATGCTTGCGCACGATGTCAGCATCAGGCTCTACGATCCTGAAGCTATGCCGAACACCAAAGCAATCCTCGGCAATATGGTAACCTACTGCAATTCGGCTTATGAAGCTATCGGCGGCGCCGACGCGCTCGCCGTTCTGACCGACTGGCAGGAATTTAAAGAGCTGGATTTGGAAAAGATTAAAATGCTGCTGACCCGTCCGCAAATTGCCGACTATCGCAACGTCTTTGACTGCCGGCTGGCCAAAGAACTCGGGTTTGAAATAAAAAGTCTTGGCCGCAGACTGTAATTTTAAATCCCCGCAATCAGCAAAAAGGCACCTAAAAGGTGCCTTTTCTGATATTCAAAAGCAAATATGCCGCCATTTCCCTCCAAGCGTATCTCTTAACCTTCAGCTTTTCTCTCACATTTTCAGAGATATTTCATAACATCGAACCTGTAACGAAATTCACCATAAAAATTAATATGCTTCATTAATCAGTTTCAATTCTTCCTCAGACATCAAAACCGGATCTTTGCCATGGTTAAGGCTGTATCCTTTAATCGCCTCATCTTTATTAAACAGGACTTTCGCCATCAGCGTGCCGTCTTCGTTATACGCATCAAGCATACCGTGTTTTTTGCCTTTTTCATACGTAACTTCGCCCATCAGTTCGCCACCCGGATAGTATCGTTTAACTTTACCTTCTTTGCGGTTATTGACATACGGAATTTCATACGACAGATTGCCTGCCGTATCATATACCAGCGTAAGCCCTTCCAAAGTGCCGTTCGCATAACTCGCCGTAGACTTAACTTTGCCGTCTTCATAAAATTCCTTGTATTCGCCGTCAAGCACGTCTTTTACATAATTGCTCTCGGCAACAAGACGACCGTTTTTATCATAATCCTTCTGCGTCCCGTCTTTTTTCCCGTCCTTATAATTCGCCTCAGCCGAAAGTTTACCGTCCTGGTCATAAAATTTGGCCGTTCCGTTGGCAACTGCATCAACATACGTCATCTCCATTTTGAGCCCCGACGTCTCATAATATTCTCGGCCGACGCCGTTGACTATCCCGTCCACATAAGGCATTTCCGTCTTAACTGCTCCGCTCTCAAAATACTCGGTTTCGGTTCCGTTCTTCAAATCATTCCGATAATTGGCCGCCAGTTTGACTTTGCCGTCAGGATAATAGGCCTTCGCGGCTCCGTCCCGGATGCTGTCTTTATAATTTACCGTCAGGTCAAGCGTTCCGTCTTCTTTATAAAAAGCGCCTTCCCCCTCTATTTTGTCATCTTTATACGGAATAACCGCCGCCAGCTTGCCATCTTCGTAATAATTTTGCATATTGCCGTTTTTCCGGCCGAATTCATAAAGGATACGCGACTTCAAATTGCCGCTTTTATAATAAACGTTCCTTTCGCCGACAATAATATCTCCGCTGTACCGCAACTCCTCGGCAACACTGCCGTCATAAAAATAAACCGTGGCTGCCCCCTCTTTCTTCCCGTCGGCATAAGCATAAACTTCCTTCAAACTGCCGTCTTCGTAATAAGATTTAGCCGGACCGCTGCGAATGTCAGCATCATACGATATCCTTTCTTTGACATTGCCATTCTCAAAAAAAGTTCGCATCACGCCGTTTATCTTTCCGTTCCGATACGGAATTTTCTCTTTCAGACGCCCGTTTTCATAATATACCAGAGCAATCCCTTCCGCTTTGCCGTCAACAAACGGCATATCCGCTTCTTTTACACCTTTCTCATTATATAGGGAACCTACGCCGTTTAATATCCCGTTCACGTAAGGCATCAGGCTTTTGCGAATATTGTTTTCATAAAAAACTTCGTATGTTCCGGTTACCGGATCGCCGTTAATGTCATATAAAACGCCGTTCACCAAACGTGTATCGTCTTCCTTATAGGTATAACCGGCCAGAACCGGATTGGTTCCCAACAGCACAAAGCCCAACAACAAACAAAACGGCCGCAAATTCATGAAAGTACCCCTGCTCAAACTTACTTTTAGCTGAATTCTAAACCATAGCCCGGCGTATAATCAAGGCAAAAAGACGTTTTGACCACATCATAAAAGAATAAAAAACTTAAATATCCTCCGTAGCAGTGCCGACAGTCTATTCCCCAGGCAGGATGCTGTCATTTTTACTGTCCTCTGGCTGCATCTTATATAAAACAAGCAAGACAACTGCCACTATTATGATAAACGTATGCCAACCGGTCAGGCCAAATCCCGTCCCGACAAAGTATGACCCCAACTCCGTCACCGCGGCCGTCATCGCGCTCAGGCGCATTAATCCGCTCATATTAAGCATTTCCGGCTTTTTCATCACTTTAAGAGCAACCCGGCCGAGAAGTGCCGCCAGCCATGTTTTCAAGAGCAGCGTCAAGAAGTACATCGCCACTAAAATCATAGCTGCAAAAGAAGAAACGTAACCGACAACTCCGTCCATTATTTCGGCAAAATTTTCCTTGGTCAAAACACCGTCCTGCTGCGTCTGCAAATTTAACCGGCGGATTTGGTCTGCCGTAACGGCATAAACCGTATCGGTTGTAATAAATAAGCCTTGCGGTTCCGTCGGCACCGAAGAAACCTCATTTCTTGTATCCAGAACTACCGGAAACAAATCCTTTTTTTCTCCTTTGCCGCCAAAATCAAGCTCAATGCGTTTATACGCATTGGCAGGTTCGACAATTTTTCCGCCCTTGACCGTAATCGGCAGAAATTCATTCGCCACCAGCACCACCTCTGGCTTTATTTCCGTATAGGCGCTTTTCAGCGAAATCATCAAAAACATCGTTGCCAAAACGGCAGAGGCCAACAGGAACAAAAGCCCGATGCCCTTTCCCCGCCTTATATACAATTTGATTTTTTCCATCTGGATACTCCTTAACGTCAACTTGTGCAGATTAAATACAACTTTTTATTTAAAGATACAAGCTCTAATTAAAATTTGTACTGCATACCTGCATCAATCAGCAAAGCGTCACTGCCTCCGGCTTCCTGTTCAATATTGCCGTAAAGCATGATATCTTTGTAATTATAGTTGACCCGTGCGGAAAAGACCGTCCTGTTGTCATCAGAAACATTGCGGAGTTTATACTTGCCGTTAAGCCCGTTCAGCGAGATATCTGTTCCGTCATCCGGATCCATAAACTCGACATAATAAACGCCTCCGATTTGAATTCCCAGACGGCTGTCTTCGGAAAACTTGATTTCCTTGGTCAGATACGCGCCCAGCCCGCCTTCCAGCGACAGAGCGTTCCCGCTGTCGGAATGCAGGGCACCTTCGGCATTGCCTTCATCGTATCCGTCCTGATAAATGCCCAGGAAATTCAATTCTGCCAACGGTTCAAACGTAAACCCGTATCCCAGATTCATGCTGTGCCGGACTTCATTGCTCAAACCGTACTGATATTCCGTAAAGTCGGAAGAAAATTTGCCCAGCGCTGTCAGGCGGTCATACGAACCGTCGGCATACCCCGCATACAGCTTGGAATACCAGCGGGTTCCGTTGCCGAAGTCATATCCCAGCGGCATCCAAAGGCCGAAAATATTGCTCTTGCGGCTGGAACCGTTGTCATAATCGCTTTTCAAATTGGCAATGCTCGCTCCCATTCCGTATACCAGCCCATTGCCTGCCTGTCCTTTCAGCATGCCGTATGCCGCATGAACCTCGCCGTCGCTGCCTTCCAGCGTTCCGTCGGAATCCGTCGAAATGTCAATATGTTTATAGCCGCCGATATAATTTTCATCAGGACGGTTAAACAGATTGTCATTAAACTGCCTGCTCAGGCTCCGATAAACCAAAGCGTCTTCGCGGCGGAAATTCGGCAGCACGTCTTTGCCGAAAAGATTGTCCGATGCTCCCTGCAAATCCGCTTTCGTCCCTGCTTGTTTCAAACTGTCAAAAATAGCGCTTCCGTTTTCATCGGCATAATTGTTTTCCAGAAGCTCCGCCATTTCGCCGTCAGTTAAAAGTTCGTCAAAATCCTTCCGATTCAGGACAACGTCATATCCGCCGTTCTCATTCTTCTGCGAGTTCGCTTCAAACATCGCCGATTTAGATTTCAAGTTCAAATCATTTATATTTTCCGCCTGCAGCGAACCGGACAAAACGTATTCATCGCCAAAACTGCCCATAACCGTTTTTTCCGAAACGCTCATATCTCCGGACAACGCATCGGCAAAAAAGCGTCCGCCCTGCCCCAGAATTATCTCGCCGCCCATATCGTTCAAATCAACAGACGCCCTGTTGGTACCTTCTCCATAAATATCTACTGCGGAACCGTCTTCGACAATGGCATCCGATGTGCCGTTAAAGCTGATGTTGCCCGTATTTTCAAGCGAAGCGCCTTTTTCCAGATAAATGCCCGTCCCTTTTTCGGCACCCGTGATTGTTATGTCGCCGCTGTTAATCACTTGCGCACCGCTTTCGGCATAAATACCGTACGCCGTCCCGCCCGTAGCGCCGTCGGGATTATGTACCGTTCCGTCTTCCGCATCGGTATGCGCCTGACGATATATGTTGATTTTTCCGCGGTTGAGAATGTTAGACCCGGCGCCGCCGTATATGCCGACTGCCGTTCCGTCGCCCAGATTGTTTATATTGATTTCTCCCGTATTTTCAATATGGCTCCTTTGCCCGCCGCGTAATCCGGTCGTCACACCGCTGCCGGTATTAACCAGATTAATCACTGACTGGGCACCGTTATCCGAGTTGTTGGCAATAATCGGCTGCTGTTCGCCTTCGGCTCCGTCATAAGCCTCCGGCGTATACATTCCGTAAACATTTCCGTTGCCGTAATTGGCTATGTTTATCGTTCCCTTGGCTTTGCCGTCCGGATTTCCCTCTTCGTCCTGTCCGCCGTAAGACATGGCGTTAAACAGCTGTTCTCCACCGTACATGCCATAAACATCGCCGTCTCCCTCATTTTTGATGTTAATAGTCCCTTCAACGTTGTCTCCGCCGCCGGAAGCATAAGCGTTAAACGCAAACCAGTTGGCAAGTTTCTGCCCCGTATCCGGCTGTCCTACGCCCGGAATATCGTCTTTGCTTATCATCATGCCGTAAACGTCGCCGTTTCCTTTGCTGTACAAATCAATCACGCCTGTAACATTATGCCCCAAAAATGCCGAAACTGCATTCGTTGCCGTCGAATATCCGCTGAGACCGTATATGTTTCCGTCACCGCGTATGGTAATGGAACTGTATGCATTCCCGCCGTAATCAGCCCGTGCATTATAAGCGCGGACATCGCCGAATATGCCGAAAGTGCTGCCGCCGCCGGTATGCGTGATGTCAATATTGCCAATGGCCGTTCCCTGATAAAAAGCCCGCGCATTATACCCTTCTTTTAATTCAGTTACATCATCCACCCTGGAAAATACGCCATAGACGGAACCACTGCCTTCATCGGTAATGGTTATGTTTCCCGTTCCTTCTTTTTTGGGATTTTGTTTACCTTCATACTCGCCGATAACATAAGAGTTATATACGTTGCCAAAACCATAAACGCCGTACACATTCCCATTGCCCTTGTTCTTCAAAAAAATCGACGCTTCATCATCAGGATATTTGGGCGAAGAATACAGGTTAAATACGTCCTCTTCTTCCGAATAAATGCCGTACAAATCATCATCGTTTTCATTATCTACAACAACATCGCCGTCAGCGACGCACAAATTCCCCTGCAAATGGGTATTCGGCGGACAAACTATCGGCACGCACTGGCCGTCTACCATCTTCTGTCCCGTCGGGCACTCTCCGTCTACCACACATTCGTTGCCCACCAGATGGCTGCCTTCCGGACATTCTATCGGCCGGCATTCCCCGTCTACAAACTCTTCCCCCGTGCCGCAGGGATTTCCCCCGCCGGAAGAACTCCCCCCGTCATCATCAGCCCACAAAGCCACCGCTGTAGCCGCTCCTGCTACCGCTGCCCCGGCTGCAACATATTTCATCGTATCGTCCGAACCGCCTGCAAACGCTGTCCGTCCTGAATTTGCAGCAACGGCATCATATCTTTGCGCCAAATCTGCCGCATTATCGGGATTGACGCGACGCATACAACTGTGTGTTTCGTCCGCCCCTAAATTACGTATCCGGCTGTAAGCCCTGTAATCATTATTATCAACGGCAAAACATAACGCCGTATAGCCATTGGGACTGACTGCGTCAATACTGTATCCTCTGCGCAAATAATTCTTAATTCCCGCAATATTGCCTGTCTTGGCATTCTGATACACATAGTCGGCAAAAGAAGCAGCCTCAGCGCTGCCGGCTGCACATAAAAACGCCATTGCCAATAAGCCCAAACCGAATATACGCGTACTTAGTCTCATATTTTTATACCTTATTGATAAAACCGTTGTCTTACACATTGTTTATAAAACCGCTCTTTTATGTTCAGCCTGCAAAAACGCTGTCTTGCAGGCAGCTTACATAACCGTCATTTTAATTATAAAGAAAAAATCATTAACATTCGGTTTACCAACACCAAAAATCCCGCCCCGCTTTTCATCTTTTCATAAAAATCCCATCTGCCATCCGCCATTGCGCACCACAAAAAAACAGCCGGAAATATTCCGGCTGTTTCTCTGTTCCTCCTGGCAGTATGCCCGGTTGAAAACCTGCGGCATCTGTCCTGCCCAGTTAGAAGCCCATAGCGCCCGCGCCGCCCGGCATTCCGCCGTGCCCGCCGCAGCTGCATTCTTTGGATTCAGGAAGTTCCGTAACCATAGCTTCCGTCGTAATCAGCAGGCTGGCAACCGAAGCCGCATCCTGCAACGCCGTTCTGACCACTTTGGTCGGGTCAACGATACCGGCTTTAATCATATCGGTATATTCGTCGGCCGCCGCATTATAACCGTAGTTATAATCCGTACCTTCCAGCAGCTTTCCGGCAACAACAGCCCCGTCAACACCGGCATTTTCGGCAATCTGACGGATAGGAGCCTGCAAAGCGCGGCGAATGATATCCACGCCGACGCGCTGATCCTGATTGGACGGCTGAACCTTTTCCAAAGCCTTGGTCGCATACAGCAGAGCCGTGCCGCCGCCGGCAACGACGCCTTCCTTGACCGCGGCGCGCGTAGCGTTCAACGCGTCGTCAATACGGTCTTTCTTTTCCTTGACTTCAACTTCGGACGAACCGCCGACTTTCAGCACGGCAACCCCGCCGGACAACTTGCCCAGACGTTCCTGCAGCTTCTCGCGGTCATAATCGGAAGTCGTCTTTTCGATTTCTTTCTTAATCTGCGTCTTGCGTGCTTCAATCGCCGCTTTGTCGCCGGCACCGTCAATAATCGTCGTATCATCTTTGGTAACGACAACCCTCTTGGCCGTACCCAGCATATCAACCGTCGTATTCTCAAGCTTCATACCCAGCTCTTCGGAAATAACCTGTCCGCCGGTCAAAATTGCCAAATCCTGCAAAATAGCCTTTCTTCTGTCGCCAAAGCCCGGAGCCTTAACCGCGCAGACTTTCAGGCCGCTTCTGATACGGTTGACAACCAGCGTCGCCAAAGCTTCGCCGTCAATATCTTCCGCTACGATAAGCAATGCGCGGCCGGACTGCAAAACAGCTTCCAATACCGGCAGAATGGCCTGCAGGTTTGAAATTTTCTGATCATAGAGCAAAACGTACGGCGCTTCGTATTCGGCCGTCATCTTGTCCGCATCGGTTACGAAATACGGCGACAGATAACCGCGGTCAAACTGCATACCCTCTACAACGTCCAGTTCGGTCTCCAGCCCTTTGGCGTCTTCAACCGTAATCACGCCGTCATTGCCGACCTTTTCCATAGCGCGCGCCAGATATTCGCCGATGCTCGTATCGCCGTTGGCGGAAATCGTGCCGACCTGGGCAATTTCTTCCGAGGTTTTGATTTCTTTGGAACGAGACTTGACATCTTCAACCACAGCTTCTACCGCCATATCAATGCCGCGTTTCAAATCCATCGGGTTCATACCCGCAGCAACCGCCTTGCAGCCTTCTTTAATGATAGCCTCGGCCAGAACCGTCGCTGTTGTTGTACCGTCTCCGGCCTTGTCCGCCGTTTTTTGTGCAACTTCCTTGACCAGCTGGGCGCCCATATTTTCAAACTTGTCGCTCAAAACGACTTCTTTGGCAACCGAAACGCCGTCCTTGGTAATCTTCGGTGCACCGTAAGACTTGTCCAGCATAACGTTGCGCCCTTTCGGCCCCAGCGTTACCTTGACTGTTTTTGCCAGTACTTCTACGCCTCTGAGCATTTTCGCCCGTGCGTCTGTTCCGAATTTAATATCCTTTGCAGCCATAATTCAAAATCCTTTCCTTATCTTTCAACAATCGCCAAAATATCGCCTTCTTTGATAATCAAATGCGGCTCGCCGTCAATTTTGACTTCCGTTCCCGACCACTTGCTGAACAGAATATGGTCGCCGGCCTTGACGCTCATCGGCAGCGTTTTGCCGTCCGGGGTTCTCGGCCCCTCGCCTGCGGCGATAACAATGCCTTCGCTCGGCTTTTCTTTGGCTGTATCCGGCAGGATAATGCCGCCCGCCGTCTTGTTTTCTTCTTCAACACGCTTGATTAAAACGTTTTCACGTAAAGGCTTTACTTGCATTTACATTGCTCCTGTAAAATAAGTTAAACTAAAACTAATACTTTAGTTAGTGTCGCTCCGCGGCAAAATCAAGCATTTCGCCAAAGATTTTTCTCATTTTTTGATATTTTTAAAAATGCCGTCAAAAATCTGCGCCGCTTTATCCGCCGTAAAACGCTCCAGCGTGATTTGCCGTGCCCGCTGCGCCATTTCCGTCCGGACTTCCGGATGTGCCAGATAATACTCCAGTTTTTCCTTAAAATCGTAATAATCCTTATAAGTCGCCACACTGTCGCCATAAGCTTCTTCAATCTCCGGCAGATAATCGGTCAGGACAAACCCGCCCGACGCGGTAACGTCATAAACACGATTGGAAACAAAGCCGTAATAGCGCATATCGTCGCGATGGTCGTTCAAAACAATATCCGCATTGGCGTAATAGCGGTATAAATCGTCGTTTTCAATAAAATTGCCTTTCAGCACCTCCGGCCGCAGCGTTTTTTCCCAAAATTTCCCGAATACGCTCAAATCCGCCCCGGCCAAAACCGCATAGTCGACGCTTTTCCGCCCGAACCCGCTGTGGTCAGAACCGACAAACAGCACCGGATAAGCCTTGTCGGCTTCTTTGTCCGCCGGCTTGAACCGTTCTGGGTTGGTAAACTGTGGCACATAAACCGCCTGCGCCCCCGCCGGCTCCGCCACTTCGCTGATAAATTTCTTTGAGGCGCTCACCACAACGTCCGCCTCCTGCAAAATCTCCTGATGCAAACCTTCTACATAATAAAGATACAATATACGTTTGCGCCCGTCGTCCCGGTCTTCCGCCCCCGGCAGCCGTTTAAAATCATAATATCCCTTGAAATAAAGCACATTTCCGGCATTGCCCAACTTTATATCATCATAATCTTCGCGAAACCGATATTCCACCGTATAACCGAGCTTTTCCAAACCTTTGCGCAAATCCTGCGCCAAAAAGAAATCGCCGTCTTTTTTATAATAGTACGGCGACGACGCCCTCTCCGAAGACGGCAGGACAAAAACAATCTTTTTATAATCATACCCGGCCGCAAAAAACCACGCCGCAGCCCCGAAAATCACCGCAATTCCTAAAAACAACCAAATTTTCTTCATCACACTGCCTTAATTTAAATATTGACAAAAAACTATTTTTGTGCTATTTTCGCCGCACTAAGCCGCTCTTGGCCGACAGCAAAACAAACTATTATAAGATATTACTAATGACTATTACCCGACTTATCTTAAAAAATCTTAAAAAATGCCGCAAACTGTTTATTCTTTTTTGTCTGGCATTCCTCCTCACCTGCATTATCCTCCCGTTGGAGGGGTGGATTGTCAGCCGTCTCGTCGGCTGTTTTGAAATCGAAGATAAAATGCAGGCATTGCAAAATTGCCTGATAATTATGCAAACGATTGTCGCTTACTATCTGTTGCGCGCCCTTATTAACGGCTTCTTCGCCTCCTATATCAAAGAGGCCTTTTCCCATACTTTTATTTCCTATCTGATAGCAGACATTTTCGCCAGTGTGCATGCCCACTCCGTCCGTTATTTTGACGACGAAATGAGCGGTCGGATATCCACCGCGGTAAACGGTTTTGCCCGCGGACTGGTTTCTGCATTTACGAACACCTGTTATATGCTGATACGCCCGCTCTGCACGCTGATTGTATCGTTTGCCATTATCGCCGCGTTCAGTCCGGCATTAAGCCTTTCCCTGCTGGCGCTAAACATCCCGTACTTCTTTGCCGTTTATAAGGTCAACCGCCGCTTCTTCACCCTCAGTAACGACAGAACAAAAGCCGAAAACAAAGCCAGCGGCATACTGGTAGACAGCATTGCCAACGCCGGTCTTGTCAAATATTCCGGTTCATTCTTTACCGAACAGCTGTATTTCTACAAACATCTCAAACAGGCATACCGCCTGCACGCCGCACAGGGAAAATACCAGACTTTTTCCCGTTTTGCCTTTCATGCCGCAGATACGGTATTCCTGAGCGTCAGTATCCTTCTCATCCTCTTTTTTGCCAAACGCGACAATATCGCGCTTGATAACCTTTTCTATGTCTATACCACGCTTTCCGGCATGGTGCTCTCAATTATGTTGATTAATAATTTCAGCCAGTTCAGCGCCAGCCTGTTCGGCAGCCTGAAAGCCAATTTTGACATCATAAACCTGCCGCCGGACATTTCCGAAAAAGAAAACGCCAAAACCCTGCACGCTTCAAAAGCGTCAATCACATTCCAAAACGTCAGTTTCTCCTATATCAAAGACCGCCCCGTATTCCAAAACCTTAACCTGAAGATAGAACCCGGACAGAAAATCGGCCTCGTCGGACATTCAGGCTCCGGCAAATCCACCCTCGTCAACCTGCTCCTGCGCTCCTATGACGTTACCGCCGGCAAAATCCTCATTAACCACACCGACATTCGGGATTTGAAGCTCCGCTCCCTGCATCAGAACGTCGCCGTCGTTCCGCAGGACACATCGCTGCTCAACCGTTCCATAACTGAAAACCTGCGTATCGCCAACCCCAAAGCCACAACCGGACAAATCCGCAATGCTGCCCGTCTCGCCTGCATTCACGATACGATTATGAAACTTCCCCAAGGATACGACAGCGTCGTCGGCGAACGCGGCATTTTGCTTTCCGGCGGCGAAAGGCAGCGTATTGCGATTGCCCGCGCCATTTTGCAAAACGCGCCCGTGCTCATTCTGGACGAAGCAACCTCCGCACTTGACAGCCAGTCTGAATCCCTGATTGAAAAAGCCCTGCAAAACCTGATTAAGGACAAAACCGTCATCGCCGTCGCCCACCGCCTTTCCACCCTGCACCACATGAACCGGATTATCGTTCTTGACAACGGAAAAATTGCCGAAGACGGCTCTCCCGCCGAACTCCTCAACCGCCCGGACGGCATCTTCCGCAAACTTTGCCAAATGCAAAACAACGGCTACCTGACCTATGGAGAAAACCAATGACCGCCGCCAAATTCATCTTCCGCAGCCTGTGGAAAGTAAAATACTATACGCTTGCCACTTTCGGGCTTTTTGCCCTTTCCCGCGTTTTCATTTATCTGGACAATTACTGCATCGCTGCCTTGTTCGGATACGTCGGCACGCACCCCGAACAGGCTTTTTCCTCTGCTGCCCTGTCCTGGCTTACCGTCTACGCCGCGCTCCATTTTGGCTCAAACATTGCCGACGGCGTTCGCACCTTTTTTGAATATCGTATGGACATCCGGCTCAAAAAAAATCTCCTTGTCAGCCTGTTCCGGCAAACGCACAAACATTCCCCAGCCTATTTTGCAGCCGAAATGTCCGGGACCGTATCCGATAAAATCCTCAGTCTGGAAAACAGCACGCGCACTATCGTCTGGAGGCTCAAAGGTTTTCTGGAAGGCGTCATCGTTCCCTATGCCGTGGCTTTCCCGATTCTGTTTCAGATTAACGGCAGCCTGGCGCTTACTCTGTTCGTTTTCTGCATCGCCGCGTCAATTATAGACTATGCCCATTGCCGGAAACTCAAACCGGTTTCCCGCGACGCTGCCAAGCTCGAATCCGCCGTTTCCGGAATTATGGTAGACAGCATAGCCAACGCCCGCCTGGTCAAAAACTGTGCCGCTTTCCCGCACGAACGTGCCTGCCTCGCCAAAGCCGTCAATAAATGGGTTCGCAGCTGCATTCAAAGGGGAAAGGAAATGGGTATTTCTTTTTGCTATAATAATACGTTACTAATGGCACTTCATATAACTTCCTTATCAATCCTTATTTATTACTGGCAGATAAAAGATTTAAATCTGACCCAGACATTGATTGCCCTGACTTATATCAATCTATTAAAGACTCCTTGCTCATTCTTTGGCGAAGCTTCTATCCAATTCCAAAAAGATCTTGGTGCTGTAGAAGACGCGCTCAACCTCCTGTACAAACCGCTTGAAATAACCGACGCCCCGTACGCCCGCCGGCTTGTCCTTAAACGCTTCCCTGCGGACAAATCCGGTACCGCCGCTCCTGCTGCAAACACTCTCCATCCCGCAACCGGCACCGCCGCTCCTGCCGTAAATATATCTCTCCCCGCAACCGGCACTGCTGTCCCGGCCGCAACCCCCGCACTCCGGACCACGCCCCCTTCCATATCTTTCCAAAACGTAACTTTCTCTTACACGCCGGATAAGCCGCTATTCTCCAATCTGAACCTGAACATTGCCGCCGGAGAAAAAGTTGGTATCGTCGGCCTTTCCGGCGCCGGAAAATCAACCCTTATCAACCTGTTGCTCCGCGCTTATGATTTGCAAAACGGCAAGATTCTCATTGCCGGACAGGATATCGCCGGCATAACCTTGTTCTCACTGCACCAAAACATTTCTCTCATCGCGCAGGAGCCGGCTTTGTTTAACCGTTCAATCTTGGAAAACATCCGTTTCGCCCGCCCCAAAGCCGCTGATGAAGAAGTCCGCGCCGCCGCGCGGCTGGCCTGCATTCACGACACGATTATGCGGTTGCCTAAAGGGTACGGCAGTATTGTCGGCGACCGTGGCGTCAAGCTTTCCGGCGGCGAACGCCAGCGCATCGCCATTGCTTCTGCAATCTTAAAAAACGCGCCGCTTCTTATTCTGGACGAAGCCACCTCCGCACTGGACAGCGAATCTGAAGCCGCCATCCAGCAGGCGCTGCAAAACATTATGCAGCACAAAACCGTCATCGCCATCGCCCATCGTCTTTCCACACTTAAAAATATGGACCGGATAATTGTTCTTGACAACGGCAAAATTATCGAAGACGGAACGCCTCACAAACTTCTCAAAAACAAAAGCGGCCTCTTTTGCCGCCTCTATAACCTGCAAATATCCGGTACTTTGCCCGTGTAATCTGAAACAACAGCCACGTTCTCAACACTCGTATCCTTAGAACCGCCGCATTTCCGCCCATTAAAAACCGCCATTCCGTTTCTGGCTTCTGATTCGGAAATCGCCTGTTCCCGCGGTCAGGCCATACCATCTCTCCGCTTTGGTTGCCAAACACTGCCTCTCAATAAAAAAATCACATTTCCGCCCCGCCCTTAACTGGCACGGCCGGCACCGGCTGCAAAGGCTGGCGTTCTTTTTTCTCCGGCAAATCCTTTCCCGTTTTAACGCGTTCGCTCTTAAGCGCATTTTTACGCACACCGACATACGCCCGCTTATGCGCTTCCAAGAGTCTGCGTTTTTCTGCCCTTTCGGCATCGCTCAAAATTCTGCCGCTGGCTTCCCCGTTCAAAAGTTCCGCCGCTTCCTGCATCGGATTGGCTCCATTGATGCTCATATTATATAGCCGGCGTTTGGTTTTAATATCCTCTTTGGTCAGGAACGAACGCAGAAACTCATTTGATCTTATCAAATCCTGCGGTTTCCCGTCCGCTGAGATTTTCCCTTTTTCCACCACAACTACCCGGTCGGAAAGGGCTACTTCCGCCGGATTATGCGTAACCATAATGACCGTTTTTTCCTTTGCCATATCTTTCAACGCTTTCATAACTTTCAGGCTGAGCTGCCCGTCAAGTCCTGTCGTCGGTTCGTCCATAATAACAATCGGCTTGTCTGTCAAAAAAGCGCGCGCCAAAGCCAGACGCTGCTGCTGCCCGCCCGAAAGTTTGGCTCCGTCTTGTCCGATTCTATGCGAGAGGCCGTCTTTAAACTTTTCGACGTCTTTGTCAAACCCGGCTTTGCGGCAGGCTTCCATCAGTTCTTCTTCCGTCGCTCCGGGCTTAAAATATTTAAGGTTATACCCCACCGTATCGTCAAAGAAGTGAACCTTCTGATCAACAAACGTTATCTGTGCGTTCAGCTCCCGGTCGGAAAGTTCGCGTATTTCTTTATCGCCGATAAATATTTTCCCCTCCTGCACATCATAATCATGCCGTATCAGGCTCATCAGCGTTGATTTTCCGTTGCCGGAAGTTCCGACCACTGCCGTCAAACCGCCTTTGTCAAACTCAACACTCATATTTTTGAGGACATTCTCCGTCCGCCTGATTTCGCCGTTTCTGTCCATTGCCTCAACCAGGCTCATATCCGTAACGTCCTTAATCAGCGGATACGCAAAACTGACATTCTGTACGCTGATTTTAGTATCTCGTTCCGACAGTTTCTCATTGCCTGTAACGCGTTCCAGTTCTTTTGGCGTAATCAGCTTTTTAGATGCGTCAATCAAGCGGTGCGTTCCGGCCTGCATTTCATTCCACAGCTCAGACAGCATACTGCCCGACATCATCATCTGCCAGGATGCCGAGCTGATAAGGGCAAACCGCCCGATATCCCCGGTCTTGACCACATCGGCAAACGCCGCCGCCATAATCAGCCCCTCCATTCCGATACTGATTGCCGTCTGCATTTTCAGATACGCCTTGCTTTTTTCATAAGTGATTTTCTGCGTAATCCCTGAAGAATGGTCAAGCCTGCTGCGCATCAGCCGCGTTTCCTCCTCAACCCGGTTTGTATCCTGAACCAGCGGCGTATTTTTAATTGAATCGCTGTTGTCTTTCCTGATACGGTTGCCAAACGAACGCATTTTGCTGTTTAATTTCCGGTAGGCATTATTCATAAACCCGCCGAATTCCGCAGTTACTGCCGTTACGCCGAGAACACCCGCCGCCAGCATCGGATCAACAGCCAGCAGGCTGGCGGAACTGATACCGAATATGACCGCTTTTGACAAACACTCAACCGAGGTATTCAAAAGCGTATTCTTCGCCGAAGCAATTTCCCCGGTAATCCCGCCTAACGCCGCCGGAGCATTGTCTTTAAAATACGGGCGCGGCTTATGCAAAATATTTTCATAAATGGAACTGGACGCAGCATTGGCGTGCGTATCATTCAAAACAATCGACGCCATTTTTGCCTTAAACCGGCAAAAGTTAAACAGCCTTTTGCGAGTAATCTCCAAAACCGCAGCGCCAAAAAACTTTGCCGCCGCGCCGCCCGTACCATTGACCAGCCCCGGCAGCGAACCGAACAGCAGGTTCTGGCAATAAGGATTTAACCCGGCAAAAACCGACTCTCCCATCTTAAACCCGACTGACTTCTTGAAATCCTTTCCGGTTTTGTTCCAGGCCTCCTGAAAAACGCCCCATACCGTTTTAAGCGTTCCCTGTTCTTTGGCTTTTTTCTCCGCGTCATCCAAAACGTTTCCGGCATTTCCCTCTGTTCTGTTCCCGGACTCTTCAGTTTTTTTCAGTTTCAGCACTGCTTCGCGCGCTTGTCTGGCCAGTTCCAGCAGCCGTTTCCGTTCATACTCCGCGAAATTGGGAATTTTATTGTCTTTGTCTTTTTCTTTTGCCATTGCCAAATCTCCGTTTTCCCATACAAAAATGATACCATAAAATTTGCACGGTGTCCAGCATAAATCTTTACGCAGAAAGCACGCCGTACCCGGCACTTCTCCGGTTTAAAAACCGTACCGTGCCCATACAGCCCCGTCAATATTTATCATAGTTAATATGACTTTTCCTGTTCATTGCTTGTTTACGGAGATAATACAAAAAAACGGCGCCGACGCCGCAAAAAATCACCAGTAAATCGGAGGCAGGGCTGTCATTCTGCCGACTGTCCCGTCGACAACGCCGGCTCGCGAATTACGATAACCGCTGCGCAATGCCCGCTGCTCCACAAAATACATATCCGTTCCGCAGTTATGACCGAATGTGCTCTCTTTATAAACACAGGGTCGGATTGACTGGTAATACAACATACTGCGCCGCCTTAAATGCTTTGCATCCAACAAGTCTGACCTGTCTAACATATCTCCTCCTCTAGAATAAATTCTAAAAAAATTAACATATCGATTACATCTTATACTAAAAATTGAATAAATCAATAAATATTTTATTTAAAATAAAAAATCACCTAATTTTATCGCCTTTTTTAGAAATTCCACACCGCCTAAACCATAAAAATAAGGGACGACTTTCGTCATCCCTTATCATACGTTCCTGTTTACATCTCATCGCCGTGGCCTTCCTTCGGTTCCTCATCTTTTACAAAGCTTTTAAGAGAAAGTGCATTCTCTTTGATTTTGCTTTGTAAAATAGCCAGGTACTGCTCGCGGGTCAAACCCCATTTACGGGCATAAGCACCGACCAGTTCAAACAAGTTTCCCTTGTCATCGCTGTATTTAAACTCCTTATTAAGCATATACAAAAATGTTGCATCCGCAATTTTGTATTTGTCAATATAAAGAAGTTTATACTTTTGGCAGCGAAAATCCAACGAAAACAACACGCCTTCGGCCGCCGGGCACAGATGGTACTCTACGGCAGTAAAAGCATCTGCCCGAACTGCCGCAATCTGCGCTCTGGCTTCCATAATGTCAGCCGCGGCTTTTTGCAAAACATGCGTCAGTTCATTCAACCGTTGTACCGGAATCATATCACCGCTGGCCAGAACGGCAAGCGCATTTTTCGCCAGCTTTTCATCCCAGCCCGCAAACGGAAATTGATTCCGCAAAAACGTCGATACGCCGCACTCCACCAACTTCTCACGAAACTTTGTCCGATATGCCTCCTCACCGCAATTCATCAATATGTCAACATCATGCGCCAATTTGACATTATCAGCCATTAAGCCAAACAACTGGCTGTAAGCCTCAGAAGACAACAGTTTTTTCAACTGCGCCAAAGAAGATAGGATACAACCGTATATCCGTGCATCACTCAACCGGCAGACACCGATTGAGAGCCACGCATACGCGTCGGCATAATCATCCAAATTTCCGCTTAGTGCTACCCCATAAAGGTTTTTCACTTCGGCATGACCGCCCAGATGCTTGCGCAGCTGTGGAAACATCATGCAAAAATACGCTGAAAAATCACTATACAGATAGTAATTTTCTCGCACTTTCGCATATAATTCCGGAAAGAACACCGCCATATACGGCATCAATTCCGCAATATCTTCCTTTGCTTCAAATGCCCGGTTGAAAAAGAGTTCAAAATACTCCCTTCCAATCTCGCCCAGCTTTTGCGGAACAATCTTTCGCAACTCAAGCATAAACTTGGGCGCCCAAGACGATTTCGCACAAACAAGAGCTTCCGCAAACGCCCAGCGTCTGTCATCGGCAACCGGAGCAGCTTCTTTTTCTCCAACGCCAAGAACTTCCCACGGCGCCAGAGAATCAAAAGCTGACGGCACAGCCTTAACCAAATCCAGTGCTTCCAGCCCGTATTGGTGCAGCAAACGAAGCATACCCGCCTTGTTTGGCGTATAATACTTCATTGCTTGCGCCACACGGTTGATATCCGCCGAAGCAGCAATGGTTTCAAACTCGCGTTCCGTACGGATTTCTGCCAACAAAGCGTACTCTCCCTTCCGGAAAAGCTCAATCTTCGTATCCAAAGACCAAACTCTTTCGCGAAGTTCGTCTGCACTCAACCCCAGCTTGTCAATTAACTGAAGTTGCTTTTGAACACTGGGAAGATACAATTCAGCATTTGAATTGATCTTCTTTGTAAAACACTTTACCGCAAAACGCAGGAAAAAATTTCTCACAATTGCAGCAAATAACTGCAAAAAAATGTTTGTTCTCATAAATAAAAAAAATTTAAATTAAGAAATACATTAAGAAGATTTTCCCCTTAACGGCTCACCAGATTAAAGTGCCAAAACCCGAATTTTCCCCAAAGCAATGAGCTCTAAAGAACGGTATTCAAATCTATAGGAACAATAATATGGTAAACAAGATAAATATACCATATTTTTCACCTCTAGTCAACCCCGATTCGTTTAAAAGATTCTGCCGGTCTCACAGGTAACACCGAAACCGAAAACCCCGGCTTTAATCTCTTTTCAAACCCTTTGGCTCACCTCCGCGCCGCTATTTCGTACGTTGTATGCCGAAATTTTCTCTCCGACACTAAACACCTTATCCCGCCTCGCCGCTATTTCGTGCGTTCCAGATAATCCTCCAGATACGCCTGCCATTCCGGCATCCGTACCTCGGCAAAAAACTCTTGCAAAAATTCTGCCATAAACGCATGGCGCCTTTCCGCCTCGCGTTTTCCTGCCGCCGTCCGCATCGCTCCTTTAAGTTTCAGCAGCTTGTCGAAAAAATGGTTTATGGAATGGTTGCCGGCACGGCTTTTGTCTTTATATTCCGCCGCCGTCAGATTTTCTTTCGGAAATTCCGCTTCATCAAAAAGTTTTCTTCCCGTCGCCGCCGAATACATAACTGTCCGGCAGACGCCGACCGCTCCCATTGCATCTAGTTTGTCCGCATCGGAAACGACCGCTTGTTCAATCATCTCAAATTGCGGCCTGCTGCCCGACTTTGAAAAACCGATGGCGTTTGTAACCGCCAAAACCTTTTCCCGTACATCGTCCGCCGCACCGGCTTCCCGCAGAAAACCATCCGCCCTCGCTTCTCCGTTATTCAGTTTATAATCGTCAACATCATGCAAGATTGCCGCCAGCCGCACAATCTCAACATCAGCCTCCGGCGTTTCCGCCGCTATCTTCTCCGCATTTGTCAAAACCCGCCGGATATGCTCAAAATCATGTCCGGAACTGTCGCCATCATGGCACGCCTTTGCAAATATTAAAGCCTTTTCCACAATTCCGGACATTTGATTCTCCTTTATATCAAAAAATACCAAAAAAGATTAGGCTGTTTTCCGACAATGCGCAATAAATAATTCCTTTTTGCTCAATATATCCTGCCTTGTCATCGCTGATTTCAGGAAGCTCGTATTCTCTATTAAATTAAGCGGTTCTCCGTCTGCAACAATATGCTTACCTTTAATAATCAGTACCCTGTCTGCCAATGCAATTTCCGTCGGATTATGCGTAACCAATAACACCGTTTTGTCTTTAGCCAGTTCTTTCAAAGCCTTCATTATCTGGAAACTCATAACCTGATCCAGCCCCGTCGTCGGTTCATCCATAATCACAATCGGGCGATTTGTTAAAAATGTCCGAGCCAATGCCAACCTCTGCCGCTGCCCGCCCGAAAGCTTATTTCCGTTAATGCCGATTTTATAATCAAGTCCTCCCTCAAAGTGAGCAATATCTTCCGTCAATCCCGCAGCGTCCAATACCTCTCTTATCCGCTTTTCATCTGTAACATCGCTAAAATAAGTCAAATTGCGCCGAACAGAGGTATCAAAAAAGCGGACATTCTGACCGATAAAGGCAATATGTCTGTTGATTTCCTCATCCGGCAAATCACAAACATTTTGTGTTCCGATAAAAACTTCGCCCTGTTGCACATCATAATCGTGCCGAATAAGCCTCATCAACGTCGATTTACCTTGTCCAGACGTGCCGGCAACAACCGTTACCCCGCCGGCTCGCACGTCAAGAGTTACATTTTCCAAAACCGTATTTCCATATTTAACCTCAGTCAAAAAGCCGGCATCTTCCAGACGTTTAAGCGCAGGATATGCAAAACTGACATTTTCCAGGCGAATAAAATTATCTGCCGCGCTTAGCCGATTATTCCCCGTACCCCTTTCTAAAACTTTGGGAAGCTGCATGCGTTTTCTAATATCGGCAATCTTATTTTTATACTCATCAATGCTAAGGTAAGAACGAAGCAATGTCTCGCAACGTATTTTCATTTGCACTGCCGCGCCGGAAATTAAAGCCAATCGTCCGATATCGCCGGTTTTAATAATATCGGCAATCGCCACATAACAAACTGCAACTGCCCCAACAGCTTCCAAAACCAGATAAAAGCTTTTTTCCCCTATCCGTCTGTTACAATACTTCAGTCTTTTTAAAGCAGAACTTTTCATAAGCTTGGCATAAATCCGCCCACTTTCTTTTTCTACTTTGTTTGCGCTTTGCACTAAAGAAGCCTGCCCGCTGACATCTCCTGTCTCCCGGGAAATTTTCTGCGAAAATAATCTAAACCTTTCGTCAACCGTTCTGAAAAACTTATTGTTATAGAGAACAAACTCCATGGAAATAAGCTGTAACAACACCATAAACAAAGCCAGCTGCGGAACAATGGCAAACAAACTAAACGTACAGATAACAAAAGTTATTGCTTCTCTAAAACATTGCAACAATTCATTTAAAACAGAACGTTTATATTGAAAAATTTCCTTTGCAAAAGACAACATTGACTCAACACTGTTAACCACAAACAGTGCCCTCGGTTTATGCAAAATCTCAACATAGTTTTTCGCCTGTAAAGCATTATCATACAAATCCGTCATTTCACTTTTGAAAAATCCCGAGTACATGAAAAAAACAGACCACAAATACCCGTTAATTTCACTTAATGCCATAAATATGGAAAAAATAACAATCGCTTCTGTCGTTCCACTCAAAAGTTCAGGCAGCTCTCCCATATAAAGCATTCGCAAATAAGGGGCTATCCCACTTGAAATGCCACATACCGCAGATACCAATAATAACTTCTTTAACGGTTTAAGCGCATATATTTTAAGTTCACTCAAAATCTCTCCGATAGTCTCCCGTATCGAAACATCATCACTATTCTTCCGCTCTGCCGTTTCCTTTCTCCCCCCCAATAAAGATTTAATTCTCAGAACTTCAAACTTAACAAAATTATACTTTTCACGAAAAACAGCCTGTTCTTGCATAAAAAAGTCCTCCAAAATTTGCGAGAACCTTAAAATACGCAAAAATAAACAGAAAAATCAATAACTTATTTTAACAAAACTGCGAATAAAAAACTTGACAAAAAAATATACTTCTTTATAATAAAAGACATAAAGCAAGGAAGCGGTACTTCGCTCCCTTTTTGTGTGCCTCAACACCGGTTCTGAGCGTATTTTCTACTTCAAAACCTTCTGCAAGTTAACTTCCAATGCCTGATACCCGTTTCGTTCATAAAACCCGATAGCCCGCCGGTTAAAACAGAACACGCTCAGCTCTATTGCTTCAACGCCCCTGTCTCGCAAAAAAACTTCCGCTTTTTTCAACAAAAGCGAACCAACTCCCTGCCCCCGGCACATCTCATCAACGCCGAAATTATAAATATAGCCGATTTTTGAATGTACATATCCGTTTCGCGGTGTCTCCTGTATAAAAAGACAAATAAAGCCGCAGATTTTTCCATCATAAACAGCCTTAAGCAAAAACATATTATCATCCGCCATCATTTTGCGGACAATTACCAGATGTTCCTCTTCCGTCGTCGGCTTAAAATAATCCGGAAGTGCCTCGTCATGCATCTTCCCGACCTGGTACGACAGCCGCGCAATATCTTTCGCATCTTCCGCCGCTGCAATCAAAATTTCAGCATTTTTATTCATTTCATCAAATCCCCGCAAATCAGGGAGAGGCTTTACGCCTCTCCCGTACATATTAACCCCGCAGTGCCGTAACCAGCTGCCGAGGATTGACAATCACGCCGATACCGTCACGAAAATCGCCGGTTTCCAGCCCGATACGCCAAAATTCCTCCGCCGTCAAATCCGGCTTGACGCTCCGCGCCAGCACAAACAGCCCGCATTCATAAGGCTTAAGCGAAAAACCCGGCGCCGAAAACCGATACGCATCCAACCGGACAGAACCGGCAACCGTTTTTCCGCCGCCCGGAAAACACAGAGTATTCCTTACCAGTTCCGGAAACTTTGCCATATCAAGCTGATTCGGCATAACCGTATAATCGTCAGGATTATCCAAGTCTCCGTCTGCTTTGCAACACACCCGGCTTTCACGCCACAGTTTATTCCCGGCAAAATCCAGATGCCCGGAGTTAACCCAGATTCCCAAATCCGCCGCACGTTTCACGGCAGCCTGCATTTCCGCCGCCCCGTCGTCATTTTGAAACAATTCGCTCACTATGCCCCACAAGATACACACGACATCAATGCCGCTTTTGCCCTCTTTCAGCCGTTCTTCATGCAAATCGCATATTTTTTCCAGAGCTTGCGCATAATACCGCTGCGTCCGCTGCTTGTTTTCCGTCTGCAAAGCCGAAAAATAATATATGTCTGCTTTTGGCGCTACGCCGCATGTTTTCCCGGCTAATGCAGAAACAAGTTCCCCGCCGGAAACTCCATGCCGTGGTTCACCGGAATCCACCCGTTCATACCACTTCAAATTGTCATGATATTCCAAATGGTCACATAGCAAAAAACCGTCAATCACCGCCGCTGCCCGGTTTCTGCCGTCAATTCCCTGCTTATGCAGGGCTCTGATACCTAAACCGGGATTTTTCCTTTTTTCCAAAAATTCCGCCGGCTCAAAACCTTCCGGCCTCTTGACTGCTTCTGCCGGCCACAACGTATAGTCGTCATAATCTGCCCGCAAAACATTAAGCTTTGACAAATCATACAGCGACAAATCCATCGCATCCAAAGGCAAATACGGAGACGTTGAACCGTTTGCATATATCCTCTGAAAATTGACTAAATCCACGCCTTCACGTTCCCGTCTCAACCCGACGGTACCTTTCCCGTCAGCAAACGGATACATTGCACCTTTGCGCCCGTCTACAGAAAGCGGCGTATGCAGCGTTTTATTTTTCGTCGCAATCAAAGCTTCCGCCAACTGCCAGCGCTCTGCCTTAACCAGTTCGTTCCAACTGTCAAACCCGTACTCTTTGGCGACAACGTGCTGCATATTCATCAACGACAAATCCTGCCTGTCGCCAAACACCCTTTCGCATCTGGCAACTGCCTCTTTTTCATGTTTCTGGAAATTTTTTAACAAAGATTTTGCTTCCACCCGGAAGACTTCAACATATTCGCTCATGGCAATTCCTTTCCGACAACTTACCTTATCGCCTGCCCGATGGGCTGAATAAGCCGTCTCAAGAAATCTATGTAAAAAAACGTTATGGCAATGAACCCTTTGGCGGACATTCCGAGCGTTTGCCAAGCTCAAAAACAAAATATCAGACCGGCCTCGGCCTGTCAAGCAATTTCTTTACCAAGTTATTACCCGCCCTGCAAAAAAAACTTGCACAAAACTCAATACCCGGTAATATACAAACAGCAGATGGCAACGTCTGCAAGTGCCGGAGACGGTGCGGGCTGTCGCAAGCTCTTTACACAACTCGGTGTTCAGGATATAACATCGTAAAATTACCAGCCTGAAATCGGCTGATAATTGATTATATCCCCGACTGTAAAAGGTCGGGGAGCTTTAAGTATATGTCCAGAAGTTCCTGACTTTAAAAACTTAAAGGATCATCTTAGTTGTGTATGATTTGCGAACTTCCCGACCACCTCTCAGGTGGTTTTTCTGTATTCAGGACATTTAAAGCAAAAAGGGCTATTCGCATGAAAAAACACAACTGTATATTCCTCATCATAACTCTCTGTCTGCTTCCCGTTTTTTCACGGCCGGCAATTTCCATGGAAAAAATTTCCGAAGACGATGTCATATCATGCTACACACTGATTCAGACTTTCCCCGAATGGCAAAAGGAAAAAATCAGCGACTCTTTAATTCAGCCCGCTCAAGCCCCATACATCTGTCCCAAACTTCCCTATAAAATATATGAAGGCAGAGCATATAAATGGAAAAGAAAAAATACCGCGGCCCAAGCTTATCCATATTTATGTGTCAAAGACCGACAAAACCCCAATCGTTTCAGTTTTATTCTGCTGACAGAACGTAATGCTAAACTTCTTAATTCTTTCAGCTTGGGTGAAAACTTTTGCAACCGATTGAACACGCTGCTCAATATGCCGCAATGGACGACTTTCGCCGAATAGATTGCTTTCCCTTTCGTTCACGCTCCCACCGTCAACCGTCCCTCCAGAAACGGCTATCGATATTTGACTCCCAAACATCCCCAAAATCTATCCGAAACAACGTCCTAAAGGCCTAAAATCCATCTTTTCAAATTTATTTTCCAAATAACAGTCTATACTTTTTCACAAAAAAAGGCAGGCTTCTCAGCCTGCCTTCGCTTTCTTTTATACCCGGTTAGGCATTAACGGTAACTTTGCCGCCGGCTTTTTCAACCGCTGCAACAGCCGCTTTAGACGCAGAATCTACCGTAATATTGATAGATGCCGTCAACGCGCCTCTTGCCAACAGGCGGATACCGTCCAACTCTTTGGAAATCAGGTTGGAAGCAACCAAACTTTCCTTATTGATGTCATTGGCATTTAATTTGCCGGCATCAATAGCCTTCTGGATTGTATCCAGATTAATAACGGCAAAAGTCTTCGCGAACGGATTCTTAAAACCGCGTTTCGGCAATCTGCGGTAAATCGGCATCTGACCGCCTTCAAAACCGTGAATAGAAACACCGGAACGAGATTTCTGACCTTTAACGCCGCGGCCGCCGGTTTTACCCTTGCCGCTGCCGATGCCGCGGCCAACGCGGATACGGCTCTTTGTGGCGCCTTCGTTATCTCTTAATTCATTCAGTTTCATTTTTTTCACCTTTTCTTCAACTCAACTTAAAATCAAAAATTTCTTGTTCGGGACACCCTCAGCCTCAAAACCGTTGGGGCCGGGCAGATTTACACCTGCCCGTTGCTGCCCCAGAACAATTATTCTTCAACTTTAATGAGGTGAGCTACCTTATTAATCATTCCTCTAACGGCCGGAGTATCTTCCAAAACGGAAATTCTGCCGACTTTATTCAAGCCCAGACCTTTCAAAGTAGCAATCTGCTCTTTGCCGTGGCCGATGGAACTTCTTACCTGAGTAACCTTAACTGTCTTTTTATTAGCCATGATTAAGCCTCCTCTTTGTCCATCTTAACGTTAGAAGTATTTTCGCGACGGCTTACAATATCACCGACTTTCTTGCCGCGCTTCGCCGCAACCATGCGTGGGCTGTTGATAGCCTGCAAAGCCGCAAACGTTGCCTTAATCATATTGTAAGGATTGTTTGAACCGAGCGATTTTGCAACAACATCCTGCACGCCCAGTACTTCAAATACTGCACGCATCGGACCGCCGGCAATAACGCCGGTACCGGCCGGAGCTGTTCTCAAAACGACTTTTCCGGCGCCAAATCTGCCGCTGATGTCGTGATGCAGTGTTCTGCCTTCGCGAAGCGGAATGCGAATCATATTCTTTTTCGCTTCGTTCGTAGCTTTAACAATAGCTTCCGGAACTTCAGCAGCTTTGCCGGAACCAAAACCGATACGGCCTTTCTGGTCACCGACAACTACCAAAGCAGCAAAAGACATTGTGCGGCCGCCTTTTACGGTCTTGGCTACGCGGTTGACGAAAACCAGTTTTTCAACCAGTTCTTCTTTTTTATCCGTCTTATTATGACGATCTAAAGATTGTGCCATCATAACCTCCTAAAACTTCAATCCGGCTTCGCGGGCAGAATCTGCCAAAGCCTTCACCCGGCCATGATATACATAACCGCCGCGGTCAAACACAACTTCGCTGACACCGTTTTTAACGGCGCGCTCAGCAACTACTTTGCCGACATACTGCGCAGCTTCAATATTCGAAGATTTCGCAATATTGTCTCTTACTTCCTTATCCAAGGTAGAAGCAGAAGCAACTGTAGCACCTTTTGCATCGTCAATAATCTGCGCATAAATATGCTTTCCGCTGCGAAATACAGACAATCTCATCTTTCCATTCGCGGCAGCTTTCAAAGCCGTTCTAACACGTGCTTTTCTTTTTTCATATAACTTTCTTGGTGTATTCATTGCTTTACATCCTATTTCTTCTTGCCTTCTTTACGACGTACATATTCGCCGTCTACGCGAATGCCTTTTCCTTTATAAGGTTCAGGCTTTCTGTATTTGCGAATTTCAGCCGCAACCTGACCTACCAGCTGCTTGTCAACGCCGCTGACCTTAAGGGTCGTCTGGCTTTCGCAGACAATGGTAATGCCTTTCGGGGTTTCAAACGGTACATCGTGCGAAAAGCCCAGCGTCAAAACCAGATTTTTTCCGTCCATACGGGCTTTGTAACCAACGCCGTTCAGTTCAATGCTCTTGCTGTAACCGGCGCTGACGCCTTTTACCAGAGAATTAATCTGGGCTCTGGTCGTGCCCCACAATGTCCGGGCCGTACGGCTCTGAGAATGCGGAGTAACCACAATTTTACCATCATTAATTTCTACATTTACATGAGAATCATCATAAGCAAAGCTTAATTCACCCAATTTTCCTTTAACGTTAACAACATTGCCGTTAACAGATGCGCTAACGCCTTCCGGGATAATTACAGGATATTTTCCAACTCTTGACATCCGCTATCTCCCTAGAAAACCTGGCACAAGATTTCGCCGCCGACGTTTGCTTTTCTGGCTTCGTTATCGCTCATAACGCCTTTCGGGGTTGAAACGATGGAAATACCGAGGCCGTTGTAAACTCTAGGCAGGTCTCTTACACTGGAATATACGCGGCGTCCCGGAGTGGAAACGCGGTAAATTTCAGTAATAACACTTGTACCCTCATGATACTTTAATTGAATACGAAGTTCGTCAACGCCCGGACGTACATTGGCCTTTTCATAACCGGCAATGTAGCCTTCTCTTTTCAGAACTTCCAAAACATTTTCACGCAGGCGAGAGGCCGGTGATACAACATCACTTTTCTTCGCTCTTTGTGCGTTTCTAATGCGTGTGAGCATATCGCCCAAAGGATCAGTCATAGACATAATATCATCTCCTTACCAGCTTGATTTTACCAAACCAGGAATTTCGCCAAAGCTTGCCATCTGTCTCAATTCAACACGGCTTACTCCGAACTTCCTGCTAACACTACGAGAGCGTCCCGTAATTCTGCAACGGTTTCTTACTCTGACCTTTGAAGAATTGCGCGGTAACGCCGCCAATTTCAAATTCGCCTGAAATCTCTCTTCTTCAGGAGCGTTTTTGTCATCGGCAATGGCCTTTAACTTGGAGCGGATGTTCGCATATTTTGCAACCATCTTCACTCTTTTCAAGTTTCTGTATACTGAACTTGTTTTTGACATAGTAAAATCTCCGCTTATTTCTTATATGGTAAGTTGAAAGATGTCAGAAGAAACTTGGCTTCTTCGTCTGTCTTGGCCGAAGTGCAGATAACAATATCCATACCTCTGACCTGTTCAACCTTTTCATAGTTAATTTCAGGGAAAATAATCTGCTCTTTAATGCCAAAAGCAAAGTTCCCTCTTCCGTCAAAGTTCTTTCCCGAAATGCCGTGAAAGTCTCTGATACGAGGAAGAGCCATATTAACCAAGCGCTCAAGGAATTCATACATTCTGTCTGAACGCAGCGTAACTTTGCAGCCAATCGGCATACCTTCTCTCAGCTTAAAGGTCGCAATTGATTTTCTGGCGGAAGTAATCACCGGTTTCTGACCGGCAATCATCGCCATTTCTTCAACGGCATTATTCAGCTTTTTCTTGTCCGTAATGGCATCGCCGACGCCCATGTTCAGAACAATCTTTGTCAACTTCGGAATCTCATGCGGGTTCTTGTAACCGAACTTTTCCACAAGAGCTTTCTTAATGACATCATTATACAATGTTTCAAAATTTGTCATCAAATTATCTCCTAATTATCGATTACTTCACCGGATTTCCGGGCAACACGCTTCTTAACACCGTCAACAACCTTATAGCCAACCTTTGAGGGTTTGCCTTCAGCCGTTACAGCTGCCACATTAGAAACTTGAATAGCCGCTTCTTTGGTAACAATACCGCCGGGGTTGGTCTGGCTCGGCTTCGTATGTCTTTTAACCAGGTTAACACCTTGAACGACAACTTTGCCTTCTTTCGGCATAGCCTTTAAGACTTCGCCGGTTTTGCCCTTGTCATCACCCGCAATAACGATTACTTTATCACCTTTTTTGATTTTCATTTTGCTCATTACAAAACCTCCGGCGCTAAAGAAATTATCTTCATAAATTTTTTCGCACGCAGCTCTCTGGTAACCGGACCAAAGATACGGGTGCCGATAGGCTCACCGTCTTTGTTGACCAAAACCGCCGCATTGCTGTCAAAACGGATAACGCTTCCGTCTTTGCGTCTGATGTCGCTTGCCGTTCTGACGATAACAGCACGCTGAACATCGCCTTTCTTTACACGCCCTTTAGGCATTGCATCTTTTACGGAAACGATAATAATGTCACCGACTGAAGCATGCATTCTCTTGGAACCGCCAAGAACTTTAATGCACTGCACCTGACGTGCTCCAGAATTATCCGCAACATCTAGGTTGGTTTGCATCTGTATCATAATTCATTCCTTCCTAATTAGGCATTTTCATTATTACTGATTACAGTCCAAGTCTTGGTTTTGGAATAAGGTTTGGATTCAATAATCGAAACCTGATCCCCTTCTTTGAACTGGTTGTTTTCGTCATGAGCGGCAAACTTCTTGCTTCTCTTAACGATCTTCTTGTAAACAGGATGCATAACCTGACGCTCAACGCTGACAACGACGGTTTTATCCTGTTTGGCGCTTACAACAACGCCCTGAAGAATTCTTTTAGGCATCTGTTTTTCTCCTAACTATTCTTCTTACGCTCTGTTAAAAGCGTATTGATTTGAGCTACTTCCTTACGAACTTTAGAGATAGCCGACGGGTTCTGCAGCTGACCGGTAGCCTGCTGAATGCGCAAACTCAGTTGCTCTTTCTTGCACTCTACGAGTCTTGCTTCGAGCTCGTCAACGCTCATAGCTCTCAAATCTTTAATTTTCACCATTATGCTTCTCCATTATCAGAATTCAAGCGTTTAACAAATTTGCTCTTTACGGGCAATTTTGCTGCACCCAGTGCAAATGCTCTGCGCGCGGTATCTTCATCAACCTCGCCGATTTCAAACATAATGCGTCCGGGTTTAACTCTTGCTACCCAAAATTCAGGAGCACCTTTACCTTTACCCATACGAACCTCGGCAGGCTTGTCTGACACAGGAACATCCGGGAAAATTCTGATCCATAAACGGCCGGCTCTTTTCATTTCACGGGTGATAGCGCGGCGGGCAGCCTCAATCTGGCGTGCGGTAACGCGCTCCGGTGAAAGAGCTTTCAATCCGTATGAACCGAAACTCAATTCAGCACCGCCTTTGGCAACGCCGTGAATACGGCCTTTATGCTGCTTGCGGAACTTTACACGTTTTGGACTTAACATCTTAAAACCTCATTCTTACTTTTGTTCAGCCAATTTCTTGTCTTGTGCCATTGGATCGTGAGCCATAATCTCACCTTTGTAAATCCAAACCTTAACGCCGCAGGCACCATAGGTGGTGTGAGCAGTTGAAGTAGCATAGTCAATATCGGCGCGGAGAGTGTGCAAAGGCACTCTGCCTTCACGGTAATATTCGGTTCTTGCAATTTCGGCACCGCCGAGACGACCCGAACAGCAAACCTTAATACCTTCGGCGCCCAGACGCAGAGCAGACTGCATAACTCTCTTCATTGCACGACGGAAAGCAACACGTCTTTCCAACTGCTGCGCAACGGAATCTGCAACCAACTGTGCATCCAGTTCCGGCTTTCTGACTTCCAGAATGTTTAACTGGACTTCGGAATCGGTCAACTTTTGAATGTCTTTTCTCAACAACTCAATGTCTTGACCTTTCTTCCCAATTACAACACCCGGTCTTGCCGAATGAATAGTAACTCTGGCTTTCTTGGCAGGGCGCTCAATGACAACCTTGCTGATACCGGCCTGAGCCAGCTTTTCTTTCAAAAACTTTCTGATCTTCAGATCTTCGTGGAGGTAGTCCGTGAACTTCTCATCTGCATACCAGCGAGAGTCCCAAGTGCGGTTAACGCCTAAACGAAGACTGATCGGATTAACTTTCTGTCCCATTTAACTTACTCCCCACGTTCTGCAACGACGATGGTCAGCTTCGAGAAAGGCTTCAAAACCCTTGCGCCTCTGCCGCGACCGCGTGCATGCATACGTTTCATAACAATGCCATTGCCGGTATAAGCTTCGGCAACAACAAGCTTGTCAATGTTGAGCTTGTGGTTGTTTTCAGCATTGGCAATAGCCGATTTCAACACTTCTAAAGCAACTTTTGCAATTCTCTTCTTAGAAAAGCTAAGTTCTGCAACAGCTTTCTCGGCGCTTAAGCCTCTGATTGTCTGAGCAACAAGGTTTAATTTACGAGAGCTGGAACGGATAGAATTGCACACAGCCATCGCCTGGTTGTCGGCAAGTCTTCTTGTATCTTTAGTTTTTCCCATAATTAACCTCTCTTAACTTTTTTATCTGCAGCGTGACCATAGAAGGTACGTGTCGGAGCAAATTCGCCGAACTTGTGACCAACCATTTCCTCGGTAACCAATACCGGGATAAACTTGTGGCCGTTGTGCACACCGAATGTCAGACCGACAAACTGCGGCAGCATCGTCGAACGGCGAGACCAGATTTTAATCACTTCATTACGAGTAGATGCTCTTGCTGCATCAGCTTTCTTAAGAAGATAACCATCTACAAAAGGTCCTTTCCATACGGAACGAGTCATCTGTTTACCTCCTTATTTCTTTTTGTTTTCATGACGAGATCTCATAATAAAGCGATCTGTCTTCTTGTTAGAACGAGTTTTTGCACCCTTGGTCGGCTTGCCCCACGGCGTAACCGGATGACGTCCGCCGGAAGTACGGCCTTCACCACCACCATGCGGGTGGTCAACAGGGTTCATAGCAACACCGCGGGATACCGGACGTGCGCCCAGCCATCTTGCGCGGCCGGCCTTACCCAGAGAAACGTTCTGGTTATCCGGATTGGAAACAGCTCCAACCGTAGCCAGACATTCTTCGCGGACGATTCTCAACTCGCCGGAAGAAAGTTTCAACTGTGCATAGCCTGCATCTTTACCAACAACCTGAGCATAACAACCGGCAGAACGAACCAACTGTCCGCCTTTGCCAACTTTCAGCTCAACATTGTGTACAATCGTACCAACCGGCATACTCTTCAAAGGCATTGCATTACCCGGCTTAATATCGGCCTTTTCCGAAGAAATAACCTTATCACCGGCTTTCAGTCTTTGCGGAGCCAAGATATAAGCCTTTTCGCCGTCCTCATAATTGATTAATGCAATGAAAGACGTGCGGTTAGGATCATATTCGATTCTCTCGACGGTTGCTTCACAATCAAATTTATTACGCTTAAAGTCGATAACACGGTACTTGCGTTTATGTCCGCCGCCGATTCTCCGACTTGTGACGTGTCCGAAATTATCACGCCCGCCGCTTTTGGTCAGACCAACGGTCAGACTCTTTTCCGGATTGCCTTTATAAAGCTCACTTCTGTCAACAATAATCAGCTGACGAAGACCCGGAGTGGCAGGTTTATATGTTTTCAAAGCCATGGCTAAATTCCTGCTGTAACATCAATATTTTGACCTTCGGCAAGCGTAATAACGGCCTTCTTGTAATCAGAACGGACGCCCTGAAAACCTCTGAAACGTTTTACCTTACCGGCTTGTTTCACGGTATTTACCTTGTTTACCTTTACGTTAAAGATAGCTTCAACAGCCGCTTTAACATCTTCTTTCGTAGCAGACAGCGGAACCATAAAGACCACTTTGCCGTTTTCGGAAGACATCATCGACTTTTCGGTAATTACCGGACGAAGTAATGTATCATACATAGCTGCAGTTACATTGTTTGCATTATCTGATTTTTTCATTGTAATCTTTCCTCCAAGCAAGCAACAGCCTCTTTAGTTAATACCAACTTCTCTTTCTTCAAAATATCGTACACATTGGCACCGATTGTCGGCAGTACGTCAATTCCGGCAATATTGCGGCTTGCCAATGCGAAATTAACATCAACTTCCTTACCGTCAATAAACAGGCAGTTTTTCAAACCGCAGACGTTCAATTTAGCCAGTAAATCTTTCGTCTTTGCGTTTTCAAGCTTTGCCTCGTCAATAACGATCAGGTTTCCTTCTTTGGCTTTTGCCGAAAGAGCTGTCTTCAGACCAAGTTTTCTGAACTTTTTCGTCAGGTCATGAGAATGATCTCTGACAACCGGCCCGAACACGATACCACCTTTTCTGAACTGGGTACCTTTGCGGCTGCCCTGACGTGCGTTGCCGGAACCCTTTTGCTTAAACGGCTTCGCAGGCGTCAAAGCAACGTCGGAACGCCCTTTGGTCTGGTGGTTGCCGCACTGGCGCATGGCAAGCTGCCAATTAACCACGCGGTGTAAAACATCGGCACGGACTTCAAGCCCGAAAATAGCATCGTTCAGCTCAATGCTTCCGACATTTTCATTATTTAAATTTAAGATGTCCTGTTTCATATTCAAAATTCCTTAATCTCTTATGCATTATCAGCTGTTTCTTCAGCTTTAACTGCAACAGGTTCATCAACCTTTTTTAAACCGGCAGGCATCGGCAATTTGACGTCGGCAGTTTTTTTGATGGCATCGGTAACGCGAACCCATGCATTTTCAGCACCAGGGACGCCGCCTTTTACCATAATTAAACCGCGGGAAGCGTCAACCGAAACAACCTTCAGGTTCTGAACGGTTACGCGTTCATCGCCCATATGTCCGGCCATTTTCTTGCCTTTAAATACCTTGCCCGGATCCTGTCTTTGTCCCGTAGAACCGTGCGAACGGTGCGTCAGAGAAACGCCGTGCGTCGCTTCCAAACCGGCAAAGTTATGACGCTTCATAACACCGGCAAATCCTTTACCGATGGAATTAGCACATACATCAACATATTGCCCCGGCACAAAATGTTCGGCAGACAATTCGTCGCCAACCGACAACAGACAGTCTTCGGAAACCCTGAATTCAGCCATTTTCTTCTTCGGCTCAACATTAGCCTTGGTAAAGTAGCCTTTCAGCGGCTTCGACAAATTTTTCGCTTTCACAGCCCCTGTTCCAAGCTGAACAGCGCTGTATCCGTCTTTTTCGTTTGTTCTGACATTAACGACTTTCAAGCCTTCGACCGCCAGAACCGTTACCGGAACATGAGTGCCGTCAGCTTCAAAAATCCTTGTCATTCCAAGTTTTTTTGCGATAAGACCAGTACGCATTATTATTTTTTCCTTTTCAATAGGTTGATTTTATCTTTCAAAAACCAACATTAAAATTATAACTTAATTTCTACGTTTACGCCGGCCGCCAAGTCTAATTTCATCAGAGCATCAACGGTCTGCGGTGTAGGATCTACAATGTCAAGAAGTCTTTTGTGAGTACGGATTTCAAACTGCTCGCGCGACTTTTTATCAACGTGAGGAGAACGGTTTACCGTAAACTTCTCGATTTTAGTCGGAAGAGGGATAGGCCCTCTGACATTTGCCCCGGTTCTTTTAGCCGTATGAACAATCTCCTTTGTCGACAGGTCGAGCAGGCGATGGTCAAAAGCCTTGAGGCGGATTCTTATGTTTTGTGTATCCATCATTTTAACACTTTTCCTATAACTAAATGGCAAATAACACCGTTATGGGCCTTGCCATTTAAAAAATTACTGCAGACTTTTGCAACAACCGGTCTGCATTATGGGTTATATTTGTTTCGCAAGAAAGTTAATACTTCCTTAACATTTGTTGCGTTGCCTTTGTAACATTTAAATTTTATAATTGCAATAAAAAAATGCACAAAAAATCAAAAAAATTCATTTATTTTTGCTTTTAAACCCCGCACAAAGATTCGGTTCACGCACATTTAGACAAAATACATGATTTTCTGTTTTTAGCCGTTGATTGTCAAAACCCACTTTATTTTAAAACGGCAGCTATTATTTATTATGCAGCATCAAACTGCATAGACCGGGGGTTTCATATGTTGACAATTCTTTTAACTTCAATCGTTCTTACCGCCGCTCCGGGCGAACCGACCGAAATAATCGGAACAGCTGCAACGCCGGACGGCGGACGCAACAAAATCACCGTCGAACAGCCCCAAAATGCGCCAAACCCTTTTGGTTATGTCGCTCCCTCGCCAAATTCGCAATTTCGACCGCCTGCGGCAAATTCCGTTCCCTCTGCCACCCCTCCTGCTATTCCAAATATTTCGGAACCAAGCTCGGATACGGCTGAAATTCCGTTGGTTAGCCAGTCCTCATCCGTCAATCCGCATAATATGAACCCTTTGGATTATCAGAACAAAATCGAAAATACAATCTATCAGGAAGGAGACCGTTTAATTGACGTCCAGTCAATTCCGCTCAAAGATATCAGCTCGGCCGTACAACCTAACCTCCAGCCCACCATTACCGACTATCCGTCATTCTAGTTTTCTGATTTCAACCAAACCCAACGCTTTTCTTATAAATATAGCGCATGACTTTATTAAACCAGCTGCGCCGGTCCAGCTCAAGTTTCAATACAGGAACTTCATAGTCCTCTCCGTATTTATACAAAAGATAGCAGGAACGATGCTGTCCGTCTTTCACAACCCCGTCAAAGTCCGTAATAATCACAAATTTTGCATCAAAACCGTCATTTTCAATGCTTTTTATAAGAGCATCATACTTTTCCGGTACCATTTCTTCATAATGAAGCACTTGCCTGTGCATGCGGCAATAGTTGTCATAGCCGGCTGTATCACCCAGCAAATATTTAAAAGGAGAAACTTCATTTAGCGGACGCCCTGTTGCTCCAGAACCGTATTTTATATTTCCGACTCTCATCATCCCCAGTTCATAACGTTTCAACGTACGAAATTTAAGCCGGCGATTAAAAAACAATTCATCAATGACAAATCTCCTGTCCTTTAGCAGCATATCCGTACTGCCTAAAAAGAAACATCTTATTTTTTCATACAACCGCATGGCAAACCCCATCCCCAAAAAGTCCCGCACCGGCACTTCGTACCGGTGAAAATATACTTAACTATAGTTAAGTAATAGTATTTGTCAAGATGATTTATGATAGCCGTCATGAAAATACGCGAAGCCCAGACATTTAGTGATGAAGTAGTTGATTTGCTTGTTCAGGAAAGAATAAGGCAAAACATCAGCCGTTATCGGCTGGCCAAAGAATGCGGCATCACTGAAGCGGCACTGAGTTACATAGAGCGGCACGAACGCAGACCGACGCTTTACACGCTGAAAATGATTGCAGACACTTTGAACATCCAACTGGCCGACATTATCAAAAACATAGAAAGAAAAAATGACACATAAACTCGCCGGCCCCAAATCCATATGCCGGTTCTGCCGTATCCTATAAAGCCACTATCGATAAACAAAATAAAAAAGGCATCTTATACCAAGATGCCTTTTACAATGGGGCGGACGATCGGGCTCGAACCGACGACAACCGGTACCACAAACCGGGGCTCTACCAACTGAGCTACGTCCGCCATCAACTTTGCTTTGGAACTTTTACATACAATTATTTATAAAGTCAAGCTAAAAAAACACAATTTTTTTTTATTCATAACATAAAATTAACAATTTATTTTCTTTTTCATCTCTATTATATAGAAAGTCATGATAAGGAAAGGATTCGCCATAAAATGAACGCATTAAAAACGTTATGTATAGCTCTGTTGTCTTTGGGATGTGCAACCGCAGCAAATGCAGCCGGAGGCACGTCTTCAATTGTTATTGACGCCCAAAGCGGAAACGTCCTGTATGCCGACAAGGCTGAAGAGCTTCGTTACCCGGCATCTCTGACCAAATTGATGACTCTCTATATAACGTTTAACGCGCTGGAAACCGGAAAGCTGAAATTTTCTGACAAATTAAAAGTATCTTCCACCGCTGCATCCCGCTCGCCGTCAAAACTCGGAATGCCCGCCGGTTCATACATCGACGTTAAGACAGCCGTTGAAGCGCTGATTGTCAAATCAGCCAACGACTGTGCCACCGTATTAGCGGAAGCCCTGAGCCCCAGCGAAGCCGAATTCGCCAAACTGATGACCAAAACGGCACGCAAACTCGGCATGTACCGCACAACATTCAAAAACGCCTCCGGTCTGCCGAATTCCGCTCAAAAAACAACCGCCAAAGATCTTGCCATCCTCGGCGCCGCCGTATACCACCACTTCCCGCAGTACTATCACCTCTTTTCCTTAAACGAATTTCAATACAACGGCATGACATACAAAACCCACAACTATCTCTTAAACGATTCGCTGGGAACGGACGGAATGAAAACGGGCTACACCGCCGCTTCCGGATTTAACATTTTGACCTCTGCCCGGCAGGGAAACTATCGCGTCATCGCCGTTACGCTGGGACATAAAAAAGTCAAAGAGAGGGACGAAAACATTTCTAAAATGATGGAAATATCATTAAATTACATGCAAAAGAATCCCAATATCAATACGGCAAGCCTGCGCAGCGCTATTAACAGTTCTCTGCGTGGCGAAAAAACCAAAACTGCATACAACCACGCTTCGGCAGGATATCGCCGTTAATCAGTCATGAGCGAACATATTCCGTACATTGTCGTCATAAACGGTGAAAAGGACACCGGACGTAAGACTGTATGTTTGGAATTGGCTTTAGTGTTGCTCTACAACCGGCAGAAAACTGCTGTCCTGCTGAACGAAGATTCGTCTCTGCGCCAGACATTCAATAACCGCCGGCAAAAATTTCCAACCCTGCCTCAGCCGGACATACTGGAACGAAACAGTTTTCCCCTCGCCGCTGCGCCGTATGATGCCGTAATAATCCCGGAAATATCTGCAACCGATGAATTGGCGGATAATGCGGCAACATTTATCACCCTGCTGCGCCATAGCCGAAGCGGTATTAAAAAATTTCAACAAAACAAAGCATACCTCAACGAGGTTTGGGAGTTAAAAAAACGCATAGCGGCCACCCGGGGACACAGCCTGAATTGGGTTGTCTGCGAAAACAATCCTGACAGTTCTCTGCCTCTCCGACAATCGGCAGAGCTGACACAAATGTCCCGCCTATACGGATTTCGTGCCGCACCGCCGCTGAATTTCCGCCACCCTTACCAAAACGCTGTTTCCGGCATATCCGCACAGGACAAAGCCCTCTCTCCCGAATTTTTTCCGGAGCTGGCAAAACAGCTGACTTATGAAGATATATGTGCCAAACGGGAAATTTTAAAACTTGCAGAATTTATTTTCAGCTAATAAATAATCTTTACAAGCGGTGCTTTTTGTTTTATCGTGGGCACCGAAATTTGACATTTTTTAACGCAAAGGCAGCCAAATGATAAAAATTGTTTCCACCTCTCCGTATACCGACCAAAAAATGGGCACCGCAGGCCTGCGGAAAAAGACCCGGATTGCTATGCAGGAAAACTATATTGAAAATTTTCTGCAAAGTATTTTCAATACGATTCCCAACTTGTCGGAAAAATCTTTTCTGGTCGGCGGCGACGGACGTTACCTGAATAAAGCCGCAATCCAAAAAATTATCAAAATAGCGGCAGCCAACAACGTTAAAAAGCTGTATGTCGGACAAAACGGCCTGGTGTCAACTCCTGCCGGCTCCCACATTATCCTGAAAAACAAACTTGACGGAGGGCTTATCCTGACCGCCTCGCACAATCCGGGCGGCATAGACGGAGACTTTGGCATTAAATATGCCACGGCTACGGGCGGACAATGCCAGCCGGCAGAGAGTCAGACTATTCAGGAGCAGACGCTGTCCATCAGGGAATACAGGATTTCCGACTGTCCGGACATAGACTTGTCAACCGTCAGAACTGCCCGCTGCGAAAATACGGAAGTTGAAATCATTGACCCTTTTGCCGACTATATTGAAATGATGGAAGGAATTTTTGATTTCGCCAGATTGAAAGAACTGCTGACATCGGATTTCCGTTTTGTCTTTGACGCTATGAACGGCGTTACCGGTCCCTACGGCAAAAAAATTTTTGAAGAAATCCTCGGCGCGCCTGCCGGCTCGGTTATCAATGCCGTTCCGCTGGAGGATTTTGGAGGCCTGCACCCCGACCCCAACCTCATTTATGCCAAACACCTCGTTGACCTGATGTATTCGGAAGCGGCACCTGACTTTGCCGCGGCCAATGACGGAGACGGCGACCGCAATATGATTCTCGGTTCCGGTTTCTTTGTCAGCCCCAGCGACTGCCTGGCTATTTTAACCGATAACTATAAGCTCATTCCCGCATATAAAAACGGCATTTACGGCGTTGCAAAATCCGCCGCAACGTCAATGGCGGTCAAAAGGGTCGCCGATGCTTTGAAAATCGGCTACTACGAAGTTCCGACCGGCTGGAAATACTTTATTCACCTGATGGATTCCAACCGCATTACTTTCTGCGGAGAAGAAAGTTTCGGTGCCGGAGCCGCCCATATCCGTGAAAAAGACGGCATTTGGGCTACCCTGTTCTGGCTCAGCATAATTGCCGAAACCGGAAAATCCGTAAAAGAAATTGCATTGGATCACTGGCGGAAATATGGCAGAAGCTACTATCTCCGCAACGATTTTGAAGGCATCCCGCAGGAAACCGCCGACAAGCTTATGTCTGATTTGAAAGCCAAACTGCCTGCCCTCTCTGGAAAATCTTTCGGAAATTTCATTGTTTCCGACGCTTATCCGTTCGTCTATAATGACCCCGTTGACCATACTTCAACCCAAAATGGACTGATTGTACACTTCACCGATGGTTCGCGCATTGTCTATCGCCTGTCCGGAACCGGAACCAACGGCGCTACGCTGCGCACCTATATTGAACGCTATGTTACCGATAAGCTTGAGGAAAACCCCGAAGATATGCTCCGGGAACTCTGCCGCGTTTCAAGGGAAATTTCCGAAATAACTTCACGCACCGGCAAAGAGCAGCCGGACATCGTTACCTGACAGCAGGCAAAAAATTTTTCAGAAAAAGGCAGGCTTATGTTCAAAAACGACCAGGATATCCGCCCGGACAAAATTTTGGAAGAACGTCTTCTTCTTCTCGTCTTTATGCTTACTGCAACCATTGTAAGCATAGGCTTTTTATTTGCCTATCCGGCATATCTCCGTCCGGTAATTCTGGCCGTATTCATCTTTATAATCCTGAGTATTTATATTGCCATTACGATTCTCCAGTCAGGCGAAACAGCAATTCTTTATGGCGGTTTGGCCAACGAAATCCTCAAAAACCGTAAAATATGCTATACAATCGTCAATGCCGACGGCAAAACCGTCTTGCAAAACGAGCTGGCTAAAAACTTTCTGCAAGGGCTTCCCGTTCTGGACTTTTTGGAAATGCACCTCGTCAATGACGAAAACAACCGCCAAAAGCTGAAACAGCTTCGCACGTCCGCCGAACATTTGAAGGAAGACCGTCTGGAAGTAACGCTTAAATTTGATACCTCCACGGTCTTCTCCGGGCAGGAATGGTATCGGGTCAGCCTCCGCCCCATCAGCCTCAATGCCGACGGCGGCGAAGAAATGGACCGTGCTTCGGGATTCGACCTCAAATACAACATTTATCTCCTGTGGAGCCTCGAAAACATCACTTCGGAAAAAACCATGGACGCCATTTTTCAGGAAGAACGGCGCGCTTTTTATAATTTTCTGAATTTCATGCCCATCGGATTGTATGTCCTCAACGCCAAAGGCAAAGTCGAATATGTCAATAAAACATTAAGCCGTATGTTAAATACGTCCAAAGAAAATATTCTCGGAAAAGGCATCACGGATTTTCTGCCGCAAAGCGCCGAAGGCGAACAGCGCCTGAACAACGCCTGTTCCCAATACACGGCATATGTCCGCAGTACTGACGGCGGCATTAGTGAATACCTTGTAAAGGTCGACCGCTTTAAACAGGGAAGCGAAGTCCAAACCCGCGGCGCAGTTATCGGCGGTATCCCGACCGATGCAAGCCTGAAACAGGCATACGAAGAGGCCGTTTCCGAAACCAACAGCATTTTTAACCTTTCCCCTTTCGGAATGATGCTGCTTGACACCGAGCTGGTTATCAAGCGCATCAACCAGCGATTTATGGACATTCTCGGCATCCCCTCGTCCTCCCAGCCGTTAGATAACTACCTGTCAAACTATCTGGACGAAGACAGCATCGGAAAAATAAAAAAACAGTTGGCCGCATTTGTTTCCGAAACCGATAAGTTGCAACCTGCTTATTTTGACCTTAACCTCAAAGAAAAAAACAAAAACCGGATACTCCGTTTATACATCTGCCCGCTTTTTTCTTCTCCGGTTCAAATTCGGGAAAACATCCGCGGCATTATTCTTTTCTGCCTGGACACGACTGAACAGAAGAACCTTGAAACTCAGTTTGCACAAGCTCAGAAGATGCAGGCAATGGGACAGCTGGCCGGCGGCATAGCCCATGACTTCAACAATCTTCTGACCGCAATGATAGGTTTCTGCGATTTGCTGTTGCAAAAGCACAGCATCGGTGATTCGTCATTTGCCGACATCATCCAGATTAAGCAAAATGCCAACTGCGCCGCTGAACTTGTACGACAATTGCTGCAGTTTTCGCGCAAGCAGCCTTTGCAGCCGGAACTGAGCGACATAACCGACATTCTCGTCAACTACACGCCGCTGCTGAAAAGAACCGTCGGCGAACAAATCGAATTAAAATTCCGCCACGGCGAAAACCTCGACTGCATCAAAGTTGACAAAGTCCAGTTTCTTCAGGTCGTCCTGAACCTCTGCGTCAATGCCAAAGACGCAATGAACAAAAAGGGCGCGCTTACCATCTCCACTCAGAAAGAAACATTGCTTGAACCATACCGTTTCGGCGCCGAGACGATAGAAAGCGGCAGTTTCATCCGCATGGACGTTACCGACTCCGGCTGCGGCATCCCCTTGGAAAATATGTCGCGCATTTTTGAACCCTTCTTCTCCACCAAACAAAATGTCGTCGGTTCCGGAACCGGGCTCGGCCTGGCCACCGTCTACGGTATCGTCCGCCAGATGGAAGGTTTTATCAAAGTAAAAAGCACTGTTAACGTCGGCACCACCTTTTCGGTCTACCTGCCCGCTTACCCGGCCGAAACAGCCCCGCGCAAAGTTGACGCCGCCCTCACCCGCCGCGTTTTAAACGACAAGCGCGGCCGCGCCGTCCTGACCCCTGCGGAAATCAAATCGCCGCAAACCGACAGCGATAAAGTCATCTTAGGGCTCAGCCTGTCCGCCGCCGACGACTTGGCACAGATGCCGGAAAACATTGAAAATACCCGTATCCTGCTGGTTGATGACGAAAACTCTGTCCGGACATTTGCCCTGCGGGCGCTCCGCAAAAAAGGCTACGACGTCGTCGGTTGCAGCTCTGCTGAAAATGCACTCGAAACACTTGAAAACGATAAGAATTTCCAGCTTCTGATTACAGATATGGTCATGCCCGGACAAAACGGCATCGAGTTGTCGCGTCAGGTCTTGGAAATGCTGCCTGACATAAAGATAATTCTTGCATCCGGCTACTCGGAAGACATTTTAAAAGGCGAATTTACCGACATCGACAATTTGTCTTTTATCCCCAAACCTTTCAGCTTAAGCGATTTAACCCAAAAAGTATATGAGGTCATGAAATCATAATGGACAACCGCTTCAACCATAAAACCGGACAATATATGCTCAAGTTTTCTCCCCGAAATTATCTCGGCGAAGAAGATTTTATGGTGGCCGTCTGCAATGAAACAGCCTACCGCGCCGTCAAAATTTGGCCGTACTGGCAGCACTTTTCCCTATGTGTTTACGGCCCCCGGAGCTGCGGCAAATCCCATCTGGCACATATCTGGGTTGACCGGATACAAAAAAGCCTGCCCCGCCCGATACCTATTCCGATACTTCCCGCCCACCGCGTCAATATGAAAAACATTAACAAACTCGCCAATGAAAATGATTTTTTGGTTATTGAAGATATGGATGCCGAAATTAACGAAGAAGCATTCTTTCACCTTTATAATTTCTATAATGTCCCCGGAAAATACGTTCTGTTCACCGCCGAACAGCCTTTGGCCAAACTGCCGCTCCGCCTGCCGGATTTGAAATCGCGCCTGAATATCGTTCCCTGCATCGAAATTATGCAGCCCGACGACGAAATGCTGACTGCGTTGATAGCCAAGCTGTTCGACGACCGCCAGATTATTATCAGTCAGGAAATCCTTGACTATATCCTAAAACATACCGAACGCTCTTTTGAATTCGTATCGCGTCTGATTGCGGAAATCGATGATATTTCATGGACCAACGGACGCGCCGTATCCGTAGCGATTATCAGAGAAGCCCTGAAAAACCTGACCCGCAACCAGCAAATGGAATTATTTATATGAGTTCGCACTATAATCAAAACGTCAACGGCTGGATTGTTTTGGACAAACCGCAAGGAATGAGTTCCAATCAGGCTCTGCGCAAAATCCAATATATGTTGCATGCCAAAAAAGCCGGACACATCGGAACGCTGGATCCGTTCGCCACCGGCGTCTTGCCCATGGCCTTCGGCGAAGCAACCAAATTAATTCCTTATCTGGAAGGAAGCGAAAAAACTTACGAATTTACCCTGAAATTCGGCACGGGTACAACCACAGACGACACCGAAGGCGAAATCTGCGCCGTTTCCTCGCACTTGCCCGACGCCGTAGCTGTCAACGGCATAATTCCCCGTTTCACCGGAACAATCAGCCAAATTCCGCCCAAGTTTTCCGCCATACATATCAACGGACAGAGGGCTTACGAACTTGCCCGCAGCGGCAAAGAATTTACCGTTCCTGCACGAAAAATAACCATAAGAGAATTAAAATGTCTGGCATACCGCCCCGCTATGGCAGAAGCAGATTTCTCCGTAACCTGCTCCAAAGGCACCTACGTCCGCACGCTCGGCCATGATATTGCCGAATCTTTGGGCACTTGCGGCCACCTGACTGCACTCCGGCGCACTCAAAACGGATTTTTTAACCTCTCGGATACGATTTTGCTGGATAATTTAAAAAATATGTTATATAGAGATAACGGAGTTTTTCCTCTGTTACCTGTTGAAACATTTCTGTGCGGCATCACGGTTATTGCTTTGACAGCAGAGGATGCTCTTAAGCTTAAAAACGGGCAAACCCTTCCAGCACAAGGGGTTCCCCCTTTTGCCGGTATTGCGGCAGCCTGTTTGGAAAATAAGCTTATCGCCCTTATCGAAAATAAAGAAAACATAATTTCTCCGATTCGGGTTTTTAATCTTTAAACGTTATTAATAAGGAAAAACAGATGTCGATTACAAATGAAAAAAAACAGGAAATTATTGCACAATACGGTACCAAACCGGGTGATACGGGTTCTCCGGAAGTTCAGATTGCAATCTGGACCTACCGCATCAACTCTTTGATTGAGCACTTTAACACCCACAAAAAAGACCTGCACTCCCGTCTGGGTCTGATGAAGATGGTAAGCCGTCGTCGCCACTTGCTCGACCACTTGCGGGCAACCAGCGAAGAAAGATATCAGACATTGATTAAGAAGTTAGACTTGCGTAAGTAATGTTTGAAAACAAATAGCGGGGCAATGGGGCTCCGCTATTTGCAAAAATCCCGGTATTCTGCCGGGTGAGGTATTTTATAGGAAAGGTAAAAAATATGGTCAATTGGAATGTGTGCCGCAAAGAAATGGAATGGGGCGGCCGCAAATTAGTTTTAGAAACAGGTAAAATCGCAAAACAGGCAACCGGTGCCGTTTATGCAAGTTATGGAGATACGGTAGTTGTTGCCACGGTTGTCGCTGCAAAAGAAGCAAAAGCAGACCAGGATTTTTTCCCTTTAACTGTTAACTATCAGGAAAAATATTATGCTACCGGCAAAATCCCCGGCGGCTTTATGAAACGCGAAGGCAAACCGTCCGAACATGAAGTTCTGGTTTCCCGCCTGATTGACAGGCCGATTCGCCCGCTGTTTCCTGATGCATTCAAAAACGAAGTTCAAATCATCTGCACCACCGTTGCTCACGACAAGAAAACGGATTCGGACATTTTGGCAATGGTTGCGGCCTCAGCCGCACTCGCCGTTTCCGGCATTCCGTTCCTGGGGCCGATTGGGGCTGCCAAAGTTGGCTACATCAACGGGCAGTATGTTTTGAACCCGACAGTTGAAGAGTTGAAAAATTCCGAGTTGGAATTAACCGTAGCCGGAACAAAAGAAGGCGTTCTGATGGTTGAATCCGAAGCTAACGAACTTTCGGAAGAAACGATGCTGAACGCCGTCATGTTCGGTTTTGATAATTTCCAAGGCGTTATTGATATGATTAACGAACTCAAAGCCGAAGCAGGCAAAGAGCCTTGGGAAGCGCCGGTATTTCCGCCGGAATTTGATGAACTCTACAGCCGGATTGAAAAAAGTTTCCGCTCTAAATACGAAGAGGCTTTCAACGAGGTTGACAAACAGAAACGCTCTACCCGTCTTGGAGAGCTGAGTGCGGAAGTCAACGCCACTATCGATCAGGAAAACGAGCTTGAAGTCCGCTACGCTCTGGATGCAATTGAAAAACTGATGCATTCGGTTATGCGCGAAAAGGTATTGTCAACCGGCAAACGTATTGATGGCCGCGATACCAAAACTGTCCGCCCGATTACCTGTGAAGTCGGTCTCTTGCCGACAACGCATGGTTCCGCCCTGTTTACCCGCGGCGAAACGCAGGCATTGGTTGTTACAACATTGGGTACGGCAGAAGATTCGCAGATTATTGACGGCCTGATGGATGAAGAACGTCAGGAGTTTATGCTAAACTACAACTTCCCGCCGTTTTCCGTTGGCGAATGCGGCAGGCTCGGTTCTCCGGGGCGTCGTGAAATCGGACACGGAAAACTGGCATGGCGCGCCATTCATCCGATGATGCCGAAAGAAAAAAGCGAATTTCCGTACACCGTACGTGTCGTATCCGACATTATGGAATCCAACGGTTCCTCGTCCATGGCCACAGTCTGCGGTTCGGTTCTTTCCTTGATGGATGCCGGTGTGCCGCTTAAGAAGCCCGTTGCCGGTATTGCCATGGGGCTGATAAAAGAAGATGACGGCAGAGTCGCTATTTTGACCGATATTCTCGGCGATGAAGACCACCTCGGCGATATGGACTTCAAAGTAGCCGGAACAAAAGACGGCGTTACCGCTTTGCAGATGGATATTAAAATAACCTCCATCACCAAAGAAATTATGAAAAACGCCCTGTCGCAGGCACATGAAGGCCGTATTCACATTTTAGGCGAAATGGCCAAAGCGTTGCCTGCACCGCGCGAAGAAATTTCTCCGCGTGCACCGCGTATTATTTCTATCAAAATTCCGGTAGACAAGATTCGTGAAGTCATCGGCACCGGCGGAAAAGTTATCCGTGAAATCATTGAAAAAACCAATACCAAAATTGATATTGACGATGACGGAACGGTAAATGTTGCCGCTGTTGACAAGAAAGACGCAGACGCAGCCATTGAAATTATCAACGGTATCGTCGCCGTACCCGAAGAGGGCAAAAACTATCACGGAACCATTACCAAAATTATGGATTTCGGAGCATTTGTCCGCTTTTTAGGCTCAACGGAAGGTCTGGTTCACATCTCAGAAATCAAAAACGAGCGTATTGCCTCTGTTTGCGACTTCTACAAAGAAGGCGACCAGATTTGGGTTAAATGTTTAGGAACGGACAACCGCGGCAAAATCCGCCTGTCCGCCAAACGCGTCAATCAGGAAACCGGAGAAGACGCATAACCCGGCTTCAAACACGTTTAAATACAGTGTTCAAATCACCCCCGGTTAAATAAAGCCGGGGGTTTTAATTATAAATATCTGCTGTTTTCCCTAACTGACTGCAAAATCCCTGCTGCAACATACATCAACAGGTTAGATGCAAAGAGGATTTTGGCACATATGCTGAACCGTCTTGTCAATATAATCTTCAAAATCATTCCGCCCCAGATAAAAACCCTTAAAAGCCGGAATATACGGATTGAGCTGTACATAATCGCCAAATCCCGCATCAACGTTCAGCCCGAGAATTTCGCCGAGGATAAGCAGCGCCGTCAGCTCCGATATTCCCCACACCGTCTTATCACAGACAATCTCCGCCGGATACCTGCGTCGGATAATTTGAAAAGTTTGCGATAGAATCGTTTCCCACAAAACGATTCTGATATGCTCGGACTTATCGGCATAAAGATAACAAAACGCATTGACGGCTATATTAGCACCGTTCCAATCCGATATACCGCCCAGCTGAACCGACAGCCTGACTTTATAATCCGGAAAACAAATCTGCATAATTTTTTCCGCTGTTTCAACATAACAGCGGCCGTCATTATCCCAAAACCTTGTATGAAATTTCAATGACAGTTCCAGTTCCGCAGCATACAAAACATATTTTTCATGCAGAAAATCTTTCAATCGCTGCGAAACGTCTTTTTCCCGACCGCATAAAGCTGCCACGTCAGCAGGAATGCCATACTGCTTTGCCCTGGACTCAACAGAAACGCCGCTCCATTTAGAAAACATTTCCTGTAAGACTGCCGCTTCCTCATTTTCATCACAATAAAACAAAAATTTCATAACACACCCTTCTCGGTTTTCCCACGCTTAAAACCGGCAGTATCGCAGCATTCCGAACTTCCCCGTTCCCGAAAAAATCACCGCAAATACTTTGCATTCGCTTCCAGAAATTCTCTGGCAATTTCTTCCCCTTCGGCCGTCCCTTCATACCAGAAAAAATTGTTTCCTTCGTTTTTAAGTTCAATAACCGCCGGCTTGGTCATTTCTTCATATTCGGCAAGACGCTCCGGCAAAACCTCGTCATCTTTGCGCTTTATCAGCCGTCCGCCGCAGGGACAGGCACCATCACCGATATCATGAGCCATGCCGCATTTCTCGCAAATTCTCCGGTTCTTCACCCGTTCAAGAATCAAATCAACCGGCGTATCACGAAAGATAACGGCACTGTTGTATTTTGCCACCAGCTTGTCAAATTCCTTAACTTGCCCGACAGTCCGCGGATATCCGTCCAAAATCAATATCTTTGCTTTTATATTTTCAAGCGTATCACTTAACATCTCATTGACAATGCTGTCCGGAGCCAAACCGCCCTCTTTCATATTCGCTGCCAGTTTCTGTCCCAGCGGCGTCTGGCTTTTGAGCTCTTGGCGAATCATTGCACCTACAGATATCGCGGCAATATCGCTTTCCTCAAAACCATAGTCATCCTTCAACCTTTTAATCAGCGATGCTGCAATGTACCCCTTGCCCGATGCCGGTGCCCCGATAAGTGAAATCACGAATTTTTTATTCATTATTACCTCTTGCCTAGTCTGTCATACTTTCCTTTAACCCGCAAAAAAGCTCCAAACCCATATTTGAAGCTTTTTTTATGATAAAACATAATCCTTAAAATTTATTTGATATATTCGTCCAAATCATCAACATAAATCTCTTCAAATTTCGGTTCATATTCCTCGCTGTTTACCTCATACGGCCGCAGTTCCTGAGGTTCTTCGGGTTTCAAAATAACCCTGTCCGACTTTACAATCGTATCCGGAGTAATACGTATCGGCTGAGCTGCATTGGCATTCTGCCTGACACTGGAATTCTCAAACGTTTTTTCCGTTGGTCTTGCAGCAGCCCTTTCATTGTCCGCGACAGCCTCATCCGAAAGTTTCAGCTTTTCACGCGGAGCAGATACCTTTTCACGCGGCGCAGACGCTTCCACACCGCTTTGTTCTTTTGCCATACCGGATGCAACAGTTTCCCGGTCCGTGCCCTGCCCGCCATCTAAAGCGCCTTCTGCCGCCGCATTCGTTTTTTCCTCCGCCCGGACTTTCAAAGCTTCGGCATTAACCTGCGGCTTAACGGATTGTTTAGGCGCTGCGGCATTTTCCGGCTCGTTCTGATTCATCAATTCCGGATTCAGCGGATGCGCGTCTTTAGGCAGGCGGATAAGCCCATACCCCGAACCGCCGCCATTTGCAGGTCCCGACAACCCGATTGAATAATATCCGCCGATATACCCGTAGTCCAAATCAATATAATCTATATCAAACATAACCCGGATAGTTGTCGTCCCGACACTGGTCATTTCACATTTAAACCCGTTGCCGTTCAAAACAACGTCGTTATTGCTCTTAACATACATCATCGCCGTATCCGGCTTGCAAACCGTCGGCGTCTGCCCGTTATAACTCAAATTATACCCAAGCGCCAGATTAAGCGCCGTTTTGCCTTTAACAACCGACGCGTCGACAACCTTTACACCGTCAAAAAAAACATACGCCGGCGTTACGCCGACCTTTGCCGGAACCGTCAGATACGGATTCGTACAAACGTGCGCCTGAGGATTTGCCTCGCACAGCAAGGCCGTAGCGTCAAGATTATTATCCACGATGTGTGCCAAAGCATTAAAAATATACTCGCGGGACATGGACAACTCCGCCGGAGCGCATTGTTTTGCGCGGCAGACAATCAACGAATTAAGCGGCGGCACCCGTTTGTTATAAACACGCGCGGCCTCGCTGGGATTCTCTGCCAGAAACCGGGCATCGGCAGCTGACATATACTGCCCGTCAAACATACTGTCATTGACTTCCGTCGTATATTCGTATTCGCCGTCATTCCACCACGATGACGTATTGGAACAGGAAGCCAGAGCAATCACCCCTGCCGCCAGATACAGCTCCAAAAATATTTTCTTCCGCACGCTAACTAACCTTTAAACAAATTATAAGTATATGCTGTTTAAGGAAAATTTATATTGAAAGTCCGGCAATGAAAAGAAAATTGTCAAAAATATGCACATCCTGTCTGCAGCCGACACACCTGTTTGCGGCAATTATTCTGCTGCTGGCCTCAGCCGTACCGGTGCAGAAAGTATACGCAGCTCCGTCACATGGCAAAGCCGCCCCTGCCGGCACCTCCGTTTCGGGACAATCCCCGCTTTCTGCCGCAAGAAACGAAAAAATTGTTTCATCCCCTGCAGCTCCGGCAATTGCCGTTGACGGCGACAGTCTGGAAATCGGCTCCCGACGCATCCGCCTGATGGGAATTGATGCCCCTGAATACGACCAGTTTTGCAAAAAGAACAATGGGGAACTTTATCCATGCGGACAACTGGCAGCTGATTATCTCAAAACGCTAATCGCGGAAAAAAACATAACCTGCCGGATACACAAACAGGACAAATACAAACGCGACCTCTGCACCTGTTATGCCGAAACCACAGACTTGAATGCCGAGATGATTCGCGCAGGCTACGCCGTTGTTTATTTGGAGAGCGCCTATGCCGGACAAGAGGCCGAAGCCCGCCGCAGCCGAAACGGCATCTGGAACGGCATATTTATGCATCCCCGCCTGTTCCGCCTGCTGAAATACCATCAGAAAAAGCAAAAGCGGCCAAATTAATTTAAATTTGCCGCAGATTCTTATTGACACCTTTAAAAAGTTATGTATAGTGCACAAAAAAGTTATGTTTAAATTCAATAAAAAACAGGTGATTTAAAATGTATGCAGTAATTAAAACAGGCGGCAAGCAATACAAAGTAGCGTCCAATGACGTTATCAAAATTGAGAAGATTGCTGGCGAAGCCGGAAGCGAAATAATTTTTAACGAAGTACTGGCTATGGGTGAAACCGTCGGAACACCTTTGGTAGCCGGTGCTACCGTAAAAGGTACGATTGTTAAACAGGCAAAAGACGCTAAAGTTATCGTTTTCAAAAAGAAAAGAAGACAGAACTATCGTCGTAAAAACGGTCACAGACAAAACATCACAATCGTCAAAATTACCGATTTGTGTAAATAAGAATAACTAGGAGATTTAAAAATGGCACATAAGAAATCAGGCGGTAGCTCGTCAAACGGACGCGATTCTATCGGACGTCGTCTGGGTGTAAAAAAATTCGGCGGTGAATCCGTAATCTCCGGCAACATTATTATCCGTCAGCGCGGAACAAAATTCCACCCGGGCGAAAATGTTGGCATGGGTAAGGACCACACCATTTTTGCAACTGCCGAAGGCAAAGTTGAGTTTAAGACCAAAGCCAATGACAGAACCTATGTTTCTGTAGTCCCGGCTGAATAATTAAACTAACATAAAAAAGAATAACGGGGGTGGCAATCATCCCCTTTATTTTTCAAAAAAGCAGGATACATACAATTCTCGGCAGTTTTCCGGAAAATACCAAACAACAGGCAGGCATAAATGAAATTTCTCGACCAGGCAAAAATATACTTGAAATCAGGAGACGGCGGACGCGGATGCGTTTCTTTCCGCCGCGAAAAGTATATTGAATTCGGCGGCCCGAACGGAGGAGACGGCGGCAAAGGTGGCAGCGTTTATTTCGTCGCGGTTGAAAACCTGAATACGCTGATAGATTTCCGCTACCGGCAGCATTTCAAAGCCCAAAACGGCCAGCACGGCATGGGTTCGGAAATGAGCGGCGCCAAAGGCGAAGACCTCATCATCAAAGTTCCGGTCGGTACCGAAATCGTCGCCGACGACGGAGAAACTGTTCTCGCCGATATGGTTGAAGCCGGACAGACTTTTATGATTGCCAAAGGCGGCGACGGCGGCCGTGGCAATACCCGTTTCAAGACCTCGACCAATCAGGCGCCGCGCTATGCGGAACCGGGATGGCCGGGAGTCGAGATGTGGGTATGGCTGCGCCTGAAAATCATTGCCGACGTCGGGCTTATCGGACTGCCAAACGCAGGAAAGTCAACATTTCTGACAGCTGTAACCAAAGCCCGTCCCAAAATTGCGGATTATCCGTTTACTACGCTTCATCCCAACCTGGGAGTCGCTTGGATTGATGGCAAAGAATTGGTTTTGGCCGATATTCCTGGCTTGATTGAAGGAGCACACGAAGGAACAGGATTGGGCGATCGATTTCTAAAACACGTCGAACGGTGTTCTGTCTTTTTGCACTTGATAGACGCCACCTCCGATGATGTTGTCCGCGACTATAAAACAATCCGCCGCGAACTTGAACTCTATAAAGCGAAACTTGCAGACAAACCCGAAGTCATCGCCTTAAACAAAACAGATTCGCTTCCTGCTGAAGAAATAAGCAAAAAGCTGAAGGCTCTGTCCAAAGCAACGCCTTCTCCAATCTTTGCCATTTCTGCCATTGCCGGAACAAACACCGCCAATTGCCTGCGCGAAATTTCCCGTTTCGTTCCTGCAAGAAAAAAGAAAAATTCCCCCAATCAGCCAAATGATTCGGAACAAAATGCCGTAACCGGCGAAGAACACCGCGCACCAGCCAAAACTTGGTCGCCGCTGGACTAAATTTAAGGAGCATATAATGAACGCCAACGACACAACACTGCTTGAACTTGTTACCAAAGTTCTGGACGATAACAAAGCTGAAAATATCGTCACAATAGACCTCAAAGGCAAAACTTCCATCGCCAACTATATGGTTATTGCCAGCGGAACATCAAACCGCCATGTCGCCTCCCTTGCGGACAAGTTAAAATATGAACTCAAACAAAAAGGCTTCCCTGCATCGTCGGAAGGCGAAGAAAAAGCTAACTGGGTACTGATAGACGCTTTCGACGTCATTATACACATTTTCTGCCCGGAAGTTCGCGAATTCTATAATCTGGAAAAGATGTGGAATTCTGTCGCAGAAATGCGCAAAAACTAAAAAAGAGCTGCTTTTTCTCTAAGCAGGTTGCAAAAACGGTTTTATTTTATTGACAGATATAAAAAATACTTGATTTATTGTTTCTAAACGTGTATCAAGGTTGAAGTAAACGAAACAAAGCCGTTTTTAATAGGGGTGTAGTTCAGTTGGTAGAGCGTCGGTCTCCAAAACCGAATGTCGAGGGTTCGAATCCTTCCGCCCCTGCCAGTTTTTATCAATGTTATTGAAATGGTTGAGCTATGGGAAATACAAGTCCGATACAATTTTTTAGACAAGTTAAGCAAGAAGTAAAAAAAGTTACCTGGCCGTCTAAAAAAGAAGTAATGCGCGCAACGATTATGGTGATGGTAATTGTTGCAATTGCCTCGACGTTTTTCTTCTTTGTCGACATGATTTTTGCCGCCATAGTCAGTTCAATCTTCAAATATTAGGAGTTACCCATGACCGCTCGTTGGTATGTCGTAAATGTATATTCCGGTTCAGAGAATAAAGTTGCTGAATCCATTCGTGAGCAAGCTGTTTTGAAAAAGATGGACGACCGCATCCTTGAGGTTTTGGTTCCTACCGAACAGGTTGTCGAAGTTCGAAAAGGTACGAAAGTAAACGCCACGCATAAGTTCTTCCCCGGTTACATCTTGGTCAAAATGGAAATGAGCGATGACGCATGGCACATTGTAAAAGACACGCCGCGTGTCAGCGGCTTTCTCGGCAGCCATAACAAGCCTCAGGCTATAAGCGAAGCTGAAGTAAAACGCATCATGACGCAGATAGAAGAAGGCGTTGAGCGTCCTTCGACGGAAGTATATTTTGAAGTTGGCGAACAGATTCGCGTTACGGACGGACCTTTTGCTTCATTTGTCGGCGTTGTTGAAGAAGTTGATAATGAAAAATCGCGCCTGAAAGTTTCCGTTTCTATTTTCGGACGCTATACGCCGGTAGAACTGGAATTCGGGCAAGTTGAAAAAATAGCCTGATAAAGCGACGAAAGCACTACAAGTATATAACAGCCCTCTAAGAGGGCTTTATTTTATGCCATTTTACAGAAAAAATCTCCCGTTAACACATCCCGTAAAGCACAAAAAAGGAGCCCTGAACAGAGCCCCTTCTTAATCAAAACAGCAGGATTAGAATCCTTCAGTATCTAAGCGCTTACGCAACTGTTTTCTTGCTCTTCTGACAGCCTCAGCCTGACGACGAGCTTTCTTCTCAGAATTCTTTTCATGGCAGCGTCTGAGTTTCATCTCGCGAAAAATACCTTCGCGCTGCATCTTTTTCTTCAAAATCTTCAAAGATTGAGCAACATCATTGCCGATAACAGTAACCTGAACCACTTAAATCACCTCTTTTCTATTTCTCTGTCGGTTAATATTTTAGAGCCTTATACCACATTTTTTTTAGATTGCAACAAAAAACATACATCATTTTTAGATTCGTAACCGATTTTTAAGAACTTTCGCCCTACACTCGTTGCAGATAATGCTGTAAAGGATATAATAATGACTGAAACATCGCAACCTGAAAAACAGGATCCGCAAAATGTTTACGAATTGATGGAAAACGACGACGGAGAAGTTATGGTTTTGCTTTTTGCCGGGGAAGGAACTCCGCAGAATCCGTCTTTTACCTTGGACGAAACAAACCGGTTGATAGAACTGTCGCGCAGTAAGAACGACATTGTGCTTATTGAGGGGCTTCTTCCCGATGCCGTTGAAAAATTAAAAAAGCTCAGCGTCCTGTATGTTTGTGAAATGAAATACAATGAAAACCCCGAAGCTGAAAATGAGATTCTGCACGCCTACGCCGCGGCGTTAAAAAAAAAAGAGCAGCCGCAGCAAAACGCCGACGCAAAACCGGCGGCACAGGAAAGCCTCTCCGAAAAAGCCCGCAAAGCAAGAGAAAACGTCCTGAACAAAAAGGCAGCTCCGAATAAATCTTAAAAAAGCTCCCGCAACAGGGAGCTTTTTCCTTTTTTTCAAACATCATACACGCTCAAAAACCGCCGAAAACGGCCCTTTTCAAACGTTGCAATGTCCGACCGGCGATTGCTCTGGCCTTTTCTGCACCGGCCGCCAAAATTTTTTCAACCTCATCAAAGTGGTTCATATAATAATTATAAACCTCCCGTTCCTGCCCGGTTTTCTCAATAATAGCTTCCAACAGCATATTTTTAACGTGTCCGTATCCAAGCTTACCGTTTTTAAGTCCTTCGGCCATCTCCTGAACTTTGTCCGCCGGAGCTACCGCTTTGTAAATTTCATAAACTAAAACCTCGTCGGGATTTTTCGGCTCTTCAATCGGCTTAGAGTCGGTCTTAACCGAAAACACTGCCTTTTTCAGCGTCTTGTCATCCTCAAACATCGGAATGACATTACCGTATGACTTACTCATTTTACGCCCGTCAATTCCCGGTATTACCGCAATGTTGTCATCAAACGCGGCTTTCGGCTGCACCAGAATTTCTTCGCCGTAAAAAGCGTTAATGGCCCCGGCAATATCTCTGGCAATTTCCACATGCTGCACCTGGTCTTTTCCGACCGGCACGATATCCGTGTCAAAAGAAAGAATATCCGCTGCCATTAAAATCGGATACGTATACAGCCCCATATTAATCCCGTCGTCATGCGGTTTCTCTGCGGCAACATTCCTGTCAACCGCCGCTTTGTACGCATGCGCCTTATTCATAAACCCCTTCGGCGTAAATGCCGTTAAAATCGTCGTTATTTCAAAAATTTCCGGCACATCGGACTGGCGATAAAAAATGCTCTTGTCCGGATTAAGCCCTGCCGCCAGATAAATGCATGCTATTTCTTTTATTTCTTTGTTCAGAATTTCCACATTTTTCTCGGCATTAATCGCATGATAATCGGCAATAAACATAATGTGCTGCTTTGCCGTGTTCCCCATTTCAATCGCCGGCTTGATTGCCCCCAGATAATTTCCCAAATGCGGCTTGCCGGTCGGCTTAACTCCGGTCAGAACCCTTTTTCCCTCTATCATTTTGTGTTTGCCTTTCAAATTTGTGTTGTTTTTAATTTTAAATATTGATAATCTTGTTTTCAGATTTTTGCAAATAATTTTATATAAAAAAGGATAATCAGCAATGTTGGATATTAAATTCATTATCGACAACCCGGAATTGGTCAAAGAAGGCCTTGCCAAAAAAGGCTACACGCCTGAACAGATTGACATAGACGCCCTGATTGCTCTGCACAAAGACGTCAACAAATTAAAAACCTCCACCCAGGCACTGGCAGAAGAAAAAAACCGCCTGAGCAATTCCATCAAATCCGCATCGGCTGACGAACGCCCCGCCATTATCGCCAAGAGTCGGGAAATCGGTGAAGAATTGAAAAAAGAACAGGAACAGCTGACCGAAGAACAGCAGAAATATGACAGCATAATGTGGCGTATGCCTAATCTCCCGAGTCCGGAATCACCCGTCGCCCCGGACGAGTCCGGCAATGTCGTCATCAAAAAAGTCGGCGAACCGACAAAATTTGATTTCACGCCCAAAGACCATGTAGAACTGATGGAACTAAATGACTGGTCGGAAATGGAACGCATCACCAAAGTTTCCGGTGCCAGAACTTATGCTATCAAAAACGAACTTTCCCGACTGGAACTCGCTATGCATATGCTGGTGCTGGACAAACTGGCTGCGCATGGTTTCACCACGATTACCGTTCCATCTCTTTCCAAACAAAAACCGTTATATGGAATGGGCTATCTGCCGTTTTCTCAGGACGAAGTCTATTATATGCCGGCCGATGACCTTTACCTCTCCGGCACAGCCGAACTGGTGCTCAATTCGCTGCGCGCCGATGAAATTCTTTCCGAAAACGACCTGCCGGTGCTCTACGCCGGATTCTCTCCCTGTTTTCGCCGCGAAGCAGGAGCCGCCGGCAAAGATACGCGCGGTTTGGTTCGCGTCCATCAGTTTCTGAAAACCGAACAGTTCGTTATTTGCAAAAATGACATTGCCGAAAGCGAAAAATGGCACAAAACCCTGCTGGCTATTTCTGAAGAAGTATTGCAGGATTTGGAATTGCCTTATCAGGTATTGGAAATCTGCACAGGCGATATGGGCGCACCCAAATACCGCCAGTATGATTTGGAAGCGTGGACACCGTCGCAGAACTGCTACCGCGAAACCCACTCCTGCTCCAACATCACCGAGTGGCAGGCTCGTCGCACCAATCTGAGATACCGCGACAACAAAGACGGCAAAGTCAAATTTGCCCATACGCTGAACAATACCGGCATCGCCACGCCGCGTATCCTGGCTCCGTTTATAGAAAACCATCAGCAGGCTGACTTTACCGTTCGTATTCCGGAAAAACTCCAGCCTTATATGAACGGCAAAAAATTCATCGGCAAAAATGCCCGCTGATTTCCCCGTTGTCCCGGCCGGAGTCCCAAAGCTCCGGCCGTTTGGGAATCTTAACTCCGGCACTCTAAGCACCGTAGTTTCGGCATCTGGAAATATACTGTAACCGGTCTAAATTTTTTGAAAAATTATGAAAAGAATTGAAAAAATCATCAGTTTTATGCGGGCATTGGAAGAAGTCTGCATCGTAAAAAGGGACGTACTGCTGTATGAAGGCTCAACCGAAAATGACGCCATGCATATTTTCAAACTCTCGTTTCTTGTTATGCTCATTGCACCTTATCTGAAAAGCAAAGTAGATTATACCAGAATGCTGGAAATGGCTCTGGTTCACGATATAGCCGAAGGCAAAGTCGGAGACTACACCGCCGCTAACCAGATTGTCAATCCCGAACTGAAAAAAGAAAAAAAGCAGAAAGAAGAAGCAGCAATAAAAGAACTGAAAAGCCTGCTTCCGCCACCGTTGAACCATAAAATCTATGACTTATATCAGGAATACGAAAAGAAAGAAACGTTGGAGGCAAAAATCGTTTCCGCTTTAGATAAACTGGAAGCCAATCTCCAGGCCAACCAATACAAAGACGGCGATGTTCGATATTGGAAGCTTTGCGAAAACGGCGCAGAATACTATAAAATGGCACTGCAAAAGAAACCGTTGATTGCCGAAATAGGCGAAAAAATTCTATCGGATTTGGAAAATGCCATTATTGCCCTCTCGCGTGAAAATATGAAAAAATGCCGGGTTCGTATAAAAAAATAGCCGATATTTAAGGAGCTGCCATGCTGTTATATATAGACAAGAAAAAACAAAAACGGCGGAGAATTAAAATTGCTGCGCTAACGGTAGCAGCCGTTTTGTTCGTCATATTAAATTGCACACACTTTTCAACAGCACTGCACCAGACAGACAAAACTCTCCTGACTTATCATCCCCGCCCGTCCATGGCCGAAGAATATGAACACTCGGTACCGGTTACCTTGTTCACGTTTACATCCGTTTCCGCTGCCGATTCCGCACCGGCAGTTATTCTCATTCCTTCTGTTGCAAACCGACAAAATTTTATAACCACAGCACAGGCCTTTTCCCAAATCGCGCCAGACACGACAGAAGTGCAGTTTACACCTGAGATAAAGGAAACCTCGGCTCTTTTGTCCCTGATACAAATTTTCGCCCCCGCCTGCCGCATAACCGAAAGCAGCCATACCGCAGTAAATCAGCCGGGCACGATACCATCGGATACCGAACCTTCCTCCTCCCGCTCAATTATCGTTTCATCAGACATCAATGCCGTAAAAACTGTCATATCTGCACAAAATCTCTACCCGCATACCATTAATTATACCGCCGCACTCAAAAAATTTAAAACATTAGAGGCCTTCTCTTCGGTAAAACCATTGCTTGACCGTCTATTTCCCCTCGCCCCAAAAACGCAGGGAAAACTTGCCGCTGAACAGAACGCCCTCCGCAGCTTTGCTTTTGAACATAAAAAAGAACTGCTCGCTGCATTTTACCTTGAAGCTCTCTCACCGACGACATTTCCTCAAGTTGCTTCTCCCGCCCGGCTTTCAACCGACAATCTGCTGCTGCAAAATGCTCCGCTCTGCCTGACCACCCGTGAAAAAACCGCTTGCAGTCTTGATTTAAACGCATCATTGGAAAAGAATCTTAAAACCGCTCTGCACCGGCTGTCCCCCGGCCAAACGCCGTTCCGATTAAGCCTGCTGACGTCAGCCATTGAAATAACTCCGCAAACAATATTGATGCCTGACGAGGGGCTGATGTTTCGTTTTGGTTCCCGTGAGAACCTGCTTCTTCCTCAGGAAATTGCCGCCTTTCGCAAAAGCCTCGCTGCCCGGAACCGCCAACCGGTTCCGGCTTCTGCCGACAATGCCGAAATTTTCCGCTTTTTGCAATTGCGGTCAGGATTAAACCCGGATTATCATAACAATCAGATGAAATTTTACAAATTTAAAACAGTGGAGATAAATTTAAATGACAACATATAACGGATTCGCATTAAATTATTCAACTGACGAACTAAAAAAAATGACCACCGAAGAAATGACCGACATTACGCTGCTGTCAGAAACCTCTCCTGCATGGCAGGCTCTTTCCGAAGGAGACCGCAAAGCTCTGCAGCACCTGGTTCAGGCCGCCAAGATACTGAACAACGTCTGCCTGCAACAGGACAACCCGCACAATATTTCTTTGAAACAGGCGCTTGAGCAAGCTGCAAAAAACGATGAACAAGCTGCATTGACTTTAAAAATGTTTAATTCCCTGAATGGCGTATCCGGCTTAAACGGAATTGACCCTGCCCCAATCTGCCTGTTCAAAGGCCTGACAACATCAGCCGGAAAAAATTTTTATCCGCAAGACTTAACCGTCGACGAATTTCATCAAATCCTGTTAAACATGTTCGCTGGCGGAGAATCCGAAGAAATTGCCCGCATTTTGTCCGCCCGAACCATGGTTGTCCGCAACGGTGCAAAATTAAAGGCCGTTGATTACACCGAATACTTCAAAAAAGAATTCTCCGCTATGGCAAACGAGCTGGAAGTCGCCGCCCACTACTGCTCTGACGATTTGTTTCGGGAATTTTTGTCATGGCAGGCACAAGCCTTACTGCAAAATAACGAAGATATGGATATGCTGGCCGATAAACACTGGGCCATGATGCAGGATTCGCCTCTTGAATTTACCATCAGCCGCGAAAACTATGATGATGAAATGACACCGACAGTCTTGGAAAATCAGCAGCTTGCCGCTTTGATTAAACAGCATAATATTGATGTTATCGCCAAAGATATGCTTGGCGCCCGGGTCGGCATCGTCAACAGAGAGGGAACCAAACTGCTGCTGCAATTCAGGGATATGATGCCCAAATTGAGCGCCCTTATGCCTTATGCCGGTAAATACGCACAAAGCATCAACGCCGATGCAGATTTAAAGCAAACCATGGTTGACGTTGACTTAATCAGCCTGACCGGAGATTACGCCCAATGCCGCGGCGGTATTACCGTTGCTCAAAATCTGCCCAACAACGACAAACTCGCCATCAAAACCGGAGGCGGACGGCGCAACGTCTATCATCGGCAGGTACGCCAGGGACACGACCCCGAACGGACGCAAAAGATGCTGGACGTTTTTCTTCACCCCGATTTTCACAAATATTACGACTTGGAAGCCGACCACCTGTTTGTTATCGGGCACGAAAACGGACATTCTTTAGGACCGAACAGCGAATATCAGAACTCCCCGGGTATTTGCAAATCCATTATTGAAGAAAACAAAGCCGACACGATTTCAATCGCTTTCATGCCGGAATACGTCAAGCAGGGCATTCTCAGCGAGGAAAGGTTAAAACAAATCTACACCACTTGGATTTTTCGCCTCCTGCTGCGCGCCAAACCGATATTCCCGACCGAAACCTACAAAATAGTCGACTTAATAGAATTTAACACTCTTTTGAAACACGGAGCCATAACATTCGACGCTAACATGCTGCTGCATATCGACTTTGCCAAAGTAAGCCCGGCTATGTATGAGCTGCTGGCTAAAGTTATTGACATTCAGCTCTCTAAATCCCCGCAAAAAGCGCGGCAATACATTGAAGAAAACACATCATGGGGCGAACTTCATGAATATATCGCCGCTGCCCACAAACAACTCGGGTTAAAGAAATATAAGAATATTGTAAGTTTCTTCTAAAAAGCGGTTGCATGCCGCAAAGCGATACGATATAAATACGACAGATACTTTTTAAGGAGATTGATTGATGTTCGGACGTTTTTTTTACGGACAATGCTCTTTAGCCGAAGCATTTTGGAAATTTTCATTTTTGGGTCTTGCCGTTTCCGGTTTTGTTACCCGTCTTTTAATGATATTCCTGAAGCAGTCGGCAGGATACGAAACCCGTTATCTGCAGGTTCTATGGAACAACATTTCCCTTCTGAGCATGAATCCGGCTGCTTTTACCTGGCTGTGCTTTTATACCGCAGCATTTTTGGCCGTACTGACCTATTCCGTCGTTTGTATCGTCGGAATGTGGAACACGTACAAAGAATACGAAAAGAGCAAAGTCCTCGCTTTTATCTGTATGCTTCTGGTCTGGGTAATGGTTTATTTTGCCGTTAAATTCTCCATTTACTAATCTTTCAACCTGCTAATCGCTCCATATCGTTATTATCTGATAAAAACTCCTGAAATCAGGAGTTTTTATTTTTCCGGTTTCTTTTCTCCGTTTTTCCACTTTCCATCAAAAAAGGGAGCCAGCTGCTCCCTCTTAACCGTACAATTCAAAATAAACCGGCTAAATATCCAGATTGACCACATTAAGGGCGTTTTCCTGAATAAAGTCTTTACGGGGCTCAACCACATCGCCCATCAAGGTAGAAAAGACCTCATCAGCCTCTTCCATCTGGTCGATTTTGACCTGCAACAGCGAACGTGCTTCCGGATCCAATGTCGTTTCCCATAACTGCTCAGGATTCATTTCGCCCAAACCTTTATAGCGCTGCAAGGTAATTCCCTTCTTCCCGGCAGCCATAACCGCATCAACCAGCGTAACCGGCCCGGCAATTACCGTTTCGCCGCCGGTTTTAGACACCAGCTTTAACGGCTGGGAAAAATTCTCCGCCAAAAATTCTTTCATAGTATTCAGCATCTTTGCCTCGCCGCTTTCCAAAATCGAAGCGCCGACAATATGTTCTTCCCGAACGCCGCGCAATGTGCGATAGAAAGAGATGCTGCCGTTTTCCAAAATATCCGCTTTCCAGCCGCGGTCATATTCCGCTTCCAAATTATCCAACCGCGCCGTCAGGTTGTCCAGAGCTGGCTTCAGCCGATTCGTATCAGCCAAAATCTCCTTGTCAAACAACCCGCTGATAGCCATCTGCTCCACAATATGCTCAGGAGCTTTGACACTCAACATGGAAACAAGGTTCCGCGCTTTCTTTGTACTTTCGACATACGCCACCAAATCCTGTCCGAGGATTCGCTCACCATCGACTTTTTCCAAATAAGCGTCATCGCATCCACCGTTAATCAGATAATCTTCCATCTCGCGGTCATCTTTCAGATAAATAATCGAATTCCCGCGTTTGGCCTTATACAGCGGCGGTTGGGCAATATACACATACCCGCGTTCAATAAGCTCCGGCATCTGCCGATAGAAGAACGTCAGCAACAGCGTCCTGATGTGTGCGCCGTCGACATCCGCATCGGTCATAATTACAATCTTGTGATAGCGGCATTTGTCGGGATTAAAGTCATCACGGCCGATTCCCGTCCCGAGCGCCGTAATAATCGTTCCGATTTCTGCCGAATTCAGCATCTTGTCAAAACGTGCCCTTTCAACATTCAGGATTTTGCCGCGCAACGGCATAATCGCCTGATTCTTTCTGTCACGCCCCTGCTTCGCCGACCCGCCCGCAGAGTCTCCCTCAACGATAAACACTTCCGACAAAGCCGGATCTTTCTCCTGACAATCTGCCAGTTTTCCCGGCAGGGAAGAAATATCAAGCACGCCTTTGCGCCGCGTCAATTCGCGAGCTTTGCGCGCCGCCTCGCGCGCCGTTGCAGCTTCAACAATCTTGCCAACGATAATCTTGGCTTCCGCCGGATGCTCGTCCAGCCATTCCTTAAGCTTATCGCCCATAATGCTTTCTACAACCGGTCGCACCTCAGAAGAAACCAGTTTATCCTTAGTCTGGGACGAAAATTTCGGATCCGGTACCTTAACTGACAAAACGCAGGTCAGCCCTTCGCGCATATCATCACCGGTAATAGCCGTTTTATCCTTTTTCAAAAGCCCGTTTTCCAAAATATAATTATTGACTGTTCTTGTAAGTGCTCCCCGGAAACCGGCCAGATGCGTTCCGCCGTCCTTTTGCGGCACATTGTTGGTAAAGCACAACATACTTTCGTTATATGCTTCCGTCCACTGCATAGCGACATCGACCTGCATACCGTTCTGTTCGCCGGAAATGCTGATAATACTTTCATGCAGCGGAGCTTTCGCTTTATTCAGGTGCGTAACAAACGCCTTCAATCCGCCTTCATAATGAAAAACCGTTTCCTTAGGCTCATTGCCGCGATTATCAATCAATTTCAAATAAACGCCGGAGTTCAAAAAAGCCTTCTCACGGATAGAACGTTCCAAAACGTCATAGCTGAATTCCGTCTGTGTAAATGTTTCAGGAGACGGCAAAAAAGAAACTTCTGTCCCGTGGCGTCCCGGCGTCGAGCCGGTAACATGAATATGCTCCACGACATTACCGTTTGCAAATTCGGCTTCATACTGCTGGTCATTGCGCCAAATCTTCAGCCTCAGCCATGTAGACAAGGCATTGACTACCGACACCCCCACCCCGTGCAGACCGCCGGAAACCTTATATGAATTATTGTCAAACTTGCCGCCGGAATGCAACTCGGTCATAATGACTTCCGCCGCCGAAACGCCTTCTTCCTTATGCATATCAACCGGCATGCCGCGGCCATTGTCGCGAACAGTTGCCGAACCGTCAGGATTTAAAATAACCTCGGTTTTATCGCAATATCCTGCCAACGCTTCGTCAATTGCATTGTCAAGAACCTCATAAATCATATGATGCAGGCCGGATCCGTCATCGGTATCACCGATATACATACCCGGACGTTTCCGCACGGCATCCAAACCTTTCAACACTTTGATTGAATCTGCGTTATATTCTTGTTCGCCCTTAATAATTTCATCTTCCGTAAATTCAGCCATTATAAACCTCTGTTTTCGTAAATCTCCAAGTCTTGTTTAATATAGCATACCTGAAGATTTTACCAAGCAAAATTTACAAAAATATAAGGGTTATCAACAAAAAACATCCCCCTCAACCGGAGTCGCACAGCTGTCTGAAACAGAAAAAACAAATTTCGTCTACACATTCTATCTTGACGGACAAGCATGTTTAATGGTATTATCAATCTATAACTATATACAAAAAGGAGGAACGGCCATGACCGACAACAATCTTATGGATAATATGTGGGAAATTTTTAAAATCAGAGTGGAAGCTCTGCAAAATATCAACCCCAAAATGTTCGTCGACAATCAAAAACCTGTATCATTTTTATCAAATCTTGAAAAAGACGGCCCCAAAGACGCCCTGATTAAAGCCTCTTTGGTAGCCCAAGCATATATAACCACCAAAAAACCTCAACTGTCAGACAAGTTTGACCATGCATACAGCGAAGCGCTTGTAGACCGTAACATTCACGCTGATATCAACCGTTTTTTAATACCGAGTCTGGTTAACGCCTATCTGCAGGATAAACAAAACGGCATAATCGATGAAAACGGAAAATTAACCGGCAACCTGAAAAAATCAAAAATTATGCAGATTCCCCATAATGACTCCCAATACGGCATTCCGGCACAAGCGCGGGATGTTATAAACAAATATTCCAACACTTCAAAACTGGCAGAACTGCGCAGCAAAATTGCCCAAACGGCAGACAAATGCCTGAATACAAATTTGGAAAAAAAGAAGTTGCCAAAAACGCTTAAGAATATTGAAACAATAATATCCGACAATCTATTCGACAGATAATCGCTGCCAGAACAAAACAGCAATACTGTTTTGTTCACTTCCAACGAGACTCCTCTCATATTTTTTCAGAAAGTTCCTCAAAAAGCAACAAAACTCCAAAATCAAACGTGGCGTTTTTCTGGCATCGTACTTCCTGCCCCACCAATACCCCCGCAAATATGCGTACGAAAACTCTCGTCAAAGCTTAAATATCTCCCCTCCGCTGTTCCTGCGTCTAGAAATGTCTTTTGACATTTCCGCAAATGGTTTTACTTAATGTTGCACCTAAATAAATAACTGCTAAACAGCAAACACCTAAAACGAGTAACGGAGTCCCAGAGACATCTCCATAATGTTTTTAACATAATCATTGCTGCCGGTCATCGTAACATAATGTGCCATCGCCCGAACAGCCCAGTTCCTGTTCAAATTAAACTGCAGTCCCAATCCGGTACGCATGCCAAACGACTCTTCTTTAACGTTGCCATTAACGCTATATCCCAATACATTTGCTGCAAGATTTATATCAAAATCATAATACGCGCCACCCAATGACATCAAAATATCCAATTGCTTGTCTATCGGCTGATAAAATAAAAAATCCACCCCATACGCCGCATATTTTACACCGACATCAATGTTATTGCCATTAAAACGTGTCCCTTTATTCTCTTTTCCCGCCTGCTGATAAAAAAGTTCTATTCCGACTTTCTTATTAAAGCGAAATCCCAGCGTCGGCTTAAAAAAGTTATATTCAGTTTCAGCTATACTCTTATACTTAAAATTTCCTTCCTTCTCCAAATCAAGATGATTTCTGCCGACATCCAGCCCCAGTGTATAGCGCGGATGCTGCGTTTCCTTCCTCGGCAACGGGCGCACATAATTCGCCGTCGCTGTTCGAGAAACAACGCGCGTTCCAGGCTGACGATAATACTCCGCCCGCGCAGAGCCGCAAATTAAACCGAAAAAGACTCCGGACAAGAGTAAGAACTTTCTCATATCACACTTCCCTTTTTTCCCAATGGTTAAAGAAAAAGCCATCTTGACTAGAAGATGACTGGAAGTTGAAAGTCTGCTAATGAACAGTGCGGTATATTCACCGCTGAGGCTTATTTTACCGCCTTCCAGTCCACGACTGAAGGCATGTAAAGTTTCGCCTTTACATAGTGCGTCATTAGAGAGGCTTTCAAACCCCGAAATGTCCTCCGGACATTCCGACTTGAGACTAAAGCACCCTCGCTTAACATTTAGTAAATATCATTATGTAAAGAATAATATGTTATATACTTTTGCAAATTAAAACCGATATTACGCAAAAACGATTCCACATATTACGCCAAAAATAACGCTGCCGAATCACCTTCCCGGCAGCGTTGACATTCAATTTTTAACAAAAAGATTAAAAAGCTTTTCCGCAATTCAAAACAAAGTTTCCCTTATTTTCGCACATCAAAAACGTCAAAGCATCCCTGCAAATACGCCAGCAGTGCAGTGTCTTCCACCAATGCCAGGCATTGACTCTCCGTCGTATCCGTATCGGAAGGGACTTTTCGGTATTTCTGTAAATAATATTCCTTAACGCCAAGCCCCTTCAAAGTATCTGCAATCGTATAAATATCTTTAACCGAAAGAAAGCGCGGATCACAAGTCGTCCGGCATTCAAACGGCACCCCTGAATTAATCAGCAGATGCAGGCTTTCCCGAACCTTCTCCACATCTGCGATTCCCCCGGTAACATCTTTATACCGTTCGGCCTCCAACGGCGCTTTAATATCAAATCCGACCCAATCGGTTTTGGACAAAACCTCTTTAAGATGTGCCGGACGATATCCTCCGGTATGGAGTCCGATTTGATATCCCAAAGCTTTCACTTCGTCCATTGCCGCCCCCAGGGTATCCTGAACCAAAGGTTCTCCGCCTGAAAAAACCACAGCATCAAGCATTCCTTTTCTCTGCTCAAGAAAATCCATAAACTTCTTCCAGACGATATTCGTCTCGGCATTCACATCCTGAAGATGCGTATTATGACAGAAAGGACAACGCCAAGGACACCCCTGCATAAAGACAACAGCAGACATCCGGTTAGGAAAATCGACGATACTGAATTTCTCAATACCGCCGATTCTAATAGCACTCATCAACAGACCGCTAAACTGGTTAAACCCCGTTTAACCGCTTACTCGGCAGCCAAAGCCATCGTATTGTCTCTGCAGACGCATTCACGGGCTTCGCATCCCATAACGGCCTTCTCTTCGCAGAAACACAAGCGGGATTTATATTCGCCTTTCTTGCCGACATTAAATTCCGTCGTCGGGCGGATATATCCCATAACTCTGGTATAGACTTCGCAACGCTGTCTTTCAGAATCGTCTAATTTAACATCATCAATATTAATAATATTGCTCATCTTTCTCCCTTTCACTAGTATAATATTCTACGCTACTTCTTGCTTTTTTGCAAGCATTTTTAACTTTTCTGCCTTCTTTTCCTGATCGCAAATCGGACAGAACTCATGTTCCCCGGCAATATAACCGTGTTTCGGACATACGGAAAACGTCGGAGTAATCGTGATATACGGAAGGCGGTAATTTGCCAAAACCTTCTTGATGAAATCACGACAAACTTTTGCGGACGAAATACGCTGGTTCATATAAAGGTGAAGCACCGTACCGCCGGTATATTTGGACTGCAGGCGCGCCTGCAAATCCAGCGCTTCAAACGGATCATCGGTATAACCGACCGGAAGCTGTGAAGAATTCGTATAAAACGGAGCATCGGGCGTACCGGCTTGAATAATACCGATATAGCGCTTCTTATCCTCTCTGGCAAATCTGGTTGTCGCACCTTCCGCCGGAGTCGCTTCCAGATTATACATATGCCCGGTTTCTTCCTGAAATTTTACCAGCCTGTCACGGACAAAATCCAAAAACTTCTCGGCAAATGCCTGTCCCCATGTATCGGCAATGTTATGCTCGTCATTGGTAAAATTCCGTATCATCTCGTTCATGCCGTTGACGCCAATGGTCGAGAAGTGATTGCGCAGCGTACCCAGATATCTCTTGGTAAACGGGAACAGCCCGTTATCAATCAGGCGCTGAATAACCTTACGCTTGATTTCCAGCGAAGAGCGCGCAATGTTCATTAACTCGTCAACCCGCGCAAACAACCCGGCTTCATTACCTTTGTAAACATATCCGAGTCGCGCGCAGTTAATCGTAACCACGCCGACAGATCCCGTCTGCTCGGCAGAACCGAATAATCCGTTTCCTCTGGCTAAAAGCTCTCTCAAATCCAGCTGCAAACGGCAACACATTGAACGAATCTGTCCCGGTTTCAACGACGAGTTCAGGAAATTCTGAAAATAAGGCAAACCATACTTGGCCGTCATTTCAAACAGCAATTCCGTATTCTCGTCTTCCCACGGAAAATCCCACGTCATATTGTAAGTCGGAATCGGAAACGTAAACGGCCGCCCTTTAACATCGCCGCCCATCATAACATTGATATAGGCTTTGTTAATCATTGCCATTTCTTCGCCCAAATCGCCGTACGTATAATCCTGTTCCACACCGGCAATAATCGGATGCTGATCGCGCAAATCTTCCGGGCAGACCCAATCGAAAGTAAAGTTCGTAAACGGAGTCTGCGAGCCCCAGCGGGACGGAACATTCAGATTGTAAATCAGTTCCTGCATACTCTGTTCAACCTGCTCGTATGTCAGCTTGTCATTCCGGACATAAGGAGCCAGATATGTATCGACCGAAGAAAACGCCTGCGCACCGGCCCATTCGTTCTGCAACGTTCCCATAAAATTGACCATTTGGCCGACTGCCGAAGACAAATGCTTCGGAGCTCCGGCCTCAACTTTTCCCGGTACGCCGTTAAACCCTTCGCGCAGCAGGTTCTTCAGCGACCACCCGGCACAGTATGCTGCCAGCATACTTAAATCGTGGATATGGATATCGCCGTTTCTGTGTGCTTCGCCGACCTCCGCCGGATAAACGTGCGACAACCAGTAATTGGCCGTAACCTTGCCGGAAACGTTTAAAATCAATCCACCGTTGGAATACCCCTGATTCGCATTTTCTTTAATGCGCCAGTCCAAATTCTCCAGATATTCGTTAATTGAACTTTCCACGTCAATAACGGTTTTGCCGTCGCCGCGCAGTCTGTTTCTCTTATCGCGATACAAAATATAGGATTTCGCCGTCTTAAAATAGTTGGAAGAAATAAGCACCTGTTCAACAACATCCTGAATATCTTCTACCGAAGGCAGGGATTCGTCAAACTTATGCGATAAAATTTTCATCACCTGAGCTGTCAAAAGCCACGCATCGTCGCCGTCAAATTCAGAAGTAATCTCGCCGGCCCGCAATATTGCATTATAAATTTTATCGCCGTCAAAATCAGCGAGGGTTCCGTCTCTTTTTGTTATGCTTTTAAACGGCATTTTATATTTTTTTGCCGTCGGCATCTGCAACTCGTTATTTGCCATTTTATTATTCTTCCCTTCTCTTTATTTAGTAAGTTTATGGGGTTTCGCCCTTAGCAGCACCCTACTACATATAGTATTAACAAACCGTAAAGATATACAAGATGTAGTAAAAATACTCTTTAAAGCGCCAACGCTTCAACTGTCCCTATCTTAAAAAAAACACTCCTTTTGACAAGTCGTCATCCCCCGTTTTTTTTTAAATTTGTATATCCCCCTAAAATTAAAACACTTTTTTTTTTTTAAAGGGTCTATAACCGCGCTGCCAAAAATTTTAAACCTGTTACTAACAGCTTTTTAAAATTTTAATTTCTGCCAAAACGATTTTTTTAACACAAAAAGATTGACCTTGCTTTTATACGCCTATATTATATTTGACGGATTAAATTTCAGGGAGAGATAAAGTTGCGCAAAACCATAATTTGGGATCTGGACAATACCCTTTATTTTGAAACGGAAGAATATAAAAACAAACTTAATGAAGCCACGGCCGCAGCCGCCATCAAAGAGTTCAACGTTCCGCTTGACTTTAAGGAAGCTACGGAAAAAGTAAAAGAATCTTACGCGACATACCGGGACGGATTGGAAATATTTTCCCGTGAATATGGCATTCCGCACAAAGACCTGTACGTTTCCTACCACAATTACAAAAGCGAACTGGTAAAAACCATTGCTCCGTATGAAGGATTGCTTGAAAACCTGAAGAGCCTTCAGTGTCCGCAGTACGTCTTTTCCACATCTTCCAAAGATATCTGCGAAAAAATTCTGAAACATATCGGGCTGTATGATTTCTTTGCCGGCAGATTCTATTCCGTAGAAGATTTTGACGTGTATAAAAAGAACGAAAGCCCTGACGTATACGCCCGGCTGTGCCAAACCATAGGCGTTAATCCTCAGGAATGCATTTTTGTAGACGACAGCTATTCCAATTTGGATTTTGCCAAACAATGCGGCATGACCACAATCCGCATTTATTACGGCAATAATTCAGCTAAGGATATGCCCTTTATCGATTCGGCATACAAAGGAATTGAAGAATGCATTGCCGGCCTGAAAAAAGATTACGGCTGTTAATCCTCCCAATAATATCCCCTAAGCGGCACAGCCTGATAGCGGCTGCTCGACATAAGCAGACGCCGCCGCTCTGCCGGATTTTGCTTAAGATTTAAGCCCCAAACAAATCCGCCGGTTTCCGTTACTCGGAAGCCGGCTTATCCTTCCCTTCACAAAGTTTACTCTCCAAAATATAATTTTGCGGCGTATCAAACTTCATCTGCTCCTGTTCAACTTCTCTGCGCCAGTGTTCCACTTTCTCTTTCATATCATTAAGATAAGCTTCGTTAAGCTCCCGCGCCGCATCGTCCGCCGATTCGCCCGGTCCGACAACGCGCACGCCAATCCTGTCAAACTGCCCGACGGCCGCTTTTTTAAACTCCGGCAGAAAATAGTCCAACGCCTCAATATAAATTTGCATATGTGTCTTCTCATGGCGCAGAGCCACTTCATACAGGCAAGTACCTTTCTGTAAATCCTTCAAAATATAAATTGTCGGAACATAATACCCCAAATGCGCGTTAATTTCCTGCGGATAAAGGCACGAATACCCGTGGCTGATTTCTATATGTCCCACCGTCATGTTAAAGTCAAACCCGTCCCTGACTTTAGTCAAACCGACCGGTACCAGGTCTTGCGGCATCTGCTGCCCCGATTCCTGATATTTTTTCTCCGTTTCCCGGCGCAGATAAGCTCCGTCTTTGTCAAAATTATATTTCAGTTTTCCGTAAGATGACGTAACCATAACCGTTGGCCGTCCAATAACGGAGAGGCATTCCTCAACATACCTTTCCCTCCCGTCATCTCCCTGCGCAGAATTAACACCCGCCAGCCCTAAAATTAATGCAAAAAAAACTTTTTTCATCTATAATACTCTCCAGATAAACATCTTTGGCACGGAGGCTCCCCATGAACTATCTGTATATTATCTGTCTGGCCTTGTCCAGCCTTTTTACATATAAGCCTTTATCTGCGGAAACCCACCCTTTGCAATATGCTTTTTTTATCCCGGGAGGTGCCTTTCAGCAAAATACACGTGTCCAGGATATCCGTTTAATGAAACCCAGATATGCCAAACCGGACGAAGAGTCAGAATCCTCCGCCGCCGTTTCATTCTCCAAACGTCGCAGCACAGCTGATTTTTCTTCCAATTCCGTCTCTTCTTCCGATTCTATTCCATCTTCCGCTACCGCCAAAACTTTCGCGGAAAGTCCTTCTGTAACGTCATCTTCTGTACTCTCTGCCCCTAAGGCATCTGAACCGCAATACACCTTGCCCGTTGTCGAAAAGAAAATTGTTACCATCAAAAAAATCTTCGCCAATCCTGTTGCAAAAGCCGATATGCCAAACTCATCTCCGGCAAAAAACGAAACCGCTGCGGATACCCGGCTTCCCTCTCCCGACAGCACCGAAATTGCATCTAAACTGCAAAAATATAAACTTGATGAAAATATAACGGTTCAGGCAGCAACGCCCGAACCGCCCCTTGCTGCCGCACCAGACGCATCACCGCTGGAGCAGTTGCACCGCAAAAGCCTGAATGAACTGCTTCAGGCAATTCCATATCCGGACGCCAAACTGCCAAAATTTAAACAACGATACGCTCTCTACGGCCTGGAAATGCGCGTTCTTCAACGCCGAGGCAAATTTCCAGCCAATCCCGAACAAGAAGAAGCTTTAGCCAAAGCCGACTCACTGCGGCGTTTTGAAGTAAAATAAACATCTTTAAATAAACATTTTTGTTTGCGCCGAATTTTCTTCTGACTGCCAAGCAACTGTCCGACGCCTCGGCAAAAGGCAGCCGAACACGCTTTATTCGCCCGAAACATTGCCCACGGACACATTCCAAATATGCAACGGGGATTCCGCTTTGATAAGTTGCCCTTTACGAGGGCAAAATATTAGTCATCGCCGATTCGCAACGCTTCAATAAACGCCGACTGCGGCACCTCCACCTTGCCAAACTGGCGCATTCTTTGCTTGCCTTTCTTTTGCTTGTCCAGCAACTTGCGTTTACGGGTAACATCGCCGCCATAACATTTCGCCGTAACATCCTTGCGCATGGCCGAAATCGTCTCCCGCGCCACAACGCGCCCGCCGATAGCCGCTTGTATCGGAATCTTAAACAAATGCCTCGGAATTAAATCTTTCAAACGCTCGCAAATCTGCCGTCCCCTCGATTCCGCCTCGCTTCTGTGGCATAAAAATGCCAGCGCGTCAACAGGTTCTTCATTAATTAAAATCTGAACCTTGACCAAATCTGACTGTTCATATCCTGTCAGTTCATAGTCAAAACTCGCATATCCGCTCGTAATGGATTTCAACCGGTCATAAAAATCAAACACGATTTCATTAAGCGGAATCTGATACACAACCATTGCCCGCGACCCGACATAGGTCAATTCCTGCTGTACGCCGCGACGCTCCGTGCAAAGTTTCAACACGGCACCAAGATAAGTGTCCGGCACCAGAATTGTCGCCCTGACCATCGGTTCCTCAATTGAAGCTACCGTCGACAGGTCAGGCATATCCGCCGGGTTATGCAGCATTATCGTTTCACCTTTGGTCAAATTGATTTTATACGCCACGGACGGTGCCGTTGTAATAATGTCCAAATCAAATTCGCGCCCGATTCGCTCCTGTATGATTTCCATATGCAGCAATCCGAGGAAGCCACAGCGAAAGCCGAGTCCCAACGCTGCCGAATTTTCATTTTGATAGTCTATGCTCGCATCATTGAGTTTTAACTTTGCCAAAGCGTCTTTCAACGCTTCGTACTGACTGCTGTCTACGGGAAAGATTGAACAGAAGACAACCGGAATAGAAGGTTTAAATCCGGGAAGAGCTTCTGTGCAAGGACGCTTGTTATCCGTAATCGTATCGCCGACCCGGCAATCGCCGACGCTTTTAATGCTGGCGGTAATATAGCCGACTTCCCCGGCAGACAATTCTTCAACTTCTTGCATTTTAGGCGTAAACACGCCGATTCGGTCAACCGTATAAACAGCATTGCTGCTCATCATCCGGATAGCCTGCTTTTTGCGCAAAGTCCCATCCTTAATCCTGACAAGGATAACCACCCCCAAATACGAGTCATACCAGCTGTCAATCAGCAGGGCTTTCAACGGTGCACCGGCATCTCCCTGCGGTGCCGGCAGCTGATGCACGATTGCCTCCAACAACTCGCTTATTCCCTGTCCTGTTTTACCCGAAGTTTCCACCGCACCGCTTGCATCAATTCCGATAACATCTTCAATCTGAGCTTTAACTTTTTCCACATCTGCCGACGGCAAATCCACCTTATTAAGCGCCGGTACAATCTCATGGTTATTGTCAATCGCCAGATAAACATTGGCCAGCGTCTGCGCTTCCACTCCCTGCGTTGCATCCACAACCAGAACCGATCCTTCGCAGGCCGCCAAAGAACGCGAAACCTCATAAGAAAAATCCACATGTCCCGGCGTATCAATCAGGTTCAACAGATATTCCTGCCCATCCCGCGCCTTGTATTTAAGCCGCACCGTTTGCGCCTTAATCGTTATTCCCCGTTCGCGCTCAATATCCATCGAATCCAAAACCTGTTCCGACATCTCCCGGCGTTCAAGTCCGCCGCAGGTTTCGATAATACGGTCGGCAATCGTCGATTTGCCGTGGTCAATATGGGCAATAATCGCAAAATTTCTGATTTTGGCCAAATCCTGCATCTATTTAACTTTCCTTATAACATTTTCCAGACTTATTACTTCCGAACCGATTAACCGCACACCGGACAAATTTGACCGCCGGCCAACCTGCCTCACGACATGTCAGACATACCTTCCCCTCCATTACGACGGGCACACATCCTACATAAACGAATTTTTGCCGGAACGCAACAGATTTTATACTTTCCTGTTGCAACTCTTATAAAACTGTGCTTAAATATAAGGCATAAAATTATTTTGCTCATTACGGAGGCTGTTATGATTAAGTTTATTGATGTCGAATTCGGCTCCGGCCGTTATCAGGAACTGTTGGATTTGCGCTACAGAATTCTGCTGCAGCCCCTCGGGTTAAAATTTCTTGACTCTTTCCGCGAACAAGAAGCAGGCTTTCTCCACATCGGATGCATAGATTCCGTCAGCGACAAGCTCATTGGCGGCTTGATTATGGTTCCGGTCGACAATGAAGAAATCCGCATCATGCAGGTTGCCGTGGACGATACGCGCCAAGGCGAAGGCATCGGCAAAAAACTGATTGAATATGCCGAAAAGACAGCCAAAGAAATCGGCTATTCCCGTATGGTTATGCACGCCATGCTCTCCGTCGTCGGCTTTTACGAAAAGCTTGGCTTCAGACAAGACAGCGATTTGTTTGAAGAAAAAGGCATTAACTTTATCCGTATGGTTAAAAACCTTTAAACCGACAGGTTCCATACACTACCAGCAAAAACACTTGTACAGTTGTCCGTTTTTACTTACACTGCTTGCATATTCGGCTTGCAGACACAGGAAAATGCCGCTCTAGCCGTTTTCCTGCGTCTGCAGAACTGTTTGCATGAATAAAAAGCTTATTACTCCAAATAAAGCGAACTCTGCTTGTAGCGTTTAATCATATTTCTGACCAGAACGCCGATAATCGCCGCAACCGGAACGGCCAGCATCAAACCGAGGAAACCCAGCAAAACACCGCCGGCCAACAGGGCAAACATAACCCATACCGGATGCAGCCCGACACTGTCGCCCACCAGTTTCGGCGTCAGAAAATTGCCTTCAAGAAACTGCCCGCTGAGGAAAACCGCCACCACATACATAACGTGTGTCACATCGCCAAACTGGGCAAAAGCCAAAATAATTCCCAGTACAAATCCGGTAATTGACCCGACATACGGGATAAACGAGATAACACCGGCAATAAAGCCGACCAGCAGCCCCAGTTCCAGCCCGACCAGCTTCAGCCCGATGGAGTAATATAGCCCCAAAATCAGGCATACGCTCAGCTGACCACGGATAAATCCGGCAATAATGACATTAATTTCTTTCATACTTTCCATAATGCCTTTTTTCGACTTTTTCGGCAGCAGCCCCTCAAACTTACGGACAAAGGTATCCCAGTCCCGCAGCATATAAAAAGTAACGATAGGCGTAATCAAAATCAATGAAATCAGATTAATAAAAGCAAATCCGTTGGCAATCAGCCCTTTGAGCAGTGCTCCGGCAAACTTGACACCATTGCCGATATTGCCTTTTATCATCTCTTCCAAATTCCCGCCAATCAGTCCGGGGAACCGTTCTGCCAGCCTTTGCAAAGCCGGCCGGGCCTTTTCCAGAACCAGTGCCAGATACTTTGGCGTAGCCTGTACCAAAAGGGTAACTTGGCTTTCAACCATCCCTAAAAATAAAAATATTGCCGGCAGGACGATTAAAATCATCAAAAAGCAGACCAGCACCGTAGCCCATGTCCGTGACATCTTGCACTTTTGCAGTTTCAAAGTCAGCGGATCCAAAAGATACGCCAGCAAAATGCCAGCAACAAAAGGCATCAGCACCGAACGCAACAGATACAGCAAAAAGAAAAACACAAAAAAAATGACAAACCACATATACGGATTAACGTAAAAACGGCTCTGTGCCTTAATAGATGGCATAATACCCTCCTTCTTTCCTCAATTTGTACCCGCTCAGCCCCAAATTGGCCTGAAGTTTCTCAATAACGCCGCTGTAAAGAAAATTAAAGTGCACCTTTCCGTTCGCCATGGAAACGACTTTTACCTCCTTTACCTGAGGGTATCCTTCCAACAGCCGTTTTAATGCCATCCATTGCCCCAATTTCGGGTAAGAATAAACCGCTTCGATTTTTTCTTCGGCAAAAGTTTCCGGCAGTGTTTCCCCGACAGCTTTCTTGACATCTTTAAAAAACGGCAGCACTTTGTCTATAGCAGCCGCAGGTTCCAACCCGGCAACATCTGCCACGCTGACTTCCCGCCCCGGAAAAGACCTGACATAAACCTTGCCGTCTTTCAGCGAATACTTCAAGACATATATCCCCGTAACATTGTTAAAATCCGCCAGTTCATTATATTCGCCGTCAGTCATGTCATAAATCCGATTGGCTTCAACCGCGGTAATATTGCCCAGATTTTTCTCAATATCGCGAATAACCAGATTACCCTTGCGGATATCTCGTCTCTGCTGAAAAGCCTGCCTCCAGATATTTTCATCGCTCCATAAATCCAGCGTCCCGTCTTCTTTTTCCAACAACGGGACTGCCAAGACATCTTGCTCTTCCCCTGCCACCAGCGGCATATTGTTTTCAGCCAGATAAGCCTTCAAAATATCCTCATTCACGCTGATGCGCAAATCTGCAATATAGCGGACATCCGACGATTTTTCCATCAGAACCATAATCCCTGAAACAAAATGCTGCAGCTGGTTATCGTTTAGTTTGTTAATTTCATCAGCACTTTGCGCCGTGCTGATACTCAAAACAACTTCATTCAAACCGTCGCGCACCGCTTTGGCCATTGCCTGCTTTTTGGCTTCCGTAACCGTAGCCGCCGTAACGTCGACGTTAACATCAGCCTCATAACGGGGATCTGCCGCCGCAGGAATTGCAAACAACACCATCGCCGCAAATTTCAAAACCAGTTTTCTCACGTTTGTCAAGCTCCCTGTATCCTCTTTATTTTTCTGTAACCCGGTCATTTTCCGTTCTTATTCCGATTGTTTTCTATTCTTATAACCTAAAAGCACAAAAATCAAACTTTTTTATTGCCTTTTAAATGCTTATGATATTAACTGAAGAAAATTTTTTGATATTGTTTTTTATTTCATATAAAAGGAACTTAAAATGAAAATGACCAAATTTCTTGACAGCCTCTTGGAGCGCGCCTCTAAAGAGCCGAAAACGATAGTATTGCCGGAAGGCGAAGACGAACGTATCCTGCAGGCTGCACACGCCGTTGCCGCAAGAAAAGCCGCAAAGCTCATCATTCTTGGCAATCCGGAAGAAATTAAAGCTTATTTTGCCCAAAATAACTGGGATATGGAAGGCATTGAACTGATACAGCCGGAAACCTCAGAAAAACTGGAATCCTATGCAAACCTTTTATATGAACTGCGCAAAGCCAAGGGTATGACCCCGAATGATGCCCGCAAGCTGGCTTTAAACTACAACTATTTCGGCACATTGATGATAAAGTCCGGCGACGCTGACGGTATGGTGTCTGGAGCCAACCATTCGACGGCGGATACCGTCCGTCCTGCACTGCAGATTATCAAATCTGCCCACAAAGAGCGCAGCGTTTCTTCGGCTCTGATTTTGGTCGCCAATGACAAACCGTACATTTTTTCCGACTGCGCCATTATCATCAACCCCAGCGAACAGGAACTCGCCGACATGGCGCTGGCAAGCTCCGAAACTGCATTAAAGTTCGGCATTAAACCCAAAGTTGCCATGCTTTCCTATTCAACCCGCGGTTCCGGATCCGGAGGAATGGTCGATAAAGTACGCAACGCGACCAAACTGGCGCAGGAGATGCTTCAATCTGAAGAATACAAAAACCTGCCGATAATGATTGACGGCGAAATGCAGGCTGACGCCGCGTTGGATTCGGTTGTCGCCAGAAAAAAAGCGCCGGATTCGCAAGTCGCCGGTCAGGCAAACGTCCTGATTTTCCCCTGTTTGGAAGTCGGCAACATCAGCTACAAGCTGCTGCAGCGTCTCTGCGGATGCGAAGCCTACGGTCCGATGCTGCAGGGCTTAAATGCACCCGTCAATGACCTTTCCCGCGGCGCCCTGACTGAAGATATTGTCGGAATGATTGCAATTACCGCCATTCAGGCTGCCAAATAACCCGTTTAACTTAAGTAAGGAACTCCACAATGAAAAAAATTCTTGTTTTAAATTCGGGCTCTTCTTCGCTGAAGTACCAGTTGTTTAATGTTGACGGCGACAAATACGATGTTGTAGCCAAAGGCAAGGCTGACCGTATCGGCATTCACGGCTCTTTCGTCGAAATCAAAATTACCAATGGTGAAAAAAGAACCCGCGAAGTAGCTCTGCCGACGCATAACGAAGCAATTGAAGAAGTTACTAAAGAGCTCCTCAACGGTGCCCTCACCTCAATGGAGGAAATCGACGCCGTCGGCCATCGTATCGTTCAAGGCGGCGATATTTTCAAAAATTCGGTTCTCGTAACCGATACTGTTATCGAACAAATAGAAGAATTGTCCGAACTGGCTCCGTTGCACAACCACGCTCACGTTTTAGGCATTAAAGCCGTTCAGAAACTTTTGCCGAACGTGCCGCAAACTGTTGTTTTCGATACGGCATTCCACCAGACTATGCCCAAAGAGGCATTCCTTTATGCCCTGCCGATGGAACAATACACCAAACATAAAATCCGCCGCTACGGATTTCACGGCACCTCGCACGCCTATGTATCGCAGAAAGCTGCCGAACTGATTGGCAAAAGAGGAAAAATCATAACCTGCCACCTCGGCAACGGCGCATCTATTTCTGCCGTCGATAACGGCATCTGCTTGGATACATCCATGGGATTTACCCCTCTGGCCGGCTTGGTTATGGGCACCCGCTGCGGCGACATTGACCCGTACATTCCGCTCTATATTTGCAAAACCCAAAACAAAACGCCGGACGAAGTCAACGAAATCCTGAACAAAAAAAGCGGTATGTTCGGCCTCTGCGGCTATTCCGATAACCGCGATATTGAAACGCTTTACGGCGTCGAAGAATGTGCTACTGACGCCCTGAATGCCTATATTCACAGCATTATCCGCTTTATCGGCGCCTATATCGCCGTCCTTGGCGGCGTCGACGCTATTGTCTTTACTGCCGGCATCGGCGAAAACGGCTCTCTGGTCAGAAAACTTGTCATCGAGCGCCTGGCCTATCTGGGCATTACCCTTGATGAAGAGGCCAACAGCAAACGCGGTGACATTACCGAAATCTCAACCAAAGATTCCAAAGTTCGCGTCTTCGTTATCCCTACCGATGAAGAATATATGATTGCCAAAGACACGATGAACATCGTTTTTGGCGCATAAAGGCTAAAGCCACATTGCTGAAATTCTGACATTTTATTGCTAAAAACAAGCAAAATGCAGTTATAAAATCCCCCCGGAATTATATTCTGGGGGGATTTTATACCACGAACAGCCCAACCGGCGGAAAGGCTGTCCTTCTGTCTGCCGACTTACTGCCTGTTAATCAGGACAATCTCAACGCGGCGGTTCTGTTCTCTGCCGGCCGCTGTCGCATTGGACGCAATCGGATTTGAAGAACCATAACCGTTTGAAACGATTCTGTTACCGTTAACACCCCTTAAACGCAGATAATTCGAAATAGAGTTTGCACGCATCAGCGACAATGAATTATTTGTTGCCGCACTGCCGGTGCTGTCCGTATAGCCGTTAACCTGAACCATCGTCTTGCTGTATTCGTTAATCACTTTGGCAATCGAATTCAAAACCGGCTGAAAAGCTGGCTTAATATTGGCATCGTTACTGTCAAACGTAATATTTCCCGGCATAATCAGATAAATCTGCCCGTTAGCTTCCTGAACCTGAACGCCCGTATTCAACAGCTCCTGTCTCAGTTTGCGTGCCTGCACATCCATATACGCCCCTGTTCCGGCACCTGCTGCGGCACCGACGCCCGCTCCGATTAAAGCGCCTTTTTCACCGCCGGCCAGCGCTCCGATTCCCGCTCCGGCCAACGCTCCGATTCCCGTTCCCCATGCCGTTTTGGAAACCTTGCTTTCCCCTGTATAGGGATCCGTCGCACACGCTGTCAGCATAGAAACGGCTAACAAGCTGCAAATAAATGTTTTTTTCATAAAATCACCTCATGTCAAAAAGTTATTTTCTTTTTGATTATATAGGCGCGACTGCTTAAAATACTCTTAACGTTTAATCAGCTTTTTGACCACATACCGGATAATAAGCAGCAGATACAAAGCTCCAAGCCCCCAAATCAGCCAAGTCTTCAATTCCCTGTCGCTGATAGCTTTGGTGATTTCATTCACATTCAAAGCACTTCCCGCAACTTTAATACCGTCCGTTGGTTTTTCGTGCAAAATATTAACCACATACTGATAATCTGGATTCAAAAAATCAAAATTAAGAATCAAATCTTTTCCATACGGCACAACTTTTGCCGTTATGGCATTAGTCGTTTCATCATTGTCAAGATTATAATGTTGCATAAGCGCCTCTTTCGGAACTTCAATCCGGATAGGATCATGCCCGATATGAGAAACGTCAGTTCCTGACAAGGCCTGTTCTCCCTGATTATACAAATAGACCTTTGTCAAATACAGGTCTTTGTATTTTTTTCCCTTTACGTCAACAGCATATTCATTGGTATTGCTGGAAGAAATCAGTTTGACCGTATTGGTTTCATAACGCAAAATCGGCCGGCTGATATAAAACTGGTAATACCCCAAGGCAATCGCCGAAACGGCAAGGATAAACGCCCCGGTCGGGCTGGTCCAAAAATTCCAGATGCTCTCAAACGTATCCCTGAAAAAACGGCGTTCCTTAACTTTCTCCTGATGCGTAAACATAAAGCCTCCTTCCATACATCTCCACAAATATATGCTCAAAACCGCATATTTAAAGCACCGGAAGCCCGCTTTCGCTGCCCCTGGCATCAACCGGCCTATCCAACCGCCGTTAGCTGATACTGATGCCGCCGGCAAAAACAATGCCGCTTTCTCTATAGAAAGCGGCATTGTTACCTGCACAATAGAATATTACAAAGCTTCGTTCCGGGAACGCTTGCGCAAAATCGGATCCAGAATCTTTTTGCGCAACCGCAGCGACTTCGGTGTAACTTCAAGCAGTTCGTCCTGCTGAATATAAGATAACGCCTGCTCCAGAGAAAGTTTCCGCGGCGGAATCAAGTCAATCGCCTCATCTTTCCCCGCCGCCCGAATATTCGTCAGCTGTTTCGACTTGGTCGGATTAACTTCCAAATCATTGGACTTCGTATGCTCGCCGATAATCATACCAACATAAACCGGGCTGTTGTGCTCAATAAACATCGGTCCGCGATCTTGCAATTTCCACAGGGAGTAGGCTACGGCCGTACCGTTTTCGCTCGAAATTAAAACACCGTTACGATGGCTTTCAATCTCGCCTTTATACGGTTCATACGCAAAGAAAATCCTGTTCATGACGCCGGTACCCCGCGTATCTGTCAAAAACTCGGAATGATAGCCGATAAGCCCTCTTGACGGCGCATGAAAAATCAAACGCGTTTTATTGCCGACCTGCGACGGAATCATTTCCAAAAGTTCCGCTTTACGCTGGCTCAGTTTTTCGACCACCGTGCCGGAAAACTCATCATCAACGTCAATAACGACTTCTTCAACCGGCTCCAGCAGATTGCCGCTTTCATCTTTATGAAACAGAACCTTCGGCCGGGAAATAGACAATTCAAACCCTTCACGGCGCATCGTTTCAATCAAAACGCCGAGCTGTAACTCGCCGCGCCCGGCTACTTCAAATGCGTCGGTGGTTTCCGTACGAGAAATTTTCAGCGCAATATTGCACTCTGCTTCTTTCTGCAGTCTATCCCAAATCATACGCGACGTAACCTTGTCGCCCTCGCGCCCGGCCAGCGGCGAATCATTAACCGAAAAAGTCATTGCCAGCGTCGGCGGGTCAATCGGCTGCGCCTCAATCGCTTCCGTAACTTCCGGCGCGCAAATCGTATCGGCAACGGTGCCTTTGACAATGCCGGCCACCGCCACGATATCACCCGCATGCGCTTCGTTCAAAGCAACTCTCTCCAGCCCCTTATAAGCCATAATCTTCGTAATACGTGTTCTTTCGACCTCGCCGCTATCGTTAATAACCTTAACCGCATCATTAACTTTCAAAATGCCGCTGTGAATCTTACCTGTCAGAATACGTCCCACAAACTTGTCCGCCTCCAGTGTCGTCGCAAGCATTGAAAACGGCTTGTCTTTTTCACAGACTGGCTCGGGCACATAAGACAAAATCAGTTCAAACAACGGCGTCAGGTCTTTTTTCTCGTCGCTCAGTTCTTTTACCGCCCAGCCGTTGCGCCCCGATGCATACAATACCGGAAAATCAAGCTGCGCATCATTCGCATCCAAACTGACAAACAAATCAAAAATTTCATCCAAGACTTCATCGGGGCGCGCATCTTGTTTATCCGCCTTATTAATGACGACAATCGGCTTCAACCCGATTTTCAGAGCTTTTCCCAAAACAAATTTCGTTTGCGGCATCGGCCCTTCCGAAGCGTCAACCAACAGAACAACCCCGTCCACCATCGACAGGATACGCTCGACCTCGCCGCCGAAATCCGCGTGTCCGGGAGTATCGACAATGTTAATATGCGTTCCGTTCCAATCCACGGCCGTACATTTAGAAAGGATGGTAATTCCTCTTTCCCTTTCCAAATCATTGCTGTCCATAACGCAGTCTGCAACTTTCTGATTGTCCCGGAATGTTCCGCTCTGGCGCAATAGCCCGTCAACAAGCGTCGTCTTGCCATGGTCAACGTGGGCAATAATGGCAATATTTCTAATATTCATGCTCTGTTTGTTCCTTAAAAAAAGCCCCTAAAACAAGCTTAAAGGCAAATTCTTGCTATAAATTTCCCTCTTTATAGCAAAAAAAATTTAAATAGCAACCCCCTGCCGCAAAAAAACTGTCGCAGATTGCCTCTGTCGATACGCATCGTCCCATTGCCTTTGTCAATATGCATCGTCTCAATCTCCCCCTGTCAGAAACGCCCATCATATCTCTGGTACTTATGCCCGTCTTCTATCCTGCATTTCCTCCCGCAACAGCCGTATCGGCACATCAACGGTTAAGGTTTTCTTCCCCGTCATAGTAAAATATGTCTCCTATGTCTGCGTTTTTCTTCGTTTCAGCAATATTTCCCGCCGAATATAACATTGTCTGTACCCCTTTTTCCCTGATTTTCCGGACATTCTCCGCATGGGTGCGGGCAAACTCCAAATTCATCGTTACCAGCCTGTAACCTTTTTCCAAAACCAGTTCAAAATCTTTGTTATTTTGAATATTATATGCAATATAAGGAAATCCTTCCTTCTCCGCCTGACTATATTTTTCCGGAGAAAACACTTCCACCACCATACGATTTTTCACAGGAGCAAACATCTTCGCCAAAAGCCCAAAATCATCAATTTTATCCGTAACCAGATAAACTCCAGGGTGTTTAGCAAAAAAAGCAAGAATATCCATATCTGCCAAAAAAGTATGGATACCCCCCCCGGTATATAAGGACGATATACTGCTTAAATCCAGCTTAGACAATCCCTGATTTGGACTTGCCCCGGCCAATTCTGTCAGACGAAACCAGTCATGAGCGGCAACAATTCTGTCATCAGCCGTCTTCAGCAAATCCAGCTCTATATATTTATATCCTCTCTCTGCCGAAGCGGTTATCGCCTCAAGAGTGTTAAGATAACGTTCTCCTTTAACTTTTCCCCCTGCGTGCGCAATCAGCTTTTCCCGCAGCGGCACCTTAAGCAGGCTCAGCCCATTGCTGAAAGGCGACGGAAACATTTTCTCTTTCTGCCACAATTTCTGATAAAAGCGGTCTATTTTGGAAAACGTTTCTTCCTGCTGTTCATAAGTCTGCCTTTCGGCCAAAGTCTTGTCTGTCCCGAACAATGACGTTCCCATCCCCGCTTTTCGCCGCGGCAAATCAAAACCGGCTATTTCCAGCACCGTCGGAAATACATCCGTCTGATTAAAGCTTCTATTTAAATTTATGCCGTTCAGCAAATGTGTCGGAAGGTTAAAAAACGCATTATACAACCCGCCGCCTGCCTCCACCCCGGCTCCCATCCGCTTATGGTCAGCCAAAATTACCAGCGTGGTATTGTCATAAAAGTCCTGTTTTTTAAACCATGCAATAAAATCGTTGATATTGGCAACCGTCGCTTCCCTGATTTCGGCATCGTCCCGATAAAAAGGATTATTTCCGCGATGTAAATCAAGCGTAAACATCACCGCCAAAAATGGAGTTCCCTTATCCAGTCCGGCAATTTTTTCCTTAAACAGTTCAAATACCGGCTTATCGTTCACGCCCCACCAATACTTTCCCCGTTCATACGCAGGCGTACCCTTGAATGCGTCCAAATCATAAACGTTTTCTTTCTTAAAGCCATGTTCATACAAAAACTTTGCCGTTCCCGAAAAATCCAGTCCTCCGCCTTGGACAAACAAATTTTGATAACCGTTTTCTGCCGTCATATCGCCTAAAAAGCGTATATTCGGCGTCAAAAAATCAAAATCCTGCCCGGCATAATTTGAAATCATTAATATCCGGTCTTTCTTTTCGTTATATTTCAGCTTGTCAAACAAAGCATAGCGGAAAAAGTCAGACAAATAATGAATATGCGTCCCCGTAAATGCGGAAAACAAGGCGCCCTGCGTCCATCGCTGAGCATACCCTTCCGTAAAATCTGCAAATTTAACCGCATCTTTATCGTCAATATATCCCCCCCCCTGTACACCAGGTGCTACAAACTTTTTTTCCAGCGATTCTCCGAAAACGATAATCACGTTCCGCCTTTTTTCCGGTTTCAATTCAGGATTGCCGACATAGACATATTCCCGGGCATAAAAATCCGTTTCCTGAAAATCAAAGCCGGACATAACCAGCCGTTCACACCCGTTAACGCGAATAACGATAAAGACCACCGGCAAAAATAACAGCAGCGTAAAAGTAACTGCCGCACGGCTGAAATTGCGCCACTGGTTCAGCAGATAAAAAGCAAACAAGATAATATAAAGGACATACTGTTCATCGGTTTTTAACGGCAGGCAGTAATTGATAACGCCCCATAATCCTGCCAGATATAGCGCAAAAAATAACCGGTTGCAAAACAGCACTTTCGCTTTGGCATATTTCTTAACCGCATACAGCAGCAGCCAGGTTAAAGCAATGGGCAGCGCAAGGCAATATCCGACAATTTCAAATATCAGCCTTTGCTCAATTCCGTCGGCTGTCCCCGACTGCGCAAAAAATATCAGTTGCGGAAGACTGACCGTTCCCCAGGTATGTTTGGTATACAGACAGCAGCTGATAACAAAAAGAACCGCCCAAAGAAACACTGCATTAAAAACCGCCCCTAGGGCATTGCCGCTTTTACGCATATAGTCCAGCAGTTTCATACCGTTTTAAGCCCTCTTTCCGTACTGCACCAATTTATTGCGGACAAATCCGCGCAGGGAAACTTCCGGCCTTGCACCGTAGTGCCCGATAATCTCCGATGCGGCAATGCTGCCGATAATGGCACACGTTCCCAGGCTTCGTCCTTTGGACATCCCGTACAGAAAACCTGCCGCATATAAATCCCCGGCTCCCGTCGAATCAACAACCTCATCGATTTTTTCCGCCTCGACAAATATCTTTATACGGTTCTTGACGATGACGGAACCGCGGGAATCCCGCGTAATAGCAGAAAGCTCCACAATATCCTTCAACTGCTCCAACGTCTTCATAAAATCAGTCTGATTAAACAGGGTCAATATCTCCTCCTCATTTGCAAAAAGGATATCGACATGAGTTTTAACCATATCCATCAATTCCTCCCGGTGTCGTTTGACACACGCCGCGTCAGACAGGGTAAATGCTACCTGCCGGTTATAGCGGTGCGCAATATCCGCCGCTTTTTTTACCGCCTCTTTCGACTGTTCGTCATCCCACAAATACCCCTCAATAAAAATAACGTTTGCCGAACGGATTAAACTCTCGTCAATATCATCAACCGTCAGCCGGCTGGAGGCTCCGAGGTAAGTAAACATGGAACGCGTTGCATCCGGCGTTACCAGAACAATGCTGCGCCCTGTCGCCGGCCCTTCAAACAACGGTTCCGTAAAATAATCGATTCCCGCCGCAGCCACCTGACGTTTGAAAACCTGTCCCAGTTCATCGTCATGCACCTTGCCGATAAAAGCACAATCCGCCCCCAGCGAAGCCAGACCGGCAACTGTATTTGCCGCAGAACCGCCGGAAACTTCCCCTTCGGGAATAATGTCCCGGTATATTTCGCCCGCTTCCCTTGCGCCCAACAGCGTCATGCTGCCTTTGTTCAAACCCCGCTCCGTCAAAAAACCGTCGCCGACTTTTGCCAGCACATCGACAATTGCATTCCCAATTCCCAGAACATCATAAATAATTTCATCTTTTTGCATAATTTCCTCTGTCGCATATTTTCCCTGTTACACGTTTTCCTGCCGCGCGTTTTCCTGCCGTACCGGCAAATTTCGATATATTATAACAAATATTTCTTACAAATGCCTTAAAGTTTTAAGGCTACTCCTAAAACGGCCGCAAGAATAATATAAAAAATCGGGCTTCTCTTATAAAAATAAACCATCGCAAAAAACACCGCCGCAAAAACCCCGGAAACATAATTCGTAACGCTGAGTTTAAACAGTTCTGCCCCCGCCAGCAAAATCAAAGCTACAACAGCCGGACGTATTGCCGCCATAATTTCGCAAACCAGCGGATTCTGTGCACAGCGCTTCAAAAGTTTGGAAATCCAGATAACAATGACCATAGAGGGCAGCGCCAAACCAAACGTGGCTATAATGCCGCCCCAAACGCCCGCGGCCTGGAACCCCGCATACGTAGCCATATTGACGCCGACCGGCCCCGGCGTCGACTGGGAAACAGCTATCATGTTCGTCAGTTCTTCTGCCGTAAACCAATCAAACTTTCTCGTCAGGTCAAATAAAAACGGAATAGTAACCATCCCTCCGCCGACGGCAAACAGGCCAATCTTAAAAAACTCCCAAAAAAGCACACCGTATGTCAACATTTGCTCCTCCGGTATTTCAGTATGCCGGCACCTGCCGCCAGCAGCACAACTGCAACGGCAGAAAGGTGCAGCCAAAACAGCAGCGCCAAAACCGTAACAAAAATAACTGCCTGAAACTGCGTTGCCACCGCTTTTCTGAAAAGCAGGACAACCTCATTCAGGATTAACGCGATAACACCGATTCTAATTCCCGCAAAAGCATGAGACACTATCTGATTCTCAGACAAGGTATTTAAAATCCCCGCCAATGCCATAATAATCACCAGCGACGGCAGATTAACCGCCAGCGTTGCGGCAATCGCTCCGCTGACACCCTGAACTTTATACCCGGTAAACGTCGCCACGTTAATGGCAATAACACCGGGAAGACACTGCCCGACCGAATAATAGTCTATCAGTTCGTTTTCGCTGATGTAACCGCGACGCTCAATGAGTTCTCTTCTGAACAAAGGCATCATCGCATACCCGCCGCCAAAGGTGAACAGGCCGATTTTAAAAAACGAAACAAAAATTTTCCCGCATTCTGACATTGATATTCTTTTGCTGCTGGTTATATATCAAACCGATAATAATGTATAATTTCTTAAAATAAAGGTTTTTTTATGATTATCGGCTCAATAAAAGAACAAAATGCTGACGAAACCAGAGTTGCCCTCGTTCCTTCCGTCGTAAAAAAACTGACGGCAGGCGGTTTCACCGTATTGCTCGAAAACGGATTCGGGCAAAAAGCCGGATTTACCGACAAGGAATATATTTCCGCTGGAGCAAATATACGCAGCACCCCCGGAGAAATATATGCCGAAAGCCTGTTGTTGTTGCAAATTCGGCCTCCATCGGCCGATTTTCTTGCCATGCTCACCCCAAAACAGCTGATTACCGCCGATTTTCGCAATGCCGAACTTTCAGAACTGCCGCAAAATATAACCATTCTGCGTTTGGAGCGTGTACCACGGACATCAGTTGCCCAAAGTATTGATATTCTCAGTGCCCAGAACACCGTCCGCGGATACGCTGCCGCCTTATACGCTCTGGCACATTCCTCGCGTATCGCCCCGCAGCTTATGACGGCAGCAGCCTCGCTCAAAGCGGCTTCGGCACTTGTCATCGGTGCCGGCGTAACCGGCCTGCAAGCCGCCTCCGTATTCAAACGCCAAGGCTGTCGTGTCACAATCCTAGACATAAGCCCCCATGCCGAAGAGCTCGCCAAATCCGTCGGAGCTGGTTTCTCCATGGCTCAAAGCCGGGACGAGCTTGCTGCCCTTTTAAATGGCAAAAGTTTCATCCTTGCCGCAGCCGCAGCACCGGACGGAAATTCGCCGCAAATTATTTCCAAAGACCTGCTTCCATCGCTGCAATCCGGAACCGTCATTGTAGACACCACTGAAAACAATGTAGAAATTCAGGAAAATCGCAAAACAACCGCAGCATACCGTTTTTATCGCAATCCCCTGGCCGAACGTCTGATGCCTCTTACCGCTTCTGAATTATGGGCCAATAATATGTATAACCTAATTAGCACCATCGCCGCACCGGGAGATTCTTTCAGCCTTAATGCCGATTATATCGTTCCGATGCTCGACCAGTCCTTGCCGACAGCCCGTTCCGATTCAGGCAAGGACGCTCGCCGAGCTTCGCCTCAAATCCAAACGCCGGTTGGCATCTCCGCCGTGCAGACATCAGATAAAACGGCCAACATCCCCGCCGGGTTATAGGAGAAAAACAATGTACATGCTTGATATCCTCGTTCTGTCATGTTTCATCGGTTATTTCGCCATCTGGCATGTTACCCCCGTTTTGCATTCGCCGCTGATGAGCGTCACCAATGCCGTATCGGGAATTGTAATTGTCGGAGCTTTCCAAGCGCTGCGCGACATTGTCCATCCCGCCGAACCATATATTCTGTTTCTCGCCGTCTTTCTTGCATCCGTCAACATTTTCGGCGGATTTTACGTTTCCGCCCGTATGCTGAATATGTTTAAACAAAAGGGCAAAAAACATGATTAGCTTTTTGGAAATAATTATTTACTCGCTGTTCATTCTTTCTGTCAACAGCCTGTCTGAACCCAAAAAAGCATACCGGGGAAACCTGATGGCCATAGCGGCAATGGCTGCAGCCGTAACTATCGGCTTATGGGGGCTGGAAACAAAATATCTGATTCTTGCCTTTTCCGCTTTAGGATTGGGAGCAATAACGGGAATCATCGCCGCCCGTAAAATCAATATGCCGGACTTGCCGCAGATGGTTGCCCTCCTGAATGGCTTCGGCGGTATGGCCTCCGGGCTCATTGGCATTGCCGAAACCACAAGCACAACTCACCCTCCGTTACTGTTAATATGCATTATCGGCATAGGTTTCATGACTTTCAGCGGGTCTTGCGCAGCGTTTCTGAAACTGGCCGGTTCCCGGCTGTTCTCCGACCGTGAAACGATAAGAGCCGTAAGCTTGATTATCTTCATCACGGCAATAATCAGCGGATTTTATGCCTACAGCGGCGGTTTTGAATATGTTTTGGGGTTTGCTCTGTTAATGTGCTTATGGGGGTTCTTCTTTACTCTGCCGATAGGCGGTGCCGATATGCCGATAATCATCTCCGTGTTGAATTCCCTGTCAGGATGGTGCACGGTTTTAGTTGGTTTCAGCCGCGACAATACTCTGCTGATTATCGTCGGAACACTGGTCGGCGCCAGCGGAACAATCCTCTCATATATTATGACCAAGGCGATGAACCGTAATCTGCTTAAAGTAATTTTTACTCCGCCCGAAAATACCGCCGAAGATGCAGAAAAATCTGTCAGAGCCATCCATCAGGGAACTGCCCGCGACGCCGCGTTTCTCATGGAAAATGCTGCCAAAGTCATCATCGTCCCTGGATACGGCATGGCCGCGGCTGGCGCTCAACACGAACTGGCCAACATGGCAAAAATATTAAAAATAAAATATCAGGTTGATGTAAAGTTTGCAATACACCCCGTTGCCGGACGCATGCCGGGGCACATGAATGTGCTGCTGGCTGAAGCTGACGTCAACCCTGATGATGTTTTTGAACTCAAAGACATTAACCAGGAATTCCAAACCGCCGACGTTGCTTATGTCATCGGCGCCAACGACACAACCAACCCGCTGGCAAAAACCAAAACCGACAGCCCGATTTATCAGATGCCGATTTTGGAAGTCGGACAGGCCAAAAAAGTCCTGTTTGTAAAAAGGTCGCTGGCTCCGGGATATGCCGGTATAGACAATCCCCTGTTTTATGCTGATAATACCATTATGCTGTTAGGCGACGCCAAAGATGTAACCAAACAAATAGTCGCAGACTTGGAATAAAGCCGCCTCTCCCGGATACTAATCTTTCCCCAAGTACGAAAGTCCGGCAAGATAAGTGTTAAACAAGACGCGCATCACATATTTTTTTTCCAGCCGGGCAAAGTCTTTTTCCGTCGTCAACAGGGAACTGAGGGCAAATACGGTTATGAACAAAACCTCCGCCGAAACTTTTCGTTCTTTGTCAGGAACATCGGCAAAAAGCTTATGCAGATTGTTTTCCAGCAATTGGACAATTTTAATAATACGCCTCAAATAAAAAACCTCATACGTTTCTATCGTATTCTGAAAATGGGCATTATAAAGCGTAAACCACAGATTTTTATTGCCCAAAACATAATCCACAAATTTTTCCAGGAGCTTATTCAGATTTTTATAAGCATCAGATCCCATATCTGCAGTTGTCAGCGCACCGTACAGCCCATCCAATGTCTGACAGTTCTCCCAGACAATCAGGTTATCCATACTTTTAAACTGATTATAAATTGTTCCCACCGAGTATCCGGAATAATCGGAAAGTTTTCGCGCCGTCAAAAAATCAAGTCCCTTGTCTACAAGCAACTCCCTTGCCTTGACAATCAAATCAACTCTTATTTCCTCTTTTGTCTTCGCCATTTCAACCCGTCTGTTATAAAATTCAGTTCATTGCCGTAAAATCCGCTTCATTCGCAGTAAAGCCGTACACCGGCATTTTACTACATTTTAACTGTTAACAGAATAACCCATTTTTGAACACTGTTCAAGCACTTTTTTATACAAAAGTTAACCTTTCCGCTTTAAAATCGTTTCAAACAACAAACGCACCCGCAAGGATGCCCTCTTTTCATAAGGACGAAAAATATGGCAAAAGTAGGTTTTTGCGCCGTTTCCGGCAGCGGCATGAGCGCATTGGCGCAGATTTCAAAATATATGGGAAACGACGTTTACGGTTCCGACCGCAGCTTTGACCAGGGCAAAGACCAACACAATAAGCTGGCGCTCGAAAACGTCGGCATAAAAATCTTTCCGCAGGACGGTTCCATGCTGGATAGCGATTTTAACGTTCTTTATGCATCTACGGCCGTAGAAGACACCATTCCCGACATAAAAAAAGCCCGCGAATTAAATATCCCCGTTAAGCGCCGCTCCGACCTGCTGGCCGAAATTTTTGCCTCCTATCCTCACAACATTGCCGTCGGCGGAACCAGCGGGAAATCCACCGTAACCGCCATGATTGGCTATATTCTTGACTGCGCCGGAAAAAATCCCCTTGTTATCAACGGCGCTTTGTTAAAAAACTACGAAAAGCGTCCCGGAATTCCTAACGTTGTTCTGAACAACGGCCGCTGCTGCGTTATTGAAGCTGATGAAAGCGATGGTTCCATTGAAAAATATACGCCGTACATTGCCGTCATAAACAACATTTCTCTGGACCATAAGCCCATCAATGAATTGCAGACACTTTTCGGAGATTTTGCCCGCCGTGCCGTCAAAGGAGCCGTCATCAATCTGGATAATATAAACAGTCGGAATCTTCCGGGACTTGCCCCCAAAACTGTTACTTTCGGCATAACAGACCCGAACGCCGATTTATTTGCCGAAAATATCACCGCCGTATCCGACGGAACCGCCTACGTCTTCCGCGGTAAAAATTACAAATTAAACCTGATTGGCGCATTCAATGTCGCCAACGCCATGTGCGCCGCCGCCGCCTGCTCGCTGCTTGACATTCAACCTGAAGTTTCCTGCAAAATCCTTGAAGGTTTCCTAGGCACCAAACGCCGCCTTGAAGTCTTAGGACAGGCCTGTAACATCACGGTTATTGACGATTTTGCTCACAATCCGGACAAAGTCAACGCCTCCATGTCCGCCCTGAAAAGTTATTCCGGGCGTCTCCTGATTATGTTCCAGCCGCACGGTTTCTCGCCGATGCGTATGATGGGCAAGGAAATCATGGACGCTTTTGCAAGCCATATGGATAAAGAAGACATACTCATGCTTCCGGAAATTTTCTTTGCCGGAGGAACTGTCAAACGCGACATCTCTTCATTAGACTTGGTAAAATATGCTCAAACTGCCGGAGCCGGCGCATTATACTTTTCAACCCGGTCAGAGCTGAAAGAACACCTGTTAAAAAGCGCCCGCCCCGGAGACCGCATCGTTCTTATGGGTGCCCGGGACAATTCCATAACTGATTTAGGGTACGAAATTTTGGAGAAATTAAAATGAGCTTATTGCAACCGGGAGACACCGTCGGTTTTGTCGCCACCTCTTCAGGACTTGAAGGCCGGGATATCGCGCCAGCCGTAAACTACTTTGAACAAAAACTGCATCTTAAGGTCAAACTGGCACCGAACTTGTCATACGCATACCGCTACATGGCCGGAACCGACGCAGAACGCGGAAAGTGTCTTACCGAAATGTACCGCAGCCCTGAAGTCAAAGCCCTCTTTGCCATTCGCGGTGCCGGAGGATCTTCCCGCATGCTGAATTTTTTGGATTATGATATCATTGCCCGGCATTCAAAACCCCTGTTCGGTTTAAGTGACGTTACCGCGGTACAAAATGCCCTGGTTGCCCGTGCATCAACACCTGCATACACTGGTTTTCTGCCTATTTACGATATAAAAAACGATTCCCTTAACTCGGAACTGGAAACCTCGCTCAAAAACATCCTTTTCGCTCCGGTTCACTGTTTGAAAAGCGGAACATCACTGTATCCGGGCAAAGCAGAAGGACAAATCATCGGCGGTTGTCTGACGTCCTTCCTTTATCTGGCCGGAACAAACTATATGCCTGACCTTGCCGGGAAAATCCTTCTTATTGAAGATACCGATGAAAAGACCTATAAGCTTGATCTGATGTTCAGCCAGTTAAAACAGTTAAAAAATTTTGATAAATTGCACGGCATCATCATCGGCGCTTTTTCCGATTGCATTGTTATTGACAGTTTTGACGGTGATGTCGATACCTGTATCAAGGACTTTACTGAAGGGCTGAACATTCCTGTCATCTCCGGTTTCAATTACGGGCACATACCTGACCGCAGCATTGTACCCTTAGGCATCCCCGTCAAAATGACTTCTGCCGCAGCCGGCTGCTCCATAAATTGGTAATCCCGTCTCCTGTCTGCTTCGCCCCTAAGACTGTAAATCATATGTATGCCCCGCCAACATCAACCGATGAAATAGCTCATAATTTCGGTAATATTTCGCATGTTCAGCTTATAAACTGCCGTAACATATTTTTCAACGCTGAGCCACCCGCCGTTATTAAAAGCCAGTACTGCCGAACATGCAAACAAATTTGCCCCAGGCAGAAACAGCCAGCAAAACGGAAAACCGACCTCCTGAAAATCCGGTTGCTCCCCATGAATTTGCACCAGAATACTTTCCAGATGATACGCAAAAAAATAACCGAAAACACCATTAACCATCAGGCTGTCGGGAATTTTGCTTGAAAAAAAGGTAACTGCCAGCATCATAAAAAACAAAAACAACGGAAAAAAATATGGTGCGATTGTAATCAGCCAGTTACCTTTGCCTTTAAATCCCATCGCACCGCCGGACTCGTCCATATTCAGATGAATATGCACAACCTTATGAAACGTCAGCAGAGCAAAAAAAGTATGCGTCAGCTCATGTGCCAAAATCTGCATGGAAATATTTGACCGAGCCGCCGCAATAATTTTCAGCGCCAAATACAAAAAAGCACCGCCCGCAAAAGCAAAAAAACGCAGATTTCCCAGTTGCAGATAGTGCAGAGCCTGCACCAGTGCCGGCAAAGACAAAACTGCCAGCAGCGCCGCCGGCCATTTAGCCAGCCCCAGCAGCAAATCCATCAGGCGCGCCATTTTGTCCCCTTTCCTTACGCAAAACAAGACAGGCAGAATACAAAGTGCCAGCTCTGTCTTCCTTTTTTAATAATTTCATCGCTGATTGTAAGGTCTGTATTTATTTTTGCAAACAAAAATTGCCCCTACTGGAAAAATGCCGTTCCGTGATTATATAAAAAACACCCTAAAAAGAGGAGAAAACTTACATGTTCATATTTTGGAAAGGTAAAACGATGGTAGATTACAGAGATGACAACGCCAAATACGGCAACGAAGAAACCAATCGCGAAAACGGATATGGCGAAAACAAATACGGCGAAAACGGCCACAACGGCTGCGGTTCAAACTGCGGCTGCGAATGCTGCCAATGCAAAAGAATTTTTATGATGCTGGTTGTTCTGATTCTGGTTTTCATTGCCGGTATCATGGTCGGCAATTGCGGACGCTGCCGCTATGCGGACAATTATTACTACGGTCCGATGTTTGCCCGGCACCATAACAATATGTCCAAACCAAAGAAATTTCACCGTGGAATGCAGGAAATAGCGCCGACAGCAGATAATGTTGCCGCAAAAAACCGCCAGGGAAAACAGCCCGGTGCCAAACGTCAGGGATATCCGGACGGTCAGGCATACCAAAACGGCCAGATGTATCCGAATGGACAGACCTACCCGAATGGGCAGCCTTATCCCGGAAATCAGGCTTATCCGGACGGGCAAATTGGCGGATTTATCATAGAAGTCGACCAAGGATACTAATCCCGCATCATACTTTCGCAGGCAGAAAATCTGCCTGTTTTTTTATACCCTCTGAGCACCGCTCGCCCCCATTTTAACCGTCTGTGTTATTGACTGCCAGAATATTTTCCTGCGCTTGCTGTTTCGCTCATGTGCACGCTTAATAATTATCCACGCATGCTTTTAACGCCTCCTGTTATTAGAGTTCCAAACACCCTGCAATTTTTGCACAAAAAACTCTTGACAAAAAAACAAATATATGACATATTTTGCAAAGTTAAAATTTAAGATTTAGATAAATGGCTGTTTTAATTATACATATTGCCCTGCGTCTGCGCAGATTGACATTGCGACGATGACTTGTCTTTCGCATACGGATAAGTTAGTCGCAAGATTTGAGCTTTCTCAAATCTTTTTTTATTGCAGATTTCAAAAACGCAGAGGTATTTTTAATGAACAAGAAACATTTAATCGTAAAAAAACTGGATGGCAGCAATTTGCAGGACGTCATGAACCTGCAGCAAAAAATTATCAGCGGTTTACACCCCGATGAACAGCATTTCATTTTACACAGAACAGAAGCCGACTATATGAAATCATTAAACGGCCAAAGTTCAAACATGCTGGGCGTCTTTGACGGAGACGAATTGATTGCCCAGACGGTTTACGGCATGCCGCACAACGGCGAAGAAAGAGATATGCCCGAATTTCGGCCGGATCTGCCCAACGAAGACCTCGTTTTATATGAAGCAATTTTGGTCGACCCGGCTTACAGAGGCTCCAGCCTGATGAAAAGAATGCTGGAATACATTGAAGGGCACGCTATCGATAACGGCAGAAAACACGCTATCATCCAAATTGCCGTTGACAACCCTGCCAGCTGGATAAATGCCCTGCACCACGGAATGTCCATCACCAAAGTCGACCAAGATCCTTCCGACGGCGTTAAGGTTTTATATCTGGAAAAAAAGATAACACACAAAAATGAAGAAGATAAATCCCTGCCAGCCTTATCTAAGACCTACAGTCTGTACCTCGGAGAAAACATCCACGCCAGAATTCCCGCTCTGTTTAACAAAATGCAGTACTTAATTCGCAGCGGATATCATGGCGTCAGCCTGAACAAGGAAACGCAAAGCCTGATTTGGCAGAAACAAGATACGCAAAAAACAAATATTCTGAATTTCAGCAACCTGTTGCAACAAAAGAAAGTCAGTTCATTCTGAAACACAATCAAGGCGCCTATAAATGGCGCCGTATTTTCACCCGTCTTTTCATACTGTCCGGCTTTATATAGCCGAACCAAGATAATACCACTCTGTTCCTAAATCGGCTTCCAGATTAGGCAGAAGGATATATCCGTCATCAGGTGCATACAAAGCCTCCCCGTCATCATAAACGGCCAGCCTCTCGCCCTTGCTTATTTTATCCAGATGTTTATAAGCACGGCACAATTTTCCCTCACGTTCCTTAATAACAAAACTGTCCATTCTGATACGCTGCTTACGGCATGAAAACGGCAACTCTCCGTCTGTCATGCCAAATGCGGCCAGCGTTCCGACAATCGCACGGTAAGCCAATTCGGCAGCTTCGGGCGCCTTATGATATCCGCACTCCAGCGTTGTCGCTGTTTTTCCATAGGCATGGGCGCAATGCTCCGTCGAATAATCCGTTATCTGCTGCTGCCTGCCGTATATTTCCGGCCATCCTTCCAATACATATTCCACATCAAGCGCATTAATGAGCGTCTGGTTATATTTATCAGGATAATCGCAAAAAGCAAAAGGAACGTCGCCGGGACAATGCGTCGAATGCAAATCAAGCGTTACCCGGCTGCGCTTAATTAACGGACAAATTTCATTAGCCAAACGTTGTTCATATGTTTGAGGATTTTCATGAAACGTCATAACCCGGTTCAGATTCTCTTCCACACACCGGACATCTTTGCGATATGCCTCGGGATTGCAAACCGGAACAATGGTCAAAAAGCCTTTTTTAAGTGTAACCATTCCGCTGTTTAATTCTGCCATAAGCCTGTTGCAGGCTTTCGTTCCCGCTGTTTCATTGCCATGCACCGCCGCCAGAATTAAAAGTTTTATCCCTTCTTCCGGCGCTTCAAATTCATATTTCGTAATCAACGACATCAATATCCTCCGTATGTCTGATTATTCCACGATTTCAATAAACTTTTTATATCTTTCGGCATACTGCCCCTCATATTTTCCGGCAATCTCAACCAAAGACTTCTGTTCACGAAAACGGTTTAATAAAACCTCATCTGTTCTTACCGTCAAAATTTCCGCTTTCTCATCATAATCCAGTTTCAGGCGGATAAGCTGAGCCTTCAGCGGAAACGCCGTTATTTCATCATAATAACTCTTAGCCAGTTTAAACCGTACCGCAATATCGGCAGACTCGCCGGACAGGCATCTTGCAACCGTCGTCTGACGAATAAACTCCATAATCAAAATCGGAGAAAACGGAACTGTGTCATTGTTATTGTCCATCACACCCTTCTTTCATCTGCCTAATGCCCGGCAGTTTTTGAAAACACATTAACCACAACTACTCCGGCAATAATTAATGATAATCCAATACACGCAGGAACATCAAGACTTTGCTTAAAAACAAAAAAGCCGACTAATGAAATCAGCACAATACCCAAACCGCTCCATATTGCATATGCAATACCTATCGGCAGCGTCCTTAGCGTAAGCGAAAGAAAATAAAATGCAGCTGCATATCCAGCAGCCATAGCCAACGTCGGCCATAGCCGCGTAAATTGTTCAGACTGTTTCAGACATGAAGTAGCAATAACCTCACAAACAATAGCCAAAAACAAATTCATATATGCCGCAGCCATACAGTCCTCCTAAAATTTAAATACAAATAAGCATATAATTTTCAACAACACTTTGCAATAAAAAACTTTTTCATCAAAAAACAAGAACAGTATTTTTGCCTTCTTTTTCCCGCAAACAATAACTTGCCATATTTATCCAACCATAACAAATGAAGCGACGAACATGTATTGTATTAATCATAGTTGCATTAATAATTTCGAAGAAATACCCAAAATGACATTTTCAAATTTACAACATTAGAACTCAGCTAAGCTCTTGATTTATAAAAGAAAAACAGCAGTTTTATACCTGCCGTTTGAATTGGTGATCCCAACGGGATTCGAACCCGTGTTGCAGCCTTGAGAGGGCCGCGTCCTAGGCCTCTAGACGATGGGACCATCTAAAAGCAAGTTACTTGATAGTACAAATATTTTTAGAATGCAAGCTTTTTCTGCTTTTTACAAAAAATATACATAACCGTACTTTACAATATAATCAGACTATTGCCAAACAATTCATTCAATATAAAAAGGACGGCTCCGATTAGCCGCCCTTTATCTCCTGCCCTATTCCTGAGTTTCCCGTTTATTACGATCAACAATCGTCTGTATCATTATATACAGAAGCGGAATAACGACCAACCCGCACAATGTTCCGACAAGCATTCCGGCAAACACAGGAACACCCACCGCTACACGCGAACCGGAACAAGCGCCGGTAGCCCATACCAAAGGTACGACACCCAGAATAAAAGTCAGCGCCGTCATCAGAACCGCTCTAAACCGCTCTTTCGTACCAGTTACGGCAGAATCCACAATAGAAGCCCCTTTTTCATGTTCCTCTTTTGCAAATTCAACAATCAGAATAGCGTTCTTCGCCGCCAGACCTACCAGCAAAACTAAACCCAACTGGGCATAAATGCTAAGCGGCAAGCCTGTCACAAACATTCCGACAAATGCGCCAAGCATTGCTGTCATAACCGAAAGGATAACAGACAACGGAATCGTCCAGCTTTCATATTGAGCCACCAAAAACAGATACGCAAACAAAATAGCCAACGCAACCAAATACCCGATTTGCCCTTGGTTGCGCTTTTCCTGCAAACTCATACCAGACCATTCATAAGCATACTTATTGGACAGCACTTCGTCTGCAAGTTTCTCGACTGCCTCCATGGCCGCACCGGAACTGGAACCTTCTGCTGCCATGATGTTAATTGTTGCTGCCGCATATTGGTTATAACGGTCGATTGCACGTGGCAAAGTAACGCGCCGAATTTCAATAAGGCTGCCCAAAGGCACCATGTTTCCCGTATTGCTCTGAACATATAAGTTTTTAATGCTTTCCAGATTCTTACGGTACTTCCAATCTGCCATAACCATAACCTTATTCGCTTGCGTTCCGATATTAACGTCATTGACATACAGCGAACCAAGATATGTCTGCAGTGTCGAATAAATATTGCCGATAGATACATCCAGAAGCTCTGCTTTTTCACGGTTGATATCTAAATAAGCATGAGGCGTTTTTGACGTAAATGTTGAATATGCCATTGCAACTTCCGGCAGCTTATTCAGCTTGACCAAAAACTCGTTAAGCGTCTTTTCCAGTGCCGTCATATCCGAATTTTCAATCGACTGCAGACGCAAATCCATACTGTTGCTGTTACCCAGCCCCGGAATGGCCGGCATTTCAAACAGCATAATATTGGCTTCGGTAATTCCTTGCAATGCAACATTCAGACGGGCTCTGATATTGGAAGAATAATCAATAATATCTTTTCGCTGCGCCCACGGTTTCAAAGCAATAACGTTAAACCCGACATTTTCACCCTGTCCGGCCAAGATACTGAAACCGCGCAAATTCATTACCGATTCGATTTTGTCTTCGGTTTTCATAATGTCACGGGTCTTGTCAATAACATCAAGCGTCCTTTGCCCTGCAGCACCTTCGGGCAACTGAATGTTAGCCATAATCATGCCCTGATCTTCATCAGGAAGGAACGACGATTTGATGTGAGTTATCGAAAAGAGATTCAAGGCAGCCAAAGCCAAAACCAAAGCAACGATAATTGCCATTTTCCGTCCCAGCCAGGCTACCGTTTTAATATATTTGTTTTTCGTCGAATTAATAAACCGCTCAAATCTGAATAACAATCCCGATGTCCTGGGCTGAATTGGCTTTAACAAAGTAGCGCACAGAGCCGGGCTGAGCGTCAAGGCATTAACCCCGGAAAACAGAACTGCAAATGAAATGGCTATTGCAAATTGCTGATAGATACGACCGGTAACCCCGCCCATAAACGCAATCGGCACAAAAATAGCCAACAGCACCAGCGTCGTCGCCACAACGGCCGATGACACCTGCTCCATCGCCTTTTCGGAAGCCGGTTTCGGTTCCAGATTCTCCGTCTGCATCAAATAAAGCACACGCTCAACAACCACGATAGCATCATCCACCACCAGACCGATAGCCAAAATCAAACCGAATAACGTCAGAATATTCAGGTTATATCCCAACGCCAGCATAACGGCAAATGTCGCCAAGATTGAAACCGGAATAGCAATAGATGGAATCAATGTCGCCCGCCAGTCTTGTAAAAAGATGTAGCAGACAAAAATAACCAGCAGGAACGTCAAAAACAGTGTAAAGACAACTTCTTCAATAGATACCCGGATAAATTCGGTCGCATCAAAGAAAATTTTTACCTCAAAATCTTCCGGATAGTACTTGGAAAGCCTTGCCAGTTCAGTATTAACCGCCTCCATCGCCTTTAGGGCATTTGCACCGGAAAGTTTGTTTAACATAATGGCAACGTTTGGCTGCCCGTCGACATCGGAAACCGTCAGATAACTTTCCGGCCCGATTTCAACTTTGGCAATATCTTTCAAACGAACCAAACCGCCCTCTGCTTCAGTCCTGACAATGATATTCTCAAAGTCTTTTGCCTCGTTCAAACGGCCTTTCGTTTCCAAAGAAAATACGATTTTGCTGGTTCCATCATTCGGTTCTGCGCCGACTGACCCCAGCGATGGCTGATAGTTTTGACTTGTAATCGCAGACTGCACCGCGCTGATGGGAAGATTCAACGCCGCCATTTTATCCGCATCAAGCCAAACACGCATGCTCAAATCGGAGCCCATAACATGGACGTCGCCGACACCGTATTGACGGCCTAGGTTATTTTTAATATTGTTGGTAACATAATTGTTTAAAAAATTACGGTCATGAGTACCGTTAGGTGATACCGCCTGCAAAAACGCCAGAATTTCAGAAGACCGTCTGGCAACGTTTACACCGCGTTCCTGAACTTCGTCCGGCAAGCTGTTTAACGCTTTTTCCACACGGTTTTGCACCTTAACTTGCGCTAAATCCGGGTCCGTCCCGATTTCAAAGCTGATAGTCAGTTCATAACGGCCGGAGTTATACGAAGAAGATTCCATATACATCATATTGTCAACACCGTTAACTTCCTTTTCAATCGGAATAGCCACGGTATTGGCCACCGTTTCCGCACTTGCACCGGTATAGTCAGCCGTAACAGAAACCGTCGGCGGCGTAATTTCCGGATACATCGCCACCGGCAGGGTAAAAATCGCAATCAAACCGGCCAGACTCATAACAATGGCAATAACCACTGCAAAACGCGGCCTGTCAATAAAGAACTTAGAAAACATGCTTCGTTCCCCTCTAATTATTTCGCTTCAACAATATTAACCGTTGCACCGGATCTCATCATTCTGTTCTGCTGTCCGCTGACAATAACTTTTTCTCCGGCTTTAAGCCCGCTTAAAACAACCTGTTGACCGCCAAAAGCGTCTCCGAGGGTAACGTTTCTCAAAACGGCTACATTATCGGAATTGACAACATATACCTGCGAAACTTCGTCATTTTGCATAACCGCAACTTCAGGAACGACAATACCTTTCTTCGGGTTAGCCGACGTAATGAACATCTTGACATAAGCGCCCGGCTTCAAAAGCCCTTTGTCATTGTTGATGTCCGCATAAACGGCAACAGTCGCCGTCCCCTGATTGATTTCATTGCTCGCAAAGACCTTGCTCAGCTTTTCTTTAAAAATTCCGCCGTCCGCCAGTTCAATATTAACGACAAAATCGTTCAGGTTTTTATCCCCTACGGCTTGCATTTCCAAAAATTCCTTGTCCGTAAGCGAAAAGGCAATTCTGATTGGATTAATCTGTACGACTCTCGCCAGCGGCTCTGCCGATGCATTGACGTAATTTCCGACCGTAACTTTCGTTTTGCCGATATAACCGTCAATGTAGGCTTTCACCTCGGTATTGTCCAAATCAATTTTCGCCAGATCAAGCTGCGCCTGAGCCTGAGAAACCGCCGCTTTTGCCTGCAGATAAGCACTTTCTGCCGTATCGTATGTCGCTTTGGACGCAATATTTTTAGCGCTTAACTGTTTTTGGCGGTTGTAATCGCGCTCGGTTTTCGTCAAATTTGCTTTTGCACTCTCCAGCTGTGCTTTTGCCAGATTATAATTCGCCTGATACGTATCCTTGTCAATAATAAACAACGGGTCGTCTTTCTTCACGAAACCGCCTTCGGTAAAGTTTACCTTGTCCAAACTGCCGCTGACCTTCGCCACAACGTCAACGCTGTTAATCGCCTCCACCAGCGCTACATACGTTTTCGGATTATTTATAACCTCTTCTTTTGCCTCGGCAACGGTAACATTAACCGCCGGCATTCCGGCTCCTTCCCCTTTCTGTCCGTAAAAATGGCATCCGGCAACAACCGCAAGCAAAGCGGCCGCCCCGGCAAACAAATAACTTTTCTTCATAATTTTTATCCCCTCTGATTTCTCTGTCTTAATTATTTCTGCAACTTTTTTCATCTGTAATTCGACCCTTACCCTTATTTCCTTTTTATGCTTTCAAACAACAGACCCAGTCCGGCACGAACCATATCTGCTACATTATAATCAGCTCTTTTGCTCAAAGTCGAAAAAACGATTCCCATATAGGTCGCCACAATAATGTGCTGAATCATATTAATGTCCAAATCGTCTCTCAACTCATTTTTTGCTTTTAATTCTACCAAAACCTGGTTAACTTTTTCTAAATGAAAATTCTTCGTCAGAGCTAAGGCTCTGTCAACACGGTCAATTACAGCCTCCGACCATTCCATCTGGCACATTATAAACCGGTTGAACCGGGAAAAGCGCAAGTCTTTTTCTCCGGCGTCGGCCCATAACACAAAATATTCAAGCAGATTCTCCAACGTATTGCCTTCCGGTACATTCGGCATAAGTTCTTCGCGTTTGCGCCCGACATACTCAATAATCAGCGCCGCAACCAAATCCGCTTTGTTTCTGAAATACCAATATACCGCCCCTTTTGTAAATCCGGCTCGGGCGGCTATTTCGTCAAACGTTGCTTTAGCATATCCTTTTTCTGAAAAAACATCCAATGCCGATTCCAGAACTGCCTGTCTGGTTTTTTCGGCATCTTCCTTGCATTTTCTTGCCATATCACCCTCAAAGAAATAAATACCAACTAAAATGTATGTTAAAATCAGAAAACAAAAGACACTATATTTAAAAAATTGTCAAGAGGATATTTTTTATTTTTTTACAGATATTTTTATATTTTGCTAAATCGCAGATTCGCTTGCAGCTACTCGAAATTTTTATAATTGAAACAAAACATTTGCCCCAAAATCGGTTCTGCCCCTACGCCCCAAGATTCAGCCCCGAAAGTTCAGCGCAAAAATTGTCGCCGTTCGGAGCCGCTATATACGCTCCCGCCTTGACTTCCTCATAACTTTGCAGATAAAACATTCTTGCTTTGGCAAAAGCGATGCCGTCAAGCGAATAAGAAAATATGTAATCGTCACCCACCCGGTTCAGCCGATACCAAATATCATGAACCTCCCGACCAAGGTTTATGCCTGCCCAGTCGGAATGTCCGCCGGATGTAACCGAAGACGCCAGAACATTGTTTTCCGGATTCTCATTCATTAACGACGCCTTAAACCAATTGCGTTCATCAATCCGCAGCATAATGCCGCATTGCGAAAATTTTTCAAGCCTGTCAAAATGCCACTTCAACGTCAGAAAAAAATCGCCCTCCTGCCGGCAAAAGAAAAAATGACCGTCATCCTTTTTAAATCCCCGATGCACACTCTGCCAAAAATCCGTCCCCTGCCGGGCATAAATAATCATTGCATCATTTTCAAAACGTACATTTTCGGGATCATTATACCATTCAAAATTTTCCAACGCCTCAAAATGCATTAAAAGCTCCTCAGCTGCTCGTCAGGCAGATTGTTCAACGCAGCTTCCAACCCCGCATCTTTCGCTTTCGGCGCCATAATAACGAGATTGATGATTTCATCGCCGGCACTGTCTCCCGTTTTAATTCCTTTGCCTTTCAGGCGCAGTTTCTCCCCGCTGGAAGAATAAGCAGGTATTTTCACGCTGACTTTGCCGCTTATCGTCGGAACAATCACCTTGGCCCCCAAAACCGCTTCTTTCATCGACACCGGCAAATCCATAACTATATTCTTCCCTTCTGCCCTGAAATACGGATGCGAACGCACATTAATCGTAATCAAGGCATCACCGTCAGTACCTCCGTTGACACCGGCAAACCCCTGCCCTTTCAAGCGCAAGACTTGTCCGGACGCCGTTCCTGCCGGAATTTTGACATTTAGACGTTTGCCGTTCATCATAATACTTTTTTCAGCACCTTTGGCCGCATCAAGAAAGTCCACATCCAGCGAATATGCGGCATCCTGTCCTTTCTGCGCACGGTATGCACCGCGCCCAGTACTGCCAAATCCCGTTCCGCCGCCGTTGCTGAATTGGCTGAAAATATCCTCTCCGAATAATGACGAAAAATCAAAGCCGCCGTTTTGTGCCCCTCCGAAACCGCCTGCCGTATAGGTTCTATATGTCCCTCCGCCGGGGTTAAATCCGCCGTTGCCAAAACCTCCCGCGCCAAAACCGCCGGAACCAAACCCTCCAGCTCCAAACCCGGTTGGTTTGCCTTCCGCGTCAATTTCATTATTGTCATATTTTTGACGTTTGTCCTTATCGCCCAAAATATCATACGCCGCTGAAATTTCTTTGAACTTTTCCGCGGCGCTTTTATCGTCCTTATTCAAATCGGGATGATATTTGCGCGCTAATTTGCGGTACTGCGATTTAATTTCAGCTTCCGTTGCCGTTTTGGCAACGCCCAATATGTCATACAGATTTTTTGCCATAATATATTCCCTTCAAATACAATATAGGGAATGGTATTTTAGATTGCAAGGCTGACGCAGTCAAACGTAGCCCGCATAAAACCGTTATGGTACATGCTGACTTCACGAAGGTACGGCGAACCTCCGTACGCGATATCGGCGCAATACATGGAAGCCAAAGGCGAAATTTCGTCAACTCTGACATTTTTGTATTGATAGGTTACAAAATCAGCCCCTTCGCCAACAACAAAAACATCGTTGGCCGTAATATATTCAGCCAGTTCCATATTTTCAACGCCGGATGTTCCCTCTGTATTTTCGGTATAATATCCGCTTTCAACCGGATTTGCATTTTCATCCATCAGAATATATTCCGTCGTGCATGCATTTAACAGCAAAAAAGCTGTCATACCCAGTATCTTTTTCATAAGCCCCCCCTACTTTAATTCATTATAAACTTCTTTGCCCGCTCTTTCCAAAATACGCATGATTTTTTGGTTTTTAGCGCTGTTCGGGCGGGAATTGTCCAGCTTTCCGAGCATCTTAATCAATTCTTTCTTAAAGCGCTCATTCTCACGCAGCCTGTCAACATCCGGCTCCAAATCCGCATCTTTCATCTTATGGTCGGTTACAACTTTCAGCGTCGTAATATATTTTGCCTCGTCAAGCGCCGCTATCTGGGCTTCTGCCGAAACCGCAAAAGCCGCCATTGCCGCCAGGCCGAAAACTAAACTCTTTATCATCGCTCACACTCATTAATAAATAAAATTCTGCTTGCATATATGCCATTATCATATATAACTTAATAAAACCTAAAAATATCGTTTTCACCGGACAAAAAGATTAAATTTATGAAAAAAAACATATGGATATTGCTGGATAACCGCATTGGCAGCCGCCATCAGGCTGAAGGAATTGCCGACTGCCTTGATAAAACCCGGTTTACCATTACAGAAAAAACGCTGGAGTATAACCGTTGGGCGGCACTGCCCAACTTCATTCGCGGAACAACTTTGCTCGGCTTGGTTTCCGAAAGCAAAAATACAATCAGCGCCCCATATCCCGACATTGTTTTGTCCCCTACCAGAAGAACTGCGCCAATTGCCCGTTATATTAAAAAAAAGCATCCCGAAACAAAGCTTGTGCAACTCGGGCATATCGGCCGCACCGGCATCAAAGACTTTACATTTATATTCGCCCCTGAACATGACAAGAATAAATTTAATGCCCCTAACATTCATTATACTGTTGGCTGTCCGCATTTTGTCACTCGTGAAAAACTTGATAGTGCATACCAAAAATGGCATGACAAATTTTCAACTCTGCCGCATCCGGTTACGGCAGTAATCATCGGCGGCGCAATCAAAAAGCACCCGTTCTCGCTTGAGAATGCCGAACAGCTAGCTCTTGCAGTCAAAAGCCTTAAGAAAAAGGAGGGCGGTTCGCTCTTGATAACAACATCTCGCAGGACCGGTACTGCTGCCGAAGAAAAAATCATGTCCACCCTGAATGCTTTTCCGCATTATGCATATCTCTGGGGCACAAAAGACGAAAACCCCTATCTTGGATTTCTGGCATGCGCCGACAACATCGTTGTTACGGGAGATTCTGTTTCAATGTGCAGCGAAGCCACCGCCACCGGAAAAACATTGAGAATATTCACCGGATCTGGCTGGCTGACGCCGAAACATCTGCGCTTTGTTCAATCTCTTTGCTCCAAAGGATACGCCGCAGACATAGCAAACGAAGACTATACGCGGCAGCAGCCCCCCGATACCCCTCTGAACACGGCTCAAGAAATAGCGGCAGTCATTGCAACTTTATAAATCCGGGGTTCCGCAATACTGTAAAATCCCCCGTTCATAATAAGTCGTAATTTTAAATGACTAAAAGACTATCCGTCGCCTGAAAATTTCTCCAGCAACCGCACAATTTTAACCGGAGGCGCATTCTCTTCCAGCAAATTAAGAATTTCATTAAATATCTTTGCTATAATCGAAAAACCAGGTTGTTGCCTTTGCTCGCAATATGAACTGGCCGCCTGTAAATCCCGGTAAGGGTTCTCATCTTCGCCCCATTCCAAAAACACCGCCGACTGTCCGAAATCAATATAAACGGGATTTTTTGGCATAATGTCGAATACGTCATATTTAACAAATTTATTGCCGTCAAGCCTCCAACTGTGATAATATGCCCTTTCGCACGCCCAGTTTATCTCTTTTTCGCTCCATTGCTCCGCACCGGTTCCTATATTTGGAGATTTTCTATACAAACCGCGGTTTCTTTTCCAGCCGTATTTCTGCTCAGAGTCGTTTCCGCCGTAATCCTCCGGCTCAAACAAAGTTTCATCTTTTTTACCCGCAACACTTTCAAGCAGCTTAAAGCTGACTTTTATGATGTTTTCATAAATTAAGGCCTCTCGTTCTGTAGCATGCTTAAAATATCCAGCAATACATTTGACTTTGATTTTATCGCACAGCTGCCTCAAATACAAAATTTCTTCACTAACGACAATTTGTTTATTCATTTTGCCACCATCTCATATCTTTATGGCAATACTATACAATTATTTTTTAATAAAAATCAAGAGTTCGCGTAATAATTATTTAAACAGAAAGCGGCCGCTGCCGCGAACTGATTTTCAAATAACCCCTCAAAATTTAAACATCAAAATAATCATTAACCCCACAAAAACAAAATTCCTGCACGAACTTTTACCTTATATATGGATAGAAAATGCCTGATTTCATACGTTTATAAATGCTGCATTAGAACAATCTATAAAAAAGGTAACAAAATAAATAAAACAAATATAGGTTGCATATTAAATTTTAGTTTTATATAATCCCAAAAGAGAACAACTTTAGAGGAAACAAATATGGCTTCATTATCTAATCGCGTTATATCTATCTATAACCGCAAAACCAGCATGAGACTTGCCCCGGCCGAATGGGAAGCTATTGATACAATCTGTCGGAGAGAAAACATTAAGCGCAAGAAATTATTTGAACTGATTGATGCAAACAAAGATGAAAAAATGGGGCTGACATCTTCTGTCCGCTTATTTTCCCTGATATATTACCGAAAATCGTTTCTAAGCCAAATGACTTCCGATGCCAGCCGTTCCAGCCCTATATTCGAAGCGATAAAGGGAATAGTTTAGCCTTTTCCCGACAACAATATCACCTGCATTTCAATATACGGTATACGGACATATTTATTACAAAATCCTTTGCTCTGCCTGTCTGGCAAGATTAAAACAATACCGCCTCGGAAACATTGCCATCAGAAAGGGATTTATCTTTTAAATCATTTCGGAGAATGAAATCCCCGCGTTGATTTTTATCCTCATACCAAGCTGGGGTACCGTTCTTTTTTTCTCTGACATACACGGTTCCTGTCTTTTGAAAATCCTCTTTCCCCGCCGTTTCTGCTGCCTCAGCGCGCCCTTTAACGTAAACGCCGATAATATCACCCTCGTTAACCATAAATATAAACGGCCTGTTTGCTCGAAATTCCTTTACATCTTTTCCCGAAAGTCCCGTAACCACCGACGGCTTAACTGTTTCCGCTGCCCCGTTTCCGCCGGCACCGCCGCTACGAACCCTCGTTTCTCTTACCCTTATTTTAGTTTGCAAAGCAACCTCTTCAACATAAGCTGGAAAATCATAATTTATCATTTTGGCAAAATCATAATTGTCCGGCAAAAATATTTTCTGCACACCAAACAACGCATACAGGCTTCGAAAATCGGAAATTTTATAAAACAACTCAAATTGCGGCAGGCTGACTTCAACCCGTTCTCTGTTAAATTCAGGCTTGAGCCGACGCTCACCGATATTTGCCGCAAACTTATTAAAATCAGAAGCTGCCCGGGGCAGAAAAACAGTCAGATAATCCCCGGATGAAAAGTACAACCGCACAGCCTGCATCATCGCATCTTCATAATAATCGGTTACAAGCTCTTGCGACATCATCATAACTTTGCCGATGCTGCCATCCATATTATAAAAATTCAACAGCTTTGTGTTTTCCTCTTCAAACAGAAACTTCCATTCACCATCAAAATAAGCAGCTCCCGTCAAAAACAAAGCCCCTTCCGGCACAGGCCTGATTTCAACTGCATTATTAAACGCACCTCCTGTCTTTTCCTTTAACCAGACATTAATTGGTGCAGTATCTTCCTGTAGGCTCCAGATTTCCGTCCCCAGCATATTGTTCATCTGTTCCCGGTAACGTTTACTGAACACCTTCCCCCACAAGGAATTAACCAACATTATCCCTTCATTCTGAGATTTAAGATATTCGGCAAGTTTCGCATCGACATCGCGAATGCGCAAAACAGGAAACATTTTAGAAAATTCCAACAGAGACTCATCCACTACGCCGTTGGCAATTAAAACTGACAAAATATAAAAAGACAGCGGGGAAAGGACAAAATTCTTTCCTTCGGCCTTCGGCATCTCCTGTTTCAACCATACTGCCGCCAATCGAAGATTCTGATTATTTAACGAAAAATTCTCCCGAAAATGCCCTGTACCGGCAGGTTTCTCATCAGCCGGATGCTTCATATGCTCTTTTCCCGACAGGGAAACATAAGATTCTTCTGCTCCCAAAACAATATCAGCTTCAGGTTCTTCTACTTTATCCGCACCATGCTTTTCTGCTTCAAAATTTCCGTCGGCACTTTCAACTTTATCGACCACAAACCAGCCCGGACGCGCATATTGTGCAGCAGCAGGCAAACCGAAAAAGTTGGTCCACATCAGACAACACATCAGAATTACCATTTTTTTCATAAACGTTCTCCCGACTGAAAAGCTGGGTTTATAATCGCACAAATTACTTAATTTTAAATTACCGAAACAATCCAAGTCCAAATCCTGAACGTTCGCCACAACATCTCTATTTATTAGATATAAAAAAATAAAACCCTTATAAAACGAATATAGCTCAGTAAAAAATCAATTAATTATTGCAAAATTAAAACTTAATACTATACTTTCAAAAAAAATCAACAGGAGAACGATTATGACTGAATTGTCAAGCAAAGTTATTTTCATTGATAAACGTAAAACAAGTATGCGCCTGGCTAATGCGGAATGGGAGGCTATTGACAGTATTTGCAAGCGCGAAAACATAAAAAGAAACAATTTACTTGAAATGATTAATGCCCGCAAAGACGCCAAAATGGGACTTACCTGCTCCGTCCGTCTTTTTTCACTAATATATTATTATCGTTTGTTGACCAAAGAACCCATGCCCAGAGCCGGCAGTTCTGCTGACGCCTCCTCTCCGATTTTTGAAGCCATCAAAGGCATTATCTGAAAGAGCAAAACATTCGCCGACGCCGCGCTCCAACACAATCAAACCAGCTTTCCTGCAAATTTTAAGAGCTGTACTCTGTTTCTGCGCCGCATGTTTATATCAATTAACAGACTCGCAAATATCCGATGTTCCGCTATCAGACAAATGCAGACTACCCGTTGCTTGCACTTAAATATCTGCGTTCTGTCTGCACCTTGTTACTTACGTCTGAACGCCTGCTTCTGTCGTCTGTATCCTGTTATTTGTGCCCGAATAAGCGTTCCCGTTCCGCAGCCAGGCATTTGTTCCGTTTATAAATGTCTACACTGCCGTTAGCTACGGCCTCTGTATAGTAAGCGATTTTAAAATCAATTTTTTCCATATATTGCCGGAAAACAGCCATCTGCTGCTCCAGTTTTTCTTTTTGCCCCTTAAACAATTCCAGCCGTTCGCCAACTGTTGCATCGCCCTGCTGGCACAAGTCCATATATTTTTTAATATCTTTCAGCTGCATCCCCGTCCCTTTCAGGCACTCAATGATAATCAGCCAGTCAACATCCTCGTCCTCAAAAACCCTGGCGCCTGAAGATCCTTTTCTGACAAAAGGAAGCAGCCCTTCCTTGTCATAATAGCGCAGCGTATGAGCCGTCAGCCCGAGTTTCTTCGCTACTTGTCCTATTGAATAACGCATAATTTGCTCCTTTTTTTATTATTGTGGCCGCAAATACGCGCAATGTCAATTAAAACATTAGGGATAAAGTAAACTCTAATCCATATTATTTTCTGCATATTTCATAAAAGTACGCCCTAAACACTCAAAAATACACCTTACTTATAAAAAATATCTTGACTTAGAGCAAACTCTAAAAATTATGCTTAAGCAAGGTCGAGTCGTTTTCTGCTGCGAAACAGTATAATCAAACAGCTGTATCCCTGCATTAACCCCTCCTGAACCTATATAAATAAAAGCAGAAACCGTTATCAGCAAAAAGGAGAGAAACTTATGAAACTTTCCCCAACTTTCACTTTCATAACGGCCATCGCCGTTTCTTTATTGGCTTTAACAAATTCCACAGGAGCTGTTGAAATGAAAAAAGCACCAATTGACACCATTTTCCCGCAGGGAGAGCCAAACCCTTATGGGAAATTTTTTACCGGTCAAACTTATCTCAGTCGGCTAAGCGCCAAAGACGACGTCTTCAACGCGCCCCTCGCCAATGTAACGTTTGAACCCGGAGCCCGAACCAACTGGCATAAACACAGCGGAGGCCAGATACTTCTTGTTCTATCCGGAGAAGGACGCTATCAGGAAAAAGGCGGAAAACTGAACATCCTGCATAGAGGAGATATCGTCCGCATTGCTCCGAACATAGAGCATTGGCATGGCGCAGCTCCTGATTCATGGTTTACCCACATTTCACTTGAAACCAATGTGCCAAACAATTCTACCGAGTGGCTTAACCCCGTAACTGATAAGGAGTACAAATAATGAACAAACAAATCTTAGTTCTGTCTGCCAGTTTCCGTAAAGGCGGAAATTCGGACACACTTTGCGACCAATTCATCAAAGGAGCCGTTGAAGCAGGAAACCGTGTGGAAAAAATATATCTTAACGACTGCAAAATAAACTTTTGCCGCGGCTGTGGAGTTTGTAATACCACTCACAAATGCGTACAGCACGACGATATGGCCGAAATACTGGACAAGATGGTTAAAGCCGACGTTATCGTAATGGCAACCCCCGTTTACTTTTACAGCATGAACGGCCAGATGAAAACTTTGATAGATCGGACAGTTCCGCGGTATGAAGAAATTCGTAACAAAGATTTTTATTTCATCGTCGCCGCTGCAGACACCAGTACGGCCAATATGCAAAAAACCATTCAGGGTTTTAAAGGGTTTACTGAAGACTGCCTCGACGGAGCCAGAGAAAAAGGGATTATATACGGAACCGGCGCATGGCAGATTGGGGACATTAAAAATTCTCCCGCCATGAACGAAGCTTATGAAATGGGAAAAAATGCATAAAGGATTGTCTTCCATATCTCAAAACAAAACCGCCGTTCAGGCCGGACAGCAGCCGGATTTTCCGGCTGCTGTCTAATCTCAGCTGTTTAAATATAGGCTCATAACCGTTAAAACTTCTTGATTAACGTCAGACAAAAAGCTATTCTGTACAAGAACTCTTTGAAAGAAAGACAGATAACATGCTCCGTCCGAAACCTCTTCAAAAAATCAGAATAACTGCAGCGCTAATAGTCGCAATATTATGTATCGCCGGATTTCTGGGACTTTTTTATCCCGTAAAAATTTTCAATTTCAATTTAGTCCCCCTAATCCAGAAAATAATTATTGATTTCACTGTAGTCTCCGGGATTCTTCTGCTATTGCTGATTGCAATTACACTTATATTCGGAAGAATTTACTGCTCCACAATATGCCCGTTGGGATTGCTCCAAGAATTCTTTTTGCTGTTGTTCCGTCGCAAAAAACTTCCCGCGCAAAAAAATACGCCCTTCAAATACTTTTTGGCAGCCTTAACCTTCGGTTCCCTGCTCGGCGGAACTGCCGTACTGATGCGGCTGATTGACCCCTACTCCGTGTCCGGAACTGCCGCCGGAGGAGCTCTGTACGGAATATGCATTCTCACAGCTATAGCTCTGTTGACTTGGCTAAAGGGACGTTTCTTTTGCACTAATATTTGCCCGGTCGGAGCTGTTCTGGGACTCATGTCCCGATTTTCGCTCAATAAAATCAACATAAACCCCGACGCCTGCGTAGCCTGCGGGCTATGCGCCCAGAAATGCCCCTCTGGCTGCATTGACTTCAAAAATAAAACCGTCGACAACGAAACATGTATAAAATGTTTTAAATGCCTGAGCTTATGTCATAACCACGGAATCTTCTACGGTTCAACGCCCAAACACCGCAATTCCCAGCCTTTTAATCCCGGGCGCCGCCGTTTTATTGCCGGAACCGCAGCCATGGTTCTCTTCGCAACCGCTTTTAAAGGAGGGCTAAACTTAAGCAAAGGCATAGCCCGCAAAGTTAAAAACATAATCGTCCCTCCCGGAGCGGTTTCCGCAGACAGACTCGCCGAAAAATGCCTGAACTGCAATCTCTGCGTAACAAACTGCCCAATGAAAATCATAAAAAAAGCTGATAATGAATTTCCCGCTGTGCATATAAAATACCAAAAAAGTTTTTGCGATTACAATTGCAATAAATGCTCGGAAGTCTGCCCTTCCGGCGCAATCAGAAGCATATCTCTCCCCGAAAAACAAAAAACGCAAATCGGGCTGGCTGCCGTCAATGAAGATTCCTGTATTCAATGCGGACTGTGCGTTATGGAATGTCCCCGTTCGGCAATCACCAAACCGCAGGGGGAGTTTCCGCAAATAAACCCCGGCGAATGCATTGGTTGCGGCGCCTGTCAGGCTGTTTGCCCGGTTTCCGCAATCAAAGTCGGAACCGTTAACCGGCAAAAAATCCTCAATCATAAACAAGATGGCAGACTCCCTTCTGCCCCGACCCAAGGAGATTAATATGTCAATAGGTTTAAGCGAATTAGTACTGATTTTAGTCGTCGTCCTGCTGCTGTTTGGCGGCAAAAGGATTCCTGAATTGGCGAAAGCATTAGGCAAAGCTTCCTACGAATACAAAAAAGCCAAAGAAGCGCTTGAAAATGAAGCAGCCAGCTTCAAAGAAACCATAGAAAAAAGTATTGAACAGGAAAATGACGACAAAAAAAACAACAAATAACGCAACGCATATTGCAACGGATTCCGAAGGAGAGCTGATAACGCATTTGGAAGCTTTGCGCACTACGCTGATGCGATGTCTGTTGGCATTGGGCATTATGCTTTTTCCGTCATTTCTGTTTACGCCTGCCTGTCTTGATTTTCTGGTAAAAATATTGCTTTCGGGACAGCAGGCAACGCTAAACTTCTTTTCTCCCGCGGAAGTGTTTATCCTGCAAATTAAACTGGCGCTGGTATTGGATATCTTAATCTGCTTTCCGTACATAGCCCGGCAGATTTGGAATTTTGTCCTTCCCGCATTGTATGAAAACGAACGCAGGTTTATCAAATCAATTATATTCTCTTCCAGTCTGATGTTTATTTTAGGCGTCATATTCTGCCTCATCTTTATTCTGCCGCTTATCATTAAATTTGGCCTAAGTTTCCGCACCGCTGATATAAAAGCCGTTCTGGGAATTTCAAATGTCATCGGATTAAGCCTGCAGCTTGCTGTAATCTTTGGCCTGATGTTTCAATTTCCGCTGATAACCTATATGCTTATCCGTTCCGGCATAACATCTTATACCGCCGTCGCAGCAAAAAGGCCCTATGTCTTTACGGCCATTCTGATTATCGCGGCAATTTTAACGCCGCCCGACATCGTCAGCCAGTTAATGCTGGCAGTTCCCACTTATATTTTGTTTGAACTGGGATTATATTGCTCCCGCAAGTTTGCACCCTGACTTCATTCCCAAATACTATGAACAGCCAAAATAACAGTTATCGCCCAAAACAATACAACACTATCTGAAAACAGCACATTTTTTACCATACCAGCCTCAAATATTTTTTTTACCCACAGCCATAAAAAACCATTGACTTAGAGTTAACTCTAAAAACTATATTACCTTACGGAACAAACAAAAGGAGATACACATTATGAAATTTAAACTACTCACATTCATTGCCGTATTAGCAGCATCTGCTGCGGCTTTAACTGCATTCAACAGCTGCAACGCACAGGAAAAAAAGGAAAATATCATGCCAAACGACAAAAAAGTTTTGATTGCTTATTATTCTTTGTCCGGCAACACCAAAGACGTTGCCGAAGCAATCCGCAGTAAAACCGGCGGAAACATCTTTCGCATTGAAACCGTTCAATCCTATCCGGAAGAATATCGGGCAACAACGGCACAGGCCAAAAGGGAGATTAACGAAGGTTTCCGCCCTGAATTAAAAGGAAAAATCGACAACATCGCACAATACGATATTATTTTTATCGGTTCGCCGAACTGGTGGGGAACAATTGCGCCCGCCGTCAGCAGTTTTCTTGCCGATTATGACCTGAAGGGCAAAACCGTTATCCCGTTCATTACGCACGGGGGCGGCGGTGTCCAAAATACAATTACCGATTTAACTGCCCAATGCAATGGCTGCTCAGTCAAACAAAACGGCTGGGTCGGTTATGGCAGCCGAACATTGGGCGTTTCCGGCTGGCTTGAAGATATGGGGTTCAAAAAATAGCGGATATCACCAGAATATTAGGCAAAAGTTCTGCCAAAGTGCAGAACTTTTTTTTATAAAAAATCCTTTACCTATTGCCAAATTTAACATAAAGATTACATTAACGTATAGTCATTTTTTGAAAGGAAAAAATAATGTCAAAAGTAATCGCCTCCATTTTTCTTGCACTCGGCCTTGTTATCGGCGGATTTTTCCCGGGATACTACTACTATCAGGCCAAATTAAACAACAACTCCGTTACGGTCAAAGGACTTGCCGAAATGAACGTCAGAGCAGACCTTGCCATTTGGAAATTAAAATTTGTCATCACAGGCAACGAACTCGTTCCGGCTCAACAGAAAATTACCTCTCAGGCAGCAGAAATTAATGCCTTTCTCAAGAAACAGGGATTTAGCAATAACGAAATCAGCCTCGGCAGAATAGAAACCAACGACCTGATGGCAAACCCCTACCGTAGCAACGACGCCAATGCCTCTCGTTTCATTCTTTCGCAAACCATTACGGTAAGAAGCAATAATGTTGACTTGGTAGAAAAATCTCTTCCGCAGACAGACAGCCTTATTGCCAAAGGCATTATCTTCGACAGCGCCTCGTATGAATATCCCGTTTCTTACATTTTCACAAAACTTAATAATATAAAACCGCAAATGCTGGAGCAGGCAACCAAAAACGCCAAAGAAGCCGCATATGAATTTGCTAAAAGTTCTGATAGCAAGGTTGGAAAAATCCGCCGGGCAAATCAAGGGGTTTTCTCCATTCTGCCGCGGGAACAGGCGCCAAACAGTTTCGAGTCGCAACAAATAGACAAGACTGTCCGCGTCGTTTCAACCATTGAATACTGGCTCGACTAGCCCCCTTTATCTGCAAAATAAAAATAAGATTCGTATTTCCTGACAGGCTGTTTTTCCGAAACAGCCTGTTGCTTTAAACCTAAAATTGTCAGAACAGCTTGACTTAAAACCTTTTTCACCATACAAACAATTGCAACACATACCACAAATGTCAGGCAGTACCATGGTTGATAAAATAAAGATTCGCGGCGCAAAAGTACATAATCTGAAAAACATTAATGTAGACATTCCCCTAAACAAAATCGTAGGCATTGCCGGTGTTTCCGGTTCAGGCAAATCATCACTGGCTTTAGGTGTTTTATATGCAGAAGGTTCCAGACGCTACCTTGAAGCCCTCTCTACCTACACCAGAAGAAGGATGACTCAGGCGGAAAAAGCACTGGTAGACGAAATTCTTTATGTTCCTGCCGCATTGGCCTTACGTCAGCGGCCTGGCATTCCCGGTATTCGAAGTACCTTCGGTACCGGAACTGAATTGTTAAACAGTCTCAGACTGATGTACTCACGGCTGGCAAGTCATCGCTGCCCAAACGGGCATTATCTGGCTCCGACACTTGCCGTCGCAGCCGGACAGGAACTGGTCTGCCCCGAATGCGGTACAAAATTTTATGCGCCATCTGCCGAAGAGCTGGCCTTTAACAGTCAGGGAGCATGCCCAACCTGCGATGGAACCGGAATGGTAAGAACCGTAAATAAAGCCGCACTCGTGCCGGACGAGTCCCTCACCATTGACGAAGGAGCCGTTGCCCCATGGAATTCGCTTATGTGGTCGCTGATGACGGATGTCTGCCGAGCAATGGGTGTTCGAACCGATATCCCTTTCCGCAACCTTACGGAACAGGAAAAGGATATCGTTTACAACGGTCCCGCAGTGAAAAAACATATTTTGTATAAAGCAAAAAACTCCAATCAGGCCGGTGAATTGGATTTTACATATTACAATGCAACCTATACCGTCCAAAACGCCTTAGCAAAAGTCAAAGACGAACAAGGAATGAAACGGGTGGAAAAATTTCTGAAGCAGGATATCTGTCCTGATTGCAAAGGAAGCCGCCTTTCCGCCGTCGCTCGGACACCGCTTTTATGCGGAATTTCATTGGATAAGGCCTGTAAAATGCCTTTAGGAGAACTGGCCGAATGGGTAAATGGCATTCCGTCATTTTTAAACGAAGAAATGCGCCCCATGGCTCAAAGTATATGCGAGGCTTTTCAATCAGCGGCAACCCGTCTGATAGATTTAGGGCTGAGCTATCTTTCGCTCGACCGTGCGGCATCAACACTTTCGACCGGTGAGCGGCAAAGAATGCAGCTGGCTCGCGCTGTCCGCAACCGTACAACCGGAGTACTGTACGTCTTGGACGAACCATCCATCGGTCTGCACCCTTCCAATATAATCGGCTTGAACGGCGTTATGCGGGATTTGGTTGCAGACGGCAACTCTGTCATATTAGTCGACCACGAAACACAGATTTTGTCTGCCGCGGACTGGCTGATTGAACTGGGACCACAGGCAGGAGCCGCCGGAGGAAAAATTGTAGCCGAAGGAACAATCTCTGATATAAAGGAAAACCCCAATTCCATAATAGCGCCGTTTCTTTCCGGAAAAGCCAAGCTGCGGCGCACTTCACGTCCTGCTCTTAAACAGATGTTCGACAACGGAATCATCAAGCTTGCCACTCGGAATATCCACACTGTCCAACCGCTGGCCGTTAATATTCCTAAAGGAAGAATGACCGCTGTTACGGGAGTATCTGGTTCGGGCAAAACAACCTTAATCCTGGAAAGCCTGATTCCGGCGCTTGAAGCCGCCATAAACGGAAAAAAGCTTCCGGAACATATCGTATCCATTGAAGCAAACGGAATTAAACAGATAAAATTGATTGACGCAACGCCGATAGGCATCAATATCCGTTCTACAGTCGCAACATATGCTAATGTTCATGACGAACTGCGCAAAATTTTTTCCAAAACCGACGACGCTAAAAAATTAGGATATAAAGCCGGAGATTTTTCTTATAATACAGGAAAGCTGCGATGTCCCGTATGCGATGGCACCGGTATCATCAACCTCGACGTTCAGTTTCTTCCAGACGTGGAAATCCCTTGTCCGGACTGCAGGGGGGCAAGATATGCCAAGCTCGCCGACAACGTAAAATATATCAGCAAAAGCGGGGAGGCATTTTCTCTGCCGGAACTCATGGAAATGGATATAAACTCGGCTTTGAAAGCCTGTAAAGACTTAAAAATCGTTTCCCAGAGGCTGAAAGTCCTGCAAAACCTTGGGCTTGGATATCTGACTCTCGGCGAAGAAACACCGGGACTCTCCGGAGGAGAAGCACAGCGGTTAAAACTGGCCAGTGAAATGGGAAAAGGACAAGCCGATTCCGTTTTTGTATTCGATGAACCAACAATAGGCTTACATCCGTTAGACGTACAAACATTGCTGGATGTCTTCCAAACTCTTGTCAATAACGGAGCTACCGTTATCATTATTGAACATGATTTAGATGTTATCCGCAATGCCGACTATATTATAGATATGGGTCCGGGCGGCGGAACGGACGGCGGCTGTATTGTAGCCACAGGGACCTCGGAACAGATAGCCGCAGCTCCCGCAAGCATCACCGGAAAGTTCATATAAGACTCGCTGCTCCAGACTGTTTTCCTCAAACGCCTGAAAAATCCCTCGGCAATCTTTCCGCCGTTCTCTGGTGCCAACCTTCAAGAACAGATAAAAACTTGCAACAAGAAATCTCCTTCTCTGCTCCAATATTGCCAGAATTTCTCTCCCGAAAATCCTTTTCTTTTAAATGGATGATAGCTGAAAAACATTGACTTTTAGAAGAAACAGCCATAACTTTTACCAAAATTCATCATTATGTTTAATCATTAAAACCCAATAATTATGGTACAAAAAAGTTCTTTCTCTATGCGTATTGACGATGTATTCTATCGTTACGGCATTTTCGTAACTGGCAAAATTCAAAGCGGATGCATAAAAATTTTTGACAAACTTATGGTCATAGGTGAAAACGAAGAAATGGAGAATCTCTGCATATCTTTAAGTAAACATCACCCCTATGATAAAACGCAAAAAACATCTGTTAAGGAAGCCGTCGCTGGAGATTACGTAAGCATCTGTTTGTTGCAAGGGTCTAAACTCCAAATTCGAAAAGGAATGATGTTAACGGCACGAGAATGAGTGCTGACCCTAGAGCAAAACCGATTAAGACCAGTGGCTATTTATAATATCAAACCGCTGACACTGTAACCTTTTACCTCAACTTTGTTCTGGCTTAACGCTATATAAAAAATGCCTGTCTATACAAACAGGCATTTTTTATAATCAAAGACATCTTGCAATCCACGGACTAATTAATCTTAACGAATATTTTAGTCATCCGATTCCATTTAACCATTGAAGAACTCCCACAAGTCGTATACCTCTGTCGATTTTTCAATAATTACATCTTTAACTATAGGCTTGTGCTGCTTATCAAAAAACACTTCCAATGTTATCATATCTCCTGGAAAAAGATGCAAAATTTTTTGATACAGCTCTTGGCTTGCTTGTTCAATAAGAAAATAACAGTTCTTTCCAAAGTTTATGTATGTAAGATAACTTCCGTCAGCCGCTGTTCCTCTGAAAAATTCTATTCTCTCTGCACCAACCTTGAGATGGCATCTAGCAACACAATTTTCTCTAGGATCAGGTATAACATTAATCACTTTTGCATAAACCCGAGCTCTTATAATTTCTTCCATAATTAGTAATTTTTAAATTTGACATAATTATATTTTTTATTCTTTACAGCTAAACTCTTTTGTAACAAATGTCAAATTATATTGTATTTGAACTAAAAAATTAATGCAATTACCAATACTTCTTCCTTAAATACCAATCCGGACTATCCTCACATTACTAATAGTTGAACCAGCAAAGTTCGTTTCGTATCCGCAGTATTTAAAGCAAAAAACCACCTTTAAGGTGGTTTTTTGCTCTATGGTCGGGACGAGAGGATTCGAACCTCCGACTTCTTGCACCCCATGCAAGCGCTCTACCAGGCTGAACTACGTCCCGACAACCTCTTTTCTATATATCTGCATACTGTAAAATGCAAGCAAAAAATTTATTTCTTTCATTTATACTGCAATATCAGGCGTTTTAACCGCAACAATTAATTACTGTATCTAAAACATCTCTTCCGAATAAGCAATTTAAAACAAAACACATCCCCCTCTTTACAACAAAAACAAACTCTTCGCCTGCGGTTCTTCATCTGAAGACTAAGATATTGAAACAAAGCCTGCTTCTTCAAAATAAACAGAATTTTAATAGAAAAAACATGACTGGTACTCACAATAAAAAAGGCTGCAAATGCAGCCTGTAATAACTTAAAATCCGGAAACAATTATGCCGTTGCCTTACCTGCAATCACCTTTTTAATTTTTTTCGCTTCCGCTGTCAATTTTCCGTCCGGAGTAGACATTAAATATGCATCCAAACCGCCTTTATGCTCAATAGAGCGCAGCGTCTTCGTGCAAATTTTCAACTTATAAACCTTCCCCAGAGCTTCGCTCAACAGAGAAACAACTTGCAGATTCGGCAAAAAGCGGCGGCGGGTTTTATTGTTAGCGTGGCTTACATTATTACCGCTCATAACGCCGGTGCCGGAAATTTCACATTTCTTAGCCATTTTTTTATCCTTTACTCAAAAACTTTTGCTCATACATACAAACTTAATCCATATAAGTCAAGCAAAATCTTCGTAAAAACTTAAAAAAAAGCTGGATTATTTAGAAATTACGTTGTATAAGCATAATTCACAAAGAGATTTGCAGCATGTACCCGTAGCTCAATTGGATAGAGTGTTGGCCTCCGACGCCAAAGGTTGCGAGTTCGAACCTCGCCGGGTGCACCATTTATAGCATTAAAAGCGCCCTTATTGCTAAGAGCGCTTTTATTTCAGGCATAAATTATGCCTACTCCTCTTCCGTATCCTCTTCATCGCTTTCTTCATCTGCAATTTCAAGATCATCATCTTGCATCATTGCTTTAATCATCCACGACTTTTTAGCATACATATCCAGATATTCTTCCATCAGATTTGCCACCTGAAAATTATCGGCTTTATCTGCCTCATCCCTTACCTCCTTGGCCGATGCGATTAAAATGTCACAATCAGCAGAAAGCTCCTCCAAAACTTCATAGCCGTGATAATCGCGGGCTTCTAATTCGTCTATCGTCGTTTTATCCAGATATTCCGCCATTGAAGCCGCCGGCATTTTGTTCTGCATTTTCATTACTTCTGCCACTGTATCGAATTGGCATTGCAGCATTTTATAAATTTTTTCGGTCATTTTATGAATAAGTGGAAATTGCAGTCCGACAACATTCCAATGCAAATTATGAACTTTAATATTCAAAACAGCAAGATTTGCCAGAAAAACGTTTAGTTTATCAGTCTTATTAGCCATAATATCTCTCCTCTATAAAAACAACACAGACAAAATAATGCGCATTTCCTGCTTTTTTAGAGGATATAATCCAAAGATAAAATATTGCCTCCGCTGTTCACACAAAAAAGCCGCCCCGAAAGGCGGCTTTTTCAATCAAAAATCTGAACAAATTTCTTTGTTTCCGAATCATACTGCAAATGCAGCACCGAACAGTTTTCATTTGGTGTCTTTTTCAATTCCAAGCCACATTTCAGCGCGCTCAGCACCCCGGCATGACAAACCACGCCAATGACAGAATCCTTCTTGCAGACAATTCTGTTTAAACAATGCAGAACTCTTCCGAAAATTTCACGCTTACTCTCGCCGCCGGGAAAGTGAATATCCCAGTTATCAAAACTCGGCCAGCATACATTTTCAACAAAAGTATCCCCGAATCTGGCCCGTACTTCGTCAAAAGTCATTCCTTCAACTTCGCCGAAGTCGCCTTCGCGCAAATCCTGAAGAATAATAATCGGAAGCTCCGTCGCACTTCTGCAGGCAATTTTGTTTGCTGTTTGTACAGCTCTGACAAGCGGCGAACAATATAATACCGTCATTCCCAGCGACAGGACTTTCTCTGCCAGTTTTCTTGCCTGCTCTTCACCATTTTCATTCAATACTGCATCCAGGCCGCAGCCCTGCCATCTGTGTTCCAGATTATAATCCGTTTCACCATGGCGAAAAATGTACAAATCTTTTTTCATAAATATAACTGTTTTATAATAATAGTAAATCTACCCCTAACTTACCCGTAAATTTTATTTATGCAACAAAAAACCGCCTGCCTTTCTCGGGACAAGCGGTTTTCTGGCTCCTGATGCTTATTTAACAAGCAATTCATCCGCCAGTGCTTCCAATTGTTTGATATCCGCATCTTTCATCGCCGATTTTATCGAAACCGTCGTATCTGCAAATGTAAGATTTTTTAAGCCTTCAAGTTCTGCCCTCATTTTTTTGGCTGCAATTGGTGCCCACGAACCGTTTTCAATAAACGCAACTTTCCGGTTTTGATAGTTTTTGCTCTTCAAATGCGCAATAAAGCTTTCCATACAGGGAAAAATGCCCCCGTCATATGTAACAGATGCCAATACCAGGCGGTCATAACGAAACGCATCTTCCACTGCTTCAGCCATATCGTCCCGCGCCAAATCGGTAATCGCAACTTTCGGAGCGCCTTTAGCCTCCAAAATTTCTTTAAGTTTTTCCGCCGCCTGTTTGGTATGCCCGTAAACCGACGCATAGGCGATAAGTATGCCTTCATCTTCCGGCCGATAACTGCTCCAGATATCATATTTATTAATATAATATCCCAAATTCTCCGTCAGCATCGGCCCGTGCAAGGCAAAAATCTTCTGAATATCAAGAGTTGCCGCCTTTTTAAGCAACGCCTGTACCTGTGCGCCGTATTTGCCGACAATATTGATATAATAGCGGCGTGCTTCGCAATCCCATTCGTCCTCAACGTCAAGCGCGCCGAATTTTCCGAAAGCATCTGCCGAAAACAGGATTTTTTCTTTTTTCTCATACGCAACCATAACTTCCGGCCAATGTACCATCGGAGCCATAACAAACGTCAGCGTATGGCTGCCCAAAGACAGTTCATCGCCCTCATTGACAACAACTTTGCGCCCTTCCAAATCCAAATGCTCAAAAAACTGCGGAATCATATTAAAAGTTTTCGGATTCGAAACAACCTTTGCTTTTTTATATCTGTTCAAAAAGTGCTCAATATTTGCAGCATGATCCGGTTCCATATGCAAAATAACCAGATAATCAGGCTCTTTGCCATTCAAAACTTCTTCCAAATTCTGAAACCATTCGTCGGTCGCCCGCTTGTCAACCGTATCCATCACGGCAATTTTGTCATCCATAATGACATAGGAGTTATAGGAAATCCCTTCAGGAATAACATACTGTCCCTCAAACAAATCCAATGTCTTGTCATCGGCACCGACATAATAAACGCTTTCGGTCAACTTCTTATTCTGCATATTTTTACTCCTTATCGCAAATGCTTACTCTGTTTTGTTTATTTAACCTTTTCCTCAATAATTGCAACTGCTTTTTCAAATACGTCTTCAATGCCCATCCAAGACGTATCCAGAATATACGCGTCTTCAGCCGGTTTCATAGGAGCATCTTTTCGAGTCGCATCACGCTCATCGCGGGCCTTGACATCTCTCAAAACGTCATCGTAATTCGCAGCTACTCCTTTCGCCACAAATTCGTCATATCTTCTTTTCGCCCGCACTTCTGCCGCCGCCGTAATAAAAAACTTCACCTCTGCCTGCGGACAAATCACCGTTCCCGTGTCCCGGCCGTCATAAATAACGCCTTTCGCCGCACTTCCGTCGGCAAAAACCGGATTCGCCGCAAAATTGCGCTGCATATCAAGCAGCCGCCTCCGCACTCCCGGATAGCTGGAAACGACCGATGCGGCCTGCCCTCCTTTTGCCGAACGAAAATCTTTATCATGCGACAATTCCGCCATTTTGGCAAAAGTCAGCCCGGCGGCTTCTTGCTCTGCCGCTGTTGCGTCTGCCAAATCATTCCCGTTTTGCAGCATCAGCAACCCGACAGCCCGATAAACCATTCCCGTATCAAAATATGCAAGGCAATATTTTTCCGCAAGTTTTTGTGAAAGCGTTCCCTTTCCCGCTGCCGCCGGCCCGTCCACCGTAATAATCATTATCCTCTGCAACCTTTCTAAATTAAAAATTTTATCTATTCTTTAACATATATTCGCTAATATCATAGTATAAAATCACTTTATACAAAGAATAACATAATGGCAAAAAACTTTCGTCTTTACATTAAGGAGCCGCTCGCTCCGGGCAAAACAATCATACTTGAAGAAGAGCAAACCCATTATTTGAAAAATGTGGTAAAATATACCGCAGGAGAAACCTTCTCCTGTTTTGACAACGAGTCAGGCGAATTTTCCGCCCGGATTACCGCATTCGAAAAAAGACACACCAGAATAAACATCCTCGCTCAAACCGCACCGTTCACCCGTTGTCCGGATATCTGGCTGCTGTTTGCCCCCCTGAAAAAGGACAAAACCGATTTTGTTATTGAAAAGGCTACCGAACTTGGTTGCCGGAAAATTCTGCCCGTTATCACCCGCCACACAAATTCTGGAAACGTCAAAACCGAGCGCTATGTCGCTCAAAGCATAGAAGCGGCCGAACAATGCCGCCGGACAGACCTCCCGGAAATCGTCCCGGCACAAAAGCTAGAAGATGTCCTTTCCGGCTGGGACAGTCAGAGAACGTTGTTTTTTATGGATGAAACCCGAAACTGCCAAGATTTTTTTTCCGTCTTAAAAGAAAATCCTGCCTCTAAGGCAGCCGTCCTAATCGGCCCCGAAGGCGGATTTTCTCCTGAAGAATTAAACTTATTACGCAACTTACCTTTTGCCAGAGGCGCAGCTTTAGGGCCGAGAATACTCCGGGCCGAAACCGCTGTTGCCGCAGCTTTGTCCTGCTGGCAAATGATTTCCGGAGACTGGAGCGACAAATGAAAATACTGATTGCCGATGACCACGAACTTTTTCTCAAAGGGCTGGAATTTATTTTAAACGAAAATTTTCAGTATCCTGAAATTACCACCGCTCAGAGCTATACGGATATTTTTTCCATTTTGGAGCAAAAGCAGGATTTTGACCTGATTATCACAGACTTGGCTATGCCCGGCGCTGCCTGGCTGCCGGCACTGACCAAGATTCACACTTTGGTTCCGGATACGCCCATTACGGTCATCTCTGCCGTTTTTGATAAAGCAATTCTCCAACAGACGCTTGATATCGGCGTTGCTGGATATATCCCCAAAACAGCGTCAAACAACCTGATTGTCAGCGCTATCAATCTGGTTTTGGCCGGCGGCATATACATTCCCCATGAACTGCTTTATTCTACCAAGCTTGAACCTGCCCATAACGAAAGCAAGCAAAAAGAATACTACTCGCCGCTGAAAACGCTTGAAAAATTTGCCGAAAACACCCTTGATGCACCGCAAAAAGGCCTGACGGAGCGTCAGATAGATATAGTTAAATGTATCGCTGAAGGACTCTCCAACAAGCAAATTGCCTATAAACTGCATCTCAAAGAAGGAACCATCAAAGTGCATATTACCATAATTTTAAAGGTTCTGAACGTTAAGAACCGTACCTCCGCCGTAATTGAAGCAGCCAAACGCGGCTACATTTCGGATAATATGTCTGACAACGGATAAATTAAGAGGACGCCATGGCTAAAACAGCAAAAAACATCCTGCCCGCCTATCTCACTGATATATATGGTTGGCTGTATCTGAATCCGAAACTTTATAACCTTCTAGATAATGCGTTCCTGTTAAATTTTCTAACTTTGGGATACCACAGCCTTTTGACCGAAGAAGTAAAAAAGGAAATCTCTCCTCATTCGCATATCCTCCAAATCGGAGCAACACTCGGCGGACAAATAGAAAAAGCATATTCCGGCCTGGGCATGCTCGGTTCATATACCATTGTGGACATTCTGCCGGACATTCTTGAAAACTGCCGGGAAAAGCATCTGGAACAAAAAATAGGCTTCGTTCACGCTGACGCCGCCAAAACCGTCAAAGGAAATTACGATATCATCATCTGCTATATGTTGCTGCACGAACTCCCCCCTTTAACGCGAACCCGTGTTATCGATAATATCCTCAAAGCATTGAAACCCGGCGGTAAAGCCGTTTTTATCGACTATCACCAACCTTCCTCCTATCACCCTTTAAAATACATAATTCGCACCGTCAACCGCCTGTACCAGCCGTTTGCGGAAAGCCTTTGGAAAAATTCCATCAAAGGCCTGGCATCGCACCCGGAAATATGCCGCTGGTCGCAACAAACCTATTTCGGCGGCGTTTACCAAAAAGTCGTCGCCACAAAAATGGACGGCACATCTCTCTGAAATTCGTCATATAACCTGCCGTCCCATCCTTTGCCCATACGCTTGCGACAACATTCCGGCATATGCAACACACCATACACGACGTACGTGACACGCCATACACGGCGTACACAACACGCTATATCCGGGTATGCTTTTATCAACACAAAACACCGGCCGCCCTCCCAATGAGAACGACCGGCAAGTCCCAAGCAGACGGTTTAAGCATCAAGATTTAGCAACACTAATCTTCTTAAACTTCTGCTTTTCTGTCTGGGATTTCGGAATAGAGACAGTTAACACGCCGTTGTTGTATCTGGCGGTAGTTGCTTCATAATCCAAATCCCAGGGCAGCTGTATGGTACGTCTGAACATACCATACGAGATTTCAGAAAAATAATTATCTTTGGTATTTTCTTCAGATTCGTTCTTTTTCTCACCGCTGATGCTTAAATAACCGTCCGCAGAAACCTTCAAATCAATGTCTTTTTCATCAATTCCCGGAATTTCCGCCGTAACTTTTACCGCATCTTTATCTTCAGTAACCTGAATTTTAGGTGATAAATCCGAATATTCCGAATTTGAACTATCCATAAAATTCCAAAAATAATTCATCAGGCTTCTGAAATCCGTCGGATTGTGAGAAACGGACAAATCATGATTGTTCGGATTTGAATTTGTTACCGTATTTCTCATCATTCTTCTCCGCAAAATTATTTTTCTTCCATTTCCGAAATTTCTACTTCGTCAATCTCGTCAGAAAGTTTTGAACCGCAGCAGCAGCCGGAAGAAGAACTGGAGCTGGAACTCGGTTTGGAACTTGAACTGGACTGGGACTTTTCATTAGAAAACTTAGACTGAGAATTTTTCATATTTACCTCCAAAATATATTTAGCCAATTTTTAAAAGCATTCTTGCAAAACAAAAAGCTCTTCGGTTTTCCGCCTGCAACGCCGAAGCTCCACAGACGTTCCGCCGTCGGCACCTGTAAAATTTCATTGCAAAATTTACACCTGAAAAGATAATCTCTGCCCTGCCGAATTTAAGCTAAACTTAAGGGCAGTTTCCACTGCCCTTATTGTCTAAATGCAATATCTGATATTACGTTTTTAGAATTCCGCGGTAATATTTTTACCCATATTCAAAAACTTTTCCGTCCTCTGCCTCTTTAATTCATCGGGAGACAAACCGGAAAGTTCCCGCAGCTGGCGTGATATTGCCTCTTTAACCGCACCAAGCGTCTGTTCCGTATTGCGATGGGCTCCGCCCAGCGGTTCCTTTATAATTTCATCAATAATCCCCAGCGCTTTCAAATCTTGTGCCGTCAGTCTCAACGCCTCCGTCGCCTCTTTTGTCTTATCGCCTGAACGCCATAAAATGGAAGCGCATCCCTCCGGCGAAATAACGGAATAAATTGAATGTTCCAGCATCAACACCCGATTCGCCGTTGCTATTGCAATCGCGCCGCCGGAACCTCCCTCACCGATAATTATGGAGATAATCGGTGTTTTTACCTGCAAACATTTCTCAATGGACGAAGCAATTGCTTCAGCCTGCCCGCGTGCTTCCGCATCTACCCCCGGATATGCTCCCGCCGTATCGACAAAACTGATAACCGGCAGGTGAAATTTGTCTGCCAGAGCCATCATACGCTGCGCTTTGCGGTACCCTTCAGGCTTTGCCATACCGAAATTATATTTGATACGGGTTTCAAGGTCGTTTCCTTTTTCCTGCCCCATAACAACTACAGCATAACCGTCAATCTTGCCGATACCGCATACCATCGCCTCATCATCGGCAAAACAGCGATCACCGGCCAACGGTGTAAAATCTTCAACAAAAGCCTTTATATAATCTAAACAGTGCGGTCTTGCAGGATGTCTGGCTATCTGCGCTTTCTGCCAGGCTGAAAGATTCATATATGTCCGATTGACGTGTTGGCTTAATTTACGCTCCAGACGCCTGATTTCCCGGGTAATATCCATATCCTCGTCTTTGGCAAGAAGTTTCAGATGTTCGATTTTTTCTTCAATTTCTAAAATATCTTTTTCAAAATCAAGCACAACGGCTGTAGATTCATTCATTTTTTATACCTTTAAAAATTAAACATTGACCTCTCTATATCACAAAATAAAAAAAATTCACCATATTTTTTGCATATATACCAAATAACCACCCGGATTTGCAGCAAATAACCGTAAAATCATAAACATTTAACACATTTTTTATTTGCAAAATAAGGCTTTTCCGCTACAATAGCCAAAAATTGTAATTGGGAGTCGGACATTGTTGAACATTTCGTTTTTCATAGCTGCATTTTCAAGCATATTTTGGTTTTTCTACAGCCTAAGATTTGTCAATGTAAGCAGTATTTCTGCCGCCGGAGGAGCCGAAGCCCTGTTTCAGGCGGTAATTGTCATTTTGTTTCCGCTCGCCGTAATTTGGGGAATATTTGCCGTCATAAAAAGTTTTTATGCTGAAAAGCAGACGGCTGTACAAAATCAAACCCTTTTAGAGCAGTTGAAAAAAAATGCCGAAAATGCCAATGCGCTGAGCTGCGCTTTGATAGCCGCGGAAAAGGAAATAAAAAACGGCTTTATTCTGCATGAATTTGATACGCTGATTGCCGATGCAAACGAAATCTTGTCCGACATCATCAAACGCAGCAATTCCATTTCCAGCGCCCAGATGGAACATTTATGGAACCGCACTGCCGGCGGTGAACGCTGGCTGATAGCCAAAACCTTTATCGAAACCTACAATTTTCAGACCGGTTTTGCCGGACATCTGCTGCAAAAAGCGCAGAAGGACAGCCTCCTGCGAGGCAGCATCCTTGAATTTGAAGCCAGAATAAAAAGCCTTTGCCGACTGCTGGAAATACACGACACCCAGCGCATATTCTACAATATGGTCGAATACGGCGCATTAGGAAAAGTTTACGGCATCATTTCCCCAATCGCCAGCCAACTTTCTCCGGACACAAATTCGTCTCAGATTGAAAAAGACTGTCCCCAAGACAAAACCGTACAACAGCCCCTTCGCCGGGAAAAACATAGTTTCACCTCAGACGAATTGTCCCTCTCTCCCCGGCAGGATGAGAACTTTCCGTCTTTTTTAAGCCGGCCGGAAGAAACATCGTTGCACTTCGCCCTCTCCGAACCAAAACCGGAAAAATTTGAAGAAACATCTATACGTCCCGAAACCGGTTCATCGCCGGCTGACGAAAAAAGATTAAACATAGATGCCGGATTGAGAGCTATCCGCAACGAGATTCTCTCAACGGAAGCCTCTGCTGCCGTTCCTGCGACAACGGCGCCGGCCGACGATACAAATGCGACACCGATAATAAAGTCGTTTGCACACACTCAAACGGCATTGCGCAATCTGAAAAAAGAGCCCGTATTCAGCGAAAATAATGAAAACACACAAGCAAACACTCCGGGAAAATTCGGCACTGAGCCCCTTGCGCCTTCATTTTCTCCCCGCCGGGAAATTTCCGCTAAACAGCCTAAACATGCGGTTTCACCGACAACACAAACCACACGCAGAGAAAAAAACAAAAAAATTATTTCGCTTGATGAACTTGAAAAAGAGATTGATGCGTCACCGGATAACAATTACGACGAATACGCATACCCTTTCGGAGCCTGGCTGGATGATAAAAACCATAAATAAGCTGTTTAAGCCAGCCATTTTGCCCTTATTTTTAATGCTATGCACTTCTCTCCCACCTCAGTCTCTGGCGGAAGATGAAGATGTATTTTCAAACAATTCGTCAATATTATCTTCTTCTGTCGCAATAAAGGAACAAACACCTCCGCAAATAACAATTACCGACAATATTTCTCTAAGCGGCGTACCCAAATACGTACCGGGCTTCACTCACTTTAACTACGTAAACCCCGATGCCCCCAAAAAAGGACGCATCGTTCTCCCTGCTTACGGTACCTTTGATAATTTTAACCCTTACATTTTCAAGGGAACCGCGTCAACCGAAACCGTCGCTCTGACTTTGGACAGTCTCGGCTACACGTCTGCCGACGACCCGGAAACGGTGTATCCGCTGATAGCCGAAAAATTTGAACAGCCTTCCGACAAAAGCTTTATCGGCTTTTTCATCAACCCCGCCGCCCGATTTCAGGACGGAACCCCGATAACCGCCGACGACGTCGTATTCAGTTTCAATTCCCTCATCACCAAAGGCTCACCGGTTTATAAATTTTACTATGCCGATATTGACAGGGTAGAGAAACTTGCCTCCCGCCATGTCCGTTTTTATTTCAAACCCGGAATAAAAAACCGGGAATTGCCGCTAATCATTGCCTCTCTCAAAATTTTTTCTGCCAAAGACTTTGCTAACCGGGAATATGACAAGCCGAGTTTGACCCCGCCTTTAGGCAATGGCCCGTATAAGATAAAGAACTTTGACGCCGGGCGTTACATCACGTTTGTCCGCGACCCAAACTACTGGGCAAAAGACCTCCCCACCCGCAAAGGCTTTTTCAACTTCAACGAAATAAAATACGACTATTATCAGGATACGACCGTTACCCTGCAGGCTCTGTTCTCCGGCAATATTGATATGCGCTATGAATACATTGCCAAATCATGGGCAACCGGACACAACAACGAACTCATCAAAAAAGGCAAAATCAAAAAACAGGCAGTCAAACATAACCGCCCGGCAACAACCCAATTTTTCGCTTTTAACACCCGCAAGGAAAAATTCAGCGACCCGCGCGTCCGGCAGGCAATAGACTACGCTTTTAACTTTCCGTGGGCCGACCGAAACCTCTTCTATAACCAATACCAGCGGTTAAAAAGTTATTTTGCCAACACGCGTTTTGCGGCAACGGACACCCCGAAAGACCTGGAGCTGGACATTCTCCTAGCCCTTCGGGACAAAGTTCCGCCTGAAATCTTTACCGTTCCGGTGAAAGCGACGTTTCGCGACGATTCCCTGTCCGACAGGGAAAACCTTAAACGCGCCGTCAAATTGCTCAACGATGCCGGTTACGACTTTATCAACGAAAAAATGTGCAATTTAAAAACCGGTGAACCGCTGGAGTTTGAAATAATCATAAATTCGGCCAACGGTAATTCCTTTACCCGCGTCTTGCTTCCTTTTATTGAAAACCTGCGCAAAATCGGCATAAAAGCCACCACTCGCGTACTGGAAATCAACACCTACAAAAACAAGCTGGACAATTTTGACTTTGACATTATCGTCGGCGGATTTGGCGGCCTTTATATGCCGGGTTCCGAACAGAAAGACCTTTGGGGCAGCCAGTCGGCAGACATTCGGGGCAGCAACAACATTATTGGAATAAAGAACCCTGCCGTGGACGAGCTCGTACAAAAGCTGATAGAAACCGAAGACAATGAACTTTATACCGCATATGTCCGTGCCCTTGACCGGATTTTGCTGTTTAACCATTACGTGATTTTCAATTGGTATTCGGATTCGGACCGTATTGCCTATTGGGACAAGTTCTCTTTTCCCGAAAACAACGCCGGCATCGGCGTTGACATCAACACCTGGTGGCTGAAGGATTAAAACTATGCGCAACTACATTGTCAAAAGGCTCCTGCTCATACCCGTAACAATGTTCGGCATTTTGCTGATTAACTTCGGCATCGTCCAGCTTGCCCCCGGCGGCCCCGTTGAGTATATGCTCGCACAGTATAAAGGCATGGACACCGCCGCAACCGGAAACATTAATGCCGGCATGCCCAATATGAACGAGCAGAAATATCAGGGCGCAAAAGGCGTTCCCGACGACCTTGTAAAAGAACTGGAAAAACAGTTCGGTTTTGACAAGCCGGTACATGAACGTTTTGTTAAAATGCTCAAAGACTACATTTCTTTTGATTTCGGCAAAAGCTACTACAAAGACAAAACCGTCCTGCAGCTTATCAAAGAAAGGCTTCCCGTTTCAATTTCTCTCGGTTTGTGGTCAACGCTCATCATTTACCTGATTGCAATCCCCCTCGGCATAAAAAAGGCTCGCGAAGACGGCGAAGAATTTGATGTTATCAGCTCTTTCGTTATCTTCATCGGCTCAGCCATTCCGGTATTTCTGTTTGCCGTCCTGCTGATTGTCCTCTTTGCCGGAGGAACATATTTTCAGCTGTTTCCGCTGAAAGGCCTGACATCCGACGGCTGGGAAAATTTTACATTGCTGCACAAAATCGGCGACTACTTCTGGCATCTGGCTCTGCCGATAACCTGCATCGTCATCGGCGGTGTTGCCTCATTAACTATGCTGACCAAAAATTCTTTTATGGATGAATTAAGCAAACAATACGTTTTGACTGCCCGCGCCAAAGGACTCTCCGAAAACCGGATTCTCTACCGCCATGTTTTTCGCAACGCCATGATGATTATCATCGCCGGGCTTCCCGGATTGCTGATGAAAGTCCTCTTCACCGGCTCCCTGCTCATTGAAATTATTTTCAGCCTGAACGGCATGGGGCTGCTCGGATATGAAGCAATTATGACCCGCGATTATCCTGTCGTATTCGGAACACTATATATATTCGCCCTTCTCGGGCTGATTCTGAAATTACTCAGCGACCTGACCTATTCGTTGGTTGACCCGCGCGTCAATTTTGACCGAATATAAAATTGATTAAACATTCATCTTCCGCCAAAGAATTTGCCAAGGCGGGAGGTAAACAATGAAACAGCATCAGCAAAGGCTCGTGCGCCGGCAGAATTGCCGCGGCCGCCCTGCAAAACATGGTTCAATTTCTTTTCATAGCCGCCGGAAACCGCCAGTTTCTTACCCAGAACGACTATCTCGTTCGGCTGGTCGCGCTCATCCCTTTCTTTATCAAATACAG